>Ga0196970_1001179_pt1 | contig 19777 bp, 13 predicted proteins | sample S1v_513CmetaG_FD_148672 | JGI IMG/M metagenome (GOLD analysis project Ga0196970, IMG submission 148672) | Soil microbial communities from Anza Borrego desert, Southern California, United States - S1+v_5-13C | ecosystem: Environmental > Terrestrial > Soil > Desert | place: USA: California...
GATATACGTATATACCCTACCTGGGATTGTTCATTATTTATGGGATGGCCTTTGACTGGCTGGAGCGCCAGTGGCCTGCCAGGGTGCAGACCATGCGGATAGCTGGCGGGATATATGTGGCATTGCTAGCGTTGATAACCTTTAACCAATGCAAGATATGGGAGAACGGATATACCCTTTGGACACATGTGATAGAGAACAACAAGACAATAAGCACCGCATATGTGAACCGGGCGATGTACCACTACCAGGCGGGCTCATATACTGCAGCGCTGGCGGACTATGACCAGGCTATAAAGCTGGAGCCAAAGAATGCGGAGCTGTACCAGAGCAGAGGGAAGATGTACTTTGACGTGAGCGGCAGTGATCAGGCCCTCACAGAAAAGGCTTTCGCTGACTTTAATAAATCGATAGAGCTAAAGAAGGATGTACCGGCGTTTTATGCCAACAGGGCTGCGGCCTATGGCAAGTTGGGCCACCTGGATGCAGCCCTGGCTGACGCCAATAAGAGTATTGCTATGGACGCATCGTATGCCGACGTCTATTATACAAGATACCTCATTTACCGGAGTCAGAACAGGCTGGAGGAAGCCCTCAAGGACGGGGAGACATTCCTGAAGCTGGGAGGTGGTGGCCACAATCTGCAGAATGACCTGGATAACCTACGGCGATACATGCAGCGTAAGTAGTGGCACTGTCGGGTTTTTACTACCTTGCGCACCCATGAAGGCCCTGGTCATACGCTTTTCCTCGATTGGAGATATAATCCTTACCACGCCTGTAGTGAGATGCCTGAAGCTTCAGAAGCCAGGGGTGGAAGTACACTACCTGACGAAGAAGACCTTTGCACCGATACTGGCTGCTAACCCTTACATCGATAAGTTTCATTTGCTGGAGGACAACCTGGAGGAGGTGCTGGATGAGCTGCGGACGGAAAAGTTTGACGTGATCATAGACCTTCATAAGAACATCCGTACCCTAAAAGTGAAGCGGGCACTGAATACACTGAGCTATTCCTATAACAAGCTGAATATGCAAAAGTGGCTGCTGGTGAACCTGAAGGTGGACATGATGCCGGACCAAAGCATAGTGGAGCGATATATGGAAACAGTGAAGCCACTGGGGGTGACCAACGATGGACAGGGGTTAGACTATTTTATACCAGAAGGGGTAGAGCTTACCAACCGCGATGTGCCGATGAGTCACTGGGCGGGCTATGTGGGTTGTGTGATAGGAGGGTCGTACAATACGAAGCAACTGCCGGTGGAGAAGTGGCAGGCATTTATTGCCAGTTTGCCATACCCGGTGATACTGCTGGGTGGGCCCGAGGACCGAGACGAGGGCAGGAGGATAGCTGAACCGGACCCAATAAAGATATACAACGCCTGCGGGAAATTTGACCTAAACGAAGCAGCGTGGCTGGTGGAGAAAGCCAAAGTGATAGTGAGCAATGATACGGGGCTGATGCACATAGCGGCAGCCTTTAAGAAGCCAATCGTGTCGGTATGGGGAAATACATCTCCGGAAATGGGTATGTTCCCATATTACGGTTACAACAACCTGAAAAGCAATGTTGCCCCTAACACACATATAATGGAAAACAAAGGACTGTACTGTCACCCCTGCAGTAAGCTGGGGTATGCCCGCTGTCCGAAGGGGCACTTCCGCTGCATGAATGACCTGGACATGGTGATGATGGCTGAGGTGGTGATGGGATATTGGAGTCAGAAGTGACGCAATAATTAGTTTAGCCGGGGGTAATTCCGGACGTCTATGGTGGAAGGATTAATCTTTTCGACCAGGTAATGAAAGTAAATCTGTTTTCAGCCAGATTTGTTGAACCAGCTTTAGCGTAGAAAATATCCAAAAAAACGCGGAATTTACCCAACCGTGACGATAATCAGGGTGTCTAAGAAGTAGACAAACCCATCTTGAAAGGGAAATATTGGGTTGAAGACTTGATTTGTTAATGCGAATAGTTATATTTGTTTTAACACCTGTAGGCTCACAATAGAGTAGATCAAAGACTATTAACATAAGAAGTAACCGGCTAACTAAAACAAAAAAAGTAAAGAGTAATACCATGGTAATTAAACATTTACAACGAGTATTTTTAGGTTGTATGCTCCTCGTGCTTTGTGGGTTTGGCAACAATGCCAAAGCTTCTCACGTAGCGGCTGCCGACATTTATCTAGATTACATCGGCACAGGGCCAAACAATCTGAAATACAAGGTAACTCTTGTGGTTTTTAAGGCTTGCGAGCCATTTAACGCCACACTAGGCAATTCGGAACCGGTTACTTTTATCTCCTCGTGTGGAGGTCCAATCAGCAGAACACTACCCATGGTACAAGGTCCTGACACTTTGGACCAACTTTGCGCAAACTTCGCTCCGGTAAATGCCTGTCGTCAGCCAGGTTCTGTTTGGCCGGCCTTTGAACGCAGGGTTTATAGTGATACCATCACACTGCCGGTGGCTTGTACGGACTGGAGGGCAACTTGGTCCTTGTGCTGTCGTAATTCAGGCGTAACAAACCTTAATAATCCTGCCGGCTATAATTCCTATGTGGAAACGATGATCAACAATGTTGCTAAATGGAATAATAGTACGCCTCGATTCATGATTGATCCTATTCCATACCTCTGTCTTAACCAGCCTGCGTTCTTCCTGAATGGTCCGCTGGATCCTGATAATGACTCGATGGAAACTATTAATGCTCAGCCATTGGACAATGCTAATACAGTAGTGCCCTATCAGGGACCCTATAATTTAGCCAATCCATTTAACTCCCCGACCGGTTATCTCGTCAACCCTAACACTGGTACGGCGTATTTTACACCATCAGCAACAGGTAAGTTTGGTATAGCGTTCAAGTGTTCTGATTATGACCGTAGTACGGGTACATTGCTGAGTTACATAATGCGAGATGTGCAAGTATCGGTACTAAATTGTAATGCAGCACCGCCGTTTATTGATACCATTCCCCAAGATCTAAGTACCAACTGGGTTCCGACACCTCCAACTGGCGGGTATATTTTAGCTTGCCCTGGTGTCCCACTTACGTTCAAGATCTCCGGTCTGTCAAACACAGTTTCAAACTCAGTATTCCTTACTTCTAATAATTTGACAGTGGCGCCGGGTTCTATTTTTGGTGTAGTTGGTCAAGGGGGAAATAATCCGGTAGGAAGTTTTAGCTGGACTCCTACAGGTAATGATATAGGTGACTATACCTTCATTTTTACTGCGAAGGATTCAACATGTAATAATAACCAACCCATTGTACTTAAGAACTACTTTGTTGCTTTCGTGAAAGTACTTGCTGGTGTGGATGCTGGACCTGACGGCCGTATTTGTGAAATAGGTGGTACACCATGGCAGTTTAATGTTAATGGTCCACCGACAGCTAAATATATATGGACAGCACTGGATGGTAGTGCACCTATCGGGTTGAGCAATGATACAATACCCAACCCAACTGCTTATCCGCCATATAACTTTACCTATGTAGTAGCTGCACCAAATATTATTTCGGCTTGTAAGAATAAGGATACAGTGCAGGTATACATAGATACATCTAATGCGGTAATCGCTTCTCCGCATGATTATGTAATGTGTCGCCCGGGTTACTTTACGCTGGATGCACAAGGAATAGGCTTACCTCCACTTGAAAACCTGGAGTGTGGTACTACTGATATTAAGAATTGTTTAGTGGAGGATACATTGATTGTTAGCAGCCAGTATTCTGGTGGTACTCCGATACAGAGCAACGTGTTTACACCTTTCCCTGCAGAACGAACTGGAAGAATGCAGTTCCTGCTCACGAAGGCAGACCTTTTCGCCTATGGCGTACGGGCCGGAACGATTAGAGGACTAGCCTTTGATGTGTTTGGACCTCCAACACCTGCTAGCTATACCTACAATAACTTTACGATTTCTCTGAAGTGTACAGACCGCAGAACGTTATCAGCGGCAACAGGGGGTCTGGAGAATGGTATGACACTGGTGTACACAGCACCTGCAGGCGTACCGGTGACAATGGGCTGGAACCAATTTACTTTTGACACTCCATACAGCCTGGACAGTACAAAGAGCCTGATTATTGAGATATGCTATAATAATACAACACCAGCAACCGCAGCTGCTACAGTGAACGCTGTGAACACTAATTCTCAACAGATGGTATACACTTTTACAAATTCAGGTAACACCAGTATTTGTCAAAACCCAGGAATAGCTGCTGCTACCCAGTATACTAATGCTCGTCCAAACATCAGGCTGAACTATTGTCCTGCGGATACAGTTGCTTTCCCATACACATGGTATCCTGGCGATTATCTGTCTGACAGTACATCCAAGAGTCCGCTGGCTTATGTACCACAATCAACTAAGTACTATGTGACCACTATAGGACGAAATGGCTGTACAGTCCTGGATTCTGTTGACATAACAGTACCTGTACACAACTACGATGTTTGGCCAAGGGATACTACAATATGTGTTGGAAGCTCTTTCAAGATGATTGCATCAGGAGACTTCACTCAGGTGAAGTGGTACGAGACTGATTCTTACAATGCTGCAACTTCGCTTGATTGCGACGACTGTAAAGAACCAATAGCAACTCCGTTGGTGAACACCAGGTATTATGTAGTGATGACTGATAAGGACGGATGTAGTGATACCATGATCGTGAACTCAGAAGTGAGGGAAGTACCTGATGTTCAGATAATAAACAGGGATACGGTGCTGAAGTACGGTCAAAGCATCCAACTACTTGCATCTGGAGCCTTCCTGTATAGCTGGAACCCGATCAGTACTCTGAGCAACCCTAATATCGTTAATCCGATTGCTACACCAACCGAGCCTACTACATACCATGTATTTGGACTGGCTGAGAACGGATGCCGTAATGAGGATTCAGTACGCATCAACATCGACTACAGAGATAACCTTTATGTTCCATCTGCCTTTACACCCAATGGAGATGGCAAGAACGATGTATTCCGTGTGAGCAACATCACCTTCCAGAAGCTTCAGGAGTTCCGCGTATTCAATCGCTGGGGCCAGGAGATCTTCAGCACTACAGACGCTAACAAGGGCTGGGATGGTAGCTGGAAGGGAGTGCCACAGGACATGGGATCTTACCAATACCTGATTCGCGTAGCATATCCTGACGGATACATTGAGACCTACAAAGGAAACGTGACCCTGATCAGATAACAGATAAAGTGAAAGAAGCAAGAAAGCCCCGCAAACGCGGGGCTTTCTTGTTAATATGCCGGAATATACTAGTGCCTTACCAGCTCACAGTTCAACTTTTTTGCAAGGCTTCTCGCGCCCCACCTCATTACGATAGTATGATTGTAACGAAAGAATGGAGCTAGAACCACGCCCATATAACTCATCCATGGAATAGTAGTCATCACGTGCCATTCACATTGCACGTAAGTAATTCCATCATTATAACGGAAATGCCAGGAGCCGGTACCCTGCAGATCGCCTGTTGCATTTCCCTTAAGCAGCTGGTATTCAGTCCGGTTGGTCAGTAATAGGTTAAAGCGAAGCCTGTATCTGGAAGGGCTGGAAAGTGTATAGCTCCTGATGCTTCCAATACCGCTTTCATTACCAGGCTTGAGTTCTTTTACATCCACAACTCCTTTCCACCACTCAGGCCACTGCTCAGATTCTAGTATCGCCTGCCAAACCTCTTCCAGTGGAGCTCTAAGCTCCCAGTCCGTTATGAATGAATACCTTCCCTTCATGCAGCGAAATTAACATGTGCAGGCGACAACAACCAGATGGTTTAAGAGAGGAAGCTGTAACGGCGGTGTTGCACAAAAAAAGGGTGGCATAGGCCACCCTTTCCCAAATATTACTTTCTTACTATTTCTGGATCATTAGCTTCTCCGTCCAGTTGTTGTTGTTGCCAGTTAGACGAACAATATAGATTCCGGCGGCCAGTGATTCCACTGGAAGTGATACCCTTTGACTTCCGCCGCGATGACTAATAACTGTCTCATATAGTTTCTGTCCATTGATGCTGGTGACCTGGAGGGTATAATCACCAGTAGAAACAGAAGAAAGGTCCAGTTGCGCTGATTTGTTAGTCGGATTTGGATATAGAGTAATAGAACCGCTGTTCTCCTCCATATCTCCAATACTTAATGGTGGTGTTGAGGAAGAATAGAAGTAAGTAAATACCTTTTCCACCGGCTTACAAACATTCTTAGCGTTCAAAGGCACGATAATTAGCTTATAGCCAACGCCGTGTTGCATTGCAAAGTTCACTAACAGTGTAGTATCGCCAGTTACAGACTCTTGCTTTACAATCGGTATAGTATTGAATGTGATTTTTACGTGATATTGGTCTGCTCCTGGTACTTTTTTCCACCTAAGAGTAGTGTTGTTTGCATAAACACTATCTGTAGGATAGATAACCTCTGGTTCAGTGAGTCCGATATTTGAAGGGGTAGGACCCAAGAGGTAAGAACGGTCGTTGTGCAGCTTACTTTGCATTCTGCCTATCTGTTGGTTGCTGAACCTTGACATACATGCATCTGTAGCATAAGACATATACAGTGAACTATCAGGCCGGTATGGAGTACCTGTAACATCAAGCTGGTTGCCAGTATAGGGACAGAACCAGCGGTTAGCCAGGTAATCCGCGTCAGTATCACAAAACAGGTCGCCTGTTGTGCTGCAGTTGGCTCCTGCACCTCTTGTAACCTTTTCAGGGTTTGCAGGAGTTCCACCGCCTTCCCAACCGTAAAACGTATGTGGGAGTCCGAAGTAGTGCCCGAGTTCGTGAACCAGTGTAGTGCTATTTGGGTTGCCGCAGCCCTTGGCGATAGCAATACCATCAGCACCCGGAGAGAAATAACCGCATGCACCACTTGGGTCCTCCACGAAGTAAACATTCACCGAGTTTGCAATATTGTTTTGAGTCATCATCTGGTAGCCACTCCAAGTGTCGTGGTTGTAGTAGCCAGAGTTATTGATGTAATTAATTGGCCACTTGATATAGAAGAAGAACCCAACGGGAGCGTAATGGGTGTTGAGATCACAAATAACCTTAAAAAGATTATCGAGCTTGTAGTAACCGGTACCATTATCCTGACCAACAATGTGGATCGATAGCGGAATGGTGTCGTTAGGAGTGGTTGTTTTTGCAGCTACACCACTTGCCAGATAAGCAGCAAGATCCTGCATTTCCTTCTCAGTTGTGACTGTGCCGCAGCCATTCTCTGCAATTGACCCGTTCTGAGCGGAACTACTCAGGAAGGATGCCAGTAAAATACTGGTTATCAACACTTGTTTCATGTGTGCAAAGAAACGAAAATAGCACCACTTATCTGGAAAGCTGAGGTATGAGAATCTTAATTATCCGTTAAGTATTAGGTTTCAGGAAAGCGCCGTGTTGCGTTTTTTCCCCAACTAGCTCGGCAGTACGTAAGTATTCATTGTAAAAAGGTCTTATAAAATGCTGAGTTAGAGGTAATAGCATCACGGCAACAGATTTGTATACATTATGTGCAGGCAGGCAAATGAATTACAGTATGACAAGTACGGATCAGCCTTTGCTCTTTGGGTTTGGAAGAAGTTGTTTGGGAATACTGATGCTAGCGATTACCATTTTAGCAGGAGGTTGTGGAGCGACAAAAGAGGAAAACTATAACAGCCCTGAGGGCTATGACCTTGAGAGCCCGATAGTGGTAAAGCTACCGCTTGAACTTGATGAGATCTCAGGTGTTGTTTTCTATCAGAAAGATACAAGTGTTCTTGCGATCAACGATGAGTTTGGCATGTTGTATAAGATATTCCTGAACCGTCCGAAGCAGATATATAAATGGAAATTCAGCGAAGGCGCAGACTTTGAAGATCTGGTGTTGCTGGACAGTATATTTTATGTTCTTAAAAGTACTGGTGATATACTCACATTCAGATTTGAAGGAGACTCTATCAACTTGTTAGAAAGAAAATTTCCAGGCACAGGCAATGAATTTGAGATCCTTTATTTTGATCCGCGTTTTAATAAGTTAATGCTGATTTGTAAGGACTGTGAATACGACAAGAAGAAGTCGCTGAGTACCTACGCTTATGATCCCTGGACGTTTGAATTCACTGATGATACTTTCAAAGTTGACGTCACGCGTATTGCCACTATGGCAGGTGAGGAAAAGATGAAGTTTAAGCCATCGGCTGCGAGCATTCATCCGGTTACCGGCGACCTATATATAATATCATCTGTGAATAAGTTACTTGTAAGAGCAGACCGTAAGGGTAATGCAATAGAAGTATTTAAGATCGATGCAGGCTTATTCAAGCAGCCGGAAGGCTTAACCTTTACACCAAGGGGAACAATGATTATCTCGAACGAATCAGCGGATATAGGAGTTGCCAACCTTCTCATATTTCCCTATAAACAAAAAGTGATAAAAGCGGAACAATGATTAAATGGACTTTGACCATGCTGGCGGTAGTAGTCTGCCACTTAGCATATTGCCAGACACCTGAGTCGGATACTGTTTCCGCCAGGATCATACTTGTGGGTGATGCAGGGGCGTTGGTAGATGGAAAAGCCCCGGTAATAGACGGGATAAGGAGATTCATTCCGCTGGACGAAAAGACCTCGGTAGTGTTTCTAGGTGACAACCTTTACAGACACGGATTGCCTGATGAACAAGATGAGTTTTATTCTGCTAATCGTGCGGTGCTGGATACTCAAGCGCTGCTGGTAAAAAACACACCAGCTAAGGCATATTTTATCCCTGGGAATCATGACTGGAAAAACGGAGGAATTGATGGGTATGCCACTGTTCTGCGCCAGCAGCGATATATAGATGCAGTGTCCAGAGATAACGTAAAGTTCTATCCTGAAGGTGGTTGTCCAGGCCCTGTAAAAGTGAGCATTACAGATGATGTGGTGCTGGTGATTATGGATAGCCAGTGGTGGCTTCACCCTTCAGAAAAGCCGGGAATAGAGTCTGACTGTGAGCAGAAGACAAAGGAAGAGGTGCTTACTGAAATAGAGGATATACTGGCTGAGAATGATCAAAAGCTGATAATATTTGCAGCACATCATCCATTTAAGAGTAATGGTATACACGGCGGCTATTACGGCTGGAAGCAACACATTTTTCCACTGACGGACATCCGGAAGAACCTTTACATCCCGTTGCCAATCATCGGTTCGTTATATCCTGTCGCGAGGGGCATATTTGGCACGCCCCAGGATTTGCCACACCCGTTGTATTTTGATATGGTGAACCAGGTGCAGGAAGTGGTAAAGGAACATAAGCACACCATCTTTGTTCATGGTCACGAACACAATCTCCAATACCTAACTGATAGCAGCTTCAACTATATAATTAGCGGTGCTGGTTGCAAGCACAGCCGGGTTCAGGACGGTGGAAAATCGCACTTCGTTACCTCCACATTGGGCTTCGCCACACTGGAGATTTCGAAGAACAAGAACGTTCAACTATCGTTTTATACCGTTGCTCCGGATTCTTTCGGTTTGGCCTACAGGAACAACATAATGAACTTCTCGCAACCACCGCCAATAGAAGATACCATCCAGCGGACAGCAATACTATATGAGTACCGTGACAGTATTCTGGCGCCCGCTAGTCTTCAGTACCGAAAATCCAGTGGGCTGAAAAGGCTGCTGCTTGGAGACAACTACCGTAAAGAGTGGTCGACACCCGTAATGTTCAAGGAATTCTCTCTTAATAAAGAAAAGGGTGGATTTAAAATTATTGCCAGAGGCGGAGGAAAGCAGACAAAATCGCTAACCCTTTTAGATAAGAATGGTGTGGAGTGGAAACTCCGGACTCTGGACAAGGATGCGGAAAAAGTACTTCCGGAGAACCTGAGGGGTGGGCCCGCACAGGATGTAGTTCAGGATATGATTTCGGCTTCGTACCCGTATGCGCAGCTGATTGTGCCCACACTTGCTAATGCTGTCCAGGTGAGGCAAGCTTCGCCGGAAATGTACTTTGTGCCGGATGATCCTGCATTCGGATACTATCAGAAACTGTTTGCAAATAAGATTGCTTACCTGGAGCGAAAGGATCCTGTGCCACAGGGAATGGAGGCAAAAAGCACACAGAACATCATCAACAAAACTATTGAAGACAATGATCATCTCATTGACCAGCGAGCGGTGCTGAAGGCCAGGATATTGGACATTCTGATAGGTGACTTTGACAGACATATGGACCAGTGGAAGTGGGCAGTGCTGGATACTGGAATTGGCAAACTATACAAGCCAATTGCCAAAGACAGAGACCAGGCTTTCTTTAACTCTGATGGTCTGGTGATGGATTGGGCCACAAGGAGGAGGATGCCGTTTCTGAGAGGATTCAAGCACAGGATAGAAAAGGTGAACTGGCTGGGTTATTCAGCCAGAGACTTCGACAGGTTCTTCATGAACAGACTGGATAAAAAAGACTGGGAGCTGACTTTGGCAGAGTTTAATGAACAGATGACAGACTCTGTAATGGACGCCGCAGTAAAGAAATTGCCACGAGAGATATATCCCATCAGCGGGGACACAATATTGACAAAGCTGAAATCAAGAAAGAAACAATTGCCTGAAGCGGTAATGAAGTACTACAAGTATCTGGCAAGGAACGTAAATGTGGTCGGGAGCAACAAACAGGAATACTTCAACGTAACGGGGACAGACACAGGCCTTGTTGTTAAGGTATTTGCCAAGGAAAAGTATGGTGATACCGGAATATTGGTCTATGACAGAGTATTCGATCCCAACCTGACAAAGGAATTGCGTTTTTACGGATTGAATGGTGATGACCATTTTCACATTGAAGGTAAAAAGGGGATAAGAGTCAGAATGATAGGTGGCGCAGGTGCTGATAGCTTTATAGTGAAGGGTAAAATGAAAACACTTGTTTACGACGTCAGTACACAGTCAAACCACCTGATTCCGGGCGCCCGGACAAAAGAGAGAATGGACACGGATCCATTAGTGAACAGGTATGACATTTTTGAACACCAATACGACATCAGACGCTTTCCCCGGATAAATCTTGGCTTTAACATGGAGGATGGGCTTATGCTGGGTGCAGGATTTTGGTTCAGGACGCATGGTTTCAGGAAAGACCCTTTTGAGTCAGATAACAAGCTTTCAACACTTTATTCGCCGTTTAATAACGCTTACAACATTAGGTATCAGGGACAGTTTAACCATGTATTCCGCAGCTACGACCTGGTATTCAATGGTGAGTTCTACAATCCCACACTCAACAATTTCTTTGGACTAGGCAACGAAACGGTGGAAAGGGCTGAGTATGAAAGGAGATTTTATAGAGTACGTTACAAGTACTTCTCCTTCGATATGCAGGTAAGGCAAAGGCTTTTTGGGCAGAAAGTAGGTATTGCAATCGGTCCGTCGTTCTACCATTACTGGAACAGAGAGAAAGACAATCGGGGTAAGATACTAGATCATCCAGAGGTGATTGGACTTGACTCAACGGATGTATATGGGAAGCTGAGCTACGTAGGTGGAAGACTTGACATTGATGTAAACAACCTGAACAGTGAGTTTTATCCTACAAGGGGTGTATTGTGGAACAACCAGCTAAGGTATTATCACGGAATTACTAAGAGTAGCACTCCATTGTTGCGGTTTCAGTCTGACATGACAGTTTATGCCAGCCTAGCCCAACCAGAAAAGCTGCTCGCGATAATCAGACTTGGCGGAGGGCATATATTCAGTGACAACTATGAATATTTTCAAGCCCTGAATATTGGAGCTAATAACTTTCTTAGAGGTTTCAGAAAAAATAGATTTTCAGGATCGTCGTTGGCTTATGGCAGCCTGGAATTGAGATATAAACTATTTACCGTAAGGTCATCGATTCTGCCTGGTTCCTTTGGTATTGTGGGTTTTGACGACATCGGAAGAGTTTGGATAAAGAATGATCAATCTCGTAAATGGCACAACGCTATTGGAGGAGGTGTTTTCTTTCTGCCATATGATCTCGTAAGTATAGCTGCGACGGTTGCTAGTTCGGAAGAGACTACCTTATTCAACTTCTCAATAGGTACAAAGCTTAGCTTCTACTATTAAATGGCAGGTTATGAATGATAATATCTATAAAAAAGTCGCACAGCATGTGACAAAGCTTTTTGAAGAGTACTCCCATTCAAACCTGGTGTACCATAGCCTTGACCATACCAGAAAGGTGGTGAAGAGAGCTCAGGAGATTGCCGCTCATTACCAACTGAAAGAAAGAGACATGCTGACAGTATACGTAGCAGCCTGGTTTCATGATGTCGGACACCTATTTTCAGATGTAACTACACATGAAGTGAAGAGCATAGAAATGATGAAGGAATTTATGAATCAGCAAAGTGCTGAGGAAAGTCTTATCAGTGAAATTGAAAACTGTGTGATGGCCACGAGGATGCCCCACCAGCCTAAGAACCTGAACGAGGAAATACTTTGTGATGCTGATACCTATCACTTTGGCACCAAGGAGTTCAAGAAGACCAATAAGATGGTAAAGACTGAGTATGAACTGAGGAATTATACCACTTTCCTGATGGACTGGGAGAAGAACACTTTGGATCTGCTGGAGAGCCACCAGTTCTTTACTTCTTACTGTCAGGTCTTGCTGAGTGAAGGCAAGCAGAAGAACATAGAAAATGCAAGGAAGAGGTATCTGAAAAACATCAACCAGACAGTAAGGGCAGAAGAGGAAAATAATGTGGATGCCGGTGCCACAAAGCAGAAGATGAGCCTGGTGACCAGAGGCATACAAACAATGTTGAGGCTAACCTCTGAAAACCATTTAAGGCTTAGCGACATGGCGGATGGAAAGGCTAACATTCTGATATCTGTGAACGCGATCATCATTTCAGTTATACTTTCGGTGCTGATAAGGAAGCTGGAAGTGGATACCTACCTTACTATTCCAACCATACTATTCCTGATATCTTCAGTTGCCACCATAATCATCGCGATACTGGCTACCATGCCTAAAATTTCAGAGGGTCGCTTCACTAAAGCGGATGTGATGAACAAATCTGCCAACCTACTGTTTTTTGGGAACTTTTATAAGACGTCTCTGACGGAGTATGAATGGGGAATGGATGTGATGATGAAGGATAAGGATTACCTCTATGGGTCACTAGTGAAAGATATTCACCACCTGGGGGTAGTACTCGGTAGGAAGTATAAACTGATCAGGCTGGCCTATATGGTATTTATGATAGGTATCATTGTGTCTGTAATTGCCTTTACATTATCCAGCCTGTTGGCAGCACCCGATACGATAACGACAGTCACAATGCCAGAAGGGACCCCTATTTAACAGGAGCGGATTATGTATTACAACAGGGATTTAAGCTGGTTGGGATTTAATTACCGCGTCCTTAGAGAGGCTGCATGCAAGAGCGTGCCTTTAATGGAAAGGATCAGATTTCTGGCCATCTTTTCTTCCAATCTGGACGAATTCTTCAGAGTTCGTTATCCGGCGGTGCTGGCACTGAGTAAGTTGAAGGCAAAAACAAGAAAGAAGATATTCTCTGAAGTAAACGAGAATATAGCAGACAACATACAAGAGGAAATTTACCGACAGCAGCGGGAATTTGGCAATATATTGTCTAATGATATACTTCCTGACCTTGAGAGTCAGGGCATAGTACTCTACTACAACAAACCCGTAAATGAAGAACATAGAGGTGAGGTAAGAGAAATATTTCTATCCCGCGTACTTGCATTTGTGCAGCCTATCTTTTTGGAAGGGAATGCCAGCAACTCCTTTATCCCGGAGAACAACCAACTATACCTGATAAATACTCTAAGAAAGCCAGGAGAATTGCAGCAGCAGCACGTGGTGGTGAAAATACCAGATGACCACCTACCAAGGTTCTTCAGGCTGTCTCCCATAGATGATAAAAGCTATATAATATTCATTGACGACATTATAAGAGAGAATGCGGACTGTATCTTTCCTGGTTTTGAAGTAACGGGCACTTACAGCTTTAAGTTCAACCGCGACTCCGAACTGATCCTGGATGATGAATATAAAGGGAATCTGCTCACTAAGATAGAGAAACAACTGAAGAAGCGAGACTTCGGTCCACCGTCCCGCTTCCTGTATGAAGAAGCCATGCCGCGGAATGTGCAACTATTTCTGGCATCCTCCTTTATGATTGAACATGAGGAGATGTTTTCCGGGTGGAGATATCATAACATGAAGGACCTTGCTTCCCTACCGGTGAAGCGTGATGACCTGAACTACCCTGAGCAAAAGCCATTGTCTAGTCCTGAGCTGTATGACTGCAGTGATATTTTTAACCTGATGGATCAGCGGGATGTCCTCTTGCACTTCCCTTATGACTCATATAACCCTATCCTTGCCTTCTTCAACCAGGCTGGGATAGACCCCTTTGTAGAAGAGATATATATTACCCTTTACAGAGTTGCCACTGACTCTTTGATTGTAAATGCATTGATAAGTGCGGCAAAGAACGGTAAGAAGGTAACGGTGTTCATAGAATTGAAGGCTCGGTTTGACGAGGCTAACAATATATACTGGAGCAAGAAGATGGACGAAGCTGGCATCAGGATCATATACAGCATACCTGAGATAAAGGTGCATTCGAAAATAGCGTTGGTTGTTAAAAAGAGTGGTGAGCAGAGGAGAAGTTATTCTATTCTAAGTACCGGAAACTTCAACGAGCTTACTGCAAAGTTCTATACGGACCATACCTTACTAAGTACGAACCATGATATAAATGGTGAACTGTATTCCTTGTTCCAGTTTTTACAGAAAAGATTGCTTCCAGTGGAACAGGAGCGTTTTCAGTTTAATAAGATATACGTTTCGCAGTTCAACATGATCTCCTCGTTTGAGAAGCTGATAGGCCGCGAAATAAAGAAAGCAAAAAAAGGTGAGCAGGCATTGATAAGGATAAAGCTGAACAACCTGGAGGAGCCGCATATGATTGCATTGCTATACCAGGCAAGTCAGGCGGGGGTGAAACTGCAACTGATCGTTCGAAGTATATGTTGTTTAGTTCCCGGGCTCAGCAATCAAAGCGAGAATATTGAGGTGCGACGCATAGTGGACAGATACCTTGAGCACACCAGGCTATTCATCTTTGGGACGGGTGAGGATCTGCAAGTGATAATGGGCTCGAGCGACTGGATGACCAGGAACCTGTATCACCGTGTGGAAGTATGTACGCCAATAAATGATGCAACCTGCAAGAAAGAACTAGTAGACTACTTCGACATACAATGGAGAGATAATGATAAGGCAGTACGACTCCTTACTAATATGGAACATGAACCTTTAGACCGGAGCGGAACAATACATAACGCACAGACAGAAATATACCAGTACTTGGAGAAACGGACATGATGCCATTGAAAAACATAGGAGTACACCTGTCGGTGATAACCCGATACAGGTATAAGTGGGTGTTGTTTATTGCCATAGCGTGGACGTTGATAGACGTATACTCCTGGGTGCATTTTATGAATAAACCCTATGAAGAGCGTTCCGAAACAGTGTACCAGTTTCTGACACCCGGAGCCGTGCTGCTTCGTGCTGCAATTGACTTCATGATGAGCATCTTTATGGGTAATATGCTCGTGTTCCGGTTAAGGAGCTTATTTAAAGACTATCCTTTGCTGCTAACACTGTTGCTTAAGACGCTGATTTTGATTGTTGCCGCCTTTCTGATGAATTTCCTTGTTCATGTGACCTACTCAATTTTTACACTACATCTAAATATTGCTCAAAGCCTTCTGAATTTTCAGGGAGAGGTGTTGCACCGCGCATGGCTGTTCGACAATATGACCAAATGGATAATAATATTTGTGATAACGCAGCTGCTTATTGAAATAAATGAAAAGTACTCACCTGGCGTATTCATCGATATTTTAGTTGGGCGATATATCAATCCCAAAATAGAGAGGAGGATAGTCATGTTCATCGACCTGAAAGACTCGACACCTATAGCTGAGCAATTAGGTCATAAGGTATACTTCAGGTTTATCCGCGAGTTTATTGCGAGTATATCGATGGCTCTGCTGGAGAATAATGGTATTATCTACCAGTATGTAGGCGATGAAATAGTAGTATCCTGGCGGGACAAGCCTAACAACTCAATGAGATGTATGCAGTCCATTCTTGCGTCGAGACGGGCTATACAGAAGAGGAGTGAACTATTCAGACGTCAGTTTGGCATAGTTCCAGAATTCAGGATGGGAATTCATGTGGGTGAGGTAACGGTGGGGGAGATAGGCATCATAAAGAAAGACCTGGCTATGAGCGGCGATACCATGAACACGACGGCAAGAATCAGAACAGCATGTTCCGAACTGAATCAGAAATTTATTGCCTCAAAGGACTTCATTGATGATCTGGACCTAAAGGAGTGGCAGGTGGAAAGCCTGGGCACAATAGATCTGAAAGGCAAAAGCAATGGAATTGAACTCTTTGCACTGAAGATATAGCTAGTGTGCAGCGGCATGCGAATGATTGCCGTGCGTTTCGAGTAGACCTAAAGCTCTGGATACCTCATCCTTATCTCCGTGAGCCACCACTATAAACTTGCCTTCAGCAAGGTTCTCCTGGTATTTCTTCGCATCTTCGTCTTTTAGTCCGACAGTTGCAAAAACCGAAGCTATTCCACCACCGATAAGTCCGAAGTCGATACCTGCAATGGCTCCAACCACTGCACCAGCTCCATAAAGAAATCCCAGACCGGGAATGGCAAACAGACCTACGCCAGTGAGTACACCTAATGTGGCACCCAAAGTAGTGCCTATTCCTACACCTGTAAGACTTATTGGATTCTTTGACTGTATGTGCAGGTCATTATCTACCACTTCTTCTATCTCTGCCTTACCGATAATGGATAACTGCTTTACGGGATAGCCCTTGGCCTTGAGCTGCCTGACTGCTTCAATGGCTCTCTCATGCGAATCGTACACTCCAATTGCTGCATTCATAATTACGATTTCCTAAAGAAGGCAAAAAAACTATTCCGTGAGGAGCACCGGAGTAAAGATTTGGCTATTATTACATACGCAGTTTAGGCACCGCTATTTGTCTAAGATCCTGATCTCGACACGACGATTGATAGCTGCTTCCTCCTGAGTCTGTTCATCGGGGATGATGGGTCTGCTTTTACCGTAACCAATGTACTTGAGACGTCCTGCGGAGATGCCTCTTGCCTTTAGATATTCGAAGATGAAGCGTGCGCGGTTGATACTGAGGTCCATCTGTCGGGAATCAAGATCGTAAGCATCCGGGACACCGCTGATGCAACAGACGTGCCCCTCGATCTGTATAGCCATATAGGGATTTTCCTTCATGGCCTGAAGCAGCATATTCAGATCCTCCAGGGAGGATTCACGTGGAAAGTGCCTGCCCATGGGGAAGTAGATATTCTTGAGAATGAAGGTTTTGCCCTTGGGTATTTGGGCGATATCAAACCCGGGATCTGATGAGGATGGAGGGATGAGCAGCTTATCGCCAGGTCTCATGGTGATGGTTGTATCGTAAGGACGTGGTTCCGGACGTGACTCTGCAGATGACCTGGTGTATTCCATAACTATATCGACCCGGCGATCCCTGGGAATTCCCCTGGTAGCGGTGCTGGTATCCCTTCTTTTTACCTCACCTTTTCCCTGAAGAAGTTTAATAGAGTTTTTCTTTAAGCCAGAACGAACAAGATAGTTGCGAACGTTTGTGGCCCGCTGAAGTGACAGCCCCATGTTATACTCATCTGTGGCTAAATAGTCGGCATAGCCAATGATAGAAACAGGCACCCCGGGCAGGATCTTCTGGACATAAAACAGTGAGTCGATAGTGAGCTGAGCAGAGGTGCTGAGAGCAGCTATATCCAGATCGAAATAGACTGAGAATGTGTCATTCTTCTTTTGACCTGAGGCATGGAGACAAGAAAGGATCAATAATGATATGCTTAACAACAACTTCATAATAGGCCAGCCTAAGGGATAACAAAATATTGAAACCAAACGACTAATCCAATGAAATAAGGCCCGATGTTTTTAAACCACAACATATGCCAGAAGGCAAGATACATATTGGAACATCAGGGTGGCACTATAAGACATGGGTGGGCGACTACTACCCTAAAGAAATAAGAACGCCTGAATGGCTGGGATATTATGCAAACGACTTTAATACGACAGAAGTGAACAACAGCTTTTACCGACTGCCAACGCTGGACACAATAAAGGCATGGAGCAAGAAAGTGCCTCGGGACTTTAAGTTTAGCCCAAAGTTTAGCAGATACCTGACACAGATGAAGAAGCTGAATGATCCGGAGGAGCCGTTTGAACGGTTCTTTGCAATATTTGAACCAATGAAAAGTAAACTGGGTGTGATACTGCTGCAGCTACCGCCGCAACTGGGGTATAAAGAAGAGAAAGCAAGAGGCGTGTACGAACTAATAAAGCATAAGTATAAGAAATACAGATTTGCAATAGAAGTGAGGCACGATAGCTGGATGGTGAAGGAGAGCATAAGACTGATGGAGCAATACAATATTGCGTTCACAATAAGCCAGCAGGGGGTAGGGTGGCCTTATGCTGAACACGTGACGGCAAAGGATGTATATGTGCGATTTCATGGACCAAAGAAACTATTTGCATCGCCGTACCCTGATGTTATGTTGGCAGACTATGCGAAGAAGATCAAGGAATGGAGCAGAGCTGGGCATAATGTCTGGGCGTACTTCAACAACGACTGGTACGCGTATGCTGTGGACAACGCGAAGACACTAAAGCGCATGATAGAACAGTGATTCAATCTATTCTCTATTAATATAGAGGGATGGGGAGCTCGTGCTGCCGGGAGCCGTCTTTGGCACTGGTCTCGAACAGGATGAGGTGAAGCGTGGAATTTGGCCGATGCTTAGAGACATCGACAGTGAAGCTGAAGTTGCCCCACTCAGGAGCGCCCATATCGGTCATTTGGTGGCCGGACTTTAATTCCCGGTGTCCATCTTCTACTACCCAGCCAAAGGACGCCTCAAATATCTGACCCTTTCCGGTGATCTTGTACTTACTGGCTCCGATCTTCTCTATAGTAACATCTTTGAAGCGCTGGTTGCCGTAGGACTTGCTTTCATTTACAGGGGGAGTGGTGATACTATCCCATGCAGTGGGAGGAGTTGATTGGGTAGTTGAATCTGATGAGAGAGGTGGCGCGGTGTCGCCATTGGATGGTGTAACTGCGGTGGTGGTAGGGGCATCGACAGACTGCGCTGATTGATCAGATGGAGTGGAGCAAGCGGAAACGGACAACAATATGATGAATAGATGGAGTCTCATAAGGAACAATGAAAATAGATTGCAATAACTATACCTGAGTGGCATTATAGAGTGGCCGGATGGTGTGGCCACGATGATGACACCACACCCGTGTGAAGGCAGCTCCGAAATAAAGGATGAGAGATGAATAGAAGACGAACAGAAGCAATAAAACCAGGGAGCCAGCCGTACCATATAGCTGGGCGATATTGCTTTCCAGCAAGAGGATGCGAAGGACCAGCTTACCGACAGTGAATAATACACTCGTGACCAGGGCACCGGCAAAGGCATCAGTCCACGGAGGACGACCATCCGGAAGGTACATGAAGAGCACGAAGAACCAGACCGTGACTATGAGAACGGAGAGAATGTGGTTTAGCGCACTGTTGACATAGGTAGCGAAATCAGGGGCAAGCTGATTGATGTAGCCGCCTACCAGGGCCTGGGCACCA
>Ga0196970_1001180_pt1 | contig 19770 bp, 19 predicted proteins | sample S1v_513CmetaG_FD_148672 | JGI IMG/M metagenome (GOLD analysis project Ga0196970, IMG submission 148672) | Soil microbial communities from Anza Borrego desert, Southern California, United States - S1+v_5-13C | ecosystem: Environmental > Terrestrial > Soil > Desert | place: USA: California...
CATCAATGACGTCGGCCTGATGGAAGACCGTGCGACGCTGCGTATCTCCAGCCAGCACATCGCCAACTGGCTGCGCCACGGTATCGTCACTGAAGCGCAAGTGATGGAAAGCCTCAAGCGCATGGCGCCCGTGGTTGACCGGCAGAACGCCAACGACCCGCTGTATCGCCCGCTGGCACCGGACTTCGACAGCAACATCGCCTTCCAGGCGGCGGTCGAACTGGTGATCGAAGGCACCAGGCAACCGAACGGTTATACCGAGCCGGTGTTGCACCGTCGTCGTCGTGAGTTCAAGGCTGCGAATGGTTTGTAATTTGCGCTGATGGTTGAAATGTAAAAGGCCCTGATCGAGAGATCAGGGCCTTTTTGTTTATGTGATCGGCGAAGGTTTAGCGTCAACGGCAAGATCGCTACCCTCACCCCAGCCCTCTCCCGGAGGGAGAGGGAGCCGACCGAGGTGTATATCAGTATGCGTAGGCCAGTTAGATCAATGTTGATTATGAATTCGTTCGCGTCTTGTCAGGTCGATGAAGGGCTCAAATATTCCCCAATCGGTCCCCTCTCCCTCTGGGAGAGGGCCAGGGTGAGGGGCTTTTAAGGATCTATCCCCAATTCATGCTTGACCAACCCCAGCAACTTCCCCGTATCAATCGGCTTGAGCAGAAAATCCACCACGCTCAAATGCATTGCTTCGATCGCATCCTTCACGTCGGCATCGCCGGAAACGATGATGATCGGCATCGCCGCCCGCACCGACTCGCGCACCTGGCGAACCAGGTCCAGGCCATCGACATTACCCATGCGCAAATCGGTAATCACCAGTCCGATCGAAGGCTTTTCTTCGAGCATTTTCAGCGCGGTTTCGCCACTGGCCGCGGTCAGGCAGCGGATGCCGTCGAGCGCAAGAATCTCCGAGAGCAACTCGCGCGCGTCCTTGTCGTCATCGACGATCAGGACGCGCTGCGGTGGCAGATCGGGTTCGAGCATGACTGCGCTAAGCGCTTCGCGCTCGGCATCGCTCAAGATATCGTGGTCGGACATGGCGCTCTCTAAGTATTCGTATCAATCACCTGGCACAGTCGTCTGACATCGCCCGGCAGCGCTTCAATGTGCACTTCGTCGGATTTTTTTCCAAGGGGCTGAACAGCGGAAATTCCGACGGTTTGCGTAGGGTATCTCCGAATCCGCGCCGATGATGGCAAAACCTAGACTTACGTCCAATGGGCACCCCGAGCGCAGGGGTCGACCATGGCCGCAACGATCCGACCACAACAATTCGAAAAAGACTGCGGTAATGGTTATGAGTAAAGCGGACGCCTTCACCCAGGCAGGGAAAACCGCGGTTTTGCAGAACATTCAGGGCACCCTGCAATTCCTCCAGCGCTTCCCGCCCTTCAATCAGATGGAACACGCCCACCTCGCCTATCTGGTCGAACAATGTCAGCTGCGGTTTTATGCCCAGGGCGAAAGCATCATCAAACCCGCCGACGGCCCGGTCGAACATTTCCACATCGTCAAACAGGGCCGGGTGGTCGGCGAGCGCCCGCACACCGCCAAGGGCGGCACCGAAACCACTTTCGAGATCACCACCGGCGAATGTTTTCCGCTGGCGGCACTGTTGGGCGAACGGGCCACGCGCACCGAGCACCTCGCCGGCGAAGACACCTTCTGCCTGCAATTGAACAAACTGGCGTTCATCAAATTGTTCGCCCTCTCCAACCCGTTTCGCGATTTCGCCTTGCGCGGTGTCAGCAGCCTGCTCGATCAGGTCAATCAGCAAGTGCAGCAGAAAGCCGTGGAAACCCTCGGCACCCAGTATTCGCTGAACACTCGCCTGGGCGAACTGGCGATGCGGCATCCGGTGACGTGCGCGCCCGACGCGCCACTGCGCGAAGCGGTGAAGCTGATGCACGAGCAGCAGGTCGGCAGCATCGTCGTGGTGGATGAACACAAGGCGCCGCTGGGGATTTTCACCCTGCGCGATCTGCGCCATGTGGTGGCCGAAGGTGCTGCTGATTTCGGTGACGCCATCGAGCGCCACATGACCCGCGCGCCGTTTTATCTGTCGCCGGATCACAGCGCATTCGACGCGGCAATTGCCATGACCGAACGGCACATCGCGCACGTTTGTCTGGTCAAGGATCAGCGCTTGTGCGGCGTGGTCTCCGAACGCGATCTGTTCTCGCTGCAACGGGTCGATCTGGTGCATCTGGCGAGGACCATCCGCAGCGCCCAGCGCGTCGAACAGCTGGTCAGCCTGCGCGGCGAGATCGGCCAACTGGTCGAGCGCATGCTCGCTCACGGCGCGTCCTCGACGCAGATCACCCACATCATCACCCTGCTCAACGACCACACCGTTAACCGAGTGATCGAATTGACGCTCGCCGAAAAAGGCGACCCCGGCGTGCCGTTCAGTTGGTTGTGTTTCGGCAGCGAAGGCCGCCGCGAACAGACGCTGCACACCGATCAGGACAATGGCATCCTGTTCGACGCCCACGACGCCGTCCATGCCGCGGAGATTCGCGGCAAGCTGCTGCCAATCGCCCAGCAGATCAACCACAGCCTGGCGCAATGCGGCTTCACCCTGTGCAAAGGCAACGTCATGGCCGGCAATCCCGAGCTGTGTCTGTCGCGAGCGGAATGGGCGCGGCGTTTCGCGGCGTTCATTCGTGAGGCGACGCCGGAAAACCTGCTCGGCTCGTGCATTTATTTCGATCTGCGCGTGGTCTGGGGCGATGAAAAAAGCTGCGAGCAATTGCGCCGCGGGATTCTCGAGCAGGTCGGCGACAACCGTTTGTTCCAGCGCATGATGGCCGAGAACGCCCTGCGCAATCGGCCACCGGTCGGGCGCTTCCGCGAGTTTGTGCTGGCGCGCAAAAATGGCGAAAAAGCCACGCTGGACCTGAAGATTCAGGGCCTGACGCCATTTGTCGATGGTGCACGCCTGCTGGCGCTGGCCCACGGCATCGATGCCAACAACACCCTCGAACGCTTCCGCCAACTGGTCGCGAAAGAAGTCATCGAACCCCTCGATGGCGCGGCTTATGAAGAGGCCTATCACTTCATTCAACAAACGCGCATGCAGCAGCATCAACTACAGACGCGCGAGAATCTGCCGTACTCCAACCGCGTCGACCCGGACAGCCTCAACCATCTCGACCGGCGCATCCTGCGCGAATCCCTGCGTCAGGCTCAGCGCCTGCAAAGCAGCCTGACCTTGCGGTATCAGCTATGAGCCTGTTCTCGTGGCTGCGTCCGCCCAGCGCGCCGGTGTCGGCGCAAGTGCAACAACGCCTGGCGCAGTTGCCGGTGATCACCGAGCTCAGCGAGTGCACGCTACGCGAACAGCGCTGGGTGGTACTGGATCTGGAAACCACCGGGCTCAATCTGAACAAGGACCGCGTGTTATCCATTGGGGCCGTGGTCATCGAAGACGGCGCGATCGATTTCGCCCAGCAGTTCGAACGCACACTGCAATGTCGCGAACTGAAAATTAGCCCGAGCGTGTTGATCCACGGACTGGCGCCGAGTGCGATTGCTGCTGGCAGCGATCCGGCCGAAGCGTTGCTGGAACTGATGGAATTTATCGGCACCAGCCCGGTGCTGGCGTTTCATGCGCCGTTCGATCAGCACATGCTCGGGCGCGCCTTGAAGGAGCATCTGGGGCACAAACTCCAGCATGTGTTTCTCGACGTGGCGGATATCGCACCACTGGTTTGCTCACAGGCACAGATTCGCGAGGCCGGGCTGGATGAGTGGATCGAGTGGTTCAAGCTTGAGGTGTTCGAACGGCATAACGCCAGTGCCGATGCGTTGGCGACGGCGGAACTGGCGCTGATCCTGTTCAGCCGCGCGCGGGCGCAGCAGATTCACAGTCCGCGGAATTTGCAGCAGCGCTTGAGTCAGTGGAAGCGGCGGCAGCAGGCGCCTTCGTTTTAAATCAAAAGCCCCTCATCGGAACGCCGCCCGCCCAGCCCTCTCCCGGAGGGAGAGGGGGCCGACCGAGTTGTCTGAGGTTTTCCATCGACCTGAGAAACAGAGTCGATTATGGATTCAGCAGAAATCTTTCACGTCGTCGTATTGCGTCAATATCCCCCGATCAGTCCCCTCTCCCTCCGGGCGGTCCGACGCTTCGGGAGGGCTAGGGTGAGGGGGCTGCCATTAAACGCTCACCTGACCAGTGGCCAATTGCTAACCATTCCCACCTCTGCCAGAATCGCGAACAATTCGCGTTAGTTAATCTTTCCCAATCGGTGATGTCCGGTGTCGTCAGTCCCAAGCCCTCACAGTCAGCTTGTCGGTGCGCTGTATCGCGACCATCGTGGTTGGCTGCTGGCGTGGCTGCGGCGCAATGTGGCTTGCCCGCAGCGTGCCGAAGACCTGAGCCAGGACACTTTTGTGCGCCTGCTCGGTCGCGATGAATTGCTGACACCGCGTGAGCCGCGCGCCTTTCTGGTGGCGATCGCCAAAGGCCTGCTGTTCGACTACTTCCGCCGCGCGGCGCTGGAACAGGCTTACCTCACCGAACTGATGCTGATTCCCGAAGCCGAGCAACCGTCGGTGGAAGAGCAGCAGATGATCCTCGACGACCTCAAGGCCATCGACCGCTTGCTCGGCAAGCTCTCGACCAAGGCCCGCGCCGCGTTTCTGTATAACCGCCTCGATGGCCTCAGCCATGCCGAGATCGCCGCCCGCCTCGGCGTCTCGGTGCCGCGTGTGCGACAGTATCTGGCGCAGGGTATTCGCCAGTGCTACATCGCCCTCTACGGTGAGCCAACATGAGCCCGGCCAGTTCCCGACCGGTGCCGGCGCATGTGCTGGATGCGGCGATTGCCTGGCAATTGACCCTCGATTCGAGCAGCCCGCTGGAGCGCGAGGAGTTCGCCAAATGGCACGCGGCGAATGAAGAACACGCTCGCGCCTGGCGCCAGTTGGGCATGCTCGATCAGCGTTTCAGCGTGGCCAAGGGTCCGGCGCGCAGTGCCCTGCTGCAATCGCGCGAGGGCATTCGTCGGCGCGTGCGCAAACTCGGCAGCGGTCTGGCCAGTGTGGCGTTGATTGTCGGTCTGGGGCTGTTCGCCAGTGAACGCTTTCTGCCGCTCGATTACTGGCTGGCCGATCAGCGCACCGCAACCGGCGAACAGCGCACCGTGCGCCTGGCGGACGGCACCGTGCTCAATCTCAATACCCACAGCGCGGTAGATGTCCGATTCGATGACCAGCGCCGGTTGATCGTCTTGCAGGAAGGCGAAATCCTCGTTGAAACAGGGCATGGCGATGCGCGGCCGTTCATTGTCGAAACCCGCGAAGGCAGCATGCGAGCGCTGGGCACGCGGTTTCTGGTCAAGCGTGAAGAAGACGGCACGCGGTTGAGCGTGTTGCAGTCGGCAGTGGCCGCCCATGGGCAAGCCAATCCGCAGGAACAGATTCTGCGTGAAGGCCAGCAAGTGCTGCTGCGCCGCGATGGCCTCGGCCAAATCGCCGCGCTCAATCCCGGCGCCGATGCCTGGACCCGCGGCATGCTGGTGGTGGATAACGCGCGCCTCGGCGATCTGCTGCATGAACTGGGGCGTTATCGTCGCGGATACCTCGGTGTGTCGCCGGAGGTGGCGGACTTGCGCATTACCGGCAGTTTCCCGCTGCACGATACCGATAAAGCCTTGAGCGCACTGCTGCCGACCCTGCCGGTGCAGATCGAGCGGCATACGCCTTATTGGGTCACTATCGCGAAGGCCGATGCCAGGCCTGAGTAATACGGTGTCTGAGCGTCCGCCATCGCTGGCAAGCCAGCTCCCACAGGGATCTGCGGTGAGCATCAATTTTCTGAACTGCACTGAAACCTGTGGGAGCTGGCTTGCCAGCGATGAGGCCCTTACAGCCTCCACTTCCAGTTAATAAAAATTATTTCCACCCAGCCCTATCACTTTTCCAATCTCGTCCGGCACACAGGCAATTGAGAAATATTTCCATTCAGGAGCCGCCGTATGTCCCGTTCGCTAGACACCTTGTTGCGCCCCAGTCTGCTGGCTGTCGCCATTGCGCTCAGCGCCCCGCTGATCAGCAGCCCGTTGCTCGCCGCCGAGCAAGCGTCCAGCGTGCGCGCCTACAACCTGCCGGCCGCGCCGCTGTCGACCACGTTGAACCAAATCGCCAGTCAGGGCGGCCTGGCGTTGTCGCTGAATCCGGCACTGGCGGCGGGCAAGTCTTCGGCGCCGGTCAACGGCCAATACGATGCCGCCGGTGCCCTGCGCGCCGCCCTGCGTGGCACCGGTCTGCAACTGGAACAAAGCAGCGCCGGCACCTACACCCTGGTCGCAGTGCCTGAAGGTACGCTGGCCCTGCCGGAAACGGCGGTCATCGGCGTGGAAAATCTGGAAACTGCCTGGGGCCCGGTCGAGGGTTACACCGCTACCCGCACCGCGGCCGGCACCAAGACCGACACCGCCCTGGTCGAAGCGCCGCGCTCGATCTCAGTGGCGACCCGTCAGCAAATGGACGACCGCAGCGTGCATAGCCTCGACGATGCCGTGCGCTACATGCCGGGGATCACCGCCAGCAGCTACGGCAGCGACACCCGCGCCGACTGGCTGCGCGTGCGCGGTTTCGAACCGACCCAGTTCCTCGACGGCCTGCCGCTGCCCAAAGGCGTGTACGCCAACCCGAAACAGGAAACCTGGAACCTCGACCGCCTCGCCCTGCTGCGTGGCCCGGCCTCCTCGGTCTACGGCCAGACTCCGCCGGGCGGCCTGCTCGACATGGTCAGCCGCCGCCCGAGTGCTGAAGCGAGCAACGAAATCCAGCTGCAATACGGCAGCGACAATCACCGCCAGATCAACTTCGCCAGCACCGGCAAGATCGATGACGCCGGGCAGTTTCTTTACGGCATCAGCGGTGTGGTGCGCGACAGCGGCACGCAGGTCGATCACGTCGACAACAAGCGCTACAACATCGCGCCGAGCCTGACCTGGAACATCGACGACGACACAAAATTTACCCTGCTGAGCCAGTTCACCCGCGACGACACCGGTATCACCAGCCAGTTTCTGCCGATCCAGGGCACGAAGATCAATTCGCCGTTCGGGGATATCTCTCACCACAAGAACCTCGGCGATCCGGACTGGGAATATTACGACCGCACCTACTACGCGCTGGGCTACGCCTTCGAACACCGTTTGAACGATGTCTGGCAGTTCAAGCAGAACCTGCGCTACACCAAGTCGGATCTGTCGTTCCAGTCGCTGACGCCCGGCTCCTACCCATTCACCACGGTGGATGAGCAAGGCAACGTCGGCCGCACCAGCACCAGCGTCGAAGAAGACATCAGCCAGTTCGCCGTGGACAACAATTTCCAGGCTGACTTCGCCACCGGTGACATCCGTCACACCCTGCTGCTGGGTCTGGATCACCAGCGCAGCAATACCAATTACACCTCGATTTTTGGTGACGGCCTGACCACCAACGTGATCACCCCGATCTACGGCCAGCCGATCGTCCGCCCGGCGCGCTCCACGGCGTTTTACGACTACGACCAGAAGACCTACCAGACCGGCCTGTACGTGCAGGATCAGATGGCCCTCGATCAATGGCGCCTGACCCTCGGTGGTCGCGAAGACTGGGTGCACACCAGCACGAAATTCATCAACCAGGGCGACACCACCAATACCCAGCGCGACAAGAAATTCAGCGGCAACGCAGCCCTCAGCTACGTGTTCGACAACGGTTTCGTGCCGTACCTGTCGTACGCCGAGTCGTTCCAGCCAACCACCGGTGCCGACGTCACGTCCACCGGTTCGCTGAAACCCACCGAAGGCAAGCAATGGGAGTTGGGTATCAAGTACCAGCCGCCGGGGAGCAAGACCCTGCTGACCGCCGCCGTGTATGACCTGACCCAGAAGAACGTCTCGGTGAACACCTTCGTCAACAACGTTTCGATCACCAGCCAGACCGGTGAAGTCAAAGTCAAAGGCCTGGAACTCGAAGCCGTGTCCGACGTGACCGATAACCTCAAAGTCATCGCCGCCTACACCCTGGCCAAATCGGAAGTGCAAAATGGCGTCGACAAGGGCAATCGCCTGCAACTGATGCCCAACCAGCAAGCCTCGCTGTGGACCGACTACACCTGGCACAGCGGCGTGCTTGACGGCTTCGGCATTGGCGGCGGCGTGCGTTACACCGGCAACACCTACGGCGACAAGGCCAACACCTGGCTGGGCAAGGCCGACGCCTACACCGTGTTCGACGCTTCGGTGCATTACGACCTCGGTCGCCTCGACAACAGCCTCAAAGGCGCGTCGCTGGCGGTCAACGCGACCAACCTGTTCGACAAGGAATACATTTCCACCTGCGACAGCTTCTATTGCTACTACGGCGACCAGCGCAGCGTCGTCGCCAGTGCCACCTACAAGTGGTAAGCGCGTGAGCTGAAACGGGCCCAATTACCAGGCCTTCCCCGGTGGACGGCTTCGGTGTTTTTGAAGGTCATGCAATGAAAAGTAAAACCATCCGCCGCTGGTCGTTCATTCACACCTGGACCAGCCTGATCTGCACGGTGTTTCTGCTGATGCTGGCGCTGACCGGTCTGCCGCTGATTTTCAGCCACGAGATCGATCATCTGCTGGGCAACGCTCCCGAGTTGCGCGAGATGCCGGCCGACACGCCGCAGCTCAATCTGCAGCAACTGGTCGATGCCGCGCAGCAGCATCGACCCGGCGAAGTCATGCAGTACTTCGGCTATGACGACGAAGACCCGAACGCGGCATTCGCGATCATGGCGAAAACCGCCGGCACCGAACCGAACTCGTCGCACACCTTCATGCTCGATGCGCGCACCGGTGAAGCGCTGGAAACCCCTTCGGCCAACGGCGGCTTGATGCTGTTCATCCTGCGCCTGCACGTCGACATGTTTGCCGGGTTACCGGGCAAACTGCTGCTGGCCTTCATGGGGTTGTTGTTTGTCGTGGCGATCGTGTCCGGGACGGTGCTGTACCTGCCGTTCATGCGTCGCTTGAAGTTCGGCACTGTGCGCCAGGAAAAATCCACGCGGCTGCGCTGGCTCGACCTGCATAACCTGATCGGCGTCGTGACGCTGACGTGGTGTCTGGTGGTGGGTGTCACCGGGGTGATCAGCGCCTGCGCCGACCTGCTGATCGCCGCGTGGCGCAACGACGCGCTGACCACGCTGGTTGCGCCGTACCGCGACGCGCCGCCGCTGACGCAATTGGCGCCGGCCACGCGTTTGCTCGACATCGCCGCTGAAGTCGCGCCGGGCATGAAGCCGGATTTCATCGCGTTTCCCGGCACGCGTTTTTCCAGCGAGCACCATTACGCGGTATTCATGAAGGGCGGCACGCACCTGACTTCGCATCTGCTGACCCCGGTGCTGATCGATGCCACGACGCTGCAAGTCACCGCCGTGGCCGAACGCCCGTGGTACATGGATGCCATGGGCATGTCCCAGCCTTTGCATTTCGGTGACTACGGCGGCATGCCGATGAAGATCCTGTGGGCCACACTCGATGTGTTGACCATCATCGTATTGGCCAGCGGCGTGTACCTGTGGGTGGTGCGGCGCAAAGCGGCGAACCGGGTGGCGGAAACCGCGGAGGCCTCGGCATGAAGCCGCGTCAGTCGAGTTTCTGGAAGGTCTTCAGCACACCGATCGTGATCGCCCTGCTCAGTGCGGCGGGGTTGTTTGCGGCGTTGCTGGGGGACGGCATCTGGGATGCGCTGAGCTGGGTCGGCCTCGGCGTGCCGGCATTTCTGGCGCTCAAGGGATTGCTGAAGCGCGGGTGATTTTTGTGTTGTCGGTGATGGCCTCATCGCCGGCAAGCCAGCTCCCACAGGGGTTTACGCTGAATCTGAAATTTGTGTTCACTGCAAAACACTGTGGGAGCTGGCTTGCCAGCGATGGCGATCGCCAAGGCACCATCATTTCCCTCGCCAGCCACAGAGGTTGTGGCTAGGCTAACCTCCTGCTCTTCGACGATCACCGAGGTTTGCCCATGTCCGCCCCCAGCATGACCCTGTACCACAACACCCTCTCCCCGTTCGTGCGCAAAGTAATGGTGTTGCTCCACGAAACCGGGCAGCAGGATCGCGTGGCGCTGCAAGACTGTGTGCTCAGCCCGGTCAGCCCGGACCCGGCGCTGATCGCCGACAACCCGTTGAGCAAGATCCCCGCCCTGCGTCTGGCCGATGGCAATGTCATCCATGACAGCCGCGTGATCCTTGAATACCTCGATCAGCAGCACGTCGGCAATCCGCTGATCCCGCGTGAAGGTGCGGCGCGCTGGCGGCGGCTGACGCTGGCGTCGATGGCCGACGGGATCATGGACGCCTCGGTGATGGTGCGTTACGAAACCGTGCTGCGCCCGGTGGAAAAACACTGGGAGCAGTGGCTCGATGCGCAGCGCGACAAGATCCGCCGCGCCCTCGCCGTGCTGGAGAGCGAGGCGATTGCCGAGCTGACCAGCCACTTTGACGTGGCCGCCATCAGTGTCGCCTGTGCGCTGGGTTATCTGGATCTGCGCTTCCCGGACATGGACTGGCGCGCGGCCAATCCACAACTGGGCAACTGGTATTTTGAAGTGAGTCAGCGACCGTCCATGGTCGCGACAATGCCCAAGCCTTAAATCGGCAGCGCCTGTTCCGGCCCCATCGCTGGCAAGCCAGCTCCCACATTGGATCGGGACAGATCGCTGACCTGTGTGTCGGTACATATCCTGTGGGAGCTGGCTTGCCAGCGATGGCACCACCTCGATTCCACTGGCAGAAATCCAACAATCCGCGTCACCAACCCGTCCTTCCAGCGCTGCTCTTCGCGCAACCCTACCCCGCTCATTCCACCACCCCCAGATCAAACTCCAGCGGCTTGCCCGGTTTCTGCGCAAGCGCATACCAGTCCAGCCGGCGCGTCAGCACCATGAACACCCCGAGCAGTCCGAACAGCAACAGCGAGCCCATCAGCAGCGCGTAATCCTCAGCGCTCAGCAATCCATAAAGCAGGCCATACAACGCTGCCAGCCCGGCGGAAAAACTCAAGCCGTGACGCACGCTGCGCAGCACATGGCAGACGTAAAAGCCGATCAGCAACACGCAACCACTGGCCGACAGCAGATAGGCCAAGGCAAAGCCGATGTGCTCGGACAGCGACAACAGCAACAGGTAAAAGAACGCCAGCGCCACACCGACCAACGCGTACTGCACCGGGTGCACCGCGAGGCTCTTGAGTACTTCGAAGAGGAAAAAACCGGCGAAGGTCAGGACGATGAACAGCAAGGCGTATTTGATCGCTCGGTCGCTTTTCAGGTACTGATCGACCGGGTCGATGAAGCTGACGCCAAAGCTGCGACCGTTCAGCCCATCGCAGTCGCCGACGATGCAGCGGTCCATCGCCTCTTGCAGGTTGGTGGAGAAAAACGAGGTCTGCCATTCCGCGCTAAAACCCTCATCGTTGATCTCACGCTTGGCCGGCAGGAAGTTGCCAACGAAGCTTGGGTGCGGCCAGTTGGCCTTGAGGCTGACGCTGCTGGTCTTGCCCACCGGCAATACTTTCAACGAGCCGGTGCCTTGCAGGCGCAGGTCGAAGGCAAAGCTCAGTTGCGTAACTTTGCCGGTGTCCAGCGCTGGCAGCGTTACGTGCACACCTTCACCGATCCAGCCCACTTCCGAACCGGGGACAAAGTCCAGGCGCTGGCCGTCAAGTTCCAGTTTCAAGGCGTTTTCGATGCCGCGAATATCGCTGATGCCGACCGCCAGGAACGGCGCGTCGAACTGGTAATCGGTGAAATTTTCCTTGATGCCCAACTGCGCCGGCAAGGCGAAATGGCCGTTGATTCGGTTGTCGGCGTGGAACAGCCGCGCCTCATAAATACCGCGCTTGCGCAGCTCGGTTTCCACCTGTCCGTCGAGTTCGAAACGCTCCGGCAGAAAGTACAAGCGCCCACGTTCTTCGCCGACTTCTTCGTAGCGCTGATTGGTTTTTTCGTTGGTCTTCCAGGTGCGCACGACCTTGCGATACGGCACCACCATCACCGGTCCGCTCAGTTGCTGGCTGTAGCTGGAACTGCGGGCGATGTCATCGAGCACACCGTCGCGCAACTGTTGGCGCTCGTCGATGACGCCGTCGATCATCAGCAGCGGTATCAGCAACAGCAGGATCAGCAAGGCGATGGCGCCGAGCTTGATGGTCAGATTTCGGTTCATGGGACTCTCCCTGTTTGGATGGGGAGAGTCTGCTGAGATGGTGTGGGGGGTTTATGGGGAAATTATGGAGATTGTGTGGAGAATGCGCCGGCCCTATCGCGAGCAGGCTCACTCCTACAATTTGAAATGCGATCACCTGTAGGAGTGAGCCTGCTCGCGATGGCCGCGACTCGGTCTCAAGGCAGGCGCAATGAAACTTCCACACCGCTTTCAATATTGCGAATGCTCAGTGATCCATCATGCAACTTGACCACTTCTTCAACGAAGTTAAGCCCCAACCCGGTGCTCTTGCGCCCACTGTCCGGGCGCGGCAATGAGTAAAACCGCTCGGTCAGGCGCGGCAAGGCGTAATCGGGAATCGGCGCCGTTTCATTGAACAAACGCACCTCGATCTGCTCGCCAACCCGCTCGGCACTCAAGCGCAACAGCCCCTGCACCGGAGTGAAATCCAAAGCATTTTCCAGCAGATTGCCCAACGCCTGACGCAGCAGAAACGGCTCGCCAATCAGCAACAGATCCTCGCCAATCGCTTGCTCGACACGCAGTTGCTTGCCCTCGATCCGCGCGGCCTGCGCCCGCAGTAACTCTGCGATCAACAGCGCCAGCGGCACTGCCACACGCTCTTCCAGGCCTTGACGTTGTTCGACCTGCGCCAGATTGAGCAAGCGTTCGATCAGCTGCTGCATCCGCGCGCTTTCGCTGTCGATGTTGCTGACAAAGCGCAGCCGCTGGAGGGGCGGCATATCGCTTTGCAGCAACTCCGATGCGCCCCGAATCGCCGCCAACGGGCTTTTCAGTTCGTGGGTCAGCGTGTGCACATAGCGCTCGACGTAGGCTTTGCCCTCAAGCTGCGTGCGCATCTGCTCCACTGCAGTGGCAAGCTGTTGCAGTTCGCCGCCGCGATAATGTGGCACTTCTACGCGCCGGCCTTCGCTCACCGCCTGGGCATAACCGGTCAGCCGGTGCAGCGCGCGGCTCAGCCACCACGACAGCAACGCACCGAACAACAGACCGAGGCCGATCAGCGCGGCGCCGTAAACCAGCAAGCGCCGCTCGGTGCGATCGACGTAAGGCTGCAACGAGCTGTTCGGTTTGGCCACGGTGACCACCCCGATGATCTTGCCGTTGTCGCGGATCGGCGCGCCGACGTGCATTACCGAGGAGTTCGGATCGTCAGGGTCGCTGCGGCTCGAGCGCGCACCGTATTCGCCGCGCAAGGTCAGGTAGACGTCATTCCAGCGCGAGTAATCCTGGCCGACCGCGACGCCGCTGGAGTCGAGCACGACGATGCCTTTGGCGTCGGTCACGTAGATCCGGTGGTTGACCTGATTCTTCGGCAAGCCCCAGATCGTCGCCTGCGGCTGGCGCTCGCCATAGGCGCGCAGCAATTGCGGCCAGCGGTTCTCGCTGAGGGTGCCGGCCTTGAAGTCGTCGCGCAGGATCTCCGCCATCAGGTTGGCCGTGTCGACCAGGGTTTCTTCGGTGGACTGGCGCACGCCGGGGCGGATTTCTTCCATCACCGTGTTGAGCACGAAATACCCGGTGAGGCCGACGAACAGCACATACACCAGAAAAATCCGCAGCCCCAGCGACATCAGCTGTGCCCCGGGCTGTAACTGTAGCCAAGGCCGCGATGGGTCTGGATCGGCTCGGCGTCGGCGCGCACCAGACGCAGTTTGGCGCGCACGCTTTTGATGTGGCTGTCGATGCTGCGCTCGTAACCGGCGTCGGCGGCCACGCCCAACGCGTCGAGCAGTTGCTCACGACTGAACACCCGCTCGGGTTGTTCGAGCAGACATTGCAACAGGCGGAATTCGTGACGGGTCAGGTTCAAGGTCTGGCCGCGATAGATGATCTGCACCCGATCGGCATCGATGCGAAACAGTGCTGAAGCGCCTTCGACGGCCGGGCGCGGTGCCATGCGTTTGAGGATTGCCTTCACCCGAGCGGCAACTTCACGAGGACTGAACGGTTTGACCACGTAATCGTCGGCGCCGATTTCCAGGCCGACCACGCGATCGATCTCGGCATCCCGCGCGCTGAGAAACAGCACCGGCACTTCGCTGAAACGCCGCAGCTGTTTGCAGGTTTCGAAGCCGCTGATGTCCGGCAGACCGATATCAAGAATGATCAGATCGGCCGGGGTCTGCCGCTGATGCTCCAGCGCCGCCGCGCCGAGGCTCAGCCACGTGGTGCTGAAGCCCTCGCCCTGCAGGGCAAAAATCAGCGTATCGGCAATCGCCGCTTCGTCTTCGACAATCAGGATATGGGGCATGGCGTCCGAGCCTGTGGGTTAAATGCGCGAACGGTGCCCCAAGCCTGACGTTACGTCAATGAGCCCACTAGCAGTCCGGCTTGTCGGCGGTGAAGCGTCGCGCCGGATTCACTGCTGCACCAAACTCACGCAACGCCTTGGCACCGATCAGCAGCGGATAGTTGAAGTGGCTGCGGTCGGTCAGGTTGACCTCGACGGTGCGCTTGACGTTGCCCAGGCACAGCTCCAGATCGACCACCGGGCGCTTGGCGACGTCGGTGCTTTCGCCCTCGTCTTCTTCGTCCGAACGGCTCTTGATCTTGCTGATCCGCGCGACCTTGTGTTCGTAGACCTTGTTGCTGGCGTCCTTGGTGGCCAGGCGGAAACGCACCCAGTCATCGCCATCGCGGGTGAAGGTCTCGATGTCCTTGGCCGACAGCGAGGCGGTCAGCGCACCGGTGTCCATCTTGGCCTTGAGCACTTCACCGCCGATTTCCGGCAGCGCGATGTATTCGTAGCGCCCGTACAGGGTCGGCTCGGCGGCCATGACCGGCAGGGCGACGAGGGCAAACAGTGCAAGGAGGGATTTCACGTAAGGGGCTTCCTTGGGAGAGGTTGGGCAACGGGATTTTAGACCGTTGCGCGCTTGATCGTTCCCACGCTCTGCGGGGGCAATGCATCCGGTGACGCTCTGCGTCACAGGGACGCCGAGCGTCCCGGGCGGCGTTACCACGCAGAGCGTGGGAACGATCAGGTTAACGCGACTAAAGTGAAACATTCGTCACCACCGATTTGGCCTGTCGCGCGAAGCTGCTTATCATGGCCCGCCCCTGACACTTCATAGAGTTGCCTATGCGCCGCCTGCTCACCGGCTGTTTCGTCACCCTGCTGCTGTTGCTCAACACCCTGATCCTGATCGGGCCGTTGATGGTGTTTGCCTTGCTCAAGCTGGTCGCACCGGGGCGCTGGCGCGATCATGCGTCCGCGGCGGTGATGTGGATTGCCGAGACCTGGGCCGAGATCGACAAGCTGATCTTCCAGCTGTGCATTCCGACGCAGTGGGACATTCGCGGCGGCGACGATTTGCGTCGCGACACTTCCTATCTGGTGGTCAGCAACCATCAATCGTGGGTCGATATTCCCGCGCTGATCCAGACCCTCAACCGGCGCACGCCGTTCTTCAAGTTCTTCCTCAAGAAAGAGCTGATCTGGGTGCCGTTCCTCGGTCTGGCGTGGTGGGCGCTGGATTATCCGTTCATGAAGCGCTACACCAAGGCCTTTCTGGCGAAGAACCCGGAATTGGCGGGCAAGGATCTGGAGATCACCAAAGCCGCCTGCGAGCTGTTCAAGCGCCAGCCAGTGACGGTGGTGAATTATCTGGAAGGCACGCGCTACACCTTGGCGAAAAGCACACAGCAGACTTCACCATTCAATCACCTGCTCAAGCCCAAGGCCGGTGGCGTGGCGTTTGTATTGGCGGCGATGGGCGAACAGCTCGATGCCATGCTTGACGTCACGGTGGTGTACCCGCAGGAGAAGATTCCGGGGTTTTGGGATCTGATCAGCGGCAACGTGCCGCGGGTCATCATCGACATCAGGACCCGCGAACTCGACCCGGCGCTGTGGCAGGGCGATTACGAGAAGGACCCGGTATTTCGCGAGCGCGTCCAGAACTGGGTCAACCAGCTCTGGACCGAAAAGGATCAGCGCATTGCCGAATTGCGCAACCAGCGCCGTTGACTCAGCTGCCGGTGCCGGTGCCCCAGATATTGCCCAGGCTGCTCAGCAGCGAACCGCCGACACCCTGCTGACCGAGGTATTGCAGGAGCACCGGGGCAAACTGGCCGATCATGCCGCTGTCCATGCCCAGCGCACTGAACGCATTGTTCAGGTCGTTGCTGTCCTTGACGTTGCCCAAGGCGTTTTCCAGCCCGGCGGATTTGCCCGACGAACCGAGCAACGCACCCAACGCCGCCAGATTGCCGCTGCCACCGGACAACTTGTCGATGCCTGGCACTTCCTTGGCCAGTTGCGAATAGTCGGTGCTGCTCAACTGATTCTTCGCCAGGCCCAGCATTGCACTGGTGCCGCCCACCGCTTGCTCCGGCGTCACGTCCAGTGCACTCAAGGCGCTGAGCAAGCCGGCAGTTTCCGAGGTCGGCGCCGCCGCAGCGGCCTTGTCGCCACCCTGCATGCCCGATACCGCACCGGCCACGTCATTCAGGCTGAAACCGGCAAACACCGGGCCGGCGGCCAGGGTCAGGAGCGATGCCAAGGCAAAACCGCGTGAAATCTTCATTCAGACATCCTCTCGAGCTGTGAAAACCACCCGGTCGACGGGCAGTAAAACTGCCGGTTTGACCGGGTATCCAGGCGCATGTTCCGGCGCGGCGCATCCATTTTCATCTGGTCTGCGTATATAAAACGTGAAATCCGGACGCCGACATGATGAATGGCACAAGCCCTGTCGCTGAACTAGCCTGTGAACAGTTCGAGCCTCGCCGTCGTGCGCTCACGCTTGTCTGGAGAATGGTCATTTCCATCGCCGACACCGATCAGTTGCGCCAGCTCCTCGCCCAGTGTTCGCTAGGGGATCGGCGTGCTTTTGAAACGCTGTACCGCAGCGTCGGCCCACGCCTGCACGGCGTGGCGCTGCGCTTCATGGGCCGCGCCGATCTGGCCGAAGAGGTGCTGCAGGAAAGCTTCGTGCGCATCTGGCACAACGCCTCGCGCTACGAGGCGCACTTGTCGGCGCCGCTGACCTGGATGATCAACATCACCCGCAATCAAGCCATCGATCAATTGCGCAAGCAGCGCGAGCGGCCGCTGAGCGAGGTTGAGCAAGACGCGCTGTCGGATGAAAGCCCCTCGGCGCACGAGCAATTGAACAGCGCCCGTGAAGCCCAAGCCTTAAACCGCTGCCTGGAAACCCTCGACGGCATGCAGCGCCAATCGATCACTGTGGCGTACTTTCACGGATTGTCCTGTAGCGAACTTGCCGTACATCTGGCCACGCCACTGGGAACCGTCAAATCGTGGATTCGCCGAGGCCTGGAACGCCTGCGCCGGTGCCTTGAATCGTGAACTACCAGACCCCAGCCCTGCGCCGCGCCCTCGCCGCCGACTATGCAATCGGCCTGATGCCTGCGTCGGCGCGGCGGCGCTTTGAACAGTTGCTTGTGGATGACGCGGCACTGCGCCGCGAGCTGGCGCACTGGCAGGAAACCCTCGCCTCTCTCACCGAAGCGCTGCCCGAACGCCCGGTGCCCGACCGCGTCTGGCACGGCATCACCGCGCGCATCGAACCGCAAGTGCTGCACGTACCCGAGAAACGGCCGTTCTGGAAATGGCTGCGGCTCACAGTGGCGGCGTGCTCCGTCGTCGCCCTGGTGTTCATCGGCTCGCTGTACAACCGTGACGACGCTCGTTACAGCGCCACGCTGTTAAGCACGGATGCAAAACCGGCGCTGAAGGTCGAAGCGCATGCAGATTATCTGCAGGTCGAACCGCTGATACTTGCAGCGGTGGAGGCGGATCGCAGCCTCGAATTGTGGGCGATTCCCGACGGTGGGAAACCGATCTCGCTGGGTGTGGTTCCAGTGGGTGGCAAGGGCAAGGTCGAGTTGAGCGAGGCGCAGAAAGGGTTGATCGGCAAGCCGATTACGTTGGCGGTAACGCTTGAGCCGAAAGGTGGGTCGCCGACTGGGCAGCCGACAGGACCAGTTCTCTATCAAGGCGCTTTAGCAGCCCTCTAATGCAAAGATCAAAAGAATCGCAGCCTTCAGCAGCTCTACATAAATCCTGTGCAGGAGCTGCCGGAGGCTGCGACTTTTTAGGCCATCAGTTGCTTAACTAGCAAATCGATATCTCAAAATCAACTAGAAACCTGTCAGATCTGACAGGTGTCCGAACGTCGGCGCTCGAATAAGCTTTTGGTGTGTAAACGGTACGAAGAAAGCGAGGTGCAACTACGGTCATTCAACGGGAGATACGGAGATGAAAAAGCAGTGCAGTCCGCGCGATCAACTGCTCGAATCAGATGTCCCGCCGATCATCTTTTGCATCAGTCCGGACGATCCGATCATCAAACATATCAAAGCGGGGCAGAAGGTGACTTATGACCTTGTGCGCGGGGACAACGGTCGTTATTACGCTGTAAATCTTAAATTGGCTTAGGCCGAGGACACGCTTGATAGCCCTCAACCTTGGTTTTGTACTGTTTTAGCCATTCCATAAAGTCAGGAAGCACGAACATGTCAAACAGACAAACCGGTACCGTTAAATGGTTTAACGATGAAAAAGGCTTTGGTTTCATCACGCCAACAAATGGTGGTGATGATCTTTTCGTCCATTTCCAAGCCATCCAATCGGATGGATTTAAAAGCTTGAAGGAAGGGCAAACTGTTTCTTATGTCGCAACGCAAGGACAGAAAGGAATACAAGCGGGAGAAGTTAAAGTCGAATAGGAGACATCAAGAAACGGCGCCTGAATGGCGCCGTTCTTGCGTTGCAATAAAACCCTACGCCGCACTAAACAACTTATGCGGATCAATCACAAACTTCTTCGGCACGCCCGCATCGAACTCGCCGTAACCTTCAGGCGCCTGGTCGAGGCTGATCACCTGCACGCCCACCACTTCGGCAATATTGATGCGATCCCACATGATCGCCTGCATCAGCTGGCGGTTGTACTTCATCACCGGAGTCTGGCCGGTGTGGAAGCTGTGCGACTTGGCCCAGCCCAGACCGAAGCGAATGCTCAGGCTACCCATTTTTGCCGCGGCGTCGACGGCGCCCGGATCTTCGGTGACGTACAGGCCCGGGATACCGATCTTGCCGGCAACACGGACGACGCCCATCAGTGAGTTGAGCACCGTGGCCGGGGCTTCGGCCTTGACGCCGTCGTGGCCATGACCGCGGGCTTCGAAGCCGACGCAGTCGACTGCGCAGTCGACTTCCGGCTCGCCGAGCAGTGCAGCGATCTGTTCGTGCAGCGGGGTGTCCTTGGACAGGTCGACAATTTCAAAACCCTGAGCCTTGGCGTGGGCCAGGCGGATGGTGTTGACGTCGCCGATGATCACCACCGCCGCGCCGAGCAGACGTGCCGAAGCGGCAGCGGCCAGGCCGACCGGGCCGGCGCCGGCAATGTACACAGTGCTGCCCGGGCCGACGCCGGCAGTGACCGCGCCGTGGTAACCGGTCGGGAGGATGTCGGAGAGGCAGGTCAGGTCGCGGATTTTCTCCATCGCCTTGTCGCGGTCCGGCAGTTTCAACAGGTTGAAGTCGGCGTATGGCACCAGCACGTATTCGGC
>Ga0196970_1001181_pt1 | contig 19748 bp, 15 predicted proteins | sample S1v_513CmetaG_FD_148672 | JGI IMG/M metagenome (GOLD analysis project Ga0196970, IMG submission 148672) | Soil microbial communities from Anza Borrego desert, Southern California, United States - S1+v_5-13C | ecosystem: Environmental > Terrestrial > Soil > Desert | place: USA: California...
GGCTCACTCCTACAGGTTTTATGTTGTGTCATTCAGTCCCGCGTTCACGCTCCCGCGTCATGACCAGGCAACAACACCGAACCCAGAATCCCCTGTAGGAGTGAGCCTGCTCGCGATAGCGGTGTGTCAGCCAATATCCAAGTCACCTGACCCACCGCTATCGCGAGCAGGCTCACTCCTACAAGGTTTTTGTGTTGTGTCATTCAGTGCCGCGTTCAGCCTCGCGCGTCATCACCAGGCTCAGCAATACCGAGCCCAGAATCACCGCGCCCACTACCGCCAGTGACCATTCCACCGGCATGTGGAACCACGGCATCAGCACCATCTTGCCGCCGATGAACACCAGCACGATCGCCAATCCGTACTTGAGCAAATGAAAGCGGTCAGCCATGTCCGCAAGCAAAAAGTACAGCGCACGCAATCCCATGATCGCGAAGATGTTCGAGGTGAAGACAATGAACGGGTCGGTGGTCACCGCGAAGATCGCCGGGATGCTGTCGACTGCGAACATCAGGTCACTGGCCTCGATTAGCACCAGCACCAGAAACATCGGCGTCGCCCAGCGCACACCGTTCTGCACGATGAAAAACCGCTCGCCGTGAAAGCCGCTGGTGATGCGCATGTGGTTGCGGACCCAGCGCAGCAACGGGTTTTTTTCCAGGTCCGGTTGCTGCTCGGCAAACACCAGCATCTTGATCCCGGTGATGATCAGGAACACCCCGAACGCATACAGCAGCCACTCGAACTGCGACACCAGCCACACCCCGGCAAAGATCATCACCGCGCGCATCACGATCGCCCCGAGTACACCGTACAACAGCACCCGTCGCTGCAATTCCGGTTGCACGGCGAAGTAGCTGAAGATCATCACGAAGACGAACATGTTGTCGATCGACAGCGATTGCTCGATCAGATAACCGGTGAGAAATTCGAGGGTTTTCTGCCGGGCGATCTCGCCGCCGAACTCGCCGTGCAGATACCACCAGAGCAAACCGGCGAAGCTCAGCGCCAGCAGACACCAGGCAATCACCCAGGCCAGCGCTTCACGCACTGACACCCGATGCGCCTTGCGCCCGCCGAAGACAAACAGGTCCAAGGCCAGCATCGCCAGCACAAAAACGATGAAGGCGGCCCACATCCACGGTTCGCCGATATTGAGCTTGGTCGCTGGCATGTCACGCTCCCTGTCGATGGGCTTGAGGTAGACAGGGCCATGCTAACGACGGATTTATGCGCAGGAAAAATCGTTTATTTCTGGGCAATGCTTCGAGAAAAACGAAGTGTCGGAGATTTTCCTAGCGAAAAAACTCCCCCGGCGTTTGCCCAAACTGCTGCCGAAACGCCGCAATGAACGCCGACGTCGAGTCATACCCGCACGCCAATGCCACGTCAGTCACCCGTTCGCCTTTTTCAAGCGGCGTCAGCGCGCCGAGCAGGCGCAGGCGTTGGCGCCAGGCGCGGAAGGTCAGGCCGGTGTCGCGCAGGAACAGACGGGTAAGGGTTTTTTCGGTGACGCCGAACCGCTCGCTCCAGTGGCTGAGTGTGGTTTGTTGTTCAGGGTGTTGTTCGAGGCTCTGGTAGATCTGCTTCAAGCGCGGATCTTGCGGCAGTGGCAGCATCAGGTCGATCTGCGCGGCCTCGGCGAGCTGGTCGAGGATGACTTGCGCCAGGCGACCGTGCGCGCCGTTCTCGTCGTATTCCACCGGCACCTGGCTGAACGCTCGGATCAGTTCGCGCAGCAGATCGCTGACGGCCAACACGTGACAATGCCCGGCGGCCCAGGCTGAAACGCTGCAATCGATGTACAGGCTGCGCATTTCCGTGTGCGGCGCGCTGAAGACCCGATGCGGCACACCGGCGGGAATCCACACGGCGCGCTCGGGCGGGGCGACGAAACGTCCGGCGCTGGTCTGCACCTCGAGTACGCCCTGGATCGCGTAGGACAACTGCACCCACGGGTGACTATGGCGGCGGGTCAGGGCGCGATTGGGCAGCGATTCGGTTCTGCCGTACAGCGGACGCGGCAAGCTGGGCAGCCCGGGAATGCTGCGGCGAACGCTGTTGGTTTGTCCTTTAGGCGGCATCTTGCGGCTCTTCGGCGTTAGTCGGTAATTGCCAGTCACGTTAGAGTCGTCGGCAAGCACTGGCAACCCCCGGATGAATATCATGAAGCGCCCCCGTTTTTTGCCCGACAACTTCACCCTGACATTGATCGGCGTGGTCCTGTTGGCGAGTTTTCTGCCGGCCAGCGGCCAGGTCGCGGTCGGCTTCGGCTGGCTGACCAACCTCGCCATCGCGCTGCTGTTTTTCCTGCACGGCGCCAAACTGTCCCGCGAATCGATCATCGCCGGCGCCGGTCACTGGCGCCTGCATCTGCTGGTGTTCGGCCTGACCTTCGTGCTTTTCCCGCTATTGGGGCTGGCGCTCAAACCGGTCCTGTCACCGTTGATCGGCGACAAGCTGTACATGGGCATGCTGTACCTGTGCGCATTGCCTGCCACGGTGCAATCGGCGATTGCCTTCACGTCACTGGCGCGCGGCAATATTCCGGCGGCGATCTGCAGCGCCGCGGCGTCGAGTCTGTTCGGGATTTTCCTGACGCCGTTGCTCGTCACGCTGTTGCTCAACGTCCACGGTGACGGCGGTTCGACGCTCGATGCCATCGTGAAAATCAGTGTGCAATTGCTGCTGCCATTCATTGCCGGGCAGATCGCTCGGCGCTGGATCGGCGCCTGGGTCGGGCGCAACAAAAACTGGCTGAAGTTCGTCGATCAGGGCTCGATTCTGTTGGTGGTCTACGGCGCGTTCAGCGAGGCAGTCAACGAGGGCATCTGGCAGCAGATTCCGCTGTTTGAATTGCTCGGGTTGATCGTGGTTTGCTGCATCTTGCTGGCGCTGGTGCTGCTGGCGTCGACCCTGCTGGGTAAGGCGTTTGGCTTCAATCAGGAGGACCGCATCACTATTTTGTTCTGCGGTTCGAAAAAGAGCCTGGCCACCGGTGTACCGATGGCGCAGGTGTTGTTCGCCGGCAGCACCATTGGCGTGTTGATCCTGCCGCTGATGCTGTTCCATCAGATCCAGTTGATGGTCTGCGCGGTGCTGGCCCAGCGGTATGCGCGCCGGCCCGAATCGGTGCCGGAGTTGATGGCTCAGATCGATCCCTGAGCGCTGCGCCTCAGACGATATCGTCGATCAGAATATGGTGCAGCCCACGGCTGCACTGTTCGATCCGCGCTTCAACCTTGTACACGCTGCGCAGCATCTGCTCGGTGATCACCTCACTGCTCGGGCCGCTGCCCTGGGTGGTGCCATCAGCGATGACCAGCACCTGATCGGCAAACCGCAGCGCCTGATTCAAATCATGAATCGCAATGAACACGATCACCTCGCGTTGCCGCGCCAGGCTGCGCATGAAGTTCAGCACCTGCACTTGTCGATGCATGTCGAGGGCGCTGGTCGGTTCGTCCATCAGCAGGATTTCCGGTTCGCGCACCAGTGTCTGCGCGATGGACACCAGCTGCTGCTGCCCGCCACTGAGTTCACCGAGGTTGCGAAACGACAGGGCGGTGATGCCCAATGCGGCGAGAATGTCGTCGACCAGTTTCAGTTCGTCATCGTGGACGACCCAGCCCGGCGTCAGTTGCTTGCGCGCCAGCAGCACCGATTCGTACACGGTCAGGCGGGCGCTGGCGTTCAGGCCCTGGGGCATGTAGCTGATCCCCGTCGGGCCTTTTTTCGAGTCCTGCAGGATCACTTGGCCAGGGCCGTCGATCAGCCCGGCCATGCGCTTGAACAACGTCGATTTGCCGGCCGCATTTGGCCCGACCACTGCCACCACCTGACCACCCAGAAACGGCGCGGTGGAGACGCCGCGGATGATCTCGCGCTGGCCATAGCGGGCGCCCAGATTGTCCAGTTGCAGCTTCACCATGAGTTTTTCTTCCCGCCGAGAATCAGTGAAATGAAGAACGGCACGCCAATCAGCGAGGTGACCACGCCGATCGGGAAGATCGCGCCGGGAATCAGGGTCTTGCTGACCACCGAACTGGCCGACAGGATCAGCGCCCCTGTGAGCAGCGAGGCCGGCAGGAAGAAGCGTTGGTCTTCGCCGATCAGCATTCGGGCGATATGCGGGCCGACCAAGCCGATAAAGCCGATGGTGCCGACGAACGCCACGGGAAACGAGGCGAGCAGGCTGACCATGATCAGCGTCTGAAAGCGCAGGCTGCGCACGTTGATGCCGAAACTCGCCGCCTTGTCATCGCCCAGGCGCAGGGCGGTCAAGGCCCAGGCACGGCGGGCGAAAATCGGCAGGGTGACGAGGATCACCAGACAGATGATGCCAAGTTTTGGCCAGGTGGCTTTGGTCAGGCTGCCCATGGTCCAGAACACTACGGCGGCGACGGCTTGCTCGGTGGCAAAAAACTGCACCAGCGCCAGCAGCGCGTTGAAGGTGAAGACCAGGGCAATGCCGAGCAGGACAATGGTCTCGGCGGTAACCCCGCGGCGCATGCTCAAAAAGTGAATCAGCAGCGCCGACAGCATGGCCATGATGAACGCATTGAGCGGCACCATGAATTGCGCGGCCAGCGGAAACAACGCGACGCCGAAGGCCAGGCCCAGCGCGGCGCCGAAGCTGGCGGCGGCGGAAATGCCCAGGGTGAACGGGCTGGCCAGCGGGTTGTTGAGGATCGTCTGCATCTGCGCGCCGGCAAGCGACAACGCCGCGCCGACGGCCACCGCCATCAGCGCCACGGGCAGGCGAATGTCCCACATCACCACGCGCACTTGCGGCGAAGCGCTGTCCGGTGAAAACAGGGCGCCGAGCACTTCGCTGAGGCTGTAGCTGGCCGGGCCGAGCGCCAGATCGAGCAGCACGCTGCACAGCAGTAAAAACACCAGTCCCGCGAGGATCAGGCGCTTGCGCAGTACCAGACGGCGATAGGTTTCGCGCTGGACCACCACGGTGTCGGTCATCGAGCTCATGGCTTGACCTCGGTGTCGCCCAGGCTGACGAAGTAGCCTGACTCGTACGGCACCGGCAGGAAGCGCTCATGCAGTTCGCGGAACGCCGCATCCGGGTCGAGATCGGCGAACAGCTCCGGGTGAAACCATTTGGCCAATTGCTGGATGGCCACGAACTGGTAGGGGCTGTTGTAAAACTGATGCCAGATCGCGTGGAAGGCTTGATGCTCCTGAGCCTTGATGCCGGCGTAGGCCGGGCGCTGGGTGTACCAGGCAAGTTTTTTCCGCGCCTGCGCCATGTCTGCGCCGGGGCCGACGCCGACCCAATGACCGCCGGGAGCAAACGCTTCCCAGTTGGCGCTGGTGACCACTACGTGCGCCGGATTGGCGACGATGACTTGCTCGGGATTCAACTGGCCGAAAGTAGTCGGAATGATGCCGCGCGCGACGTTGTTGCCGCCGGCCATGTCGACGAACAGGCCGAAGTTTTCGTTGCCGAAACTCAGGCAGCAATCATCGGTGTAGCCGCCGATACGCTCGATGAACACGCTCGGGCGAGGCGGGTGCTGTTTTTCGATGACGTCGGTGACGCGATGGATCTGCTGGTTGCGAAAATCGATGAACGCTTCGGCCCGTTGCTCCTTGCCGAACAACTGGCCGAACAGGCGCATGGTCGGCTCGGTGTTCTGCATCGGGTTGTTGCGAAAGTCGACGTACACCACCGGGATGCCGAGGGCGTCGAGCTTTTCGATGTAACGCGCATCCTCGGTGGCGTGCTGCGCCTCGATGTTGAGGATGATCACGTCCGGGCGTTGCGAGATGGCCTGCTCGATATCGAAGGTGCCGTCTTCAAAGCCACCGAAAGTGGGAATTTTCGCGATGGCGGGGAATTTGCGCAGGTACGCGTTGTAGGTGTCCGGGTCGGACTGAATCAGGTCCTTGCGCCAGCCGACGATGCGTTCGATCGGGTTCTGTGTATCGAGCGCGGCGACCAGATACAGCTGCCGGCCTTCACCGAGGATCACCCGCCTGACCGGCAGATGCACCTTGACCTTGCGCCCCAGCAGGTCGGTCACCTCGGTGCGCGCAGCGTCGCTGTCAGCGGCGTCAGCACTGCGCGGCGCGAGGGAAAACAGGCTCAGCACGCCTGCCAGTAACAGCGCAGCAACCGCCTGGCTGCGTCGATCGAAAATCGCCATGGTCCAACCTTTGCCAAAGTCAGCGCGGCCCACGGCGCCTGCCGCCGCCACGCTGAACGTTTCAGAAATCGACAGTCGCCGACAGTAATAAAGTGCGCGGTGAGCCCTGGGAGAACGCGCCGTAAGAGGCGACGCCCGACCAGTACTCTCGATCGAACACGTTCTGCACCGTGGCGCGGAACGTGGTCGGCCGCTCATCGATGCGCGTGGTGTAGCGCGCACCGACATCGAAGCGGGTCCAGTCATCGAGTTTTTGCGTGTTGGCCTGGTTCACGTACTGGCTGCCGGTATGGATGGCGCCACCAGTCAGGGTCAGCCCTTCGACCCACGAGGTGTCCCATTCGGCCCAGAGGTTGGCCTGCACCGACGGCACGCCGACCGGCTTGTTGCCGCGATTGCCGGCCACGGCGGTTTTCGTCAGTTCGGCGTCCAGCAGGGTCACGCCACCGAGCAACCGCGTGCCCGGCGTCACTTCGCCAAACACGTTCAGCTCCAGGCCACGGTTGCGCTGCTCGCCTTGCACCGAGAACACCCCGGCGGCCAGTTCGCCGCTGGGCTTGGTGATCTGGAACAGGCTCAGGGTCGAGGTGAAGGTGCCGTAGTCGGCCTTGACGCCGAGTTCATGCTGGCGCGAAACGTACGGCGCGAAGATCTCCCCCGCATTGCTGGCGGTGGAGGGCGCAATGTCGCCCTTGCTCAGGCCTTCGATGTAGTTGTAGTAGAGCGCGACGTGATCCCAGGGCTTGATGACCGCGCCGAACAGCGGCGTGGTGCGGCTGTGGTCGTAGGACGTAGTGACCACGCCGCTGGGGTTGTAATTGCCCGATTTGATGTTCTGCTGGCGCACGCCGAGGGTCATCTGCGCGCGGTCGTCGAGGATCGACAGGGTGTCGGCGAGTGCCACGCCGGTCAGTTCGCTCTCGGAGACTTTCGGCGTCGCCGGCTCAGGAATGTAAGGTTCCGGGCGATCCACGGGGTGATAAATGTTCGACAGGATCGGCGCGGCGGAAATGATCCCCCGTGACAGCACATCGCGATAACGGCTGACTTGCACTGCGGTGCGGTGGCTGACCGGCCCGGTGTCGAAGCGCAGCCGCGCCCCCGTGTCGACGGTGTAGCGCTTGACCTCGAATTTGTAATAACCGGGCGTCGAAGACGTGTCGCCAGCCGGGTTGATGATGGTCGGTGTCTGGTCGGACATGCGCGCCACCGCCGATTTGCCGCCGCCGGCATGGGCGAACACCGTCAGCGCATCGCTGAGGTCGTATTCGCCGCTGAGCAGCGCCGAGGTATCACGGGTTTTCGACCAGCCCCAGTCCTGGCTCACGCTGGTTCGGCCGTTGGCGGCGGAGGGAATGTCCACGCCCGGGGCAATCAGAAACGGCCGCGAGGCGGCATCGAAGCGTTCTTTCTGCCGCAACCAGTCGAAGCTGGTGCGCAGCCGCTCGCCCTGATAATCGAGGGCGATCGCGCCGATGTTGACGTGGCGCGACTGCTTGTCGATCGCCGTGTCGCCCAGTTGCGTGCTGCCATTGATGCGTACGCCGAAGCGGCGTTCTTCACCGAAACGCCGACTGACATCGACATGCCCGCCGAGCTGCGCATTCATCGCATAACTGGCGGTGAAACGGCTCAGGTCTTCGTCCAGCGAACGTTTCGGCACCACGTTGATCACGCCACCCACCGCGTTGTTGGGGGACATGCCGTAGAGCAGGGCGCCGGGCCCTTTGACCAGTTCGATGCGCTCGGCGTACTCAGTGAAGACCCGGTAGTTCGGCGCGACGCCGTAGACGCCATCGAACGCCAGTTCACCGAGATTGCCCTCGCCCACCGGAAAGCCCCGAATGAAAAACGAGTCGACGATGCCGCCGGTCTGCCCGGTAGAGCGCACCGACGAATCGCGTTCCAGCACATCACCGACGGTGACAGCCTGTTGATCCTTGATCAGCGCCGAGGTGTAGGTGCTGACGCTGAACGGCGCGTCCATCACATCGGTGTTGCCGAGCAGGCCCAGACGTCCGCCGCTGGCGACCTGGCCGCCGGCATACACCGCCGGCAGCGCATCGCTACGCCGGTCGGTGCCGAGCACCGCCGTTTCATCCAGCGTGACCCGGCGCGCAACCAGTGTGTAACTGCCGTCGCTGCGCCGCACCATGTCCAGACCACTGCCGGCCAACAGGCGATTGACCGCTTCCTGGGTCGAGTAGCGGCCGATCAGCGCCGGGCTGCTCAAGCCGTCGGTCAGCGCCGGCTGGAACGACAGGGCAATGCCGGCGTCCACGGCAAAACTCGACAGGGTTGCACCGAGCGGCCCGGCCGGAATGTCGTAGGCACGCAGGGCGAGCGTATCCAGTTGCGCAGGCTCGCCGGCGACGGCCAGCGGGCAGGCGACAACGATCAGGACAAGGCTCAGCAACGCACTGCGAATAGCGGGTTTGAACGGACGATCCGGGCGCAGGAGGCGTGCAGCGGGCATGGATGGATGAGCCTATGAACAGGACGAAAAAATGCATCTCCCTCATAGCCAGTCGAGATTGGAAAAAGTATCAGCACGGCGGCAAATATTTTTTCGCTCAGGCGCGGGAGAGCATGACCCAGTAGCCATTCAAGTGGCCGCTGACCAGAATCGGGTAGGTTTGCGCCAGCATGTTCAAGGTGCGCTGGCTGTCGCTGATCGGGTAGGCGCCAGAAATGCGCAAGTCGGCAATCGCTGGATCGAGGCGGATGAAACCGCGACGATAGCGCGTCAGTTCCGCGACGAAATCGGCAAGGCGCATCTTGTCGGCCATCAGCATGCCTTGGCTCCAGGCACCGGCGTAACGGTCGGTCGCACTGACCGCGCCAAACGTCGAAGACGAGAAATCGGTGCGCTGTCCGGCGTTGACGATCAGTGGCGTGTGCTGGCGATTGTCCGCGAGTTCGACTTTTACCGCGCCTTCCAGTACCGCGAGGTGCGTTTGCGGAGGCAGCGCGCGTACGGTGAACCGCGTGCCCAGCGCCTGCATCCGGCCCTGCCGGGTCGTGACCACGAAGGGCCGCGCCATCGGGGAGATATCCGCTGCGGTCTGCACCAGTATTTCGCCTTCGCGCAGGTGGATCAGGCGCTGACTGGCGTCGAACAGCACGTCGATGGCGGAGTCGGTATTGAGGGTGATTTTTGAGCCATCGGCGAGGGTCAGCTCGCGTCGTTCGCCGACGGCCGTTCGGTAATCGGCCGACCATTGCTGGGTTTGCGAAAGCTTCCAGCCACCCCAGCCGGCCGGGACCAACGCCAGCAGCAGCGCCAGTTTGCCAATCGCCGCACGGCGTTCCGGGCTGCTCGGCCGATCGAGGGCCGACATGGCCAAGGACGGCGGCAGGCCGCCCAGTTTGCCCTGCAACAATTGCGCACGGGCCCAGGCGCGCGTGCGCTCGGGGCTGCTGGCTTTCCACAATTCCCATTCGCCGCGTTCGCGGTCGCTCAGCTCGCGCTCGCTCATGCGCATCAGCCAGTCAGCGGCTTCTTCCAATGCCTGAGGAGCGGGTTGCGCTTCATTGCGCCGGGCGAGCATTCACTCCACCAGCAACAGGCATTGCACGAAGGCTTGCTTCATGTAGCGTTTGACGGTGATCAGCGATACGCCCAATTGCTCGGCAATGTCGTCGTACTTCAAGCCGCTGATCTGCGACAGCAGGAACGCACGTTTGACCAGCGGTGGCAGGGCGTCGAGCATTGCGTCGATTTCATGCAGGGTTTCCAGCACCATGAAACGCAATTCCGGCGACGGCACCTCGGGCGCAGGCAACTGCGCGAGCGCATCCAGATAGGCGCGTTCGAGCGCCTTGCGCTGATACCAGTTGACCAGAATGCCCTTGGCCACGCAGCTCAGGTAGGCGCGCGGCTGCTCGATCACCGTGACCTGCGAGGCGAGGATGCGGGTGAAGGTATCCTGCGCCAGATCCGCCGCATCCATGGCGTTACCCAGTTTTTTTCTCAGCGTCGCGTACAGCCAGCCGTGATGGCCGCTGTACAGGGCTTCGATCGCGCGCAGATGCTTGTCGTTGTTCGCGGGAAGGGTTTCGCTCATGGCTGCAGATTTTCATGCAATTGAGAAGTATTCCCAATGCTAGTTTACAACGCCTGTGCGATGCAAGCGCCGATTGGCCTGCCGTTTCAAAGGCGCGGCAGAGCGCGTAACGCGGCAATCATCGTGTCGATTTCCGCTTCGGTGTTGTAGGCGTGCAGCGAGGCGCGACTGACTTCCAGCAAGTCCCTGTGCTGCATGTCCAGCAGGGTCGAGCGAAAGGTTGAAGTGCTGACGTTGATGCGCTTGTCCTGCCCGGCCAGCCACTGTTGCACCTGCGCGGCGCTGTGGTGGCGGTGACTGAAGGTGACGATACCGGACCTGTTCACGCTCGGATCCTGCAGCGTGAAACCGGGGATCTGCCCCAGGTACTGGCGCAGATAATCGGCCAGTTGCTGGATCCGCCGCCACATCGGCTCAATGCCTTGCGCCAGTGCGTACTCCACCGCCGCACCCAGTCCGAGTTTTGCCGCGACGTTGCATTCCCAGTTTTCGAAACGTCGGGCATCAGCGCGGACCGTGTAGCTGTCGGCGCTTTGCAACGACGCCGCGTGCAGATCGAGAAACACCGGTTCAAGGTTCTGGCACAGCGCTTTTTCGATGTACAAAAAGCCCATGCCCCGAGGGCCGCGCAAGTATTTGCGGCTGGTGGCGGTGAGCATGTGACAACCGATTTTCTGTACATCCAGCGGTATCTGCCCGACGCCCTGGCAGGCATCGAGCAGATACAGCACGCCGGCCGCACGGGCGAGGGCGCCGATCTGTTCGATCGGCTGCACCGGCCCGCCGTTGGTGGCGATGACGGGCAGCGAGATCAGCGCCACCCGGCCATCCTCGAGCATCTGCTGCAATGCCGACAACGAGACCCGACCGTGCTCATCGTTGGCAATGATGCGAATCTCGATACCGCGTTGCTGTTTCAGTTGCAGATAAGGTATGTAGTTGCCGGCGTATTCGGTGGCCGACGTCAGCAGCACATCGCCGGGTTGCAATGGTAATGAATAGAAGGCCATGTCCCAGGCACGGGTGGCGTTCTCGATCACCGCGATTTCATCCGGTGCGGCGTTGAGCAAGCGCCCGATCGACCCGTAGACCTGCTCGACTTCGGCCGCTTGGCGCCCGGCGGCTTCATAGCCGCCAAGGCTGGCTTCGAGCTGGATATGCCGGGTCACGGCCTCGATCACCGGCGTCGGCATCAGCGCCGCGCCGGCATTGTTGAAATGGATCAGTTGCGCGACGGCGGGAGTGTCGGCGCGCAGTTGTTCAGTGTTCAAGACCTCACTCCTTGATCAGTCCGCGGGGGGCGCGGCGCTCGGTTGCATCGCCGCAGGCCAGTAACGCAGGGCGACAATCGGGATCAGCGCGACCCCATAGGCCAGGCACACGAACAGGTAGGTGTACTGCAAACCGTAGACCTGACTGAGCAGGCCGCCAGCCGATATCCCGGCAATCGAGGCGAATTGCGCGGTGCCCTGAGCGATGCCCAGCACATGACCCTGCTGGGAGCTGTCGGCGGTTTTCGAGATCAGGGCCATCAGCACCGGGGTGGTCGCGCCGAGCAACACGCCCCAGATGAAATAAGCCACAACGAAGACCATCGGATTACGCGTGACGCCTGCGACGGCGGTCAGCGCGATGCAGCCGATCACCACGTAGGTCATGCGCTGCAGGGTGTCCTGCTGGCCGCGGTGCTCGAAATAGCGCGACCATGCCGTCGCCGACAGGATGAAGCCCAGCGCCAGCAAGCCGTAACACAGGCCGACCACCGAATTGCTCACCTCGAACACCGAGCTGACGTACAGCGAAAACGACGTCTGCGGGAGCATGCGCGCCAGCAGCAGAATGCCCATCACGCCGAGCAGCGACAGCAACGGCGAGCCTTGCCAGAGACTGGCGCGGCGTGCGGGGGTAGCGGTTGCGCTGACCACGGCTTTCTTCACTGGCGGCACGTCCGGCAGCGTCATCGCGGCGATCACCGTACACACCGCGCAAAGTGCCGAGGCAATGATGTTGATCCAGAAGAATGTCGCGTAATCGAGGATCAGCCCGCCGACCACGGCACCGAGCAGCGAGCCGACGTTGGTCGAGATCTGCAGGATCGCGAACAGCCGCGCCCGTCGCGACGGCGCTTCGATACTCACGCCATACGCCTGCGCCGGGGCGATGTAACCGGCAAAGGCGCCCTGCAGAAAACGCAGAATCAGAATGGCCCAGATATCACTGAACAGGGCCAGCCCCAACTGGGTCAACGACAACCCGGCGAGCGCGCGGATCATCATCAGCTTGTGACCGTAGCGGTCACCGATCCGGCCCCAGAAGGCACTGGTCAGAATAATGCCCAGCATCGGCCCGACATACACGGCGATGCTGGCGAAGCTGAAAACCGTTTCGGAGTCGGTCAGCCCACGCAGGTGGACAGGCCAGAACGGCCCGCTCATTTCCATTGCGCCCATCGACACCAACTGGATCGCGAACAGAAGATAAATCAGGATTCGTACACGTGAACCCTGGATGGCACCTGCATGGGACATGAGTCGGCCTCGGTTAAACGCTGGCGAGCGGGTTGGTCAGGGTATGTTGCAAACGATAGTTGCTGTACTGCATCAGGTGCATGCGCAGCAACGAACGCGTTGGCCAGGGCTCTTCGACGAACGCGCGGTGTTCGGCTTCCCAGATTTGCGGCGCGACGCGATCGCGCACCGCGTCGAAGGCGAGGTCGGTTTCCTCGCGCAGGATTTGCCAGAGTCGCGTGTCGTTCAAGCCATACTCCTTGGTCAACCACAGGGCCAGTTCATGCAGGTGCGTGAGGAACGCCGCATCCAGGACAAACATGCGCACCGGCTCGATGTCGCCGCTGAACACCGTTGGCAGGATACCCGGCTGGACATGCGGTTGCAGGCTGTAGCCGCGACCTTCGAGCAACGGTGCATAGGTGCGGCCATCGCCAAAATCGCGGATCAGCAGACTACGTGCTTTGCCGTCGGCAGAGAACAGCACCATGGTGTTTTGCTGATGCGCTTCCAGACCGATGCCATACAGCAGATAGATCGCCACCACCGGGCGGGTGACCACTTTCGCATATTCGCGGTACCAGTTTTCCACCTGCGTGGCAGTGGCGCGTACGCCGTCACGTTCGATCAGGTCGGTGAACAGCGGGCGACCGTTGCCGGGCAAACGGGTGAACAGCGACGCCACGGTAATCGGCAGGCAAGCATCGGAGCGTTCGAACGCGGGGGCACTGGCGCGATAGACCACGGACAAATGCCGGCCGGGGTGATCGTCCTGGGTGACGGCGTTCTTGTAGCGCACACCGATCTCTTCCGGGAAGATTTCCAGGCGTTGGTCGAAGCCGTTTTCGGCTTGCAGAATCTGGCTTATCACCGTGCTGATGCGCGGCCCCATGTGAATCGATTTGGCTTGCAGGCTGCGCAGTTCGCTGGTCATCCACACGGCGATCGGCAGTTTGATCAGCGGCGCGCAAACGTCCAGAACCGGCATCATCGTGCGATAGGACATGGTCGGCAGCGTCACAAGGTCCGGGCCGTCGGTGATCAGAATCCCTGCTTCGATTTCTGCGGCGAACGTCTTCAGCACGTAGGCCTGCAAATGCCAGCCGTGAATCGGCAGCGGCAGCCATTCGCGTTCATCCAGACCCTTGCGGTTGAGCGCCGCTTTCCATTGTTCCCATTGCCCGGGGAAGTTGGCGGCGAACCAGTCGTGGTAGCTGCTCACATGCGGCATGCTTTCGCTTTGCGCATGTTCGGCGCGCAACGCGGCGATGCGCAGCGGCACTTGCGCGTTGAACTCGGGCGACAGCTGCGCGACTTCCTCATCGCTCAGGCCCGGCCGGGCTTTCCAGGTCGGGTAATACGGATGGCCTTCCAGCGAGCCCCACTGGTCGAGCAGAATCGCTGCGTCTTTGGTGCTCGCGTGCTGGCGCAGGTAATCGGTGAAGCTGTCGAGCCCGTGATCCTTCGCGGCCTGATGCAATCGCGCGTTCCACTGCTGACGGTGCTGACGGGCGTGAGCGTCGTTGGTCAGGCTGTTTTCCATGTCGGCCTTGAGCCCGGCCACGCCTTCGTCGGTCGGTGCGAAATCGAAGCTGTCGCGCAGCACGTCGAGCATGTCCTGATGGCTGGTGATGGTCTGGCGGACGCCTTCGTCGGTGACCAGCACCACCTCACCGTCGTTGACTATGGTGTCGGCCGGGCCTTTGGCAATGTCGGAGAACGCCAGGTGCGCGCGGCCGCCCTTGAGCGGGTAAGTGGCCTGATTGCCGCCAGCGGAAAAGCTAAGGGCGGCACGGTCGAGAATGTTTTCCGCAAACAGGCAGCGCACCAGACGGCGCGTGGCGTTGCGGCGGGAGTAGGCGATCAGTGTCTTGAAGTCATCCATATCAGCGGTCTGCTCGTCGAAAAATGAGTGAAAAGGTCATGCCGCAGCGCTGGCCGTGTGTGGCCATTGGCGCGGGAAATAGTCGAGGGCCGAATCACGCAGACCGTGCATATAAGCCACGCTCCACTGCAGGACTTCCTCGATGTGGGGCACCTTGATTTCGAAGCGCCGGGCCATCTCCACCAACAGCACCAGGCCGTAGGCGACATCTTCGTTGAAGGCACGGCTTTCGCGTTCGATCACGTAGCCGGCGCGGTTGTCGGCGGCCGGCACCATCGGCGCGAGAATGTCGTTGTAGGCCTGATTGGTGCGCAGGATCGAGAGCATGCTGCTGGTGTCGCGGATCTGCTCGCCATAGGCCTCGACGATTTCCTGCTTCAGCGATTTCACCGACGACAGGTCAATGCCCAGACGCTGGCTGATCACTGCGCAGAGCGCCTGGCTTTCCTCGTCCATGCGCTCGAGAAAGTACGCGCCCAGCTCCGGGCATTCGGTCCACCAGCACATGCGTTGCGGGAAGATCTTGCGATGCCATTGGCCGTACGGGCCGATCAAGCCGTAGATCACCGAGCTGTGCATGATCGGGTTGCCCGGCGTCAGGGTGATTTCCAGATAGTGCTCGAGCAGCGTTACGCACGGGCCATACAGACGCCTGAGAATGGCCTGAAGCTGATGACGCGACGCCTGCGATTCACGGGCGTGGGTTGCCACGTACAGCTGGCTTTTGCCACCGCCCATTTTGATCGAGCGCCCCGGACTCAGCTCGAACGCGGTGTGCGGCACATCCTTCATGCCCCAGATCACCACATTCGGCCGCTCGGGCAGCGTCGCCTCGGCCAGCCAGTCGAAACCGCAGAAGCCCGGAATTGCGCCGACGTACACCGGTTTGCTTGCACTCAGATGCGGGGCGATGGCTTGCAGGGTTTGCTGGCGCACGTGAGCGGGCACGGTGATGATGACCAGATCGGCATCTTCCACCGCGCTACGCGCATCCGCCGTGACCCGGTCGAGGCGGGCGCTCAGGCACGAGCCATCCGGCAACAGCGCTTGCATCGGCGTCTGCCGCGCGTGCTGTTCGATGACCTCGGGGTTGTGGGTGAGCAGCGACACCTGCACATCGGCCAGTTGCTTGAACAGAATGGCGTTGAGATGGCCGGTCCTGCCGCCACCACAGATGGCGACTTTCAACAGATTCATCGAGAGGCGTTCCTGTGTGAAGGGTGGGTCATGCGACGCTCAGTTGCAGCGGCGCGGAAACGGATTCCAGCCATTGGGTCTTGCCCAGCCAGATGTCCAGTTGTGCGCCGATGCCCGGGTCGAGCAGATCGCGCTCCTGCAGCCATTGATCGTCGAACACGGTGTGCAGGTATTTCTCACCGCCATCGGCAATCGGCACCACGACATTGCCGCGCAGCACACCTTTGTGAATCAGCTCCAGTGCTTTGAAAATCGCTCCGCCGGTGGAACCGCCGACCAACAAGGCGAAATTACGGGCGATATAGCGTGCGGTTTCGAAGGCTTGCGAGTCGGTGACCTGCACGCCCAGATCGATGCAGCTGTAATCGAGGACCAGGCCCACGGTGTCGCCGGCCGGAGTGCCGGTGCCCGATTGGTAGTAGGGATAGCCCGGATGGCCGAACACGATCGAACCGGCCGGTTCGACGCCTACGGTCACGGTGTCGGGGTTATGTACTTTCAGGCCGCGCGCAATGCCGGTCATCGAACCGCCCGTGCCGACACAACCGACATACGCACCGATCAGGCCCTCGGCCTGGGCCACGGTTTCGCGGACGAAGTCGCTGTAGCCGCCGGCATTCGCGGCATTGTCAGACTGGTTCATGAACACTGCGCCGGGAATTTCCGTCGCGAGTTCGGCAGCCATGCGCTGGCGTTCGACGACGGCGACTTCGTCCTCGCGGTAGGTGCCTTTAACGAAACGAACCTCGGCGCCGAGCGCTTTCATCACCGCGATCTTGTCCTGCGCGGCGTGGTGATCGACCACAGCGATGAAGTGCAGACCGAACTCGACCGCTGCCATGGCCAGACCGATCCCGGTGTTGCCGGACGACGACTCGACCACCACGCCGCCGGGTTTCAGCCGCCCGGACTTGAGCGCCGCCAGCACCATGTTGCGCGCCATGCGATCCTTGATGCTGCCGCCGGGGTTGTTCTTTTCAACTTTCAATAACAACCGGGCGTTGGTATCCGGTACATCAATAGCCAGCATCGGTGTATTACCGATAAGATCGGAAACTTTATTCAAGATCATTTAGTTAGTCCCTTCAGTAGTCAGGTGTGAACGCGTAATTACCTTCCGTACAACAGGTTGCCGTTAACCGCCGGGGCAGGGGATGGCGATGAAACTGGTTTTCCAGCAAGTCCATCTGATAGCCGGCGGTATTGATGTAAACCAATAAGTCGCCGCTTTCGGGGGGGGTTGCGAAGTTGATCAAGCGATAACTGATGACGTCGTCGTCGAGACAACTATGCCCAGCAATATAGGCCTGGCTCGGGGCGGCGGGGCGTGGCTCTGGGCTGATCAATAGCGGATCTACCAGATATTCCGAGGTGAACCAGGTTTCGCAGGCGCTGAAACTACTGCCCTCAACAAAGATGACGGTTTTGTTGTCGGCAAGCTTTTTTGTTCGGGTGATGCGGAAAATCGAAATCGCCGCTTGGTCCACCAGACTTCTTCCCGGCTCCAGTGCCAGTGTTATTGACTGCTGCCGCAAGTAAGCGGCAATTGACCGCCCCGGCGAATGCTCGGCTTCGAGGAATAATGTCAGCCATTGCGGCGCCGTCAGGTCGCTGCCGTAAGGATAATAGTCGGCCGGAACTTTCTGGTTGTAATAGTGGCTCGGGTTATTGTCGTTCTGCAAAAAGCCGGCATAACTCTGGGGCTCGACATAACGAATCGGCAATCCGCCACCGATATCGATCATCTGCGGATCAAGGCCCATTTCCCGTGCCGCTTCGACGAATCCGGTGATTTCCCGAAACGCTTGAGCGCGGGATTCGAAGCCGTAGCCGCCGAGGTGAAAATGAAACCCTTCGAAGCGGAAAATCTCAGGGTGTCTGGCCAATCGTTGCAGGCATTCGAGCAGGTCTTCAGCACCCATCCCGAAACGGCTTTTACCGCTGTTCTTCGGGCGGTAACGCAGCAGAACCCTTGATGTTACTGGGCTTGGTTGTGCTTCCTGCACGTTGCGCAGGTGGTCGAATTCTTCCAGCGAGTCCAGGCAGATCAGTGAACCTGCATCGATCAGCGCCTGGTGAAACAGCGCCGTTTTCGCCGGTCCGGTGGCGCAGATGTTCTCGCCGGGAATGGCAGCGTGTAGCGCGTCCTGCAGCTCGTGAAGACTCGACACATCGACACCGATGCCTGACTTGGCTGCGGCGCCGAGCAGGCTTTGCGACTTGTTGGCCTTGGCGCCATAAAAGATTGCGTGGGCAATGTTGAACCGTTTCAACACATTCAACAGCGCTTGTGCATTGGCTTCAAACGCATGCGGCCAGACCAGATTCAGAGGCGATCCGTGTTGTTCCAGCAAACTGCCCAATGTATTCGGGAAGTGCTTGATAAACGTGGTAATAACCGGGTCGATCAATGGCTGTAACATGAGCGGATGATGGACTTTATGGTCCTGCTCGGAAGTTGCGGTATTTATTCCAGGCATAGTTAACCTCTGGCGCGGAAAAATAACTTCGCCATAGCAATATCGACAACAAGCCGTTATCGAATCATGAAGTGTCGCTGCTCGTCAGAGACGGGTTTTTATATTGGCGGGTGGCGGATGCCAAATGAGGGCAGATGTTGGATCCGATATACCTGGCGTCATAAATAATTCATCAAGCGCTTGCATAAGAACCCCGATCCATAAGGTTTTGCACGAATGTGCTAACTGGCCATTAGTTGTAGGCCAATACTCTTGGAATACCAGAACTGATGTTCAAGTGACATCAGCTGATCGGTCTTTTCCAGGTGTCACTGACTTGCTTTGAAACGCCGATAGTTCCTGTTGGCGGCGTGAACAATATTGCGAACAGGAACGATTATCAAGTAAGGTTTTCAAATATTTTTGAATAAAGCCCAGCGCAAGGCGAACCCATGAACGTGTATTAACACGCTCAAGGACTCGTTCGCCCGCAAATAAAAACAACGGTTAATTGCTTGATAGAAAAGGCATTAACGGTTGTCGCGACACTCCCCGCAACGGCAGGCGAAAAACCCCGTTCGAGGGCAGCGGGAATCTTCCCAAACCACGACTGGTTCACACCAAGGAGCAACGCCATGCAATCGGATCGACTCAACCGCAAAACCCGGCGCGCGATCAGCTACCTGTTCGTGCCGGGCAACCGTCCCGAGCGCTTTGCCAAAGCGGTCGAAGCAGGGCCGGACGCGATTATTCTTGACCTCGAAGACGCCGTTCATCCGGACAGCAAGGCCGCCGCCCGCGCCGCCATCTGGGCCTGGCAGGAGAGCGCGCCGAGCGTTGCCTGCGAGCGCTACATCCGCTTGAACAGCGTCAGCAGTGCGCTGTTTCGCCAGGACCTGACCTGGCTAAGCGATATGCGCTATCCCGAGCGCTGCAGCGGGATTTTCCTGCCCAAGGCCGAATGCCCCGAGGCGCTGGCGGCGGTGGTCGAGCGCCTGCTGGCGTGGCAGCCGCAATTGCACGTCATTGCGATCATCGAGACCGCCAAGGGATTGCAACAGGTCGAAGCGATTGCCGCGATTCCAGGATTGGCGCGACTGGCGTTCGGCTCGCTGGATTTCGCCCTGGACATCGATTGCAGCCAGACTCCCGAGGCGTTTCTGTTCGCTCGCAACCGCATCGTGCTGGCGTCGCGCACGGCCGATCTGCCGGCGCCGATCGATGGCGTGACGCCGGCAATCAGCGATCTGGCGGTGGTCGCCAAAGACGCGCAATACGCCCGCTCGCTGGGGTTCGGCGCCAAGCTGTGCATCCACCCCGGCCAACTGGCTACGGTGCAACGCGCCTTCCTGCCGGATTCGCGGCAACTGGCCTGGGCCGACCGGGTGATGCGCGCCGTGGCCACCGGCAGCCATGCGGTGCAAGTCGATGGCGAGATGGTCGATCTGCCGTTGATCGAACATGCCCAG
>Ga0196970_1001182_pt1 | contig 19744 bp, 15 predicted proteins | sample S1v_513CmetaG_FD_148672 | JGI IMG/M metagenome (GOLD analysis project Ga0196970, IMG submission 148672) | Soil microbial communities from Anza Borrego desert, Southern California, United States - S1+v_5-13C | ecosystem: Environmental > Terrestrial > Soil > Desert | place: USA: California...
ACGTACTTAGAACCAGCCTTTTTTCTTGAACCAGATGAGCATGAAGAGGGGTACTATCAACATTACGGCGACGGCGAAATAAAAGCCTGCATAGTGATGGGAAAGGGGGATCACATCGAAATTCATGCCGAAGATGCCGCCTATGACAGTCGCTGGGGCCAGTAGTGTGGCAACCATAGTGAATAGCTTCATTACCTGATTCATCTTCAGGTTGATCTGGCTCATGGAAAGATCCTGAAGGTTCATGAGCATATCGCGGTGATTTTCGACGAAGTCGTTGGCCTGAATTATGTGGTCGAGGACATCTTTATAATATTTTTCGTGCCGCTCTTCGAGGAGGTCGCTCTCGCTGCGGAGAAAACCATTCACCAGATCGCGGACGGGCTGGATGGAACGGCGGAGTACCATGATCTCCCGGCGGAGGATGCTGATCTTCCCGAGGGCGCCGTTTTCCTTTTGCAGCTGCAGGCCATCTTCCAGGCGTTCGATACGCTCGTTGATACGCTCGATGACCTCGAAATAGCTGTCGACGATGACATCTATGAGGCAATAGCAAAGATAATCGGCAGGGCGTGTGCGCAGCTTGATGTGACCGGTGCGAAGGCGGTCACGCACGGGATTGAAGACATCGCGGCCGGGATCTTCCTGAAAAGAGAGGACGAAGCCACGGCCAAGAATGATACTGACCTGCTCCATCTCGACCTGGCCAGTGCCGCTGTTGTAATAGAGCATGGGAAGGAGGCAGAAGAGGACGTCTTCTATCTCATCCATCTTGGCCCGCTGGCCGGTGCTAAGGATATCTTCTACAACGAGGTTGTGAATGTTGTAGCAGGCTGCTATTTTCTCGACCTCAGCCTTTCGGAGGCCGTCTATATTGATCCAAATGACACGATCGGGATTGGCATTGGACTGGCAGGCCTCCTGCCCGGTGAGGGTACGCTCCTCAAGAGAAGTGGCGTTATAGCTGAACAGGGTGTAGGTGGGGGCGACATGCTCAACCCGTTGCTGCTCGCTGCGAGCAGGGTTGTAAGAAGTGATGGGCCTGCGTTTGGAGTAGTTCCAAGCCCATTCGGGCAGCAAGTCTATCAGTTTGGATGCCTGTCGTTTAATTCCCATACAGGGTATTGTATAAGACGCTAATTTAGCTTTTTGTCAACTGGAAAAGCAACACACACAAAGGATATGAAAAAGACATTGATTTTGATAATGGCATTGGTGGCGATGACGCAGGCCTATGCACAGACATCGAAAGTGGTAATAGAGACAGACTCTGGTCGGATAGTGCTTGCGCTGGCAGACAACACACCGCAGCACAGAGACAATATGATAAAACTGGTGAAGGAAGGATTTTATGATAGTACGCTGTTTCACAGGGTGATACCGGGATTTGTGATACAGGGGGGAGACCCGGAATCGAAGCGAGCGTTGCCGGGGCACATGCTGGGGAATGGCGACCTGGGGTATAAAGTGCCGGCAGAGATCAACGACAGCAACTACCACCACAGGGGAGCGCTGGGTATGGCAAGAGATAATAATCCGGACAAAGCGTCGTCGGCATGTCAATTCTACATAGTGACAGGACGGCCGGCAACTGATACTGAGCTAGACAACTATGAGAAGAGAAGCGGCAAGACCTTTTCACCAATGCAGAGAGAGATGTATAAGACACAGGGTGGAACGCCTATGCTGGACGGCGGCTATACTGTATATGGCTGGGTGACAGAAGGCATGGACGTGGTGGACAAGATAGTGAACATGCCGAGGAACAATATGGACAGGCCAAACACAGATATAGCGATGAAGAAAGTGTATATGCTGGAGGACACAAAGCACAAAGGGAAAAGAAAAAAAGATAGAAAGAAGAAAAAGAAAGATGACTAGATGGAGGTCGGGCTGCAAAAGCTGAAAGCACTGCTAGATGAAAAAGTGTGGCTCTACAACCAGCCTTCTTTTATTGAACGAGATCCTATAACGATACCGCATAGATTTACTAAGAAGCAAGATATTGAGATCAGCGGACTGTTTGCTGCAGTGCTGGCGTGGGGAAACAGAACGACTATCATTAATAACTGTAACAAGCTGATGCAGTGGATGGGTAACTCGCCCCATGAGTTTGTGAAGCACCATACGGAGCCGGACCTGAAGCCTTTTCTGCACTTTGCACACAGGACATTTAATGCAACAGACGTGCTGTACTTCCTGCAAGTGCTGCAACACCACTACCGGCAGCACGAAAGCCTGGAGTACGCCTTTGCACCAGAGAAATACCGAGCGGAAAATGTGGAAGGGGCGCTGAACAGATTTCACCAATATTTCTTTAGCCTGGAACACCCTGAACGAACGAGGAAACACATTGGAGCCCCATTCAGGAAAAGTGCGTGCAAGAGAATGAATATGTATCTGCGATGGATGGTGAGAAAGGATAATAAGGGTGTGGACTTTGGGCTGTGGAGAAAGATAAATATGAGCCAGCTAGTATGCCCGCTAGATGTGCATGTAGCGAGGGTGGCTGCCAGACTGAAACTGATAACCTCTGAGAAGGCAAACTGGCAAACAGCACTGGAGCTGACAGGCAATCTAAAAAGGATGAATCCTGATGACCCCGCTGTATATGACTACGCACTCTTTGGTCTGGGCATGGCAGAGCGATATTAATGCAGGGCAGCTAATCTGCTCAAATTGATCTAAATTGCAGCCCCATCAGCCCCACATGGACTTACCAGAAGGCAAAAAAATCTACTTCGCTTCCGATTTTCATCTCGGCATACCTGATAAGGCAACAAGCCTTGAAAGAGAGAGGCGCATCTGTAGCTGGTTGGAACAAATAAAGAAGGATGCTGCACAGCTATACCTGGTAGGAGATATTTTCGACACATGGTTTGAATACAAGAATGTCGTTCCCAAGGGGTTTACCAGGTTTTTGGGGAAGCTTGCCGAGCTAAGAGACGGAGGCCTGCAGATAGAAGCCTTTACGGGCAACCATGACCTATGGATGAGAGGCTACTTTGAAGAAGAACTGGACATACCTGTGCACCACCAGCCAATAGAACGAACTATAAACGGAAAGAAGTTTTTTATTGGCCACGGAGACGGACTGGGACCCGGAGACATGGGCTACAAGCTGCTGAAGAAAGTGCTGAGAAGCCCCGTATCGCAATGGCTGTACAGGAGACTGCACCCAGACACCGGGGTGGGATTGGCGGGCTGGTTTAGCAGGCTGGGGCCAAAACATGGCGTAGAAGAAAAACCCTTTCTGGGGCCTGAGAAGGAATGGCTGGTGCAGTTCTGCATAGACAAACTAAACAAGGAGCACGTTGATTATTTCATCTTCGGGCACAGGCATATAGCAATAGAGTACCCGTTGCCGAAAGGAAGTCTGTACGTGAACCTTGGAGACTGGATAAGATATGACAGCTATGCGGTGTTTGACGGAAAGGAGCTGAGACTGGCATACTATAAAACAGAGCAGCTATGAAGAGGACACTGGTATTGATAAGACATGCGAAATCGAGCTGGAGTAACCCTGGAGAGGCTGACTTTGAGCGGCCATTGAATGACAGGGGAGAGCGAGATGCACCCAGAATGGGTGCGCGGCTGAAAGAGCTAAACATAAGACCAGACCTGATAATAAGCAGCCCGGCTAAGAGAGCTAAGCAGACGGCGAAACGAATAGCAGAAGCAGTGGACTATGAGAAAGCCAGGATACTGTACGAAGAGCGCCTGTACCACGCCACACCAGAAGCTATAGAGGAAGTGATAAGTGCTGTGAAGAATGAGTGCGCTACTGTGTATGTGGTGGGGCACAACCCCGGAATTACTGAACTAGCTAACATGCAAACGGACAGATTCAGGACAGACAATATGCCGACCTGCGCTGCGGTGTGCGTGCAAGTGGACGCGGATGGCTGGAGTGACTACCGGAAAGCAAACAAAGAAGCTTTAATATACGAATACCCTAAAAAACTATGGCATTAAACAAATCATCAGCCCAAACAATAAGTGCGCTGGAGAAGCTGTTTGACGAACACTTTGGCACCAAACCGAACAAGGTAGAACTGTTGCCGGTGTCGGGCTCAGACAGAAGGTACTACAGGCTGAGCAACAATAGTGACACAGCAATAGGTACACACAACACCAACACTGCTGAGAACAACACCTACTTCTACTTTACCCAGCTATTCAAGAAACACGAAATACACGTTCCAGAGGTATACAAGATAAGCAAGGACAAGAAGTACTATCTGCAGCAAGACCTTGGCGGCACATCACTCTTTGATCACCTGATGGAAGAAGGGTTTACTGACCAGGTGCGGAAGACCTACCACCAGGCACTGGAGCAACTGGCGAAGGTGCAGTGGATGGCAGGAAGGGAATGTGACTTCAACCAATGCTTTGCAACGAAGCAATTTGACGAGAAGGCTATAATGGCAGACCTGCTATACTTCAAATATTACTTCGCTGATCTGCAGAAGATACACTATGATAAGAACCTGCTTATTACAGAGATGGAGCAGATGAGCAGGGAACTAGGCAGGATGCAGCCGAAGATGCTGATGTACCGAGACTTCCAAAGCAGGAACATAATGCTGCATGACGGGAAGACCTATCTGATAGACTTTCAGGGAGGAATGCAGGGACCACCACAGTATGACATAGCATCATTTCTGTGGCAGGCTAAGGCGCAACTGCCGGAGGCATGGAAAGAAGACCTGCTGAACGGATATATAACAGCGATCAACAATCTGCCAATAGCCAGGATGGATGAGATACACTTCAGGAGAGGGTACGCACAGTTTGTACTACTGCGGTTGCTGCAAGTATTGGGAGCCTATGGTTTCAGAGGATTATTGCAGAACAAGTCACACTTCCTGAGCAGTATTGGGCCAGCGCTAAAGAACCTGGAGATATTCCTTTCAGGCAATCCGCAGACACCGGCCTTCCCAGAGATGAGATCGCTGCTGGAAAAGCTATGCTCAAAAGAGATGCAGGCGAAGTATACACAGCCGAAGCGTGGAGAAGACTCGAAGCTAGAGATAACAGTGAACAGCTTTTCATACAAGAATGGCATACCTAAAGACAAGAGCACGCATGGTGGCGGGTATGTATTTGACTGCAGAGGGATACTGAACCCGGGAAGGTACGCAACCTACAAGCACCTGACGGGACATGATGAACCTGTGAGACAGTTTTTGGAATTTGAGACCAGAATGCCAGACTTTCTCCAACACGTGTTTGGACTGGTATCTATAACTGCGGAGGACTACCTGGAGCGAGGCTTTGACCATTTGAGTATATCGTTTGGGTGTACGGGAGGCCAGCATAGATCGGTATATGCGGCGGAACAAACGGCTGCATACCTGAGCAATAAATACAACATACCTGTGACTGTGACACACCTGAATGAAAAGAAGTGGGTGCTAAACAGTGACACTAATAATACGGAGCAATAAAAAAGAGACCAGCCGCGGCTGGTCTCTTCAAGTATAAAACAGGTGTGAACTATTTATTGTCGTTATCAATTACCTTTTTAGGGTTACGCTCGAGGACCTCGTCCACCATTCCGTAGTCCTTTGCCTCCTGAGCTGTCATCCAGTAGTCACGATCACTGTCCTTTTCAACCTTATTGAACTTCTGGCCGGAGTGGTATGCGATGATTTCGTAAAGCTCCTTTTTCAGCTTTCCTATTTCGCGAGCGGTGATCTCAATGTCACTAGCCTGACCCTCTGCTCCGCCGAGCGGCTGGTGAATCATGACACGGCTATGCTTAAGAGCGGTACGTTTTCCCCTGGTGCCTGCGCACATGAGGACAGCGGCCATGGAAGCTGCGATGCCTGTGCATATTGTAGAAACCTCCGGATTGATGATCTGCATTGTATCGTAGATACCGAGACCAGCGTAGACGCTACCGCCGGGGCTATTGATATACATCTGGACATCACGATTACGGTCGGTGCTTTCGAGGAAGAGTAGCTGTGCAGTGACAATGTTGGCCACCTGATCGTTGATAGCTTCACCCATAAAGATAATGCGATCCATCATCAGGCGAGAGAAAACGTCCATCTGAGCGACATTCATTGGGCGCTCTTCAATGATATAGGGCGTGAGGCCCATAGGTGTCTTCACCATAGCCGATGAATAGTTGTGAAGCGTAAGGCTGCTGATGCCATGATGCTTTACGGCATATTTCTGAAATTCGTTTGGATTCATCTGAACTGTTTTGTTTTTAGTTTAATGGAACTTGCGCTACAGTGTTGTTCTGCATCTAACCGGCAATGAGGATGCCAGGCTAGCATTGAGGTATGATCTGCAAAACGAAACGATTGCATAAGTTGTATTTTTGGAAATCAGGATATCAATAATCAGTGAACAATTTCTAATCCACAGTAAATATAGTGCCATATCGGCATAAACATCTCGACAAAAAGTCAAGGATAATTATGCCCGGGCACAGTAGAACATTCGGTACATGTGGACCAAAAAGGGTAAGGAACAGATGCAATTTCACCTGAAACTAGATATAGCTCCGCTGGAGCAACGAATAACATATAAGGATAAGATACTGTTGATAGGGTCTTGCTTTACGGAGCACATGTCGGAAAGGCTGTCACAACACAAGTTTGTTACCCTTTCGAATCCGCATGGTATACTGTTTAACCCGCTTAATGTTGCGTTGAGCATAGAGTCGTACCTGGAAGAGAGAAAATATAAGGCTACTGACCTGTTTACCCTGAATGAACTATGGAATAGCTGGGAGCATCATACCCGATTCTCAGACACCAGCCAAGAGCGAGCACTGGAATTGATAAACGCGAGTCAAAGAAAAGCCTCCGCTTTTATTAAAGAAGCCGACTGGCTCTTTGTTACTTTGGGTTCAGCCTTTCAATACTATCTGAAGGACCAAGGGATACCGGTTGCAAACAATCACCGTGCGCCTGCGCAGCTGTTTGAGAAGCGGCTATTGGAAATAGAATTTATACGGGAAGCACTGATTCGATGTATAGCGGCCCTGAGAAAGCAGAACCCGGGAGTGAAAGTAATGTTTACCGTAAGTCCGGTGAGGCATATCAGAGATGGAGTAGTGGAGAACAACCGGAGCAAAGCAAGACTGCTGGAAGTGGTACATGCCATAGTGACTGAACTGCCTAATGTTTATTACTTCCCTGCCTATGAACTGGTGGTAGATGTGCTGCGAGACTACAGGTATTATGATATAGACCTTGTGCACCCGAACTATGCGGCCACCGAGTATGTGTGGGAACGGTTTGCAGAGGTAGCAATGGAAGAAGAAACCCGAGCTGTAATGGCGCAGGTGCAAGACATTGTAATTGCCAGAAAACACAGGACCAGGTTTTCAGAGACCAGTGCCCATAAGCAGTTTCTGCTGAATTATAAGACAAAACTGCTGAAACTGATGGACCAGTACCCGTATCTGAACCTGGAAGAAGAGCTTAGATACTTTAGCGGCTAATTATTGGAAAGCAGGATACCAGATTCGTTGACGACAGAAGGTACAGTGTGATAAGACATAGTACACAGACCATTGAACGTAGCGTTGGGCTCTATCTGAAGCTTTACAGTTGTAAGATTTCCTGTGATATTACTCTTTCCTTTCAGGGACAACAGCTCAGTAGCCCTGATGTTGCCGGTGACAGTACCATGCACATCTACGTTGACTGCCTCTATGTCCCCCTCGACAATGCCGGTGGAGATGATGACCACTTTCGAACGGCAGTAAACATTTCCGTGGACTGTGCCGTCTATACGAATGTCGCCTTCTGCATCGATATCACCTGTGATGGTGACGCCTGCGGCTATGATACTAACACGATCAGCGACTGTCTGGACGTGAGACTTCCCTTTACTTTTATTTCTTGCGAACATCTTAGTAAGTGTTTTAGAAACTGTGATAGTGAAGGGCTGCTGCAGGTAAAAGTAGAAAAATGTGGTGAAAACGGAGATATGGAGGAAGAATGATATGGGTAATGTATTATATAACTGCGCTGCACCAAATTTCTATACCTTTGCACACTCATTTTTGGCTTCATGGATCGTAATCAAATAATTGGTTTCTCACTATTGGCAGTTTTGCTAATAGGCTATATAGTATATAACAACCATTCTCAACAACAGTTTCAGGAGCAAAGGATTGCTGATTCGATAGCGAATGCGAAAGTTCACCCGATACCTACCGTTGACACGACAGCGGTGCAGCAGGAAGCAGCTACTGTTGATCCGATAAATGACTCTATAAGAAAGTCTCTGCCACCAGCATACAACGGAAACGAGCAGATGGTGAAAGTGGAGAACAACAAATTGGAGTTGCAGTTTTCGACGAAAGGAGCCTACCCACAGAGTGCCCTGATAAAGGGATATACGACCTACGACAAGAAGCCATTATATCTATTTAACGGAAAGGAGAACAGGCTTGGCGTGATACTGCCGATAAATAACGGAAGCGTATCCACTTCCGACCTGTTTTTTACTCCAAGCCAGCAGACACTGCCGAGCGGGGATAAGGTAGTGAGTTTTCGATCGGACCTGGGGGATGGAAAGGAAGTAGTAATAACCTATACGATACCTGCAGATGACTATATGCTGAAGTACAGCATACAGACTACAGGAATGGCAGCGAACGAGCTGACACTAAACTGGGAAACACAGTCGCTGCATACAGAACATGATATAGCGAACGAAAGAATGAACAGCCAGATCTATTACAGATTTATGGATGGCGACAAAGACTACTATACGATAACCGAAAGTGACAAGGAAACCCTGAATCAGAAGACACAGTGGGTGGGTTTCAGGATGCAGTTCTTTAGTACTGCGATGATTTCTAAAGAAGGATTTTCTAAGGCGGATATCAGTACGACAAACAAGCTGGACAATCAATATGTAGCAAAGTACAGGACCATCTTTACCATACCAGTACAGGCGGGCAATGTGCAGTCGGCAGAACTAAGCTGGTATATAGGGCCGAACCACTATAGCACACTACGGTCTTACGAGATGGAGCTGGATGACATGGTGCCGCTGGGATACGGTATCATGGCATTTGTGAAATACATCAACAAGTGGCTGATCATTCCGATCTTTAATGTGCTGAGCAGCTTTATTTCCAACTTTGGCGTCATCATTATGCTGATGACCATCATCATTAGACTTATCCTATCATTCTTTACCTATAAGAGTTATTTGTCTGCGGCAAAGATGAGGGTGCTGAAGCCCGAGATAGACGAATTGCGCGCGAAGTATGCCGATGACCAGCAGAAGTTTGGCATGGAGCAGATGAAGCTGTTCCGCAGTGCGGGTGTGAATCCGCTGGGCGGATGCTTGCCTACGTTGTTTCAGCTTCCGATACTCTTTGCGATGTACTACTTCTTTCCATCGTCTATAGAGCTGAGGCAGGAACCGTTCCTTTGGGCGAACGACCTTTCCACTTATGACAGTATTGCAAATTTGCCGTTTGAGATACCCTTCTATGGATCGCATGTGAGCTTGTTTACACTGCTGATGACGGCCTCCAGTTTGTTCCTTGCACTATATAACAGGAATATGACGGCGCAGGACCCAAACAACCCAATGCTGAAGTGGATGCCTTATATCTTCCCGTTCCTGCTGATAGGTGTGTTTAACAAGATGGCGGCGGCACTTACGTTCTACTACTTCTTCTCGAACATGATAAGTATTGCGCAGCAGTTCATTATCCAAAAGTGGATCATCAACGAGGATAAGATACACGCGCAAATACAGGAGAACAAGAACAAGCCAGCTACCCAATCGAAGTGGCAGCAGCGCCTGGAAGAGATGCAGAAGGCGCAGGCTGAACGAGCCAAGCAACCAAAGAAGAAGTAAGCTCCCTGAGCGGAAGCGATATACCGGACCAAGAATGAAAAAGAGGCTGTATCAAGACCACGATACAGCCTCTCTTTTTTTTACTGCCAGGGGCGAAAAATCTCAAAGAACTTTTGGCTATTCCAGATAGTCCGGAATAGACGGGTGTAATTTTACATTTCCGGAAGAGGAAGTTCTTTGATAGACTAATAATGATAGACAAGCTGCCTGGTGTAGCCTCTGGGTGGAAATTCAAAAAGAACCCGAGTCATGTGTGGAACTAATCCCAGGGTGAGGTACTAAATAGAAAAGAGGCTGTACCAACGTTTGATACAGCCTCTTTATTTAAGTACGACGGTATTAATCCACTACAAGAACACCGTCTTCTACATCTTTATAATGCTTCACCTGATCGAGGGCATCGGGGACTACGTCGCTGATGATGACGATGAAGGAATCTTTTACAGCGTTTTGAAGTGCATAATCGATGGCTTCTGACTCGCGGCGGAAAACTGTGATTTTTTTATTTACATCAATGTTGTAGATGCCTTTGGTAATAAGGTCGATGATCTCTTGCTCGGTGCGCCCACGGAGGTTCTTGTCTTGCCGGATAATGATCTCGTCGAAGATCCTGGCTGATTCTTCTCCGAGGGAGATTATGTCTTCGTCGCGGCGATCGCCGACGCCAGCTACGATGCCTACCTTGACAGGGGCTTCTACAGAGGCCACAAACTTGCCAATGGCTTTGATGCCATGAGTGTTATGCGCATAATCCAACATTACGGTGAAGTGCTTGAAGTGGAACATGTTCATGCGGCCGGGAGTCATGGATGGAGATGGGATGAAGGTCTGCAGGGCGAGCCTGATGTCCTCTACCTTGAAGTCGCGGACGAAAGCGGCGAGGGTGGCGGCCAGAACATTGGAAATATTGAAGACAGCCTTGCCTGAGAATGTGAGCGGAATGTCTGTTACCTTTTCGACACGTATCTTCCAGGTGCCCTTCAGTACTGTAACATAGCCATGCTCGTATACAGCAGCCAGGCCGCCCTTTGCACAATGCTCCTTTATTCGGGGATTAGTTTCGTCAAGAGAGAACAATGCTATCTTACAATCAAGATCCCGGCGCATGTCGAAGACGAGATCATCATCGGCATTGAGAATAGCGTAGCCTTCGGGAAGTACTGTTTGTGCGGCTACAGACTTGACGCGCGCGAGCTTTTCGATGGTGTCTATAGCCTGCAAACCAAGATGATCTTCAGCCACATTGGTTACTACGGCTACATCACAATTGTGGAAGCCGAGGCCTGCGCGAAGTATGCCACCACGGGCGCACTCCAGCACGGCAAAATCTACAGTAGGATCGCGCAGCACAAACTCGGAGGATACAGGGCCGGTGCAGTCGCCCCGCATCATCATCTGATTTTGAATGTAGACACCGTCGGTGGTGGTGTACCCGACCTTTTGACCCATCTGCTTGACTATGTGTGCGATGAGGCGAGTAGTGGTGGTCTTACCATTGGTGCCTGAAACAGCGATGATGGGGATACGGGCGCTGGAGCCGGGAGGGTATAGCATATCTATGACAGGCTCGGCAACGTTGCGAGGTAAGCCCTCGGTAGGATCGAGGTGCATACGGAAACCGGGAGCTGCATTGACCTCGAGCACTGCACCGCCGCTTTCATTCAGCGGAGTGGAGAGATCAGGCGCCATGATGTCGATGCCGCAGATATTAAGACCGATGATGCGGGCGATACGCTCACACATCATGACATTATTCGGATGCACGAAGTCGGTAACATCAGTAGCGGTGCCTCCGGTGCTAAGGTTAGCTGTCGGCTTTAGCCAGAGCTCTTCACCGGAAGTGAGTACAGTGTCCAGTGTGTATCCCTTCTTATCGAGGATATCCATCGTAAAAGCATCGACCTTAATTGAAGTGAGTACCTTTTCGTGACCATAGCCGCGGCGGGGATCGCTGTTGACAATATCAATAAGCTCCTGAATAGTGTGTGTTCCGTCGCCCGTGACGGATGCAGGCGTACGGAGTGCGGCGGCCACGAACTTATAATCTATTACCAGAGCCCGGAAGTCGCGGCCGGTGATGAACCGTTCGCAGATAACAGCACGACCGTATTTCTTAGCAGCTTCAAGACCAACCACAGCATCCTCCCAGGTGCGGATATCTGTAGTGGCACCTTTGCCGTGATTGCCATTAACAGGCTTTGTGACTATGGGGTAACCGATCTTGTCGATGGCGGCTTTCAGATCTTCCTCGTCGTACACTATACGGCCACGGGGAACGGGGATTTCTGATGCTTCGAGCAAATTCTTTGTCTCCTCCTTATCGCAGGCCAGTTCTACCGCGATACTACTGGTGGTGCTGGCAATGGTTGCCTGGATGCGCTTCTGATTGACACCATAACCTAACTGGACGAGTGAATGGCGATTCAGCCGGATGTAGGGTATCTTTCTTTTTATTGCCTCCTCGACAATGGAGCCGGTGCTTGGGCCGAGACGCTCGTCTTCACGAATCTCCCGGAGATTCTGAATGTCTTCTGCGAGGTCGTAAGGTTGACCGGCGATGAGGGCTTCTGCGATCTTGACCGCGGCCTTCGCAGTGTACACACCTGCCTTTGCTTCCTGATAGGAGAACACGACGTGGTAAACACCGGAACGATCTGCCTCACGCGTGCGGCCGAAGCCTGTATCCATACCAGCCAGCGTCTGGAGCTCCAATGCGATGTGCTCGATGACGTGCCCCATCCATGTGCCCTCTGCGACCCTGTGAAAGAAGCCACCAGGCAAACCTTCAGAGCAACGATGATCGTACATAGAGGGCATGAGCTCCTTTAGCCGCTCGAGGAAACCAGGGATAGTATTTGTTGGACTTTCTTCGAGCTCTTCCAGGTCAAGCAGCATAACGATCAACTTATGCCTTCTTGCTGACCAGTAGTTTGGGCCGCTCATTACCTTGATGTCTAGTATTTTCATTAAGTCCGGGATTTGGCCAATTAAGTTATGAAATATTAATTCAGAAAGGTAAAAGGAGAAAATGAATACCTTTGAAGGATTCCATTCTTAGCATTATAGTGAATCAACATTTGCACCCGAAGGGGTACCTCGTGTCTGTAGGCGGAGCAGAGGACAAAGGAACAGACCTGGAGAAAGGCATCATAGAGAGGAACCGTCTTAGCTTTTTTGAACTGGGCATCCTTAAGAATATTGTAAGCCTGATAAAGCAGGGAGAGGCTCCGAAGGTGGAAGTGGTGACCACCGCTTCGTCGATACCAGATGAAGTAGCGACCAACTACACGGAAGCCTTCAGCAAGCTAGGATGTGCGGATATAGGACACCTGCGGATACGTAACAGAGAAGACGCTTCTAGCCCGGAATACCTGGAGCGCTTAAGGCAATGTAACTGCGTGATGCTATCGGGAGGAAACCAGCTAAGGTTATCATCAATTTTGGGAGGAACTGAATTTCTGGATGTGCTGAAGGAGCGCTACATGACGGAGCACTTTGTGATTGCGGGGACCAGTGCCGGCGCCATGGCGATGAGTAATACCATGATCTATGAAGGAAGTGCGGCGAATGCGCACCTGAAAGGAGAGGTGAAGATAACGACCGGACTGGGGCTGATGCAGAACGTGATCATAGACTCACACTTTGACAAGAGAGGAAGATTCAACAGGCTAGCGCAGGCAGTAGCTGCTTACCCTGGTGCAATAGGCATAGGACTAGGAGAAGACACCGGTATAGTAGTAACAGAAGGCGTACACCTTACCGCTATAGGATCAGGAAGCGTAGTAATAATAGACGGCAAGAACATTGAGTACAACAACATAGCTGACATTGAATTCGGGAAGCCGATCTCAGTAGAGAACATCATCGTGCACATGATGAGCCAGGGTGACATCTACAACGTTCAGACGAGGAAGTTTGAAGGCAGTGAGCTAGTGATAAAGACCGAAGACTAGTCTTTGTAGATCCTGACTACTGCAGGATCAATTCCACTTCTGGATCCGCGATACATACCTTCTGAATTGAAAGGCAGAGCGATATTCCCCAACGTGTCGATGGCGATGAGTCCGCCCTCTCCGCCGAGTTTAACCAACTTATCATTTACCACCAGATCGCAGGCGTCCTGAAGGGAGAGCCCTTTATACTCCATAAGACAAGAAACATCATGAGCAACTACTGCGCGCAGGAAGTACTCGCCATGTCCGGTACATGAAATTGCACAGGTTTTGTTATCAGCATAGGTTCCAGCGCCAATGACAGGACTATCGCCTACGCGACCGTAGCGCTTGTTTGTCATACCCCCGGTGCTTGTTGCGGCTGCAAGATTGCCATGTATATCCAAAGCTACCGCTCCTACGGTGCCAAACTTCTTATCGGAATGGTCGAGCATTACCTTATGAAGCTTCAAGGCTTCCTGCCATTGGGAGAATCTCCCTTCTGTGTAGAAATATTCCTGATCTACCAGGGTAACACCCTGCTCGGTGGCGAACTGCTCTGCTCCGGCACCAAAAAGCAGCACATGCTCGCTCTTATCCATTACTCGCCGTGCCAGCACGACAGGGTTCTTTACAGATGAGACCGCACCTATGGCACCTGCAGCAAGCGACTTACCGCACATGATAGCGGCATCCATTTCATACTTACCCTCGTGGTTAAGAACGGAACCTTTGCCGGCGTTGAACAATGGGAAATCTTCAAGGCTAACCACTACAGCTTCGACAGCATCGAGGCTGCTACCGCCCGCCATTAATATTGCATGGCCAGCGCTTAAAGCGGCCTCGAGGGCATTGGTGTACTGCGACTGAAGTGCATCAGTCATAGCAGACCGGAGGATGGTGCCAGCGCCGCCGTGAATGGCTATGCCGAAGGAGGTAGTCATAAAACAAAGGTAATCAACAGGTCAAGGCTTTTTGAGCGATATCCCAACCAATTTCATATTATAGTAGTCTTTACATAATACCTCCCGTTAAATCTGGAATTTTTGCTCATGGGGTGTCGTTACTTAAACATCATCTTGTTGTTCTGCTTTACCTGGGGACCTGCTCCAGCACAAAACCTTGTGCCCAACCCCAGCTTTGAGCTATACAACAATTGCCCGAATAATCTTGTGTCAATGCCTTTTTCGGCCGACTATACCAACTTCCCAACCATCACAGACTGGACGAACCCCTGCAGACTAAGTTCGCCTGACTACCTGAATGCCTGTGCGGTAAATACCTCGGGGATGAAAGTCCCTTACAGTACGTTTGGTTTTCAGCAACCGACCTCAGGCAACGCCTACACAGGCATTATAGCCTTTCAGGGGCAGTACGTGAACGGATCGCTGGTGCATGACTACCGGGAGTATCTGCAAACAAGGCTAGTGCAGCCACTAGAAGCCGGCAAAATGTATTGCGTTACCTTTTATGTTAGCCCGACGATCAGTAGTGTGTTCAACTTCAACTATGTAGCGGTGGACGAGATAGGCATAGACTTTACTGTGGACAGGGATCTGGATACCAGTCACTACTCCATGATCCGTCAGTATGATGTGAGGAACACGCCAGGTGTTTACCTTAGTGATACATCGAAGTGGTACAGGGTTAATGGTACCTATACTGCTACGGGTGGAGAGCAATGGCTTACACTAGGCACCTTCAACACGACGAATAGCGCACCGCCCTTTGTAAATGTTACCCCTTCAGCCCCTAACTCGAATTTACTATACTGGAACTATGTGTATATAGATGACGTATCGGTGCGGGAGATTACCTCTGCCGATACCGTGTATGCTTCGCACGATACGGTGGTTTGTGTACCAACAGGGCTGACCCTTCCCTTAAGCGGTGTGACCGGGTCTACAAGATATGAGTGGAGCAATGGCCTGACTGCTGACCAGATATTTGTGGCTGACACTGGAACATACTGGTGCAGATCGGTGCAGGAATGCGGACTTGTGGTGGATACGTTTCATATTCGATATCAGCCATACAAACAATTATCCCTAGGAAAAGACACAGCCAACTGTCAGTCGCAGCCGGTGACGATAGCGCCCAACCATAGCTACACGACTTACACATGGAGCACCGGAGCGAGCAATGACAGCATTATCGTTATTCAGTCGGGCACCTATATACTTACGGTTTCTGATATCTGTGGGATTCAGAGAGATACTATAGAAGTAGCTATTCAGTCCCCTACTCCACCACCCGTTGTAAGCGATACCATTATCTGCCAGACAACTCAGGCTCCTCAACTGGAGGTTTCTGGCACAGGGATCAGGTGGTATCCTGCGAATGGACCAATTGGCGTAGCACAGCAACCCTTTATCAGTACCGACAACTATGGAGTGCAAACCCTGTACCTCACCCAAACGATTGGCAAATGTGAGAGTGTTCGCGTGCCTGTGGATGTGACCATTAAATACAAACCAAAAGCTGATATAGGAGATTATATGTGGATATGCAGGAGCTCAGACACGCTGATAGGTGAAACCTATCCAGACGTAGACTACCTGTGGAACACCAATGAGATGGTGTGCTGCATAAAACCAAGAGAGACAGGAACCTACCAACTCACAATATCGAACAGTTGCGGTATGTCGAGCGATACAGCCTTTGTAGAGCTGTCACCCTGTGACGAATGTCTCTTTATGCCTACCGCCTTTACGCCAAACCGCGATGGAAGGAACGATGAATACAGACCCATAGTGAAGTGTCCTGTGGCCTCGTTTAATATGCAAATATTCAACAGATGGGGGGAGGTCGTATTCCGATCAGAGGATCCTTCGGCAGCGTGGGATGGTGCACTAAACGGTAATCTATGCGATGCAGGCGCCTTCGTATACCTGGTAGAATACCGTTCGTCCAGTACCGGAACTGTCCGGTCGCTCAAGGGGAATATAACACTCATACGATAGCCCTTATTTACACAATCAGGAAAATTATAAGGATATAGCTGATAATCATGGCTTAGCGCCAGTGCTATTTGGTAAATTTGCCACTTCATTGCATGCAGCGGCCTTATAAGATAGCACTTGTCGGAAATCCAAACAGCGGGAAAAGCTCTCTCTTTAATGCCCTGACCGGACTGAACCAGAAAGTGGGGAACTTTCCGGGAGTTACCGTAGATAAAAAGACAGGTGTCTGTCGCATCAGTGATTCGCTGACTGCACACATTATTGACCTTCCCGGTACTTACAGTCTGTATCCCAAGAGTGCTGACGAACAAGTTACGTATGAGGTTTTGCTTAACAGGAACAACGCTGACAGGCCAGACCTTATTATAGTGATAGCAGATGCTGCAAACCTGAAGCGTAACCTGCTGTTTTGCAGCCAGATAATGGACCTGAAGATACCGGTGGTGATAGCCCTGACTATGAATGATATAGCCAGGCAGAAGGGAATCACCATAGATATTGAAGGTCTTGAGCGGCTGATGGGTGTTCCTGTAGTAGCTATTAATCCGCGAAAGAATAAGGGAATACCCCAATTGAAGAAGACCATCAGCGAAGTGCACCAGCACAAGCCGAGTGGTCAGAGAGAAGATTTCATTAATATCAAGTCGATAGCGGGTAACTGGATAGAGGAGGTTAAACAGCTGTGCGTTCTAGAAAGTGACTATAAGGCACTGCACGTGGCTTGCAACTACCTGGAGCTAGGGTATCTTCAGGCTGCCCAGCGGATACAGATAGGTGCTATACTGGACATCAATGGCTTTCATAAGAGCAAGGTTCAGGCGGAGGAGATAATGGACCGCTATAAGAAGATAGCGGTGATAATGCAGCACTGTGTGGCGGAGGAGAGTCCTATTAAGAAGACTATAGTAACCGAACGCATTGACAATATTTTGCTGCATCCGTTGTGGGGTAATGTTATCCTTCTGGCAGTCCTGTTCCTCTTGTTTCAAAGCATCTTCTGGTTGGCAGAATACCCGATGACCTGGGTGGAGACAGGCTTCGCCTTTCTTAGCAGCGGACTGAATGATGTGCTTCCTGACGGCTTGCTCAAAGACCTGCTGATCAATGGAATACTTGCGGGGATCGGGGGCGTTGTCATCTTCATCCCACAGATAATGATATTGTTCGGGTTCATTACTGTGCTGGAGGATACAGGATACATGGCCCGTATCAGCTTTCTTACTGACAGGCTCATGAGGAGTGTGGGGCTCAATGGTCGCTCTGTAATGCCGCTCATCAGTGGTATGGCCTGTGCAGTACCGGCTATAATGGCTGCCCGCACCATTCAGAACCGTAAAGAACGCTTTATTACCATAATGGTAACCCCGCTGATGAGCTGCTCGGCCAGGCTGCCGGTGTATACCATTCTGATAGGCCTGGTAGTTCCGGATAAGACCTTAGGCTTTTTCAACCTACAGGGTCTTGTACTTATGGGCCTTTATCTACTGGGCTTTTTTATGGCCCTTGTGGTATCCTGGGTGCTGAATGTGTTTGTGAAACTGAAGGAGAAAACCTACTTCCTGATGGAGCTGCCGGTGTACCGGGCTCCGCGGTGGAAGAATGTAGGTATTACGATGATTGAAAAAGGAAAGCTGTTTATAACAGACGCCGGAAAGGTCATCATGATCATATCGGTGATCCTTTGGGCACTTGCGACGTTCGGACCACCTGCCAGAATGCAGGCGGTGGAGGAGAAATATGCTATTGCAAAGATGGAGCAGCCGACCATGGAGGCCGAGCTGGACAGAGAACTGCAGACGGCGAGATTAGAGAATTCCTTTGCCGGCATTATGGGTCACGCAATAGAGCCATTTATTCGCCCATTGGGCTATGACTGGAAGATTGGGATTGCCTTGATCACCTCGTTTGCCGCTCGTGAGGTATTTGTTGCTACGATGGCTACGCTTTACAGTGTTGGCGATGATGAAGACACGGACAAGACCCTCCGGGAGAAGATGCGCGATGCAAAACGAATTGACGGCACACCGGTTTACACTTTGGCTACAGGTGTATCGTTGCTCATCTTTTACGTGTTTGCCATGCAGTGCATGAGTACCATGGTGATTGTGAAGCGCGAGACCCGCTCCTGGAAATATCCCCTAATCCAGTTCCTTTACATGTTTGTGTTGGCTTATGTGGGTGGGCTTGTTGCGTATAATGTGCTTAGTTAGTGGAGAGTAAGGCTGGGCGCACAAACCTTCCAGGTGTTTGGAAACCTGGAAGGTTTTTGGCCTCCTCTCTGAGCTGCTTACTTTCAGCTTCAGGAATCTCCGAGTACTAACCACTGAAAGGCTCTTTTCAAGTTTGTTCCTTGCAAGCTCCTTGCTTGTTGAAGGCACTCTAAGGGCATGCTAAGGGCATACTGAAGGCAGGATATCCCAGGTGCCTTTATGTTTTGTCTAATATGTCTTGGGTGTAAGGGTGGTGATAGGTGTTTGGAGGTGGATTTGTTATTTGATTGGCAATGCCTTGCGAAACGGTTGTTAAGGAGACGCTGTGACTAACCGTAATTTACAATGCGGTATATCTTCGTTGTTTATTAATATCATTTGGTTTACCTAAGTGACTAACGAAGACCACGGTCTGATACCTTAAATATTTAGTTGAATGCCATGAGCGAGGCTACAGACTTTTTAATCAACCTCTTCAGATCTTCCGACTTCCGGCCGCTGTGGCAGATTGGGAGCTGGACGTCCTTTCATGGTTGGCTCTACATTATCAGTGATCTGCTCATTTGGTCGGCGTACTTTGTGATACCGCTTATTATTCTGATTTATGTGTACCGTCAGCGGCAGAAGATACACTACAATGGCCTTTACATTCTTTTTGCTGCATTTATATTATTGAGTGGTGCTACTTACCTATTAGATGCAGTTATGTTCTGGGTGCCGCTTTTCCGCGTAAGTGCCTTTATGCGACTTGCCACTGGTGTTATTAGCTGGGTTACTATATACT
>Ga0196970_1001183_pt1 | contig 19714 bp, 14 predicted proteins | sample S1v_513CmetaG_FD_148672 | JGI IMG/M metagenome (GOLD analysis project Ga0196970, IMG submission 148672) | Soil microbial communities from Anza Borrego desert, Southern California, United States - S1+v_5-13C | ecosystem: Environmental > Terrestrial > Soil > Desert | place: USA: California...
GCGCCGTCCGGCGGCTCCGGCACCACCGGCACGGTCGACTCTCCTGTCGCGTTCACTGCCCACCCCATGACGTCGTGGTGCACAGGATCCACGGCGGCCACCCATCCCGGGGACCCGGGCGCGCCGAGGTCCACGAGCACGTAGGTCGCGTCGCGGTCCAGGCGTCGGACGCGGGCCGCCCGGGCCGGCAGGTCGTCGGGCGCTCCGACGGCCTGCCGGGCCAGCGCGACGGCGGCGGCGAGGTCGGCGTCCATGCGCACAACGGTAGGCGCATCAGATGCCGCGGCCAGAGGTGGTCAGGTGCGTGAACACGCGGCCGTCCGCCCGCACGTAGAGGCGGTTGGCCCCGTAGTTGACGACCTTGAACGGGTAGAACGGCGAGAGCGACTCGCGGCACGGCCGCCACACCCAGTGGTCGCTCACGCAGGCCAGGCCGGGCCGGACCAGCAGCTGGCCCTCGCGCCCGGGCAGCTGGTGCAGGGTGTCGAGGATCAGCCCGTCGACGTCCTTGCGGTCGAGCGTGAGGAGCGCGGTGCCCTCGGGGTCGGGCAGCGCCCGGGCCTGCATGTACGTCCCGAACCGTGCGTCGATGTTCACGACGGCGGTGGCCCCGCGGCCCCGACCCCGCGGCACGATCCAGTAGAAGCTGTCCGGCCGGTCCAGGCGCTGGACGAGGACGGGGTCACCCACCTCCGTGTCGCCCAGCGCCTTGCGCCAGGTGTCCCGCTCGGTGAGCCCCGCCCGCTCGAGCGCACGCACCGACAGCTCGGCGGCCACGCCCGGCTCGATGAGCCGCTCGCCGTCGAACTCGGGCCGCTCCTGCTCCTGGCGGTCCGGGTGACGCTCGGGCGGCGGCTCCGGGTCGCACACGGCGACGAACTTCCCGGCCCAGTGCCCGGACGGGATGCCGGTCATGTAGTCGGTGCGCCACGTGGTGTACGAGATGTGCTCGTCGGCCACGCCACGCGAGCCGCCCGAGCCGCAGACGTCGCCGGTCGAGTGCGGCGGCGGGGGAGCGGGGCTGGGCGTGGGCGGCCACGGGTTGTTCACGTCGAAGCCGCTGATGGTGTAGCCGACGTCCTGGGAGCTCGCGGGCGTGTCGCTCGCGGTGAAGCCCCGCACGACGATCCAGTGCGCCCAGCCGAACACCATCGCGACCGGCGCGACCTGGTAGTGGTGGATCGTCCAGGCGATCATCCGGGAGATCGCGTCCTCGGTCGCGAGCGCGTCGAGCACGAAGTACCGCCCGGACTGGCGGTTGTTGAGCGTCCAGGTGAGCCCGTCCGGGGCCGTGTACCACCCGCTCTCCGTGGTGGAGTGGCTGTGGTTGTCGTTGTAGAGGTTCACCTGGCTCAGCAGCCCGGCGCCGCACTCCTCCAGGACCATCTGCGCGCTCGCCGCGCCGCAGTAGTAGTCGGTGTCCTGCTGGTGGTACTCGGTGCCCAGGTCCTCGGTGACGGTCATGGGGTCCTCCTCGCCGGAACCGGCGCGGCTGCGCCGGACCATGACGAGGAGGGGCGTCGCGAAGGTGGTGATACGCACAGGGCGGCCACGACGCCGACCGCGACGAGACCGGCGCCCACCCCGCCGGCCACGGTGAGGTCCCCGGTGCCGACGACCGCCGCGACGCCGGCGGCGGCGACCGGTGCGGCGGCCATCGTGACGCCCGCGCGGTCGGGGCCGAGCCGGTGCACGCCCCGGTACCAGAGCACGAACGCCACGGCCGTCATGACCAGCCCTTGGTAGAGGAGCGTGCCGGCCTCGCCGGTCGTCGGCTGCCGCAGCCGCTCCCGCGTGACTAGCGACGCCGTCGCGAGGATCGCTGCGGCGAGGGCGCAGCTCCAGGTGGACACGCGGGCTGGGCCGAGCCGGGGCAGCAAGGGCGCCGCGACGAGCGTGAAGCAGACCTCGCAGGCCAGGACGCCGATCGCGAGCAGCAGCCCGGCGACGGTGCTGCGTCCGCCGCCGTGCAGGGCGACGACGCCGCCTGAGGCGAGGAGCGCGCCGATCACGACGGCGGGCCGTGGCCGGGGGAGCCGTCCGCCGACGCGGGGTGCCCCGAGCACTGCGAGCACGACAGGGGAGGCGCCGACGACCGCGCCGATGGCGGCGGGCTCGGCGTGCCTGCTCGCGGCCACGAGGAGCACGTTGAAGCCCGCGCTGCCGGTCGCAGCCGCCAGGAGCAGCCGGCCGAGGTCACCTCGGGTGAGGCGAGGTGGCGTCGTCGCATCCAGGGAGGGCAGGGCGACGGCGAGGGCGACGGCGGCGAGGGCGTACCGACCCGCCTGGCCCGCGAGGACGGGGAAGTCCGCGATGAAGGGCGTGACGGCGATGCTCCCGCCGACCGCGGTGGCGGCGAGGAGGCAGGAGAGGGCGGCGGAGCGGGCGGTGGTCACGCCCGGGACGTTAGGCGTGGACTGGCCCCCTCGACAGGGCCAGCGTGCGTGCACTTCACTGGGCCAGTGCACGTCGACAGCGACGCCCTGCGGCTCCACCTCGGGCCGGTGCCCGAGCGGGACCGCACCGAGTGGCTGCGTTCGGCGCTGCGCACCGCGGTGCACGACGGCACGCTCGGCGTCGGGACGACGCTCCCCGGCGCCCGCCCGCTTGCGGCGTCCCTCGGCGTCGCGCGCGGCACCGTCGCGGACGCCGTCCAGCGTCTCGTGGACGAGGGCTACCTGACCGCCCGCGCCCGGTCCGGCGTCGTCGTCTCCTGGCGGCCCGACGCCGACGACGGACCTCCCGCGCCGCCCGCCCGCCGCGAGCCCAGCCCGGGCCAGCCCGACGTCTCGCTCTTCCCCCGCTCGAGCTGGCTGCGCCTCGTCCGGACAGCCCTGGCGGAGCTGCCGTCCGGCGACCTCGGGTACCCGGCCCCCGCCGGGCACCCCGAGCTCCGCGCCGCGCTCGCGGGCCACCTCCGGCGCACGCGGGGGGCCGACGTCGAGCCCGACGACGTGGTCGTCGTGGCGGGTGTCGCGCAGGTCGGCGCGCTCCTGGTGCAGGTGGGGCTCGCCCGCTGGGCGGTCGAGAGCCCCGGGTCACCCGGGCAGGTCGACCAGCTCGCCAGCCTCGGCGCGACGGTCCGCCACGTCCCGGTGGACGATCGCGGACTCGTCCCGGACGCCCTGGCCGGCGGGGTCGACGTCGTCGTCGTGACGGCTGCCCACCAGTACCCCACCGGGTGCGTGCTCGCCCCGGAGCGGCGCACCGAGCTGGTGCGGCGTGCCCGGGCCGAGGGCTTCGTCGTCCTCGAGGACGACTACGACGCCGAGCTGCGCTACGACCGGGAGCCCGTCGGCGTCGTCCAGGCCCTCGCCCCCGACGCCGTGGTGCTGGCAGGGTCCGTGTCCAAGCCCCTGGCTCCCGCCCTCCGCCTCGGCTGGATGGTGCCGCCCCGGCACCTGCGCGACGCCGTCATCGCCGCGAAGGCGACCGCCGACCTCGGCTGCCCCGTCGTCGACCAGGTCGCGCTGGCCAGGATGATCGACTCAGGCGCTTACGTCCGGCACGTGCGCCGCGTCCGGACCGTGTACCGCGCGCGGCGCGACGCCCTCCTCGCAGCGCTCGGGCACCATGCGCCGGACGTCCGGGTCACGGGTGTCTCGGCGGGTCTGCACGTCTACCTCGCTCAGCTCGGGCTGCCGGCGGCCCGCCGTGCCGGCGCGGCGCTGGCCGCCCGGGGTCTCGCCGCGCAGGTCGTGCCCGACGGCCCCGCGCACCTCCCGGGCGCCGGCCTCGTGGTGGCGTTCGCCTCGCTCCGGGACGCCGACGGGGCGGCCCGGGCGGTCGCCGAAGCGTTGGACGGACGGTAGAGGACGGCAGGCGGGCGTGCGACCGGGCGGTCCGCGGGAGGCCCTCAGGCGTCGTCGCGGCGGGCCAGGACGACCGGCAGGCCGCTCACCGGCTCCGCCCCGCCGCCCAGCACGGTGGTCTCGACGACGTACTGCCGGGCGGCGCGGATCGCCGTCACCAACGACTCCAGGCAGCGCGGGTTGGCACACAGCTTCGGGTCGTACTGGGCGTAGGCGATGATCGCGTCCGCCTTGAGCCCCAGGTCCCGCCCGCTCACGTTGGCGCCGGACGTCCAGCTGGGGTAGCCGGCGTACGCGAGCACGGTGCGCTCGATCTCCGACTCCGCCACCGCCGCCTGGACGAGCAGACCCGCGGCCGTGTGGTCGGCGTTGTCGCCGGTCCGGAACTCGAGGGTCCAGTCCTGGGCGCGGACGATGTGCGGCGCGAAGTCGTCGATCAGGGCGGTCAGCGTCTGCTGCAGCGAGCTCAGCGAGTAGGTCGCGGTGCCGTCGACCGCGTGGATGGTGTCGATCTCCCCGATCCAGAGGCGTCGCAGGCTCTCGTGGTCGTGGATGCGGTTGCCCGTACCTCGGCGGTTGCCGTCGGGCAGGTGCATGAAGACGAGGGAGATGCCCGGGGCGGCGTCCAGGGTCGCCGTCGCGAGTGCCTGGCCGCCGACGACCGTCGTCGACGTGGTCCACGCGTTCTCGACGCCCGCCATCGTGGCGTAGGCGGCGCGGATCCCGTCCTCGCGGAGGCGCCAGTACGCGTCGTCCCGCGCCGCGTCCCCGGTGGTCAGGTACACCGAGCGGACGCACCAGCCGTCCTCGATGTCGCGCTGGATGTCGGGGTTCATGAAGAGCAGGTCGTCGTCCGGATGGGCGATGAGCTGCATGGCCCGTGCCGGGCACGTGGCCGGCACGGTGCTCACCGTCACGGCCGAGGCACTCAACGCCGGGAGCAGCAGCGAGACTGCCGTGACACCCATGCAGACCAGTCCGATGACGGTCGCAACAGCGACGAGGGGTGCGACGACGCGCAGCCCCACCTTCCGGGCCCTGGACCGGCGTCGTGCGCGCGCGTGCATCCCTCTCCTCCGTCCGCATGGCACTGCGGGAGCCGGCGGACGGGCTGCGCTCCCGAGTCGGGCGGCCGCTCCGGGTGGCATGCCGAGGCGTGCCGAAGCGGCCGGAGCGGGGAGGGACCGGATTCCGAGGTTAGTGGCTCCGTCGGGCGCGGATTGGGACCTTGGCCTGGGTCCGGCGTGCCGGGATCAGAGGTCCCGGCACGCGACGTCCGGGTCAGGCCCGGTCGCGGGCCTGGGCGGTGAGGGCGCGGCGGACGCCGTCCCGGTTCTCGACGAGCAGGCGACGCAGGGCCGGGGTGCGGTCGCCCAGCTGCTCGAGCCACGCGTCCGTGCGGCCGAGCAGGTCGACGCCGGTTCCGGTGAGGAGGGTCGGGTACAGCCCGACGACGATGTTCTGCGCCATCTCGTTCGTGCGCGACGCCCAGACGTCCTCGAGGGCCGCGAAGTACGGCTCGACGAACGGCTCCAGCAGCGTGGGGTCGTTCACCCGGGCGAAGCCGGTGATCGTCGACGTCTGCAGCGTGTTGCTCAGCTCGTCCGAGTCGACGACCGCGCGCCAGGCCGCCGCCTTGGCCTCCGGGGTGGGCGTCGCCGCGCGGGCCGTGGCCGCGGCGCGCTCGCCCGACGCCGTGGCGTCCCGCTCGAGCTCGGCGGCGATCTCGGGCTCACCGGCCCGCCCGCCCGCGACGAGCGACACGAGCAGCTCCCAGCGCAGGTCGGTGTCCACCGTCAGCCCCTCCAGCGGGGCGGTCCCGTCGAGCAGGCCGGCGACCGCGTCGAGCTGCGCCGGCGTGGCGGCGCGGCCCGCGAACGCCTTGACGAGCTGCAGCTGGGTGTCGCCGCCCGGCGCGGCGGCCTGGGCCAGCGCCCAGAGCCGGTCGGCTGCCGCCGTGGCAGCCGTCTCCCGGTGCTCCGGCGCCACGTACAGGTCGAGCGCCAGGCCGAGCTGCCGCAGCAGCACGAGCACCACGGTGGAGTCCGTCTCGTGCGCCACGGTCCCGAGGACGAGCTCGACGAACCGGCGGGCGCCCCACTCCCCGTCCCGGGTCATGTCCCACGCCGCGCCGAGGACCAGCGTGCGGGGCAGTGAGTCCTCGAAGGCGTGCAGGTAGCCGGTCGCGACGTCGAGCGATCGGGCGTCGAGGCGGATCTTCGCGTACGCGAGGTCGTCGTCGTTGACCAGCACGAGCGCCGGGCGGCTGCGGCCCAGGAGCTCCACGACGGGCGTCACCGGACCGTCGACGTCCAGCTCGGCGCGCAGCACGCGGTCGAGCCGCGGCTCGCCGTCCGGCCCGTCGACGACGTCGTACCCGGCCACGGCGAGGCGGTGGGGGCGGGCCACGGGGTGCTCCGCAGGGACCTCCTGGAGCACCTCGACGGCGGTCATCATGTCGTGCGCGTCGGTCTCGATGCGGGGGCGCAGCAGCGTGACCCCGGCCTGCTCGAGCCACAGCGCCGACCAGGCGGAGAGGTCGCGGCCGCTCGTCGCCTCGAGCTCGCGCAGCAGGTCGGCGAGCTCCGTGTTGCCCCAGGCGTGCCGCGCGAAGTAGGCGCGGACGCCCGCGAAGAACTGCTCGCGCCCGACCCAGGACACCAGCTGCTTGAGCACCGACGCGCCCTTGGCGTACGTGATGCCGTCGAAGTTGACCTCGACGTCCTCGAGGTCGCGGATGTCCGCAACGATCGGGTGGGTCGACGGCAGCTGGTCCTGCCGGTACGCCCAGGACTTCTCGAGCGAGGAGAAGGTGGTCCACGCCTGCGTGAACCGGGTGGCCTCCGCCGTCGCCAGGTGGGAGACGTACTCCGCGAACGACTCGTTGAGCCAGAGGTCGTCCCACCAGCGCATGGTCACGAGGTCGCCGAACCACATGTGCGCGAGCTCGTGCAGGATCGTGACGACCCGCCGCTCGACGGTCGCCTCTGGGACCTTGGAGCGGAAGACGTAGCTCTCGAGGAACGTGACGGCGCCGGCGTTCTCCATGGCGCCCGCGTTGAACTCGGGGACGAAGATCTGGTCGTACTTCGCGAACGGGTACGCGAGGTCGAACAGCTCCTCGTAGAACTCGAAGCCCGCCCGCGTGACGTCCATGATCTCGTCGGCGTCGAGGTGCTCGGCGAGCGAGGCCCGGCACAGGACCCCGAGGGGGATCTCACGCCCGTCGCGGCTGGTCAGCGAGCCCTTCTTGCCCTCGTAGGGACCGGCGACGACGGCGGTGACGTAGCTGGACAGGCGAGGCGTCGGGGGGAAGGACCAGGTCGCGACGCCGGCGTCGCGACCGCCGTTGCGGTTGACCCCGTCCGGGACCGTGACGGGCTCAGGGGTGGGGGAGTTGGAGATGACGGTCCAGTGGGCGGGTGCGGTCACCGTGAAGGTGAAGGCCGCCTTCAGGTCGGGCTGCTCGAAGACCGCGAAGACGCGGCGGGAGTCGGCGACCTCGAACTGGCTGTACAGGTACACCTCGCCGTCGACCGGGTCCACGAAGCGGTGCAGACCCTCGCCCGTCGTCATGTAGGCGCAGTCGGCGACGACCCGGAGCTCGTTCTCCGCGGCGAGGTCGGGGAGCGCGATCCGCGAGTCCGCGAACACCTCGGCGGGGTCGAGCGCGCGCCCGTTGAGCTCCACCGCGTGCACGGTCGGCGCGATGAGGTCGATGAAGGTGCTGGCCCCGGGGGTGGCGGAGAAGCGCACGACGGTGGTGGACGGGAACACCTCTGCGCCTGCCGACAGGTCCAGGGTGACGTCGTAGGTGTGCACCTGGACGACGGCGGCACGGTCACGCGCCTCGGCGCGGGTCAGGTTCTCAGCGGGCACGGCGGTGCTCCTCGGGGCTCGGGCAGTTCCGGCCGATCCTGCCACTGTTCCGGTACCGGGTGGTAACAGATCGGGACTCGGCCGGGACGACGTTCGCGCACGTCACGTCCGCGTGGCGCCCGCGACGACGACCGCGCGTGGCGTGCCGGGGCCAGGCAGGGCGCCGTCGGGCCCCTTGCGCGCTCGGAGGGAGGGGCCTACCGTGCAAGCACTTGCTGCAAGGTTGCTACCACATTGCAGAGGCTTGCAGCGTTCATTCGCCGCCCGCGACGACGCACGGCGGCCAGGACGCGGGTCGACGCCGACCCGACGGGGGGAACGATGGATCGAACGCTCGTCATGACGCCACGCCGCCGCCGACGCATCGCCGCCGCACTGGTGGGTGCGCTGGTCGCCACGCTGCCCACGGTCGCCGGGAGCGTGGCAACCGCGCCGGCGGCCCAGGCGCAGCCCACCGGCGACGAGGACGTGGTCGCCGTGATGTTCCAGTGGACGTGGGACGCCGTGGCGCGGGAGTGCACCACCACGTTGGGGCCCGCCGGCTACGGCTACGTCCAGACGTCACCGCCCCAGGAGCACGTCACGGGCAGCCAGTGGTGGACCTCCTACCAGCCCGTGAGCTACCGGCTCGAGTCGAAGCTCGGCACCCGCGCCGAGTTCGCCTCGATGGTGAGCACCTGCCGCGCAGCGGGCGTCGAGGTCATCGTGGACACGGTGATCAACCACATGAGCGGCAGGCCCGAGGGAGGCGTCGGCTTCGCGGGATCGCCGTTCTCGCACTACTCCTACCCGGGCACCTACTCCGACGCCGACTTCCACTCGTGCCGGCGCGACATCAGCAACTACGGCAACGCGTGGGAGGTCCAGAACTGCAACCTCGTGCAGCTCGCCGACCTGGCCACCGAGGCCACGTACGTGCGGGACCGCATCGCCGCGTACATGAACGACCTCATCTCCCTCGGCGTGCGCGGGTTCCGCATCGACGCCGCGAAGCACATCCCGGCCGGCGACATCGCCGCGATCCGCAGCAGGCTGAGCGACCAGAGCGTGTACATCGTCCAGGAGACGATCGGCGCCGCAGGCGAGCCCATCAAGGACACCGACTACCTCGGGAACGGCGACGTCCACGAGTTCGACTACGGCCGGGAGCTCAAGCGCATCTTCACGGGCGAGCGGCTCGCCTACCTCCGGACGTTCGGCGAGTCGTGGGGGCTCATGCCGTCCGGCCAGGCGGGCGTCTTCGTCGACAACCACGACACCGAGCGCAACGGCGAGACCCTGAACCAGACGTACGGCGCGACGTACACCTTGGCCAACGTGTTCATGCTGGCCTGGCCCTACGGCTCGCCGAGCGTGCACTCCGGCTACGGCTTCACCGACCGCGACGCCGGCGCGCCCCAGAACGGCGACGGGACGGTCAAGGACGCCGTCTGCTTCACCGACGGGTGGCGGTGCCAGCACGCCTGGCGCGAGATCCGGAACATGGTGGGCTTCCGCAACGCGGTCGACGACGCCGGTGTCGTGCAGTGGTGGGACAACGGCAACAACCAGATCGCGTTCGGGCGCGGAGACCGCGGCTACGTGGTGGTCAACAAGGAGGGTGGGACGCTCTCGCGGACGTTCCAGACCTCGCTGCCGGCCGGCCGGTACTGCGACGTGCAGACCGGCCTGCCGACGTCGTCCGGCTGCTCGGGCACGGTCGTCACCGTGGGCAGCGACGGCCGCTTCACGGCGAGCGTGCCCGCGAACAGCGCCCTGGCGCTGCACGTCGAGGCCATGGCCGGCGGCGGCACCGGGACGACCGGGCTCGACGTCGCGGTGAACGCGACGACGACGTGGGGTCAGAACATCAGGATCGTCGGCAACCACCCGGCCCTCGGCTCGTGGAACCCGGCGTCCGGAGTCGCGCTGTCCGCGGCGACGTATCCCGTCTGGCGCGCGCAGGTGGCCCTGCCGGCCGGCACGCGGGTCGAGTACAAGTACGTCCGGATCGAGGCGGACGGTCGCGTGACCTGGGAGAGCGGGGGGAACCGCGTGGTCACGGTGCCCACCGGCGGGCTGCTGACGCTGAACGACACCTGGCGCAGCTGAGCCCGCGCCGGCGCGGGCGGGGCGACGCACCCCGCCCGCGCCGGTCGGCCCGGGCGGGGAGTGCGTCACCCGTTCGGGCGTGCCATGCTGCCTGTCGTCGATCGCACGCAAGGAGGGCAGATGGCTGGTCCGGCGGACGTCTCGCGGGCTCGCAGCGGCGGGATGCTCGCCCGGCTCGGACCCGGGTGGACCACGTTCCTCGTGATCGACGCGATCCTCGTGACCACGTTCTTCGTCCTGCTGGTGATGGACCTGACGTCCGGCGCCCCCGACGACCGCGCGGCGCCCGTCGTCACGCAGACCGCTGAGGCGGAGCCGGAGACCACGCCCGAGCCGACGGCGCCGACCGCGCCCGACGAGAACACGGCACTCGAGGCGTTCGTGCTGCCCAGCGGGAACATCTGGTGCTCGATGACCGAGACGTCCGCCACCTGCACGATCGGCACCTTCACGTACGCGGCTCCCGAGAAGCCTGCGGAGTGCGCGGGCGCCGTCGGCCAGGTGTTCTCCGTGACGGCAGCCGAGGGCGCCACCCTGCCGTGCGTCGACGCGGTGCCGCCACGGCCGGAGGGTGCCGCCGTGCTGGAGTACGGGCAGGCCTCCACCATCGGGGAGATGACGTGCCACAGCTCGAGGAACGGCGCGACGTGCCGTCACAACCCGACGGGCGCCGGCTTCTCCGTCGCCCGGGCGGGGTACACCATCCTGTAGCGGGCTACCAGATGCGGACGCGCTGGTCGGGCGGCAGGTAGAGCGCGTCCCCGGGCTGCACGTCGAACGCCTCGTGGAACTGCGGCAGGTTGCGCACGACGCCGTTGCAGCGGAACTCGTTCGGCGAGTGCGGGTCCGTCGCGAGCCGGCGGAGCACCTCCTCGTCGCGGCCCTTGGCCTGCCACACCTGCGCCCAACCGAGGAAGACCCGCTGAGCCGCCGTCAGGCCGTCGATCACGGGCGCCTCCGCGAGGGGGCAGCCGATCGAGATCTCGTACGCCGCGAGAGCGATGGACAACCCACCGAGGTCACCGATGTTCTCGCCGATGGTGAGCTCGCCGTTCACCGGGTGGGGCTCCGCGAGCTGGGCGGGCGAGAACGCCGAGTACTGGTCGATGAGGGCGCCGGTGCGCCGCTCGAACTCCGCCCGGTCGTCCTCGGTCCACCAGTCCTCGAGCCGGCCGGTCCCGTCGTACTTCGAGCCCTGGTCGTCGAACCCGTGCCCGATCTCATGGCCGATCACGGCCCCGATGCCGCCGAAGTTCACGGCGTCCTCCGCCTCCGGGTCGAAGAAGGGCGGCTGGAGGATGGCGGCCGGGAACACGATCTCGTTCAGCCCGGGGTTGTAGTAGGCGTTGACGGTCTGCGGGGTCATGAACCACTCGTCGCGGTCGACCGGGCGGCCGATCTTGCGCAGTTCGCGGTCCTGCTCGTAGGCGTGCGACCGGCGCACGTTGCCCACCAGGTCGTCGGCGCGGATGTCGAGGCCCTCGTAGGACTTCCACCGGTCGGGGTAGCCGATCTTGGGGGTGAAGCTGTCCAGCTTCGCGAGGGCCTTCGCGCGCGTCGTCGCGCCCATCCAGTCGAGCGCCGAGATGGAGCGGCGGTACGCCTCGATGAGCGCCCCGACCAGCTCGACCATGCGCTCCTTGTGCGCGGGCGGGAAGTGACGTGCCACGTACTGCTGGCCGACGGCCTCGCCGAGTGCGCCCTCGACGAGCGACACGCCGCGCTTCCAGCGGTCGCGCAGCTCCGTCGCGCCGGTGAGCGTGCGGCCGTAGAAGTCGAAGTTCGCCTGCACGACGGCGTCGGTCAGGTACGGGGCACGCGCCGAGATCAGGTGGTACCGGAGCCAGGCGCGCCACTGCTCGGGCGGCAGCTCGGCCCAGACCGCGGCGAAGCCGACGGCGAAGTCGGGCTCGCGGACGACGAGCTGGTCCAGGGCCGCCTCGGGGGCGCCCATGGCCGCAGCCCACGCCCGCCAGTCGAACTGCGGCGCGCGGCCCGCCAGCTCGGCCAGCGTCATCGGGTTGTAGGTGAGGTCCGCGTCCCGGTCGCGCACGACGTCCCAGTGGTGCGCCGCGAGCCGCGTCTCCAGGTCGACGACGAGCTCGGCCGCCGCGTCCGCGGCGTCGGCGCTCAGGCCGGAGAGTCCCAGCATGCGCGCCACGTGCGGGCGGTACGCCGCCCGGATCGGGGCGTAGGCGTCCTCCCGGTAGTACGCCTCGTCCGGCAGGCCCAGCCCGGACTGGTGGAGGAAGACGACGTACCGGTCGGGGTCCTTGGCGTCGTTGTCGACCCAGTACGCGACGGCCCCCGCCCCGCCGGTGCGCTGGAGCTCGCCCAGCACCGCGGTGAGCGCCTCACGGGTGTCGGCGGCCTCGATCGCCCGCAGCTCGTCCGCGATCGGGTCGAGGCCCAGGGCCTCCGCCCGCTCCGTGTCCATGAAGGACGCGTACAGCGCGCCGACCTGTGCCGCGGTGCCGCCCGCCTCCCCGGCGTGCTCGCCCAGCTCCGTGATGATGGCGCGGACCTGCTCCTCCGCCCGGTCGTGCAGCGCGCGGAACGCACCGTCCATCGCGCGGTCGGCGGGGATCTCGTGCGTCTCGAGCCACCGCCCGTTGACGTGCCGGAACAGGTCGTCCTGCGGACGCACCTGCGGGTCCAGTGCCGATGTGTCGATGCCGGAGCGCAGGCCGGTCTTCGCGGAGGACGTGGTCACCGGCACAGACTACGTGCTGGCGGCGAGCCGTCCGCGGCCGGTTCGCCTCAGGCGATCGTGACCGGCGTCGTCAGCACGCGGTCGCGTCCGACCCGGCGCACCGGGCCGGTGACCTGGTACGCCGCGGTGGCGTGCAGGTCGGCCGCCGACGAGCCGACGGAGAGCGACCCGCGGTGGGGCGCGACCGTCCAGCCGCCCTCCGGGGCGACCCATGCGAGCCGGTCCGCGGCGACGGTCCAGGTCACGTCCTTGGACTCGCCGGCCTCGAGCGCGACCCGGGCGTACCCGAGCAGGGCGATCTCCGGTCGTGTGACGGGGGCGACCACGTCGTGCAGGTACAGCTGGGCGACGTCGGTCCCGGCGCGGTCACCGGCGTTCGTGACCCGCACGGTCACGGCCATCGTGCCGTCGGTGCCGATCGAGTCGGCGTCGAGCCGCAGGTCGGAGTACGCGAAGGTGGTGTAGCTCAGGCCGTGCCCGAAGGGGAAGACGGGCGTCGGGTCGAGGTTCGTGACGTCGACCTTGCCGGCCAGCCGCACGCGGCGGTACGTCGTCGGCATCATGCCCGCCGACGTCGGGAAGGACAGCGTGGTGTGACCGGACGGGTTGACCCGGCCGCTGAGCACCCCGGCGACGGCGGACGCGCCCTCCTGACCGGGGAACCAGGCCTGCACGATCGCCGAGCACCGGCCCACCGCCCAGCCGAGGGCGTAGGGCCGGCCGGTGACCAGGACGAGGACGACCGGGGTGCCGGTGGCCAGGACCGCCTCGGCCAGCGCGACCTGCTCGCCCGGCAGGTCGAGGGTGTCGACGTCGCAGCCCTCGCCGACGGTGCCGCGGCCGAAGAGGCCGGAGCGGTCGCCGAGCACGAGGACGGCGACGTCGGACTCGGCGGCTGCGGCGACGGCCTCGACGAAGTCCTCACGCCCGGGCTCCCGCACGTCGCAGCCGGCCGCGTGCCGCACCTGCGCCTCGGGCAGCTCCCCGCGGAGCGCCTCGAGCACCGTCGCCATGACCAGGCCGGGCTCCACCTCCGGGTGGTGCACCTCGACGTGGTTCGTGAACGAGTAGTCGCCCAGCAGGGCGGCCGCGGAGTCGGCGTTCGGGCCGATCACGGCGACGCGCCGCGGGGAGGCGAGCGGCAGGACGCCGTCGTTCGCCAGCAGGATGACGGACTCCTCGGCGACCCGACGGGCCAGGGCCACCTGGGCGGGCGGGTTGAGGTCGATCGGCTCGTCGGAGCCGGTCGGCGGCTCGTCGAGCAGCCCGAGCTGGGCCTTGAGCTCCAGCACGCGGCGCACCGAGCGGTCGATCGCGGCGCGCACCTCCTGGGGGGTGTCGTCCGCGTCGAGCGTCGGGTAGCAGTCGGCGTTCGGCAGCTCGACGTCGACCCCGGCCAGCAGGGCGCGCTCGGCGGAGGTGCGCTTGCCGTCGCTCACCGCGTGCAGGGTCTGCAGGAAGTTCACCCCGAAGTAGTCGGCCACGACGGTCCCGTCGAAGCCCAGCTCGTCGCGCAGCAGGGTGGTCAGCAGGGCTGCGTCGCCGTGCACCGGGACGTGGTCGATCTCGGAGTAGGACGGCATCACCGCTCGGGCACCGCCCTCCCGGAGCGCGATCTCGAACGGGTAGAGCAGCAGCTCGGCCACCTCGCGCGGACCCATGCTGACCGGGCCGAGGTTGCGACCGCCCTGCGACGCCGGGTAGCCGAGGAAGTGCTTGAGGGTGGCGACGATGCCGCGCTGCTCGAGGCCACGCACGAACGCCGCCCCGAGCGTGCCGACGAGGTACGGGTCCTCGCCGAAGCACTCCTCGACCCGGCCCCAGCGCGCGTCGGTCACCACGTCGAGCAGGGGAGCGAGGCCCTGGTGGACCTCCAGAGCCTGCATGGAGCCGGCGATCGAGTCACCGACCTGCTCGATGAGCTCGGGGTCCCAGGTCGCTCCGTACGCCGGCGGGGACGGGAAGGTGGTCGCCTTCCACGTGGCGACGCCCGTGAGGCACTCCTCGTGGGCGATGGCGCCGACGCCGGACTGCGCCCGCAGGTCGGCCTGCATGCGGCGCAACGCAGCGCGGCCCTCCGTCGGGTCGAGCGGCCGGGTGCCGTAGAGGCGCGTGATGTGACCGAGCCCGGTGGAGGCGAGGGTCGCCCAGTCGGGGCTGGTCGGCATGTTCTCGTTCTGCGCGGGGGCGACGGCGCCGGTCGTCGAGTCGATGCCGATCCAGGCCCCTACGAGCTGGGCGAGCTTCTGGCTCAGGGACATGCTCGCGAGGAGTGCGTCGACCCGGGCGAGGTCAGTGGGCGTCAGGGCCATCGGTAGTGCCTTCCAGCTGCGGAGCTCGGGGCCGCCGTCGTGAGAGCGGGACGGGTGCGTCGTCGCACCGCCCACACCGAGAGAGCGCTTTCTCGCGGTGTGGGTCCGACGATACGGGACGGCGACGGCTCCGGTCCACGGACTACCCGGTCCTCCGTCGCCACTGCAGGCTGAAGCGCCGTGTCGACTGGATCGGAGTTGGCGAGAAAGCGCTCTCTCCAGGTGTCACACGACAGGCCGCGCGTCTGCCACGATGGGCACTGTGCAGCAGCCCGGAGGAGGTCACGCCGTGACGACGCTCGAGGACGTCGCCGCCGCGGCCGGAGTGTCGCGCGCCACCGCGTCGCGGGTCCTCAACGGCATCCCGACGGTCCGGGCCGCATCGGTGGAGGCGGTCCGCCGCGCCGCCGCCGACCTGGGCTACCGGCCCAACCCTGCTGCCCGTTCCCTCGCCCGCGGCCGCCACGACTCCATCGGCCTGATCCTGACCGAACGCGACCTGGCGGAGCTCCCGCACTCCTTCTTCGCCCAGCCGCTCCGGGGCGCGACCGCGGCGAGCACCCAGCGTTCCCTCCAGCTCGTGCTGCTCCTCGCGACCGACGACGACGCCGCGCTGCGGCGCTACCTCGACGGCAGCCACGTCGACGGCGCCCTCGTGATCCTCGAGGCGCACAGCACCCACCTGCCCCGGCTGCTCTCCAGGAGTGCGGTGCCGGTCGTGTACCTCGGACGACCCGTCGACTCCGACCCCACGGTGCACACCTACGTCGACGTGGACAACTACGGCGGCGCCCGGCTCGCCACCGAGGAGCTGGTCGCGGCCGGCAGGCGTGTCATCGGCACCATCGCAGGACCGCCCACCATGGGCGTGGCGGTCGACCGCCTGGCCGGCTGGCGCGACGTCCTGGTCGAGCGGGGGCTGCCCGTGCCGCGCGTCGCCCACGCGGACTTCACCGCCGACGGCGGGGCGAACGCGATGGCCCGGCTGCTCGCGGCCCAGCCCGACCTCGACGCGGTGTTCGTGGCCAGCGACCTGATGGCGACCGGCGCGCTCAAGGTGCTCGCCGCGAGCGGCCGCCGCGTACCCGCGGACGTGTCCGTGATCGGCTACGACGACTCCATCCTCGCGACCACGGCCACACCGCCCCTCACCTCGGTCCGGCAGCCGCTCGAGGAGATGGGGCACCTCATGGTCGACGTCCTCCTGGAGCGGATCGCGGACCCGACCGCCCCGCCGGTCCAGAAGATCCTGGCCGCCAGGCTCACCCGACGCGAGTCCGTCTGACGAACCGGGCGGCCGCCCGGTCCCGGCCCCTGCGGCAGGATGTGGCCATGCGCATCCACATCGCCGCCGATCACGCCGGCTTCGAGCTCAAGGTGCACCTCGTGGAGCACCTCCGCGCCGCAGGGCACGACGTCGTCGACCACGGCGCGCCCTCGTACGACCCGGACGACGACTACCCGGCCGTGTGCTTCTCCGCCGGTGAGGCCGTCGTCGCCGAGCCCGGCAGCCTCGGCGTCGTCATCGGAGGCTCCGGGAACGGCGAGCAGATCGCCGCGAACAAGGTGCGCGGCGTCCGCGCCGCGCTCGCCTGGAACGCGGCGACCGCCACTCTCGCGCGGTCGCACAACGACGCGAACGTGGTCGCCATCGGCGCCCGCCAGCACTCCGTCGACGAGGCGGTCGAGCTGGTCGACGCGTTCCTGGCAGAGCCCTTCAGCGGCGACCCGCGCCACCAGCGCCGGATCGACCAGCTGGCCGCGTACGAGGCCTGAGGTCCAGGCCCCGCACGCGCCCCCTCACCAGATCCAGCTGCACACCGGTGCGACGGGCCAGCCGAACGCGACCGCCGCCCGACGCACGGCGCCCGGGGTCACCTCGGTGACCAGCCCGGCCGCGGCGAGCGACTCGAGCGAGACGCCCCCGAGGTAGGCCGAGCCCAGCTCACGGACGTCGACCACCAGGTCCGGCTCGCGCGTCGCGGCCGTCACGGTGGCGTCGTCGGGACCGCCGACGAGGTGCCAGCGGCCCGTGTTGGCCTGCAGGCGCGTGTCCGTGACCTCGAGCACCAGGTCCACCGGGGCGGCGTAGCGGCGCTCGGCCAGGGCCGTCGGGACGTCCAGGAGGCGGACCCAGAGGTTGTCCGAGATCCGCGGGCGGGCGGCGCGCGGGTCGACGAGCAGGTGCCAGAGCGGGTCGTCCAGGGCGAGCAGGCCGACCTCCACGCTGCCCATCAGGTCGAGGTCGAGCAGCACGCCCCACAGCGCGCGGGCGGTAGCGGCGTCCGGCGCGACGGCCTCGCGCACGAGCACCGACCCGCGGGGGCCCTCGTCCTTCCAGTCGTTCTTGCGGCGGAAGAGGGCGTACCCGCGCGCGGTCGCGTCGTCCGCGTCGTCACCGACGATCACGATGCGCAGCGACTCCGTGCCGTCGCGGAAGACCTCGGGGTCGGCGACCCAGGAGGCGAGCTGACCGGGCGTCGTCCGCGTCACCCACCCGGGCCGGTCGATGCGCCCGTGCACCGCCTGCATGAGCGCCCCGTGCCGGTCCGGGTCCAGCCGCTCCACGCGGACGCGGAGGTCGCGCGCACCTGCGACGTCGCGGAGCTGAGCGCCGCGGGGCAGCTTCAGGTGCAGTGACGTGGAGGCCAGGCCGTAGCCGAACCGTCCGTAGATCGCCGCCTCGGCCGCGAACAGCGCCGACACGGCCTCGCCACGGTCGAGGCTGCGGGCGAAGTGGTCGCTGATCATCGCGTTGAGGAGGCCGCGCCGACGGTGGCCGGGGTGCACGCCCACCCAGGTCAGGCCCGAGACGGCGGTGCGGGCACCGGGGACGGGGAACTCCCGGTACGGGTAGGAGCCGTGGCAGGCGACCAGTTCGCCGTCGTCGGTCTCCACACCGCGGGCACGGTCCCACCCGATGGACATGGGCAGCTCGAGGAGCTTGTCGTCCGACACTGACGACGGGAACGCCCACGTGTCGACGGCAATGAGCTCGGCGTGACGGGACTGAGGGATGTCGGTGGCGCGGTAGCCGCCCGGGAGCGTGGTCATGAAGGCCATCGTGCCGGGAACCGCCCGGCGCAGGTACCCGATTTCGTCCCGGCACCCGGAGCCGCCCGCGGGCGGGCCCCACCTGGTCCGGATCGTTCGGATAGCCTCGCCGGGTGACCATCACGGCGTCACCTCCGGCCGCCCGGTCGCGCCCGCCGCGGGCGTGGGCCTGGGCGGACGTGCTGCGTCGTCGTCGGCTCATGGCCCGACAGGTGACCGCCACGACCGTGCTCGTGGCGCTCTCCGGGTTCGTGGCGCTGGGCGTCATGGTCTCACCCCGGTGGGTCACGCCCGCGAGCACCCTCTTCATCGTCCTGCTGGGGGTCTTCAGCCTCCGGCTGCCCGGCATGATCGTGCTGAGCGTCGCCGTCCTGGCGCAGGTGTTCGGCCTCGAGCTCAGCGGCATGGCGTCGTTCGAGCCGGGCGAGCTGCTCGTGCTCGTGGCGGGCGTGCTGGCGGCGCTCCTCTTCGTCCGCAGCCGTGACCGGCTCGGGCTGCAGGGGGCCGCGAGCGACCTCATGCTCGTCGACCTGCGCGACCGCCTGGTCGCCCACGGCCGCATCCCGCAGCTGCCGCCGCCGTGGCGGGTGGACAGCGTCGTCCGGTCGGCCTACGCCGAGGCGTTCTCCGGCGACTTCGTCGTCGCCGCCCGGACCGGCAACCACCTGGAGATCGTGCTCGTCGACGTGTCGGGCAAGGGGCAGGACGCCGGCGTGCGCTCGTTGCTGCTGTCGGGCGCGTTCGGGGGCCTCCTGGGCACCATGCCCCCCGAACGCTTCCTCCCCGCCGCGAACGCCTACCTGCTCTCCCAGGACTGGCCCGAGGGCTTCGCGACCGCCGTGCACCTCACGGTCCGGCTCGACACGGGGTCCTTCACCGTGTCCACCGCCGGGCACCCGCCGGCGGTGCACCTGCACGCGGGCTCGGGGCTGATCGAGCCCCTCGACACCACCGGCGGGCCGGCTCTCGGCATCGTGCCGTCGCCGCGCTTCGCGGTGCACAGCGGGGTCCTCCAGCACGGGGACACGCTGATGCTCTACACGGACGGCCTGGTGGAGACGCCCGGGTCCGACGTCGAGCTCGGCATCGACCGCCTGATGGGGGAGGCCGAGCGCTACGTCGCGACGCGCAGCGGCGGCGCGGCCGCCGTCGTGGACGGGGTCCGGGCCGGCGACAACGACGACCGCGCGCTGATCCTCGTGCACCGAGGCTGAGCCCGGCGTGGACGACGACTACCTCGAGGCCGTGCTCGACCTGGTGGCCGAGATCCCGCCGGGCCGCGCCATGACCTACGGCGGGATCGCCGAGGTGCTGCGTGACCGCCTCGGCCGCGGTGGCCCGCGGCTGGTGGGCCAGGTCATGGCGAGAGCGGGTGGTGGGGTGCCCTGGTGGCGCGTCGTGAACGCGGCCGGCGAGCCGCCCGCCCGCTACCGCGCCGACGCCGTCGCGCGCCTGCGGGACGAGGGCTGTCCGCTCACGGGCGAGGGCGCCGCCGCCCGCGTCGCCGTCCGCCGCGCCCTGTGGTGGCCGGGGGACGCCTGACCGGTGCGGGAGCGGCGCTCAGCGCCGAGGCCGTCGTGAGCTGATCACACCCGTGTCGAAGCCCGCCAGGTGCAGCCCACCGTGGAACCGGGCGTGCTCGATCTTGATGCACCGGTCCATCACCACGTCCAGGCCGGCCGCCTCGCCCCGGCGCGCGACGTCCTCGTGCCAGGACCCGAGCTGGAGCCAGAGCGTCGTCGCGCCCACGCCCAGCGTCTCGTCGAGGACCTGAGGCAGGTCGTCGTGCCGCCGGAAGACGTCCACGAGGTCCGGCACCACCGGCAGCGAGTCGAGCGACGGGTACACGCGGC
>Ga0196970_1001184_pt1 | contig 19697 bp, 20 predicted proteins | sample S1v_513CmetaG_FD_148672 | JGI IMG/M metagenome (GOLD analysis project Ga0196970, IMG submission 148672) | Soil microbial communities from Anza Borrego desert, Southern California, United States - S1+v_5-13C | ecosystem: Environmental > Terrestrial > Soil > Desert | place: USA: California...
TGGCCTTGATCTTGTGGCGGGTGGTGCCGGCGATCAGCTCAGCGGCGATGTTGTCGGTGAAGAAGTACGAGAAGTCCAGCTCCGGGGTCCAGCCGTTCTCGACGTGGCCCTTGCCGATGTTGGCGCCGCCGAGCGTCAGGTCGGCCTTCTCCTGCGGGATGGCGCCGACGATGCGCGCACGCACCAGGATGTCGCCGGCGGACTTGCCCTTGAAATCCTGCGCGGTGGCGGTGGTGGCGAAGGCGGCGACGGCGGTGGTCGCCAGCAGGGCGGCGGCGGCGCGCTTCAGGAAAGTCATTGGATCTGCTCCCACAGCATGGTCGGGTTTGATTTGGCGCGGTCTGCGTTGTTGACCGTGGTGTAGCAGAGTTTTTGCCCGCCTGCTAGGCAGCCCGCAACAGTTTCGACGCACTGTTGCGCCAAAGCGACAGCGACGCAACGCCGCAGGGACAAGGGTTTCACGCCCCTGCTATTGCTTTGTGATCACACAATTAGAGTGGGCTTATTGTGTCCGGGGCGGCATTGACTGCGGCGCCGGGGACGGCGGCATTTGCGGCTGCGGCGTTTGGGCCAGACAGTTCCGCACGATGGCGCCGCACTCGCCCAGGCTGCTGCCGCCGCCGTAGACGACCCGCTCGACCACGCCGTTGCGCAGGGTGAAGGTGGCTTCGCAGGCATAGCTGCGCACATCCGCCGCGTAGGACGGCCAGCCCCAGCCGCCATACCCCCAAGGCCGCCACGGCCCGCCGTAGAAGCCCGTGGTGACGGGGTACGAGACGATGCGGCCGGTCTGGTAGGTGTAGAACTCCCGGCTGTCCGCCACCGCCTGCCGCTCCGGCACGCCGGCGCAGGACAGCAGCGTGGACTTGGGCATGCCGACCAGCGCGCTCTGCGCGCTGATGGCCTGGTCGGCGGCGGGGTTGGCGCAGGCGGTGATGCCGGCGGCCACGGCCGCCAAGCCCAGGCGCCGCAGCATCGGTCGCGGCATCAGCGGAGTCGCGGTCACGGCGGTCCCTCCTTCTCGTCCTCACCGCCCCTGTCACGATCTCAGGCGCGCCGGGGCCAGGTCGGCGGCGGTGACGCCGAGCCCGGCCACGTCGGCCGGCACGCCGGCCCCGGTGATCAGCGACGCGGCGGTGCGCGCCAGCGCCGGCGCCATCTGGATGCCGTAGCCGCCCTGGCCGGCCAGCCAGAAGAACCCCTCCGCCCGGTCGTCGAATCCGGCCACCGGCACCTTGTCGGCGACGAAGCTGCGCAGGCCGGCCCACCGATGGCTGATACGCCGAACGTGGAAGCGGGCGACTTGTTCCACGCGGTCGATGGCGAGCGCCACGTCCAGTTCCTCCGGCTGCGCGTCGCACGGCTCGACCGGCGTCTCGTCGGCCGGGGAGGCGAGCAGGCGCCCGCCCTCCGGCTTGAAGTAGAAGGTCTCGTCCACGTCGATCACCATCGGCCAGCCGCCGAGTCCCGCCGCCAGATCCGGATCCTCGAAGACGGGATCGAAGGTCACCGCCGTGCGCCGCTTGGGCACCAGCCCCACCGGCCGCACCCCAGCCAGCGCCGCCAGCGCGTCGGCCCAGGCGCCTGCGGCGTTGACCAGCACCGGTGCGGCGAAGGTCCGCCCGTCCGCCGTCTCGACGACCCACAGCCCGTCACGGCGCATCACCCCGCCGACTCCGGCGTCGGTCACCACCGTGCCGCCGCGCGCCTTCAGCGCCCGCAGGCAGCCGTGGTGGATGGCGTGCACGTCCATGTCCATGGCGTCCGGCTCCCACACCGCGCCGGCCACGTAATCGGCGCGCAGTGCCGGGCAGCGCTCCAGCGCGCGGGCGGCGTCGAAGCGCTCCACCGTCGGGGTCAGCCGCCGGCCCTGCGAGAACGCGGCGTCCACCGCCGCCAGCTGGTCGGCGCGGCCGACCAGCAGCACGCCGCGCGGGGTGAGCAGCGGGTGCTCGGCGAAGCCGGCGGGCGGCTGCGTGTAGAAGTCCCAGCTCGCCACCGTCAGTGCCCGCACCGCCGCGTGGCCGTAGGTCTGCGTGTACAGCGCGGCGGAGCGGCCGGTGGCGTGGTAGCCCGGCTGCGCCTCCCGCTCCAGCACCAGCACGCGCCCGTGCGCCGCCAGTTCGCAACCCACCGAGGCGCCCGCCATGCCGGCGCCGATGACGAGGAAATCCGCGCGTTCCAAGATCCTGTCCCCTTCTCCTGTTCCCCAGAGGATGCGACCGGCCGGGCATCCGGGCAAGGCCCGCCGCCGGGAGGGCCGCCGAACGGCCGGTTGTGGAGGCGGCGCGCTTCCCACTACAATCGTTCGTGGTAGGGGCGCCGGCCGGGGGCGGCGCGGCGCCCGGCCTTGCCGCGGAGGGCGCATGCCAGCCACCACCTTCGACGCTTCCCGTCCTTTGGCGCGCGCCGTCGTCGGCGTGGTCGACGACATCGAGGACGGAGTCGTCGGCACCGTCCGCGGCGTCATCGGCGACGACGGCACCGACCACGACATCGACCCGACCCCCACGCCCGAGGGCGTGAACTCCGGCGACGCCGAGGTGGACGCCCTGCTGGTGGGCGACCCGTACCGCTGGAACGCCGATTCCATGTTCGGCATGCCGGTCACCGTCACCTACAGCTTCATGGCGCGCACCCCGTCCTACTACCAGCCGACGGAGGTGATCGCGTTCCAGGCCTTCAACGACACCATGAAGGAGGCCGCACGCGCCGCGCTGGCCGAGTGGTCGGCCGCCGCCAACATCACCTTCGTCGAGGTGGCGGACACCGGGGCCGGCGGCACGATCCGCTTCGGCGCCGCCGAGTTGGACGAGCGCGTCGCCGCCTACGCCTTCATTCCCCTGGCGGACGATCCGCGCGGCGGGGACGTCTGGGTCACCACGTTCGATCCGGGCAATCTGACGCCGGGCTTCGGCAGCTACGCCTACCTCACCTACATGCACGAGATCGGGCACGCCATCGGCCTGAAGCACCCCGGCAACTACAACGCCACCGGCGGCGGCTCGCCCGGCCCCTTCCTGCCGGCGTCGCTCGACAACACCGACCAGACGGTGATGTCCTACATCACCGGCAACATACGCTATCCCATGGACCTCGGGCCCCTGGACGTGGACGCCGCGGCCTACCTGTACGGGCCGAAGACGGCGCGCACCATCGGCCACATGCAGGCGGGCGACGACCGCCCCGACCGCCTGCTGGGCGACGCCAACGACAACTCCCTGATCGGCAACGGCGGCGACGACACGCTGTCCGCCGGCACCGGCGACGACGGACTGCTGGCCGGCCCCGGCAACGACCGCGCTGACGGCGGCGAGGGCGACGACCGGCTGTACGGCAACCAGGGCATGGACGACCTGGCCGGCGGGGCCGGCGACGACACGCTGCACGGTGGCCAGGACGCCGACGTGGTGGGCGGCGGGGCCGGCGCCGACCTGATGTACGGCAACCTGGGCGACGACACGCTGTTCGGCGGGCAGGGCACCGACCGGCTGTTCGGCGGCCAGGGTGCGGACGTGATCGACGGCGGCGACGGCAACGACACGCTGTACGGCAACGCCGGTGCCGACACGCTGACCGGCGGCACCGGCGCGGACGCCTTTCACGTCGGCCTGGGCCGCGACGTGGTTACCGACTTCACGCATGGCACCGACCGCATCCACGTGGCGCGCGACGCCGGCATCACGTCGCCCGCCGACGTGCTGGCGCGGGTCACCGATGGTGCGGGCGGCGCCGTGATCGACCTGAACGCCGGCAACAGCGTGACCCTGGTGGGTGTGTCCAGGGCCGGGCTGAGTGCGGCGGATTTCGTGGTGGTGTGAAGATCTCGGCGGCCGATGCCTTGCGAATGCCGGAAAACTTGAGCGTTAGAAAGCGAACTAAGTAATAACGGGTTATGCTTTCCAGTGGTGCGCGCCTTATTAACTTGATGTTTACTTGGGATTGTCAGTGTTTCTTTCCGGCGTGAGCTTTCGCATGGAGAGGGCATGAGCATCGGCGGCGTTGGTGGCTACACCGTTCATAACCAGTCGGCGGCACGCAGCGCCGGTGATAGCAAGGCGCCCGCGTCCCCGGCCGCGCCGTCCGGTCCGGCGTCCACGGGGCCGGTCGACACGGTGGACCTGTCGCCCACAGCCGCCGTCTTCGCCAATTTCTCCGGTCCCGTGAAGCTGAACCTGGACGGTGGGATACGGGGGAATGCCGGGCTTCTGGCTGCGGCCGGCGTGAAGATGGAGCGGCCCGCCGTCGCGGAGGCGAGCGCGTCGCGCAAGGACATCACCGATTACGCGGGCAAGCTGAACGCGCTGGTCAGCGAGACCTTCGGCCTGACCGCCGGACAGGACGGCTGGGGTGCCGGCGGGGCCGCCGTCGCCATGATCGACAAACTCGCCGAGAAGAACGGGCTGGCGAAGCCCAAGGCGATGGCCGGGGATGGCGCGGCGGATGCGGACGGCGGATCGGTCGGCACGCTCGACATCGCGCTGGGGGCCAAGGACGGGGAGGCGGGCGGAAGCGTGCGCATCCTCTTCGACGCCATTGCCAAGCCGGCGGCCAACGGCCCGCTCATCGACCTCTCCGGGGCCGATGGCCAGGGAGTGCTGTCGATGCTCCAGGACAGCGCGCTCGGCAAGGCGCTGGAGCAGTCCGGCTGGTCGCCGAACGGCACCAAGAAGGCTTACGCCGGCACCAGCGGCGACGGAGCCGACGCCAGGGTCTCGGCTCTGTTCGTGACCGACGGCAAGGAGGGCTACGTCAAGGACAACGCCAGCACTCTGCTGGGGACCATCCGCGGCCTTCTGGGCTGAGGCCGGTGCGTCGGGCCTCCGCGTGTTCTTGATCGGAACCTTTGGGGAGGGTTGCCCCTTACCGCCACTTCGGCTGGCGGCCGGCCTTGAGGGCCTGCACGGCTTGGTCCAGCGTCTGGAGGAACTGGGAGCGGTCGCGCTGGCCCATCGGGGCGTTGCCGCCCTGCACCTCGCCCATGGCGCGCAGGTCGGCCATCAGGGCGCGGGTGGCCAGCGCGCTGCCGATCGAATCCGGCGTGAAGGGGCGGCCCGTCGGGCCGATCACCACGGCGCCGTTCTTGATGGCGCGGTCGGCCAGCGGGATGTCGGCGGTGATGACGATATCGCGCGCGGCGGCGTGCTCGGCGATCCAGTTGTCGGCGGCGTCGAACTCCGACCCCACCACGACCAGCTCGGCCAGGCATTCGTTGGGCAGGCGCAGCGGCGCGTTGGACACCAGCACGACCTTGCAGCCGGTGCGTCCGGCCACCTTGTAGATTTCCGCCTTCACCGGGCAGGCGTCGGCATCGACGTATATGGTGAGCAAACGAGGAGTCCTTCCTTCACCGTTTCTTCCGGCATCCTGATGCGCTAAAACCCTGCGTCAACCGGTTTGGCGCCGATGCGGCGCCTCCACTTCCAATTTCCCCGGCGAAAGGGACGGAGAGGCGCATGGCGTCCTATCAATACGTCTATGTCATGAAGGGCCTGACCACGGTCTACCCCGGCGGCAAGAAGGTGCTGGACAACGTCTGGCTCTCGTTCCTGCCGGGCGCCAAGATCGGCGTTCTCGGCGTCAACGGCGCCGGCAAGTCGACCCTGATGAAGATCATGGCCGGCCTGGACAAGGATTTCTCGGGCGAGGCCTGGGCGGCGCAGGGCGCCAAGGTCGGCTACCTGTCGCAGGAGCCGCAGCTCGACCCGACCAAGAACGTCCAGGAGAACATCCTGGAGGCGCTGGCCGAGACCAAGGCGCTGGTCGACCGCTTCAACGAAGTGTCGAACATGATGGCGGACCCGGACGCCGACTTCGACGCGCTGATGGCCGAGCAGGCCGAGCTGCAGGAGAAGATCGACCACGCCGATGCCTGGGACCTGGACCGCACGGTCGAGATCGCCATGGACGCGCTGCGCTGCCCGCCGGGCGACGCCGACGTGACCAAGCTGTCGGGCGGCGAGAAGCGCCGCGTCGCGCTGTGCAAGCTGCTGCTCGAAAAGCCCGACATGCTGCTGCTGGACGAGCCGACCAACCACCTGGACGCCGAGTCCGTGGCGTGGCTGGAGCGTCACCTGCAGGAGTACAAGGGCACCGTCGTTCTGGTCACCCACGACCGCTACTTCCTGGACAACGTCACCGGCTGGATCCTGGAGCTGGACCGCGGCTCGGGCATTCCGTGGGAGGGCAGCTACTCCTCCTGGCTGGAGCAGAAGCAGAAGCGCCTGGAGCAGGAAGGCCGCGCCGAAGAGGCGCGCCAGCGCAAGCTGGACCAGGAGTTGGAGTGGATCCGGCAGAGCCCGAAGGCGCGCCAGGCCAAGTCGAAGGCGCGTATCCAGGCGTACGAGACCATGCTGGCCGAGAGCGGCAAGGAGCAGGTCAGCGAGGCGAAGATCGTCATCCCGACGCCGCCGCGCCTGGGCAACGTGGTCATCGAGGCGGAGAAGATCGCCAAGGGCTTCGGCGACCGCCTGCTGGTCGACGACCTGTCGTTCCGCCTGCCGCCGGGCGGCATCGTCGGCGTCATCGGCCCGAACGGTGCGGGCAAGACCACGCTGTTCCGCATGATCACCGGGCAGGAGGGGCCGGACGCCGGCACCTTCCGCGTCGGCGAGACGGTCAAGCTGGGCTACGTCGACCAGAGCCGCGACACGCTGGACGGCAAGAAGACGGTGTGGGAGGAGATCTCCGACGGGCTGGACGTCATCGACCTCGGCAAGAAGACCATGCCGAGCCGCGCCTACGTCTCCTCCTTCAACTTCCGTGGTTCCGACCAGCAGAAGAAGGTGGGCCAGCTGTCGGGCGGTGAGCGCAATCGCGTGCACCTCGCCAAGATGCTGAAGTCCGGCGCCAACGTCCTGCTGCTCGACGAGCCGACCAACGACCTGGACGTCGACACGCTGCGCGCGCTGGAAGAGGCGCTGGAGAACTTCCCCGGCTGCGCGGTGGTGATCAGCCACGACCGCTGGTTCCTCGACCGCATCGCCACCCACATCCTGGCCTTCGAGGGTGACAGCCACGTGGAGTGGTTCGAAGGCAACTTCCAGGACTACGAGGAAGACAAGAAGCGCCGCCTGGGCGCCGATGCGGTCAACCCGCACCGCATCAAGTACAAGCCGCTGGTGCGGAACTGACGTTATACCGGGGGGCTTCGGCCCCCCGGTTCGTTTTCACGGGGTGGGGAGCATGATCCGCGTCACGCATCGCATCGCGCTGGACGAGAGCGAACTGCACGAGGAGTTCGTGCGCGCCTCCGGCCCCGGCGGGCAGCACGTCAACAAGACGGAAAGTGCTGTGCAGCTGCGCTTCGACGTGCGCGCCTCGCCCTCGCTGCCGGACGACGTGAAGCTGCGGCTGAAGCGGCTGGCCGGCAGCCGGATGACGCAGGACGGCGTGCTGATCATCGTCGGCGACCGCTACCGCTCGCAGCGGCGGAACCGTGACGACGTGCTGGAACGATTGGTGGAGCTGATCCGGGAGGCCGCCGCCCCGCCACCGCCGCCGCGCCGGCCGACCAAGCCGACGCTGGGATCGAAAATGCGGCGGCTGGAGGGAAAGACCAAGCGGTCGGAAGTGAAGAAGATGCGCGGCAAGGGGGCGGAGGATTGAGCGTGGAGTCGTAGGTTGGGTTGAGGCCGAAGCCGAAAACCCAACGTGTCCGCGGTGCGGACGACGTTGGGTTTTCGCTGGCGCTCAACCCAACCTACATTTTAGACGTCCAGCACGGCGCGGTTGTTCTTGGCGACCAGCGCGCGGAAATAGGGCTCCAGCGCGGCGTCGGTCAGGCCGAAGGCCTGCTGGAAGCGGGCGATCAGCTGCTGCTCGCCCTGTTCGGCCTCGCCGTCGGCCATGGCGCTGTCGATCATGTTCAGCAGGATGCACAGGCGCTGCGGCTCGCTGAGCTTCGGGGCGGCGTCCTGCAGGAAATTCTCGATGGGCGTGCTGCGCGCGTACTTCAGGCAGCGGTCGAGGTCCTCGCGCGTGGCGCTGCGACCCAGGACGGACAGCAGGTGGCCGATCTCCTCCGGGTCGATCTCGCCGTCGGCGCCCATGCAGTAGATCAGGGACACCGTCATCGCCCGGCGGGGCGTGATCTCCAGCGGCGCGCCGCCCTTGAACATGTCGAACAGACCCATGGGGCTACATCTCCTTGGTGGACGATGCGCCCCATATGGTGGAGGTCACGGCCGCTACAAGATCCCCCCAGGCGCCGGCGTCAGGCGCCGGAGCGGCCGGTGGCGGCGGCCACCTCGTCCATCATGTCGTAGACGTCGTTGTGAAGGCGCACCACGCCGTCGGCGTCCACCGTCGCCGTCCAGTAGACGAAGCGCACGGGCAGGGAGCGCACCTTCACCCACTGCGGCTCGCCGGTGGCCAGCATGGCGTCGATCTTCTGCGGGGTGATGCCGACGTCGGCCAGCAGCAGCTCGGCCAGATGGCGGGCGTCCTTCAGGCGCACGCAGCCGGAGCTGATGGTGCGCACCTCGCGGTCGAACAGGTGCGGCTCGTTGGTGCCGTGCAGGTAGATGTTGTGCGGGTTCGTCAGGTTGAAGCGGAAGCGTCCCAGCGCGTTGTGGTCGCCCGGCTGCTGCACGATGCGCACGCGGCCTGGCGACACCTGGGACCAGTCCACGGCCTCCGGCGGCACCGGCTCGCCGTCCAGGTAGACGGTGGCGTTGGAGATACCCGGCGTGCCCTTGGTGCGCAGCAGCGGCAGCTTGTCCTGCTTCAGCACGGTGGGCGGCACCGTCCAGGTCGGGTTGACGATGATGTGGGTGATGCGGTCTTCCAGCAGCGGCGTCTCGCGCGACGGGCGGCCGACCACCGCGCGCATGGTCAGCTCCAGCTGGTCGTTGCGGACCAGCGTCACCGTCTGGTTCGGCAGGTTGACGTACAGCACCGATTCCAGGCCGGCGTCGCGGGCGGCGCGCATGGACGCCGCGCTCTGCCGGATCATCAGCGCGGCTTCCTGCGCGGTGCGGTCGAGCGCGCGGCGCGTGCCGTCGCCGACGCGCCCATCGGGCTTCAGCCCCTGGGCGAGCTGGAAGGCGCGCACGGCGTTGTCCACCGTGTCGTCGAAGACGGTGCGCGGCGGCTCCGGCGCCAGATGGCCGAGTTCGGCGAGGCGGGCGGCGAGGCGGCCGACGCGCTCGCCCGATTCACCCTTCTTCAGGGTGGCGCCGGCGCCGATGCGGGTGACGGCGACCGGCGGTGCGGCCTCCAACTCGGCGGCACGGGCGTCCAGCTTGGCGATCCAGACGTCCAGCGTCTCGCGGAAGGTCTCGGCGCCGGCCGGCACGGTGTGCGCGAAGCAGAACACCGCCAGCAGCACCGCCAGGATGCGTGCTCCGGGACCAGGATAACGTGCCGACATCATTTCGCCTCTCACTCCGCGCGCACCACGCCAATTCGCAGGTGCAGTGTATACGCACGCGCAGCATAAGGCGACGCATCACACGTTGCATTTCCATTCGTGGCGTTCTGGTCAACCTTGCGGACCACTCGCCTATCCCTTGGGGAGGGGCTGTAGCAAATTTCAGGTTGATCATAATTCGCACCTCGCCTATACGGATACCCGCCTTCGTATGACCACCATATTTTGGGGTCGCCGGGGCCAACGAACAGTACGGGACGGGTGCGACCCGAATGGGTGCACGTCCGGACCGAAAGATCGCAGGGAACCGCTTCGTTTGGTGAGGGTGGGAATGACATTTGACGCGGACGAGTCCCAGCCGCCGGCGCTTGGGCGGCGTGGTTTTCTTGGCCTTGGTCTTGGTGCGGCCGTCGCGGCCGTGGTTCCGCCGGTCCTGTTGACCAGCAATACGGCCGAGGCCGCCGTGTACGGCGGGGTGGCGCGGCGCCTGTCGCTGCACAACATCAACACCGGTGAACATTTCAGCGACGTATTCTGGGCCGACGGCAAGTACCGCCCCGACGCGCTGAAGCGGCTGGACGTTCTGCTGCGCGACCATCGCGCGAAGCAGGTTCACCGCTACGACCCGCGCCTTTTCGACGTGCTGTGGCAGATTCAGCAGCGACTCGAGTCGCAGGAAACATTCCAGGTCGTCAGCGCCTTCCGCTCGAAGAAGACCAACGCGCTGGCCCGCCGCCGCTCCCGCGCCGTGGCGAAGGAGAGCTATCACACCCGCGGCATGGCCGTGGACGTGGTGCTGCCCGGCCGCGACCTGCATGCGGTGGCGCAGGAGGCGATGCGGATGCAGGCCGGCGGCGTCGGCTACTACCCGCGCAGCGGCTTCGTGCACGTGGACACGGGGCCGGTCCGGCACTGGTAAGGCAGGGTTTCACGTTGGGCCGGGCGAAAGCGCCGGCCCAACGTCTTTCTGGGGGATCCCTATCAAGGGATCAGGCGTCCGCCCGCTTGCTCAGCGTCAGGCGGTTGCGGCCGTCGCGCCGCTCGTAATGGACGCGGTCCATCATCGTCTTGACGAAGTGGATGCCGAGGCCGCCGATGGGGCGGTCGTCGATGTCGCCGTCGAGCACCGGGGCCTGCGCCTCGGTCAGCGGGTCGAAGGCCGGCCCGTCGTCTTCCAGCTCCGCCGTGACCTGTCCGTCGGCCACCGTCAGCCGCACCGCAATCTCGTGCGCCGTGTCGGGCTCGAAGGCGTAGCTGATGACGTTGGTCAGCAGTTCGTCCAGTGCCAGGTTGAAGTTGAAGGCCAGCTTGGGCGGCAGGCCCTGCGCGTCGAAGAATTCTTCGACGGTTTCCGCCAGGCGCGGGATCTCGGCGAGATCGTTGGCGAGGCGAAGGTCGAGGGAGCCGGTCATCGCGGGATACTGCCGTCCTTCGCTCAAATCGGGGGAAGTTTAGGAGCGGGCGGATTGTAGGTGAGCGTTCGGCGGGGCGTCCATATGGAAATTCCTCACGGCGATTCCGCCCGGAACCTTTGCCGGGCCGTCCGGTTGCTGGGCGACAGGTTTCCCGCAGCCCTACACGACGGTGCGCCATGTTCACACGCGATGACCTTGGCCGTTTGCTGGCCGTCCACACCGCCCCGGCGGTGTCGCTCTTCATGCCCACCCACACCGCCGGACGGGAGATCCGCCAGGATCCCATCCGTTTCAGGAACCTGTTGGGCCAGGCTGTGGAGCGGCTGACCGCGCTGGGCATGCGCCGCCCCGACGCCGAAGCCATGGTGACGCCGGCCGCCAAGTTCCTCGATGAGGGTGAGTTCTGGCGCCACCAGGACCGGGGCCTGGCGATGTTCATCGCCGACGGCATGTTCGAGATGCACCGCCTGCCCATGGAGCCGCCGGAGGAGGTCGTGGTGGCGCAGGGCCTGTCGGTGCGGCCGCTGCTGCCGCTGCTGGCGGCGGAGGGGGCCTTCATGGTCCTGGCCGTCAGCGCCAGCCGGGCGCGGCTGTTTTCCGCCTCGCGCTGGGGCATCTGCGAGGAGGAGGCCAAGCTGCCGGACGGTGTGCAGGAGGTGCACGCCGAGACCGACTATGACGAAAACTCCCTGAACTCCGCGCCGCCCGCGCGCCACGGCAAACGCCGCGGTTCGGCCGTCAGCATGGTGAAGACGCACAACTTCGGCGAGGATCCGGAGGAGCTGCGCAAGGCGCACCTGATCGAGTATCTGCGCCGCCTCGCGGTGGCCGTGCACGAGCATCTGAAGGTGTTCAACGGGCCGACGGTGCTGGTGGCCGAGGACGAGATCCGCGGCCATTTTCGCACGGTGTCGAACCTGAACGGCCTGCTCGACGACGCCGTGGACGCCAACCCCGACGCGCTGGACGCCCAGGAGATCCACCGGCGCGCCTACGCGCTGGTCGAGCCGCTGTTCACGCAGGCACGCGACAAGGCCGTCGACCAGTTCCGCGCCGTGGCCGGCGACGTCCGCACCACCGGGCGCGCGGCCACCCGGCCGGAGGACATCGTGCCGGCGGCGCGCCAGAACCGCGTCGCGACGCTGCTGTTGAGCGAGGGCATGCGCGTGTGGGGCCGCTACGACGAGGCGAACGACCGCGTCAGCGTCGGCGGCGAGCCCGGCGGCCAGGGTGACGGCCACCAGGGTGATGGCCAGGGGGTGATCGATCTGGTGGAGCGTGCGGCGGCGGACACGCTGCTGAACGGCGGAGAGGTGCACGTCGTGACCGCCGACGCGTTGCCGGCGGACACCGCCATGGCGGCCATCTTCCGATACTGAGCTGCGCCGGACCGGGCGGGCCTCAGCCGCGCGTTTCCCCCTTGGCGGCGCGCATGATGTCGGCGGGATCCCACACGGCGCCGTGCCGGCGGCGGCGCGGCTCCTTGCTTGCGGCGCGGCGCGGTTCGTCGCTTCGCTGGGTTGAACGCGTGTCCTGCGGCAGGATTGCGATCAGCTCCTCGGCCTCGCGCGCCTCCCGCAGGTGGGGCGAAAGGGCGGACAGCAGCGCCAGCATCTCGTCCGCCACGGCCGGCGGCGCCGCGCGCCACAGCCGCAGCAGCCGCGCCTCGCGCCGGCTGATCACGCTGCTGTCTTCCGATCCACCATCGGCGACCGGCCGGGAGCGGAACTTGCCCTGCGGATCCTCGTAGGAATCGAAGAAGAAGCTGACCGGGACATCCAGCACCTGGCCGAGGCGGAACAGAGTTCCGGCGGAGATCCGGTTCGAGCCGCGTTCGTATTTCTGCACCTGCTGGAACGTCAGGCCGATGGCCTCGCCCAGTTTTTCTTGGCTCATGCCCAGAAGAGTGCGGCGCATCCGCACGCGCTGGCCGACATGGGTATCGACCGACCACGATTCCGGTGATCCGCGTCGGCCCCTCTTGCGCACAGTTGACTCGCTCATCCCCCGGACACCCTTAGTTTAAACTCTTAATTAGTCTTTGATGCGGAATGGCTTGATCTTGCCTGTCGCGCACGGCCAAGATCAAGTGAAATCTTCGATTCGCAAAGTGTCGTGCGATCGCCGGGCTTATGTGTGCCACCGGAAAAGAAAGTTAACGCCAAGCGGTGGTCTTTACTTGGGCGACCGGGCTTCAGGCGGAACGGCCCTTAGCCGTTTTGTTGCTGCGTTGATGCAAATGCCGGACGAGGATCGGCAAAGTTAATGGAAGGTAAATCCTTCGTGTGACAATCTTGGGGCAACTGGAGCCGGGTATCCGGGAGGTGTCCGGAGAGTGGTTATTCTTTGTGGGATTTTTCCGCTTTCGGTTGAGCAATTGCCCGTCCACATTCCGGTTCGGCAACTGTCTGCTGGCGGACCGATGATTCGGCGCGATCAGGAACGCAATGCCGCACCGCCTCCACGCCGTTGTGGTAGTATGATGATCCGTCTCCAGCGCGTGAGCGAGGAGGTGACGATGCGTACCCTGTCCCGACTGATCGCCGCCGGCCTGATGCTGGCCGGTCCCATGCTCTCCGGCGCGGCGCTGGCCGCCGACCCGCCCGCCGAGGCGACTCCGCCGCCCGCCCTGCCGCCCGCCACGCAGCCGGTGACCCCCGCCGAGCAGGCCAAGAAGGGCCTGGAACTGCTGATGAAGGCGCTGGAGGGGTGGATCAGCCAGTTCCCCGCCTATGCCGCGCCCGAGTTCACGCCGGATGGCGACATCATCATCCGCCGCCTGGACAAGAGCCGGCCGGCCACGCCGAACCCGCAGTCGGCACCGGCACCGGGCGGCGCGCCGACCTGACGCCGTGCTAGCAGCTTCGGTCCGGGCACTCGCCGGTTTCGATCTGCACGGTCGCGTGATCGATGCCAAACCGCTGGCGCAGGGCCGTCCGCAGCGCCGTCAGCACGGCGTCGTGGTCGGCCCCCGGCGTCACCACGGCGTGCAGCGTCAGCAGCGTGCGCTCGGCCGTCAGCGACCAGACGTGCACGTGGTGGATGTCGCGCACCTCGGGCGACGCGTCGTGCAGGGCGCGGCGCACGGCGTCGGTGTCGATGCCGGTCGGCGCGCCCTCCACCAGGATGTGCGTGCTCTGCCGCACCACCGTCCAGGCGCCCTTGAGGATCAGCGCCGCCACCACCACGGACAGGATGGGGTCGATCGGCGTCCACCCGGTCGCCAGGATGACGCCGGCCGCCGCGATGGCGCCCACGGAGCCCAGCAGGTCCCCCACCACGTGCAGCAGCGCGCCGCGGACGTTGAGGTTGTCGCGGTCGCCGCTGTGCAGCACCAGGAAGCCCACGACGTTGCCGATCAGGCCCAGGACGGCGATGGCCAGCATGGTGGTGCCCATCACCGGCTCCGGCTCGATCAGGCGCTGCGCCGCTTCCACCACGATCCAGCCGGCGATGGCGAACAGCATCAGCCCGTTGACGAAGGCCGCCAGCACCTGGAGCCGGTGATAGCCGAAGCTGCGCCGCGCGTCGGCCTCCCGCCGGCCGAGACGGAACGCCAGCCAGGCGAGCGCCAGCGCCAGCGTATCGGTCAGCATGTGCCCGGCATCGGCCATCAGCGCAAGCGAGCCGGACACCAGCCCGCCCACGAACTCGGCCACCATCAGCCCACCGGTCATCAGCATGACCAGCAGCAGGCGCCGCTCGCTGTCGGCGGTGACCGCCGGGGCGTGGGAATGGCCGTGGTGCCCATGGCCATGGTCGTGCCCATGCCCGTGATCGTGGCCGTGCTCATGGCCGTGGTGATGGGTGGCGTGCGCGTGGTGATCGTGCGTCAAGGGTGCTCTCCGCGAAGTCCGCCGATCATAGGCGCGTGCGGCGGCCACCGCAAATTTCCGCGCCGGGCGCCGGTTGCCATGGTACATGGGTGCCATGTCCGCACGTCCCTCCCTGCGCCGCCGCCTGAAGGACCTGGAGGCGCGCCTTGCCGCCGAAAGCCCCGACCGGCTCCCCCTGCTTGCCGCCGCCCGCACCCTCGACCGCGCGCTGAAGCGGCCGGGCTTCCTGCGTTCCGACGAGTCGCTGGCGATGCGCGTGCCGTGGTGGCCGGTGGTCGCCGTGCTGGGCACCGCCGGCTCCGGCAAATCCACCTTCGTCAACCGCCTGCTCGGCGCGCCCGTCGTGGGCGGGGAGGAGGGGGGCGGCTTCACGCTGCTGGCGCACGGATCGGTGCCGCCCGGGCCGGCCGACCCGCGCCTGCCGCCGGACCTGTCGATGGGCGAGGGTGGGCTGCGGCCGGCCGCATCGGACAGCGACGCGCTGAAGGGCCTTGTCCTGGTCGACACGCCGGGCTTCGATGGCGCGCACGACGCGCCGCCGGGGCTGGTGGAGGCGGTGGTCGAGGCGGCCGACCTCGTGCTCGTCTTCTTCGACGCCTGCCATCCCGACCCGCCGGCCATCCGCAGTACGCTGCACCGCCTCGCTCCCGGATGCCGCAGCAAGGTGGTCTGCGTGCTCAACAAGATCGACGCCTGCGCCACCGACGACGACGTCGAGACGCTGGTCGGGGTGTGGAAGGAGGTGCTCGCCCAGGCCGGGCTGGTGGAGGGCATCTACGCCGTCTACGACGCGGATGCCGCCGGCGCCGACGCGCCGCTGCTGGCCGACGCGGAACGCCGCGCGCGATTCGCCGCGCGGTGCGACGCGCAGTTCGCCGAGATCCGCAGGCGCATCGACGCCGCGCGCGACGGCCGGGCGGAGCGGATCCGCACGCTGCTGGCCGGCGCCGCCGCGGCGGTGGAGGGCGAGCAGGTGCCGCTGGTGCGCAAGGCGCTGCGCCGCTGGCGCTGGCGCGTGCTTCTGGCCGACGTGCTGTGGATCGGGCTGCTGGCGGGGCTGGCGGCGGGCGCGGTGCACCTCGCCGGGCGGGAAACCCTGCCGCCCTTCGTGTCCTGGCTGGTCGAAGGGCGGGTGAACTGGGCGCGCGGCGTGCCGGTCCGCCTCGTCGGGGCGTTCGCGGTGGTGATCGCGCTGCTGGTCGCCGGGCACCTGTGGCTGCGCGCGGCCGCCGCGCAGGGCATCGCCGCCGGCCTGCCGGAGCGGGCGGGCGAGGCCGGGCTGGACCCGCGCCGGGCCTTCCGCCGGGCGACGCGCGTCTTCCGGTCGCTGTTCCGCGCGAACCCAGTGGGGTGGGGGCGGGGTGCGGCGCGCCGCGTCGCCAAGGCCCGCGAGTCGCTGGTGGCGCGCGCATAGCGCCGCATGCGCTTTCCTCACCGCACCCCTGCGAAAGGGGCGCGCTGGGCGCAGAATGGCGGGGGCTAGAATCCATGGGATTCGTGGGTTCCCGTTTCCTGCGCGAGGCCGGTCATGCGCACGACCGATGCGGCGCGTCTCCAGAAGGGCATCGTCGCCTACGCCATCGCCGCGATGGTGGCGCTCAGCATCGCCGTCGCCGCGGCCTGCGTCGTGCCGTTGCAACGCCACACGGTGGCCGCCGCCGACCGCAACCTGTCCCATTCGCTGGACCAGCAGGTCATGGCCATCGGCGAGGCGCTGTCGCGCCTGCGCGACCTGACGCGTCAGGTCACCAGCCGTACGGTCATCCGCGACGCGCTGGTCCAATACAACGACGGCGCCATGACGCAGGAGGCGCTGCACGCCTTTTCGGCCGAAAAGCTGGCCGACGCGCTGCGTCTGGCGCCGGAGATGCTGGGCATCGTGCGGCTGGACCGCGAGGGCCGCGCGGTGGTGGCGGTGGGCGAGGCGCCCGCCCCGGAGGCGCCGGTCCCGGCGGTGGGTGGCGATCCGGTCGTCGGCGACCTGACGCTGGCGCCGGACGGGCGGGCGCGGGTGGTCGTCGCGGCGCCGATCTCCGGGCGGACGGGACGGCGCGAGGGGACCGACGTCGTGCTGTTCGACGGCGCCGCGCTGGAGGCGCTGGTGACGGACGGTCACCACCTGGGCCGCACCTGGGCGAGCCGTCTGGTGGTCGAGGGCGGGTTGGTGGTCGAGGGCGGGGCCGGCGGCTACGGCGTGCTGGTCCCGCGCGACGGCGCCGTGGGCGGAGAGGCCGGGCTGGACGCGGCGCTGGACGCCGCGCGCGACGCGCCGTCGCTGGTTCGCGCGGAGTCCGAGGGCGGCGGCGCGGTCGTCTGGGTGGCGCGGCGCGTGCCGGGCACCGCGTGGCTGCTGGCCGCGCGCATGGACGCCGGCGAGCTGTATTATGATTCCAACCGGCTGGTGCTGTCGGTCGGCGGCACGGCGGCGGGGCTGACGCTGCTGGGCACGCTGGGCCTGTTCCTGGTGCTGCGGCCGCTGACCGGGCGGATGCTGGTGCACGCCGACGACCTCGCCCGCCAGCTCGACGAGCAGCGCCGCACCGTGGCCGCGCTGTCGCGGCTGCAGCGCACGCTGAAGACGCTGTCCGGCGGCAACCAGGCGCTGATCCACGCCACGGCCGAGCCGGACCTGCTGGCCGAGATGTGCCGCATCGTGGTCGACGTCGGCGGCTATCCGCAGGCCTGGGTGGCGCTGGTGGAGGAAGGAGCGGTGCGGCTGGCCGCGCAGTGCGGCGACGGCGTGCCGCCGGAGGCGGAGGCCGCGGCGTTGGCCGATCCGATCCGCGCCGGGGTGACGCTGCACCGGCCGGCGCCGCAGGGGCTGCTGCTGCTGCCGTTGCGGGACGGCGGCGGGGCGCCGCTGGGCGCCATCGCCATCCACGGGCGCGACGCCGCCGGCTTCGACGGGGAGGAGCGGGCGCTTCTCGGCGAGATGGCCGGCGACCTCGCCTACGGCATCGTCACCCTGCGCACCCGTGTCCGCTGGCGCGCCGACGAGGACCGGCTGGAGCGCGCGCTGGAGAAGACCATCCAGGCGGTTGCCGCCACAGTGGAGATCCGCGACCCCTCGACCGCCGGCCACCAGCGCCGCGTTGCCGAGCTGGCCGCCGGCATCGCCCGCGCGCTGGGCCTGCCGGAAGACCGGGTGAAGGGGGTGTACGTCGCCGGCATCATCCACGACATCGGCAAGGTCGCCGTCCCGGCCGAGATCTTCAGCCGCCCCGGCCGCCTGAACGCGCTGGAGTTCGAGCTGGTCAAGGAGCATCCGGCGGCCGGCGCCGACATCATCGGCGGCGTCGAGTTCCCCTGGCCGGTCGCCGCGGCCATCGCCCAGCACCACGAGCGGCTGGACGGCTCCGGCTATCCCGCCGGGCTGGCCGGCAACGCCATCCGGCTGGAGGCGCGCATCCTGGCCGTCGCCGACGTGGTGGAGGCGATGACCGCGCACCGCCCGTACCGCCCGGCGCTGAGCGTGGCCGAGGCGCTGGCGGAGATCCGTGCCCACCGCGGCACGCTGTACGACGCCGCGGTGGTGGATGCCTGCATCCGCGTGCTGGAGAGCGGCACGGTGCGGCTGGAGGAGCCGGCGTGACGGCTACTTCGCCGCCACGGCCTTCCTGGCCGCCTTCACGGCGTCCAGGCACTCGTCGTATTCCTTCTCGCGCTGCTCGCGCTCGGCGTTGCGCAGCTGCTTCTTCAGGGCGTCGAGCGTGGGCTGGGCCGGCGCCTTGGCGATTTCGGCCTTGATGAACTCGATGCCGGCCACGCAGTCCGACTGGTCGTCGGCGAGTGCTGGCCCGGCGAGGAGGAGGGTGGCGGCGAGGGCGGCCAGGGGGGCGGCGAGGGGGGCGGCGAGGGCGGGGGTGCGCATGCGTTTCCTCATTTTCCGTTTCTTTATTTCACGATGATCTTGCCGGTCATGCCCTTGTCCTCCAGGCCCTTGATGCTCCAGGTGTATTCCCCGGTGCGCATGGGCACGAAGTCGATGGCGATGGTGCCCTGGTCGTCGAACTCCAGGGCGTAGGGCGCGCCCATGGGGTGGACCTCCAGGTGGTTGATGACGATCTGGTTGACCCAGATGTCGCGCATGAAGTCGGGGGCGCGGAACATGTATTCCTTCTGCCCCTTGGCGGTGATCTCCAGTCGGTAGAACTTCCCGCCTTCCAGCGTGAGTTCCTTCTGCGAGACGAAGAAGTCGTCGCCGTCCTCGGTGCCGAGGACCAGTTCGGGCAGGTTGGTGCGGTTGCGCGCCAGATCGGCGGCGGAGGCGGGGGCGGTGAGCGCCGCGCCGGCCAGCAGCGCGAGCGCGGTGAACAGGGCGGGCACTCTGGACATGGTGTATCCCTGGTGGTGCGGGGTGGGGAAAACAGTATGACGCCGGTGCCGCCGGGCGGTCGAGTGCTACCAAAGGATGGGTAGGCTATGCCGTGCCGCCGCCTGGGGTTGGCCCTGTGGTTGGATGAGGGAATCGCCGCACTCCCCTCGCGGCCATTGCCCTGGCGACGGAGCGTGCTATAAACGCGCCACCTGATCTGGAAGAAGGGCGCGGCTTCGTGGCCATCGACGCGTCGGTGCTGGTCCTGAACGGACCGAACCTCAATATGCTGGGCGTACGGGAGCCGCACATCTACGGCTCGCTGACGCTCGACGACCTGGAGTCGTCCTGCCAGGAGCGGGCCGAGCAACTCGGCCTGAGCATCGATTTCCGGCAGTCCAACCACGAGGGCGAACTCGTCTCCTGGATCCAGCAGGCCCGCACGGAGCATGACGGCATCGTCATCAACGCCGGCGCCTACACCCACACCTCGGTCGCCATCATGGACGCGCTCATCCTGTCCGAGCTGCCGGTGATCGAGGTGCACCTCTCCAACATCTTCAAGCGGGAAGCCTTCCGCCACCACTCCTACATCTCCCCGGTGGCCAAGGGCATGATCTGCGGCTTCGGTCCGCACGGCTATCTGCTGGCGCTGGAGGCCCTGGCGCAGATCCTCGACCGCGACTGACAGAACACGGGATTTCATGAGCATGGCGAGCTTCGACATCGACGGCGACCTGATCCGCAAGCTGGCGGAC
>Ga0196970_1001185_pt1 | contig 19679 bp, 19 predicted proteins | sample S1v_513CmetaG_FD_148672 | JGI IMG/M metagenome (GOLD analysis project Ga0196970, IMG submission 148672) | Soil microbial communities from Anza Borrego desert, Southern California, United States - S1+v_5-13C | ecosystem: Environmental > Terrestrial > Soil > Desert | place: USA: California...
ATGGCTACCACCGCAACACTTCAATCCTCGTTAAACGCAACCGCTGCCCGCCGCTCGACATCCAGCCCGCGCGCCGGTCTGACCTTGGGCGCATTGCTTGATGTGCTGGCGAAGGCGGTCATCATGGTTCAGACCGTTTCTGATTCCCGTCGCATCACCGCGCAGGAAATGGCGAAAGTACGCCGCCTCGCCGAGTCTCTGTAAAACGCGATCCGCGCCCGCTGCGGCGGGCGCGTCAGGTCCAAGTCACGATGAGAATGCACAAACCGTAACCCTTCCGAAATCTTCGGGAAAGGAAAGCCATGAAAACTTCGGGCCAGCCGCACTGATCTTTCTGTCCCCGCCGGTGTCGGAGCGACTGGTGCTGGTATTTTCATTAACGGCTTCTCCCCGCAATCATGGACGCTCCTCCCGACTTCTCCCTGTTCCCCCCGCTGGAAGCACGCCATACCGGCATGCTGCCGGTAGATGAGCTGCACACCCTCTACTGGGAAGAATGCGGCAATCCCGACGGTATTCCGGTGGTGTATGTGCATGGCGGCCCGGGCGGCGGCGCCTCGCCGGAAAAGCGCCGCTGGTTCGATCCGGATTCCTACCGCATCATCCTCTTCGACCAGCGCGGCGCCTACCGCTCCACCCCGCTGGCCGAGGTCCGTGCCAACACCACGCAGCTTCTCGTCGACGACATGGAAATGTTGCGCAAGATGCTGGGCGTGGAAAAATGGCTGCTGGCAGGCGGCTCCTGGGGTACGACACTCTCACTCGCCTACGCCCAGGCATGGCCGGACAGGTGCCTGGGACTGATCCTGCGCGGCATCTTCCTCGGTACGTCAGGCGAGATCGACTGGTTCTTCAACGGCATGCGCCGCTTCTTCCCGAAGGCCCACGCCGACTTCGTCTGCTGGTTGCCGGAGGCGGAAAGGACAGACGTCCTCACCGCGTACGAGCGCCGCCTCTTCGGCGAGGATGAACAGGTGCGCATGGAGGCGGCAAGGTATTGGTTCAAGTACACCGAGGCGTGCTCGCTGCTGCGGCACGATCCGCAGCTGGTGGAGGAGTCGGCGAAAAACGATCCGGTGGTGCTGGGCGTGGGAAGACTGGATGCCTTCTATTTCCGGAACCGCATGTTTCTTGAAGAAGACCAGCTGGTCCGCGACATCGAGCGCATCGCGCACCTCCCGCTCATGATTGTGCAAGGCGGCCATGATGTGATCGCCCCGCCGGAGTCCGCTTACCGTGTCCACTGCGCGTGGCCCGGCTCCGTCTTGCACATCGCGGCCGACGCCGGCCATTCTCCTGCCGAACCCGCTATCCGCTGCAAGCTGATCCAGGCGTTGGAGCAGTTCAAGCGGGAACGGCGCTTCGATGCGCGGACGCTGGAGGCATCGGGCCCGGTGTAAGCCCGATGCGTTCAACAACATAAAAAATGAGCGCAGAGATCGACAAGAGGCCTGCCGCCGGGTTTCCGTAGAGCAGTTCCTGCTATTTTTTTATCGGAACTGCGTGCATATGTCGCGTATCGAACAGAAGCACCTGCCCGAAGGCGCGAGAATCTATCCGAGCCTGATGCCTCGATCTCGCGCGTACCAGGACATCGCCCGTCCGGATACTCGGCTCCTATGCCGCGTACACACACAAACTTCATGTCGCCCGCCGCCTAGACGCGTCTGCGCGCGCCCAGTCTGATCCCGGCCCATTCTTGGCACCGTCCCCGGAATAAACACATCCAGGTCTCCGCCCCCTCATGCCGGCATTGGCACGACGATTGCAGAAGGAAGTGCGCGCGTCCCCCGCCGTGCCAGTTGCCGCGTGAATGCACGGCCCTTCATCCCTCTCTCGACAAAGCATGAACAAAGAACGAACCAAGGCCTCCTCCATCGAACTCTGGGGCGGTCTCGAATGCACAGTCAACCGCGTACTGGACGACTATTTCAGCCAGATGGAGCGAAGCGGCCACGCCACCCGCGAGGACGACCTCGAACGATTCGCCTCCCTCGGCATTCGCGCCATCCGGTATCCGGTGCTCTGGGAGCGCACGGCGCCGGACGGCCTGGCGAGCGCTGACTGGTCCTGGCCCGACGAACGCCTCCCGGGCCTGCAAAGACTCGGCATCACGCCGATCGTCGGCCTTGTCCACCACGGCAGCGGACCGCGCCATACCAGCCTCGTCGATCCCGGATTTGCGGAGGGCCTGGCCGAATTTGCCGGCGCCGTCGCGCGCCGCTATCCCTGGCTCGAGTACTACACACCGGTCAATGAACCCTTGACGACTGCCCGCTTCAGCGGCTTGTACGGCGTGTGGTATCCACACGGGCGAAACGAGCGCAGCTTCATCCAGGCCTTGCTGAATCAGTGCCGGGCAGTGGTCCTCTCGATGAGGGCGATTCGTGCAATCAATCCGCACGCCAAGCTGGTCCAGACCGACGATCTCGGTAAAACTTACAGTACATCGGAAATGTCTGGATTGGCGGCGCTCTATAACGAGCGGCGATGGCTGGGCTGGGACTTGTTATGCGGGAAGGTGGATGAAGCACATCCCCTTTGGCGTTACCTCCTCGAGACGGGCATCCCGGCGTCGGAATTTCTCTGGTTCCGGGACAACCGCTGCGCGCCCGATGTCATCGGGGTCAACTACTACATCACGAGCGAGCGCTGGCTGGACCAGCGGGTCGAGCGGTATCCGCAGGAATACGTGGGCACTTACCGGGGAGTCCACCACGCGGACATCCATGCTGCCTGCGCAGTCGCCACCCCGACACCCGGCATCGGGCCGCTGTTGCAGGAAGCCTGGGACCGCTACGGCTTGCCCCTGGCCGTCACCGAAGCGCACATAGACGCGAACCGCGAAGACCAGTTGCGCTGGCTGCGCGAGATCTGGGCCGCGGCGCAGGATGTCGGGCGCGGCGGGGCGGACATTCGGGCAGTAACGGTCTGGGCCCTGCTGGGTTCGTATGACTGGAACTGCCTGGTGACGCAATGCAAAGGCTATTACGAACCCGGACCGTATGACGTCCGCTCGCCCAAGCCGCGTGCCACCGCCGTTGCCGAACTGATGCGAGAGCTCTCCGCGGGCCGGCCGTTGTCCCACCCGGTGCTCCTGGGGCAGGGCTGGTGGCGGCGCCCGGGCCGCTTGCTTTGCCCGCCTGTGGCCAACAGTGCGGCGATCGCCTCCCTCGCGTCGGACAGCAACAACAGGACAAGCGATGTGCAACCCATCCTGATTACCGGCGCCACAGGCACCCTCGGCAGCGCCTTTGCCCGCATTTGCCGGACACGCAACCTTGCACACCGGCTAGTGAACCGGCAGGAGATGGACATCGCCGATCCCGCGTCGGTGGAGCGCGCGATAGCGCGTTACCGGCCGTGGGCAATCATCAATGCCGGCGGCTACGTCCGCGTGGACGACGCGGAGCAGGACGCCGAACGCTGCTTCCGCGAGAATGCGCTGGGCCCGTCGCTGCTTGCCATTGCCTGCATCCGGCACAAGGTACAGTTGCTGACCTTCTCGAGCGACCTGGTATTCGATGGGCAGCAGAACGCTCCCTACGTCGAAACCGACCCGGTTGCGCCGCTCAGTGTGTACGGCAGAAGCAAGGCCGAAGCAGAACGCCGCGTGCTGGACATGTATCCTGAAGCCCTTGTGGTGCGCACCAGCGCCTTCTTCGGCCCCTGGGACACGCACAACTTTCTCGCGCAGGCGCTCAATACCTTGCGCTCGGGCTCGCCCTTTGTTGCTGCCAATGACACCACCGTGTCGCCGACCTACGTCCCCGATCTGGTTCACGCCTGCCTCGACCTTCTCATCGACAGGGAAAAAGGCGTCTGGCACCTCACCAACGGCGATCCCATCACATGGCTGGACCTCGCATACAAAGCGGCGTCCATGGCGAATGTCGATACCAGCCGGCTCGAAGCACGGGCATGCTCGCAATTCGGCCACGCGGCCGCACGGCCTCTGTTCAGCGCACTCGGGACGGAGAAGGCCATTCTCCTTCCGCAGCTCGACGATGCGCTCTCGCGCTATCTGCGCCTCCAGGCACAGGCGGACGAGGAGGACGTTTCAGGTCAGGCGGCACGGGTCGGACACGGATGAAAGCGGACAGCCCGTTGCTCCGCATGGATGAAGAAGAGACGAACGTTTGCCAGGCCTCTTCGTCATCGTGCTTTCATATCCTCGACTCACATCTTTGCATTGGCATGACCTCTGACACTGCGATTTCTACGATGCACCGGCGCTCGCCACTTGCGCCTGCGCCTGAAGAGAACCAGGCCCTGACCATTCGTCTCGGATGCTCCCTCTCCTACATGGCGGAAGAGCGGTCGCAAATACTGCTTCTCATACAACCAGCACCCGGTCCTGGCCTCACGGTCTTGAGCGAAGAGATCACGGCTGGAAGCGGCGAGGCATTGGAACGGTTCACCGATGCGCATGGAAACAAGGTCCTGAGGGCGAACCTGGTACCAGGGAAAAACGCGTTCCGGCACGAGGCGCTGCTTCGCGTGCGGGTGAACAATGAACACGTCGTGCCGCAATCGGACAGGAGTCCGGACATGCTGCCATTCGATATTGTTCGATACACGTTACCCAGCCGGTACTGCGAGTCGGACAAGCTTGTCCGGCTCGCCGCGAAGCAGTTCGGCTGCCGCAAGGGGATGGAAACGGTGCAGAACATTTGCGACTGGACCCACCGGCACCTCGAATACCGGTACGGATCAGGCGATCCGACGCTTTCGGCAGGCGAAGCGCTGCAGCGCGGATACGGCGTGTGCAGGGATTTTGCCCATGTCATGGTGGCCATGTGCCGGGCGCTGGAAATTCCCGCCCGCTATGTCGCGGGACACATGCCGCTCATCGGTGCCTCCATCCCCGATTCAGACATCGGTATCGATTTTCATGCCTATGTGGAGGTTTACGTGGACGGGGCATGGCGCGTCTTCGACCCTCGCTACAACAGGCCATACGCCGGCCGCATAAAAATCGCCCACGGCGCCGATGCTGCCGATGCCGCTTTTGCGACATACTTCGGCCGGGTAAAACCGGTCACGTTTGAAGTCTGGTCATTCGCGATCGATGATGGCGACCCGCTGAAAGGCAACTGACCCGCGGGATAAGCGGAACGCGCCTTACCCGCCCGGGCCGCAGTCCAGGCAACGTTCGACTGGAACCGGCCCCATCCGCAGCCTGTGGTTGAGTTGGCGCAGCGCCGTGCGCACGCCCTCCTCCACGACCGGATGGTAGAACGGGCTGTCGAGCATCTGCTGGACCGTCAGCTGCTGCTGGATAGCCCACGACAGGAGATGGCCGATGTGTTCCGCCGCGGGGCCGATCATTTCAGCGCCGAGAAAGCGGCCGCTGTGGCGTTCACCGTACACCCGGATCATTCCCTGGTTGCGCGCCATGACACGGCTGCGTCCCTGGTCCTCGAAACTGGCTTCGCCGGTGTCGAACTCGGCCTCGCGCTGGATGAGCGCGCGATGGCTTTCTCCGGCAATGGCGATCTGCGGATCGGTGAATACGATGGTCAGCGGCGCCCGTCGCGGACGCACCCGCACATCGGGAAAACGTCCGGCGTTGTCGCCCGCGATCCGCCCGTCATCGGCGGCCTCATGCAGCAAGGGCAGTTCATCCGTCACGTCGCCTGCAATAAACAGGTGGCTCTCGCCGATCCGGCCCGTATACCGGTCGACCGGCGGAATGCCGTGTGCGCCCAATTCAATCCCGGCGTTGTGCAGATCGAGTCCGTCCACGTTTGACCGGCGCCCGATGGCAACAAGAAGGTAATCGAATCTTTCCTCCCGATGCGCGTCGCCTTCCGTAAAGCGCAGCACGACCGTGTCGCCCTCGCGCACCACGTCCAGGTTTCGCGCATCTGCGGAGAACGCCAGCGCGCCGGCAACGATGTCCCGCGCCTTGCCGACCACATCCGGGTCGGTCAGCGGCCCCACCTTGCCGCCACGGCCAAGCAGGCGGACGCGGACACCGAGGCGCGCCAGCGCCAAGGACAACTCCAGCCCGATGACACCCGCGCCGACCACCGCCACCGAGGACGGCAGGTCCGGCCATTCGAATACATCGTCATTGACCACCAGCCGGTCGCCAAGATGCTCTCTCCAGCCGGAGGGAACGATCGGACTGGAGCCGGTGGCGATTACAATTCGGTCGGCGTGCACTTCAGCCTGGTCGTCCACGCCCAGCAAATGCGGCGAGAGGAAGCGCGCCGCGCCGCGCAGCCGGTGTTCTTCCGGCCATGCATGGACGGCATTGACGGCGAATCCTGCAAACCGGTCGCGCTCGGCTTGCACCCGCTGCATCACGGCCCGGCCGTCGATTTCCCGGCCTTTCACCTTGATGCCAAAGCGGTGCGACTGCTCCACGGCGTGGGCGGCCTCGGCAGCGGCGATCAAGAGCTTGCTCGGCATGCAACCGACGCGCGCGCACGTTGTCCCGTACGGCCCGGATTCGATCACCACCACGCTTTTGGTATGCGCCAGCGCCGAACGATAGGCAGTCATACCTGCCGTGCCGGCACCGATGATCGCAACATCCACGTTCAGCTTTTTCATTTCGCTACTCCGTTATGGATAAATGGGATTGCGCGGGGGACCAGCTTGTTACCGGCTTCCCCATCGCGCCCTGCAGCGATACCAATGCGCTGCGCAATTCTTGCTGCATGGCCGCACCGTGAAACGGCATGTCGAGCATCTGGCCAATGCTCAGCGTGTTCCGATGGGCCCATGACAGAAGTTGCGCCATGTGGCCCGCTTCTGGTCCAACCATCTCTGCCCCGAGAAAGAGACCGGTACCGAGCTCGCCATAGACACGCAAGACGCCGCGTTTACGGCGTCCCGTTCCCGGCGAGACGATGTCCAGCGGTGCTTCGCCGACTGCATAGCCTTGTTTCGGAAGATTGATGAAGGTGGTACCTGTCGTTGCAATCTGCGGGGCGGTAAGGCAGACGTCCAGGCTCGGGCCTGGTCTGCACTCCTGCAACAGCGGGTAACGCGCGGCATTCCAACCCGCCAGTTCCCCCGCGTCCGCCGGCCCGTCAGACAAGGCGCCGCCGGCAGCCAGGAAGATGCTGCTGTCCCCGCACTCCAGCGTGCGCCGGTTGATGACGGGGACACCGCATGAATCAAGTTCCAGGCCGGTGTTTTCGAGGCCCAGGCTGTGCACGTCGGGGATTGAGCGGTCGGCGATGAGTACATACGCAAACCGCTCAACGAATTCCTGGCCGTCATCATCCGTGAACCGCAGGATGGCCGAGGCGTGGTCTCTTCGTGCATCGCGCAATTCGACATTGCGCCGCACGTCCATGCCTTCCCCGACGCACCTGGCAGCCGCATTCCGCACGACGGGATCGGAGAGCCCGGCAAACCCGGATCCACTCTCAAAAATACCAGCCCTCACACCGAGGCGATGCAGGGCCTGGCCGAGCGCCAGACCGTCCGGGCCGGCGCCGATGACCGCCACTGAATAAGGGAGCGTATCGAGTTCGAACAGCGTGTCGGGTGTCAGCAGCCGCTCATTCAGTCCAGCCAATGCTCCCGGCACGGCTACGCGCGATCCCGTGGCGATGACAACCGAGGCTGCCTCCACGATTATCCTGTCATCCACTTGCAGACAATGCGTGCTCAGGAACCGGCCATGCCCATGAATGCGATCGGCAACCGGAATGTCGATCATGGGATCGCGTGAGAATGTCCGGGACCGTTCGCACTCGTGCTGGATCCGCTTCATCAAGGCCCTGCCATCGATATGGCGCAAGACCGCATGGACGCCGACCCCTTCTGCTTCCTCAATCGAATGTGCCGCTTCAGCTGCCGCAAACAGCAACTTGCTTGCCACCCGTCTCGTTGCCGCGCATGACGCCCCGGCTCGGCCGTGGTCGATCAGTACCGCCCGTTTGCCATGGCGGGATGCCGCATGATATGCAGAGACCCCGGCGCTACCGGCACCGATCACCGCGACGTCAACGCTGAATTTTTTCATTTCTTAATTCCCTGCCGTTCGAATGGCCGCGAGCCTTTGAGACAAGGTCGCGGCGGACAGCTCTCCTATCCGGCTGTCGGCAATGCGTCCCGTCGCATCAAGGAACACTGTGGTAGGCAATGCGCCGGCGTTCCAGTCCCGCATGGCCGTCATTGTCGGATCCAGCGCCACGTTGGACAGTGCCAGTCCACGCGACTGCAGAAATGCGGAGACCGTTGCGTGCGACTCGCCTTGGTTGATAAACACGAACGTGATGTCCTTGTTCTTCTGCTGGGCGTCACGCAGTACGGGCATCTCTCGTATGCACGGCGGGCACCAGGTTGCCCACAGGTTGACGACGATGGGTTTTCCGGAAAACGATTCGAGTTCGAGCGGCTCTCCATCGAGCGCGGTGAACCTGGCGGACGGGAGGCCCGCGGCGTCTTCCCGCTCCGCCGTCAGCACCAGTGTGCCGGCTGCCCAGGCAAGGGCGCCAAGGGCAATGGAAACGACCAGGGTGGCGCGGCCGCCCATTTGCCTGATGAAGTACCAGCCCGCCGTTGCCGCTCCCGCCAGCATGCCCGCGAGCGGGCTGAAGCCGCCGTCACGGAAGTCGACGATTTTCCAGGGCGTTTGCATGTACTCATCCAAATACATGGTGACGAACGCGATGCGGGACACGACGACGGCGACCATCAGTATCGTGAATAGCGGGCTCTCGCCTTGCGTCTTGCGGATACGCCTGAAAAGAGCATCAACACCAAGTGCAACGATGACCGCGACAAAAAACACTGCCAATTCCATTGGCACCGCCAGCGGGCCGATACTCAAGGTCTTTTCCACACATTCCTCACATTCAGATTGACCGTCATTGCTTTGAAAAAATCGGCAGCACCGCGGACGAATGGCCGTCCTGAACCAGATGAACATGGGACAGGTAGCCGACCTCGCACAAGGCAAGCAGCATCATCAGGCAGGGAGCCAGCTGGATTGCCGCCTTGCCGGCCGAGACAAGGCGGTGCATGGCCATCGCGACCACGATGGCGCCGACGGCGGCAGCCAGCACGATGGCAACGACTGCCGCATCAATTTCCTGAAGAGATGTATTCATGCCGGGTACTCGCGCTGGCTGGCCTGTCTCAATTATGGGCGAGACATCCACGGCACGTTGTGTCGCGGATTAACAGTTCTGGCCAATCTGAGGACAGATTCCGCCAGCCGCAGCACAACGAAGGAGTTTGAAGGCATTCTCTGCCTGCCCGATCACCTCCTTAACATAGCGCAAACCGCCCGTTCGTCCATGTCATTTCGCACGCTGCACCTTGACGATGCTCTTGGCACTTACATACTCCGGAACGCCCTGCGAGAACACCCTTCCCAAGCGGCCCTGCGCGAGGAAGCCGCCGCCCTGCCGGCCGCCCGCATGCAGATCTCACCCGACCAGGCGCAGTTCCTCGCGTTCCTGATCCAGCTCCTGGGCGCCCGCAAGGCGATCGAGATAGGCGTCCTGGCAGGTTACAGCGCACTTGCCCTTGCACTTGCTCTGCCGGAAGACGGCCACCTTCTTGCCTGCGACGTTTCGGACAGGCATATTCAGATCGGGCAGCGTCACTGGGAGGACGCCGGCGTTGCGTCGAAGATTGATTTGAGGATAGGTCCCGCCCTTGAGACGCTGGACGAAAGACTGCGGCAAGGCGCCGCGGGAAAGTACGATTTTGCCTTTATCGACGCCGACAAGCGCGGATACGACGCCTACTACGAACGCTGCCTGTTGCTGCTGCGCGCCGGTGGGGTCATTGCAATCGATAACGTCCTGTGGGGCGGGAAAGTGGCTGGCCGCAGCGAAGACAGCAAGACCGCTGCAATACGCGCCTTCAATGCCAAGGTGCAAGGGGACAAGCGCGTTGACATATCGCTGCTGGCCATCGGCGATGGCCTCACGCTCGCGCGCAAGCGATAGGCTTCGCCTGCCAGGACATCAGTCTTCAAGCCATCTGATCGCCTGGACCATGTCGTTATAGAAGACACGATACTGCCCCTCGCCGAACTGGCCGAACGCTATCCTCGCGAGGAAGGCGATGCGGGTGTTCGGTACGAGGATGGCGGTACGCAAGGGCACCTCACCCAGGCTTGCCTTTTTCTCGGTTTCCAGCCGCTGTTGCAAGAGAACGAGGTCAATATCGGGTACTTCCATTTCCAGGGAGTCGTACAGCACCTTGACGTGCCGCGTGTCCTTGGCCAAGGCCAGCACGCGCTCTTGGCATTCCTTCAGCAATTCGGGGGTGCATACCCCCCGCAGGCGCGCCATGATAATGGTGCCCACCGGCTCAACCCATAGTTTCTGCTGTTCCATCCATTTCCCTTTACCCGAGGCTTCATCTGCATCATCCCCGATTGTAGTGAAAATGTGCCAGCCGAATTCCGGGCTCAAGCGCTTCCCGAAACCAGTTTCAGTCCGATCACGCCGCCGAGAATGAGTGCGATGCACAGTATCCGCAGTGGCGACGCCGGATCTCCCATCGCGAGCATGCCGAGAACCGCCGTTCCCGCCGCGCCGATTCCAGTCCAGACCGCGTAGGCAGTGCCGACCGGCAGCGTGCGCAGGGACAGCGACAAGAGAAAGATGCTGGATAGCCCCGTTGCGGCGGCAAAGAGGCCCGGAACGAGGCGTGTGAATCCGGCAGACCATTTCATGCCAAATGCGAACGCGATTTCAAGAATGCCGGCAATGCCGAGTAATACCCAGGACATGGTTCGATCTCCACGTGAAGCGCCGGCCAGGCCGGCAAGGTTTACAAAAACTGGAGCTGCATATTGTCCTGGACCCGGCCCGGAACAGGGCACGCGCAAGGAAGGCATCCCCGGCCAAATTTCCTGCAAATGGAGACTGGCGGACGCGTGGCGACACCTGGCCGTTCATCGTCCGGCCGCGCGCATATCCGGTGGCATCATCTGAACGACGATTGGCCGAGTATGGAACATGGCGACGCTATCAGCCACGGCCCATTAATCACATAATTCCCGGCAAGGCGCGCCCCAATACCGGCTGCCAGCTAAAAGCGAGAAAGAATCAAATTCGGCCACAACGAAAAGGAACTTCAATATGAACACTGCAAGCGCTGCCGGCGCCACCGCTGCCGGGAAGCACGTCTCCGTGAAGAATCTTCCGGTCAACCTGTTTGGTTCAGTCATGGGCCTCGCAGGCCTTTCACTGGCATGGCGTCTTGCCCATGACGCATTCGGGACCAGCGCGGCGATTGCCGATACCATCGGCGTCATCGCAATCCTCGCCTTCATCGCAATCGGCCTCGGCTACCTCGCCAAGTGGGCAAAGTATCCGCAGGCAGTGCGCGCCGAGTTCGCGCATCCGGTTGCCGGCAACTTCTTCGGCACCATCACGATTGCCATCCTTTTGCTATCCGCAGTCATCGGCAACTACAGCGCGACGCTGCAGCAGGTCATCTGGACCATCGGCGCAATCTCGACGATCGTGTTGAGCCTTATCATCGTCTCGCGCCTCCTCAGGGGCAATGTGGATGGCGGCCACGCCGTGCCGGCCTGGCTGATTCCCGGTGTGGCCACCCTCGACATCGCTGTTGCCGGCGGGACGATGCCCATGGCCTGGGCCGCCGAGCTGAACCTCTTTTCCGCCGCGGTCGGCGCCGTTGTCGCGCTTGTGTTCTTTACGCTCATCTTCGCCCGGCTGGTGCACAAGGAAGCCCTGCCCGCAGGCATGGTTCCCTCGCTGATGATTCTCATTGCGCCGTTCGAAGTCGGCTTCCTCGCTTATGTCAACATTGTCCAGAAGGTCGACATGTTCGCGGCCTTGCTGTTCTACTTCGGACTCTTCATGTTTGTCGTTCTGGCGTTCAAGGTATTCCGCCCCTCTGTCCCGTTCGCTCCGGCCTGGTGGGCCATCAGCTTTCCGATCGCTGCACTTGCAAACGCAGCCTTGAAGTACGCGGCGGTGGCCGACACCTGGGTTCTGAGCGTGATTGCCGCGGCGATCCTCTTCATCCTGTCCGTGGCGATCGCCGTGCTTTTCGTCCGCACCCTCCACATCCTTTTCAACGGCAAGCTGCTTGCCGGATAAATCGCTGTCCCGCAGCATCGGGCGCTGGCCTATCTCAATTCCGTTGTGCCCGCGCCCCACTATCATTTCCTCGGAAGGAGCAAATGTATGCGTATCGCTGTCTTGTCGGACCTTCACCTGTCGGTTCATGGCATGCCCACGCCGGCACCGGACTGCGACCTGGTGGTCCTGGCCGGCGACATCGCCCGGCCATTCGCCGCGATCGAATGGGCCCGCCGTTTCTCCACACCGGTCGTCTACGTGCCGGGCAATCATGAATTCTACGGAGGCAGTATCGATGGCACGATCCGCGAGCTGCGCGAACTTTCCATCAATACGAACGTGCATATCCTGGAACGTGCATCGCTCACGTTCCGGGGCGTCCGGTTTCTCGGTTGCACGCTGTGGAGCGACTTTCGTCTTTCTCCGGAAGAAGAGGACCAGCAGCGCTGGATGCAGCAGGCCGTGGATATGATCTGGGATTTTCGCCGCATCAAGCGCAGCGAGCACTGCAGCGAGCTCCTGACGCCGGCGGAAACCAGGCGCCTGTTCGACGAATCAGTCAGTTGGCTGAACCACATGTTCGCCACGCCGTTCGACGGCCCCACGGTGGTAGTGACGCACTTCGCGCCCTCCCGAAGGAGCATTCACGAAAAGTATGCGGATTCCCCGTTGAACGCCTGCTTTGTCTCCGACCTCGACGAACGTGTGCAGGCATGGAAGCCGCGGCTATGGATACATGGCCACACGCACGACACGCATCGCTATATGTTGGGCGGCACGGAAGTCGTGTGCAATCCCAGAGGTTATGCAAAAGATGGGATTCCGGAGAACAGGCACTTCGACGCCAGCCTGACCATCGACCTGTAGACGTGTCGCGCGGCATCAGCGTTCTTCCGAGGCCCGCGCTGCACACGGCCTCAGTGCAGGAACATCAGGCAGCATCCGGGAGCGGCTGAAGCTGAAGGTGCCGTGGCCGCAAAAGCCGCTTCTTCGGCAGCCCGGTACATCGGCTGGACATTATCTTGTCCGTCTTTCCCAACGACGGAGACGAGCCGATGCCTTCCAAACGTCCAATCCCTTCCATTCGCTTCCATGCGGCCGCGGCAATGCTGTCAGCCGTCGCCGGCCTCACTGCATGTGTTCCCGCACCCATCGTCCGCCACTCATCTGGTCACGACCGCGAGCCTCGGAATGCTGAACGACGCCGGCCTGCCGTCAGAAGAAGGCGCAATCCGGTTTCGTCCAAACCTGGTGATCGACACGCCTTTCCAACGCGGCTTTGCGGAGAACCGGTGGATAGGCAAAGTGGTTTCCGTGGGAAGCGTCCGCCTGCGCATTATCGACGGCACGCGGCGCTGCGCCCGCATCACTCTTCGTCAACCGACGAGCGATAAGAATCCCGGCCTGTTTGAACACATACTGAAGGTCAATGACGGCAGGCTCGGTGTCTACGCGGAAGTGCTCAAACCGGGTTTCATCCAGGTCGGCGATGCCGTCATCCTGCACGAGTAGATTCCTTTTGCTCGACGACGGTGTTGTCCTTTATTGTTGCATCAGGCACATTTCGGCCAGACACGCTTCACTCCCTGCCATGGAGGATTCTGACGGTTTTTACGGACCTATACTGTGGGTAATTGCCAAGGAGGATCACACCATGCGTATCGCAGTCCTTGCCTTTCCCGGGGTGCAAATGCTGGATGTCGTCGGACCTGCCGACGTCTTTCATGAGGCGGTGCGGCAGGCCGGCACGCCGGGCGCGTACAAGCTGGAAATCGTTTCAACCGTGAATGGGCCGATCCGCGCGTCGAATGGGATGCGCTTTTACCCGGACAGTACGATCGACACCATCGAACCCGGCATCGATACGCTCCTGGTGGCTGGCGGACCCAGCATGCAGTCGGTCGAGGACGACCAGCGCCTGACCGGATGGCTGCAGGAACAGGCGCGGCATGTGCGCCGCCTCGGTTCTGTCTGTTCGGGTGCGTTCATTCTGGCGAAGACGGGTGTGCTCGATGGCCGCAGGGTGACGACCCATTGGAACTCCTCGGCGCGCCTTGCCCGTGCCTTCCCCAGGGTCAAGGTGGAAGCCGACCAGATCTACGTGCGCGACGGTTCGATCTATACGTCTGCCGGCGTCACCGCCGGGATGGATCTCGCCCTGGCCCTGGTCGAGGAAGATTTCGGCCGTGGGGTGGCCCTGAAAGTGGCGCGGGAGTTCGTGATGTTTCTGAAGCGCCCGGGTGGACAGGCGCAATTCAGCGCGCACCTGGCGGCGCAGACTGCCGAAAAAAGCGTGATTCGGAATGTACAGGTCTGGATACTCGAAAATCTGGACCAGCCATTGACGGTTGACCAGCTGGCTGCGCATGCCGGCATGAGCACACGCAACTTTTCCCGGATTTTCAAGCATGAAGCGCAAACGACACCGGCGGACTACGTCGAGATGGCAAGGATAGACGCGGCCCGGCGGCTGCTGGAAGAGACGAACACACCGCTCAAGCGGGTGGCGGCGTGGTGCGGCTTTGGCGACCCCAATGGCCTGCGGCGCGCGTTCATGCGACGGCTCGGCGTATCCCCGGCCGACTATCGCCGGCGCTTCCAGGACGCGGCCTGAGGCTCATGCACTTTGCCGTGTTGCCGCTTTCTCGCGTTCCGTCCTTTCAGTGACATCGCGTGCAACCGCCACCGTTCCCAGGACAGTGCGCGCCTCATCGACCACCAGGGCAAAGCTCATCTCGATGTAAAGCGCCTTCCCGGACTTGTGCAGGCCGCGGGTCAGGGCCGGCCGCCCGTTCAGGCGCGTCGCGCCGCTACGGATAGCAGCGTCGAAGGCGCGCCAGTGGGCCTCGCGAAGGCGCTCGGGGATGATCAGGTCCAGGCTCTGTCCCAGCGCCTCGGAAGCGCTGAACCCGAATACCGACTCGGCCGCCCGGTTCCATCGTCGTATGGTGCCGTCCGTGCCGGAATAGATCAGGGCATCGGCCATCTGCTCCAGGATCGCGTCTTCGAGCGCAATGTCACCATCCATCTCAACCTCCGTCAGGCTAATCGCCCCAGGCCAACGGCAGCGGCTCGTCGTCTTTCCGCTTGGGATCGACGACCTCCTGGATGCGGGGGCGCGATATGTCATAGCGGCGCGCCAGTTCGGTAACGCCGACTCCCTGGCAGTAATCGGTAATGATCTTCGCACGCAGCTCTCGCGGCAACTTCGTCGCGCGTGCGCTTCTTTTCACTGTAGACCGCCCCGGTTCGGAACAGGGCTTCGCCCGTGCCCGCACCCGGTTCTGTTCAAGGTCGACGACGGCGCTCAGCGTTTTGAGCATCAGCCTTCCCGCATCGGATTGCAGGCGCGTCTCGCCGAATTCGAGGACGATGAGATCGATGCGCCGCGCGTCCAGTGCCTGGAGCGTGGCCAAGATGTCTTCGGCATTGCTTCCGAGGTGATGCAGCTTCGTCACCACCAGCGACTCTCCGGCCTGCAGGTGATGCAGCATTTTCGTGAATTGCGGCGCTCTGCTTCTCGGCCCGCTCGCCGCTTCATCTGCATACCAGCGTTTGATCCGGTACCGGCCATTTTCGATTTCACGGCGAACATCCTCGGCGGCTTGAGGCGCATGTCCGATGCAGCTATAGGCAATGACTTCCATCGTTGAATTTCCTGAACGTAAGCATGCTAAAACCGGGCACCGGTTCACGCAGCAGAACCGGGTATCCCATTGTTGATTATGCATCTGAATTTGTACAAATACACGCGCGATCGCATGTCGGAACGCCGGGGAAACAGGTTTCATCTAATGGGTAAGTGCAAAGATCCGGATTAATTTCCCTTGGAGAGGCCGCGATGAATACCTTCGACACGCAGCTCATGTCCCGCGAAGTGGTGGCAGAAGGCACGTCCGCCTTTCACTTCAGCAAGCCCGATGGATTTGTCTTCAAGCCGGGGCAGGCGATCGACCTTGTTCTCGAACTCCCCGGACAGCAGGGAGAGGCCGCTCGTCATGCATTCTCCCTGGTAAGCGCTCCGTTCGAGGACGAGCTTGTTGTTGCAACAAGGATGCGGGACAGTCTGTACAAGCGCGCACTGGGCGCCCTTCCGGCAGGCGCGATGGCCAGGATCGAGGGGCCGTTCGGCTCGCTCACCTTGCATGGCGACCGCACGCGTCCCGCGGTCTTCCTCGCAGGCGGTATCGGTATCACGCCATTCATGAGCATGCTGCGCCAGGCGGCGCGGGACGGCCACGCGCGGGAATTCATCCTCATCTACTCGAACCGGCGACCGGAGGATGCGGCATTCCTGGATGAGCTTCAGGCGATTGCGCAGCAGAACAAGGGCGTCAGGGTGATTGCAACCATGACGGATATCGCGAGGTCAAAGCGGCCGTGGGATGGCCGCGCCGGCGCCATCAATGAAGCCCTGATCGCGAGCGTCGTGAGTGCCGGTCCCGCTCCGGTTTATTACGTGGTCGGGCCGCCCGGCATGGTGGAGTCGCTGCGGGGCATGCTGAACCGGATGGGAATCGGCGATGACGATATCCGCAGCGAAGAGTTTTACGGATACTGACTCTCGTGAGCCGGGCAGGCGTGAGGACGCAAATGAAGCGCACATCACCGGACAGGAAGCCTTCGGCGCAACGCAAGAACGCGCCTGACAAGCGCGCGCTGCCGGGCCAGGTCGTGCTGGTCCTGCAAGGCGGCGGTGCCTTGGGTGCGTACCAGGCCGGCGTGTTCCAGGCGATGCATGAAGCAGGCATTGAGCCGGACTGGGTCGTTGGAACGTCTATCGGTGCGATCAACGGCGCACTCATCGCAGGAAATCCTCCGCCGGGACGGATGGCGCAACTGCGTACGTTCTAGGATAGTGTCGAGCAACATCTCGGGGCTGATCTTTCCCGGTATCTTTCGCCTGCCATCGATCATGCGTTTGCCAACCTGCTGACGGTCGCAGCCGGCATCCGCACCTTCTTCACGCCGAATCCCTTGGCCATCTTCGGCCAGCATGCGCCACTGGGCACAGGAAAGGCCGCGTACTATTCAACCGAACCCCTGCGTCAAACGCTTTCCGAACTGGTCGATCTTGACATCCTCAACCAGGGCCGTGCGCGCATCTCCCTCGGCGCGGTGAACGTCCGCAGTGGAGAAATGACGTATTTCGACAGCCGCAAGGAGCCCATTTCGATGGACCATGTGATGGCGTCGAGCGCGTACCCGCCGGCGTTTCCGGCAATCGGTATCGACGGCGATTTTTACTGGGATGGCGGGATTTATTCGAATACGCCCATCGAGGCCGTGCTCGATGACAATCCCCGGCGCGACTCCGTCATCTTTGCGGTCGATGTATGGAATCCGGAAGGATCGATGCCCGAGTCGCTCTGGCAGGTTGCCGGGAGACAGAAGGAAATCCTCTATGCAAGCCGGACCAAGAGCCATCTCGCACGACAGAAGCAGATACATCATCTGCGGCATGTCATTCGCGAACTGACCAAGGGCATTCCCGAGAAAGGGCGAAAATCGCCGCGCGTCAAGGAGCTGGCTTCCTGGGGTTGCCACACGACGATGCATGTCGTCAGGTTCGTGGCAAGCGGCCTGCGCGATGAAGACCACCTGAAGGACATCGACTTCACCCCTGCCGGGATCGATGCGCGCTGGAAGGCGGGTTATGCGGACGCCAAACGCATGATCGATGCCGCGCCCTGGGAAGCCGCCGTGGACCCGACGGAAGGCGTGGTCATCCACGACATGCCGGACGCGGTCGGGAAGCCGGTGGCGGCGGGCATCGATGGCTTCGAAGGCAGGACCAAATAGGCGCGATTTCAGCGAGAGTTCAGTGCCAGTTTGCGTCCGGCTGAGGCCGAAGCCGGCGCGCGGCCTCGATCACCTCCTGCAATTCCACGGGGTCGCTCTGGGGATCATCATCAAGGGAAGTGACCCGGTTCAGCTCCTTTTGCCAGCGCCTGAGCTCATCGACATAGGGCTGATAAGGCACGCGCCTCAGGCGCCCGTCGACCGGCACCAGATCAGCGATCCCGTTGTGCAGCCACTCCCCGGTATGCCAGTCCGGCATGTCGATCGCCGGGAAGAGGCAGATGCCGTGCAGGTCCATCCCGCGGTTGACCGCTGCCAGCGATTCCTCCATGACGTCGCGCAACCATTCCGGGCGGCCCTTGGACATGCCGCTGGTTTCGCCGATGATCATCGGCCGCTTGTAGCGTTCCCAGATGCGATGCAGCAAGACACACAGCGGTTCAATGCCCGGGTGCCCGGGTTCCAGCGCCTTGTGCGGGCCCTGTTCCCGGTATTCCATCTGGCCGAAGGAGTAGTTGTTGGCACCGACGATATCGAGGATATCCGGCGCGCCGCCCAATTCCGGTTTTTCCTTTCCATACAGGATGTCCCATGCACGAAACGTATCGACGTGGGTTTCGTGCGCGGCTTCGTCGGCCAGGTCCGGGCGGTCGGCAGGCGCGATGACCTGCACCAGGGGATCGACGTGCACCATGCGGGCATCGGGCAGTACCGAGCGGATGGCTTTCACGCCGCGGATCGCCGCCAGGCACAGCGCCTCGCGCAGGGCTTCGCGCTCCTGGCGGCTCTTGCAGTAGGGGGCGACCCAGCCCCATTCGCCGCCGCAAAACGCGAAGAAGGTGATCTCGTTGATCGGCGTAAAGTAATACGGACCGGGCAGATGGGTCGAGACGTGGCGGGCTGCCGCTTCGCAATACTGCTCGAAGCGGCGGCTGAAGTCGGGCGAGAATGGATCAAGCCCATCCGGATAGCCGTAGTGGCACAAGTCCCACAAGGGAAGGATTTTCGTCTCCCGGCACGCGGCGATCATGGGTTCGATCCAGTGGAAGTCGAAACCGCCCTGCCGCGCCACCAGCGGCCACGGAATTCCTTCGCGGGAAACGCCTATGCCGAGCTGCCGCAACAGGCGGTAGTCTTCCAGCGCATGTTCGCGGTGCTGCGTCTCGTCGACGAGGTCGCGCCGCCGTCCATCCTTCCAGAGAAAGGTGGAGCATTCGAAGCCGGAGAGAAAGAAGGTCGGGAAGATTCCCGGTCGGGCAGCCATGGAGATGAGAGGCGTTGGAGCGCGGCGGGTTCCTCCGATGCATGAAAAAAGCCCGCTCATCGAGCGGGCAAAGACCAACTCCTGATTCTTTCTCAGGCTGCTGCCTGCAAGCGCGCCTGCCTCCAGCGCCGCGAGAACGTCCTGAACAAAAGCGGAACCGTGACGATGGCTGCGGCACAGATCCACAGTCCGAGCGAGATCGGGCTTTCCCATAGGATGCCGACATCGCCGTTGGTGATGGACAGAGCGCGGCGCAGGTTCTGTTCCATCATCTCGCCGAGCACGAAACCGAGGATCAGCGGCGCCATCGGCACTTCGCACTTGCGCAGCACGTACCCGACGACGCCAAGGATGGACATCAGCACGAGGTCGAAGGTGGTGGCGTGCACCGCATACACGCCCACCGTGCTGACGGCGAGGATGCCGGGCACGAGTGCCCAGTTCGGCACCTTGAGCATGCGGGTGAAGATGCCGACCATCGGGATGTTCATGAACAGCAGGATCACGTTGCCGATGAACATCGAGGCGATCAGGCCCCATACCAGCGTCGGCTGCTGCTCGAACAGCGC
>Ga0196970_1001186_pt1 | contig 19622 bp, 18 predicted proteins | sample S1v_513CmetaG_FD_148672 | JGI IMG/M metagenome (GOLD analysis project Ga0196970, IMG submission 148672) | Soil microbial communities from Anza Borrego desert, Southern California, United States - S1+v_5-13C | ecosystem: Environmental > Terrestrial > Soil > Desert | place: USA: California...
TTCGCGTCCTTGTACCGCCGATGCAGCTCATCGGCCTCAAGGTGATGAACCAGGTGAACCTTGCTGCCCATCCTCAGACAGGTGGAACGCCACCGCCTCAATGGAAGCCTTCAAGCGCCGTCCGTATCAGGCGGTATGAAGATCTGAGCCCGGGTGGGAGTCTATTTTGGGTGTCGAAGCGCCGACTGCTCCCCTGCTACCGAGCCCCAGGCCGCGGAAGGCGAAGTCATGGAGACCGAGCACGCGTTGCGTTGCAAACACGGGGCGGGCCGGATCTTGAAATCGTTTGACGGTCTTGATTGAGGAGGTCCGCGGCCGCCTGACTGACGATGCGGTCGAGGCCGGTCACGAAGTTCCCGCAAAGATCGAACAATCCGCGAAAGCGATCGGCTTCGTATCCTCCCTCCCGGACGGCCTGGTCTGTCGGGACGTATAGGCATGGCCCGGCCAGATACCCGGTTGCGATCCACCCCTCGGGAAGCAGGGGGTGGAGAATGGGGGCCCACTCTCCGATCACTTCCCCCGTCATGGCGACCACGCCGCACGCCTTCCCGAAATCCAGGCGCACCAGATCCAGGCTGATGTTCGGCTTTGAGGCGTGGCTGAGGAAGATGGGGGCAGAGCGCGTGCAGCGATGGCTCACGTCCGCTTCATTGCTCGTCTGGCCGGCTGCGTGAACACACGTCGCGGCGGCGCTGGCGAGTTTGTCCGTCCATGTGCCATAGGTCCCCGGGGTGAACCACGGAACGATTGGATTGAACGGGAGCGCGATCCTGAAGAGATCGCCAAGGGAACGCGGAAACGGGAAGGGGATGTCGGGGATTGCCGATCCGGCCAGGCCGGGAAGGTAGATCACAACGCAGTCGGTGCCGAAGATGCCGCGCAGACGTTCCCTGACCAGTCCGGGAAAATCGGGCGATACATGCTTTGGGAATGGATAGCGGTTGGGATGACAGGCGAATGACCAGATTATGGCCCGGATTTTCCGGGCTTCGTCGCGCATGACGATGCATCGCAACGTTGGATCGACCACACCTTGGCGGAATGGGGCCAAGGCGATCACTTTGCCGAAGCGCAGGCGCCTTTCGCGGCGCAAGGCAGGATAGTCCAAGACCCAGGCCGGTCGACGGCGGTTGATGTTAAAGGGGGCGTGTTGCCGGGCATACCCCACCGAGACCGATATTGCCGGCTCCTCGGCAAGGCGTCGTACGGCTTCCCCGATCCGGCGAACGACCATATCGCCGTATGCTGGGTTATATTGACCGAGCTGAGGGACTTCGGGGGCAAGCGACGGAGCGTTGTGGGTGTGGGTGGAAACCAGGATCAGCCGGTTCCTTGGAACCCCCGCTCCATCGGCAATCGCCTCCCGGATCGCTTCGCCGATGAAGAGAGTGTCCACACTTCCCAGCACCACGCGGTTTCCATCGTCGTCGACAAAGGTCGCGATGTTCGCCTCAAGCGGTGAATCGACGCGCGCGAAAGGCCCCTCTTTGGCGGCATAGCCGGCAAGCGGGACGGGGTGGGTCGGTGTGACGTCGAGCGTCAGAAACCCGGCGCGCATCCGCAAATCTCCATGATTGCTTTGGACATGCCACACGTCGCCCGCCGTATCGTCATACAGATCAAGGTGGTGCTGAATTGGTCGGGGCGGGCTCGGCACCGATGCGCCCCGCCCGTGCTCGGATCCGGCAGATGGCGAGCGCGTTAAGGGCGATCAAAGACGTGTAGGCGACGAAGCTGGCCAGGGTCAGCGCGGCGACACATCCGGTTGCCGACAGGTCCAGCCACCAAGCCAAGGCGAGCGCGCAGCCGATGAGTGCCAGCCGCGCGGTCTCCCAGCCCGCCATCCAATGGTTCAGACCGTAGATGTGAAGGCTCTCCGTACCGAACGATGCGAGGCTAACGACGCTGGACAGCACCATGATGCCTGCGAAATGGCCGGCCTGCTCCCAAGCCGGACCAAAGATCAGGCTGAACAGCTCGCCTCCGAACCAGATCAGCGCCAGCGCCGGCATCATGATTGCGAGCAGACCGGCGATGAGAAACAGGAACAGCAGCCACAACCGTTTCGGATCCTCCCACTGGAGCCGGGCCGCGTTGCCCCAGAAGACTTGGCTGACCGCTTGCCCGACGAATGCCGCCGGCTGCCAGAGCACGCGTGCGGCCAGCGACCACTGGCCCGCCACGGCGAGGCCGTACAGCGACGGCAGGACCAGGCTGGGGACCTGAGAGCTCACGCCGCTGAGGATGCTCGAAGGGGTCGCGAGCAGAGGGAACCGGCGGTATTCCACGGCGAGACGCCTCAAGCGGCGCAGGTCGATGCCGCGGACGCTCTCCAGAAGGGTGGCGCGGCAATAATAGGCTCCGCGGATGAAGCCGAGGAGATAGCCGGCGATATAGCCCAGCAACAGGCTGGACGCGTCGGGTCGGTGCGCCGCGAAGGCGATCTGGAAGCCCACGACGCCCACCAGCGTGATGAAGCGCACGCTGGCCACCTGCGGAAACGCACGTAGGCGCACCAGCCAACTCATAGCCACCTCGTGCAGGCCTGTAGCCAGAAGAGCCGCCGTCAGCAGCCAGACGTCTGCGACGGAGACTTCGATCCAGTCCGCCAGCGTCGGTTGCACCAGCGTGCCCAGCGCCGCGATCAAGGGGGCCGAGATGGCGGTCACCACTATGCAGAGGGCCAGAAGATCGCGGGCGACGGCATCCTGCTGCGGCAGTGGCAAGGCCCAATTCAAGCGCAACGAGACGAGCGGCAGCAGGATGTTGGTCAGGGCGCCCAGGACGGCGAAATGACCGAAGGCTTCCGGGGTGTAAAGCCGTGTCAGCAGCGGCGCTGCCGCGAAAGCCAGCACCTGCCCTAGACCGACCGCTCCCGAAATGCGCATCACGTCGCCGACGACGCGCCTGATGAACGCCCCGTTGCGCCGGACGACCCCAAGTATGCGGACCGTCCCGCTCGCCAACGTGTTCACCTGATACATCACACCCCCATCGGCCATGCGTGCCACGGAACGGTCCGGCGGCAAGATACCGGCGCCCTTCGTCCGCTCCGTGCCCGCTGTGCCATTCCCATCGCAGCTTTTCGGACGCGTCTCTATTATCTTATCGAACGCGAGGCGAAGGCAGGATGCCACGTTAAAAATAGGTGGGGGAAGGTCCACAAGGGGCTACTCCGACGAGGACCGATGGCTCCTCATTCCTGTAGCTTGCCGACATGAACCGGCCGGCATGGCTCTTGCGGGCGGCGTCCCCTGCGATCCAGAGGCGCATTTCTTCTTTCTTAAATCGCGCATCTAGGTGACCGCACTCGTCCGGTCTAAAGGAAAATGGGGAAGTATAGTCACCAAGATCAACCAGACCGCACCTCCTCGTTTGCGCCGGGTCAACTTCTTTTGCGCCGCTCCACGCCCGCCGCCTTGCACTATATTGGCGTCACAGCAGTACGTCTGCAGCGAAAGGGGCGGCAATGACTGGCGCAGCACTTTCAAAAGGTTCAGCTTATACTTCAAGGAGCTCACTTATAGAGCTCGGGCGCAAGCTAAATTACCTGGGTTCTCCAAATGTTTCTGAAGAGAAATTTTCCTGGAAACACTTGTCGTCATGCGATCGTATTCTGGATGTGGCTTGCGGCATAGGAAATTTCATGAGTGTACGGCCGAATCAGGTTATTGGAATCGATATAAATGAGGCTAGTGTGGAATATTGTCGAGCTCGTGGCTTAGATGCCAGGCTAGGCAATGCTTTAGATTTGCCGTTTGAATCCAATTCGTTCGATGGTGTCCATTCTGCGCATGTCATGCATGCACTAACCCCGTCTCAAGCAACCCGTTATCTATCCGAGCTGATACGGGTCACTCGACATGGAGGAACAATAGTAATCTCAAATCTTTGTGATGTGAGGGAAATCTTTATTCATCCGGAGGTGTCTAGACCTTATCCTCCAGAAGCATTGTACCGGATGATACATGCCTCATCGAGCCCACGATCACGGGTGGGTACTGAAGTTGGCGGGGTCAGGTTCAAGGATATTCAATTCCGTCGGCCTCCTCTGATTCAGTTCCGTTTCGTCAGTTCGGAGCGGATGTGGCACGTCGCCTCCGTGCTGAACTCGGTACAACTTCTCTGCTACCTACGCAAATTTTGGACTTATCAGGGGTATACGATGGTCCTCACCAAAAGCCCGGATCAGCGTGCCGGATCAGCGTGAATGATGGCGCCGAGCCTAAGTCCTCGTGTCCGTCCATGGCGCTGGTGCTGGCGATGGGACTGTGCGGTACCTTGACCCGCAAGGCTTTGAGGTCGGTCATCGTCCGGGAGTCGCCAGCGCCGGAGCTCCAAGCCGAAAGGCCTCTCCCTTGGGCGGGGGAGAGCCCAATTCGCATCCGGGCGGTGCGGATGCGGTCTTTTGCTCCCCCCCGTTCTCCGACCCGGGCACCCCTTCTGGGCCGCCTCGTACACCGAGTTCTTTTGCTTGCGTGAATGAAAAGCATAATAGCATCGCTTCTTCATCACGCTATGGGAGGTTCAGCGGATGACGGCATTTGCTTTGGTCGGCTGTGGGCGCATCGCGAAGCGACACGCAGACCTCCTCTCCAGTGGACAGATCAAGGGCGCGACGCTGGCTGCCGTAGCGGAGGTCAAGGACGACCGCCGCCAAGCCTTCGCCAGGGAATACGGCGTCCCCGCCTATGGCGACTATCATGCCATGATGCAGGAGATGGGCGACAAGATCGACGTCGTTACCGTCCTGACCGAGAGCGGCAACCACGCGCGGCACACCATCGACCTTACCTGCTACGGCAAGCACATCGTCGTGGAAAAGCCCATGGCGCTGACGCTGTCGGACGCCGAAGCGATGATCCGGGCCTGCGATGCAGCCAACGTGAAGCTGTTCGTCGTCAAGCAGAACCGCTTCAACCTGCCGGTCGTGCGGCTGCGCCAGGCCATTGAGCAGGGCCGCTTCGGCAAGATCGTCATGGGCACGGTGCGGGTGCGCTGGTGCCGTCCGCAGGCCTACTACGACCAGGATGCCTGGCGCGGGACGCTGGCGCTGGACGGTGGCGTGTTCGCCAACCAGGCAAGCCATCACGTCGACCTGCTGGAGTGGCTGCTGGGCGAGCCGGAGTCCGTGTTTGCCAAGGCGCGCACGGCGCTGGTCAACATCGAGGCGGAGGATACGGGCGTCGCCCTCATCAACTTCGCCAGCGGTGCGCTCGGCGTGGTCGAGGCGACGACGGCGACCCGACCTAAGGATCTGGAGGGCTCCATCTCCATCCTCGGCGAGCGCGGCACCGTGGAGATAGGCGGCTTCGCCGTCAACGAGATGAAAACCTGGAACTTCGTCGACCAGGGCCCCGAGGACGAGGCGATCCTACGCGAATGCCGCGAGACGCCGCCCGACGTCTACGGATTCGGCCACCAGCACTACCTGAACAACGTTGTCGACAGTATCCAGCACGGTGGCCGCGCCCTGGTGGACGGCCTGGAGGGCTACAAGTCTCTGTACCTGCTGTCGGCCATCTACGAATCCATCGCCACCAAACAAGAGGTCCGGTTGCGGTTCCGGCCTCAGGTTTCCCGCCTCGGAGTGTGTGCGGCATGAGCGTTACGGCCCTTCAACGCGTTCCCTTCGTCAACCTCGCCCGGCAGATCGAACGCCTGCGGCCCGACCTCGTGGCCGCGTTTGAGGCGGTGCTCGACACGCGCGGCTTCATCAAGGGCCCGCATGTCGCCGCCTTCGAAGCCGCCTTCGCGGAGGCCATTGAAGCCCCGAACGTCGTCGGCTGCGCCAATGGAACCGCCGCCCTGTCGTTGGCCCTGGAAGCCGCCGGAATCGGGCCGGGTGATGAGGTGATCGTCCCTTCGTTGACCTTCATCGCTACCGGCGAGGCGGTCTGCCATGTAGGCGCCACGCCGGTGTTCTGCGACATCGACCCGGGCAGCTACACCATCGACCCCACCGATCTGGAACGCCGTATCACGTCGCGGACGAAGGCGGTGATCCCCGTCCACCTCTACGGCACGCCGGCCGATATGGACGCCGTGATGGCGATCGCGGCCCAGCACGACCTGGTGGTGATCGAGGATTGCGCCCAGGCGCACCTCGCCACATACCGCGGCCGCTTGGTCGGCACCATCGGCCACGTCGGCGGCTACAGCTTCTTCCCCGGCAAGAACCTCGGCGCGCTGGGCGACGCAGGGGCGGTGGCGGTGGCGGACACCGCGCTGGCGGAACGTATCCGCAAGCTCGCCGATCACGGCCGTCTGTCGAAGTACGAACACGACATCATCGGCTACAACCAGCGGCTCGACGGACTGCAGGCGGCGCTGCTGTCGGTCAAGCTGCCGCACTTGGCGGCCTGGACCAACCGCCGACGCCAGGTGGCGCACTACTACGACAGCCGGCTGGTGCCGGCGGGCGTCAAGGTCATTACCCCGCCGCCGGGCGCCACGTCGGTCTATCACCTGTACGTCATCGAGGTGGACGGCCGGTCGCGGGTGGCGGAAGCCCTCGCCGCGCTGGGGGTGGAGACCGGGGTGCACTACCCTTGTCCGCTGCATCTCCAGCCGGCCTTTCAACACCTGCGCGGCGGCGGCCTCCCGCACGCCGAGCTGGCGTCGGAACGGATCCTCAGCCTGCCGATCTGCGGGGAGATCACCGACGAAGAGGCGGCGTACGTCTGCGACCAGGTTTTGGCGGTCGTCGGCAAGGCTTGATCATGGGCGGCGAGGATGCCCGTGGTGTTCCCGCCGTTCGTGTGTCACCAGAAGACGTCGTTGGAATAGATAATGAAGCGGGAACTGCCATAGGTGTACTCCGTGACCTTCGACAGAACAGCGTCGGCGTCGAGCATCGGCTCCAAGTTGGCGGGATTGGACACGATCAGCAGAATCGTGCGCTGCCGCGATGCGAGCGATGCGTGGATGTTCTGCAGCACCCGTTGCATCACCGCCGGGTGAAACGGATTGAAAAAGAAAAGGACGTCCTCGTCGTCGGTGAAACGGTAGTCGACGGCGTCGGCCTCAACGACGGAAACCGGGGTGCGGGATCGGATCCTCTTCTGATAGGTATGGACGTTGCTGCGGCAGACGTTGCACAGCTCCGTGGCGAATTCCACGCCAACGATCCGGCGGAAGGGGTAATCGGCGGCGGCGCACAGCACCCGGCCCTTGCCGCACCCGAAATCGACGAACACCCGGCCGACCGGGAGGTTGAGCCAAGCCATCAGCTTGCGGAACGCTCGGACCCGTGTCGGCACGTAATTGACGCCCAGGTGCTTGTTGTCGCTGCGGACGTTCAGGTCACGCAGATTGACGATCCGGGCGGTCTCGATGCCGTACAGCCAGTCGAACCAGATGTCATCGAGCAGCGCCGCAAAATTCTCCAGGGTCCCGTGCAGACCGTTATGCCGCACGCTGGTGGTATATCGGGCCAGCACCCTCCAGGCGTCGGACAGTTGCAGAGGGGCGCCGTTGAGCGGTCTTGTCCTCGGCATTGTGCATATCCCTTCTAATGGACAGGCCGTGTGTCGAGAGTGGCGCCGGCGCTGCGAAGCTTCCGTACGTCAGAACGCGCGAATCCCAATGCTGAATTCGGCAGTTATGATTTTGGTGCAGGGGCGCACGAGATTTCGATGCGACGGGCCCGATTTGGGCGGTCAAATGAATCCTTCGGATATATCTTGGAATATGTGGATGTCGCCCAAACGATGTATACCTCGAAAAGGCTAAGCCTGCCACGTCCTGGTGCGTCAGGGAAAATTTTCAGATGGAGTCTGGAGTGTATGGAGGTAGACTGGACGATGTCTACATCGAAAACGGCTAAGTCTGCCACGTCCTGGTGCATCAGAGCAAAAACCCGGTTTGGCGTGAACCGGGATTTGTTCTTGCCTTGTGATATGACGGGCAGGTCCACGCGGCCGACCATTTGGGCCATTCGCGGTCTGCCCTAACGGCGATGGTCCGGAGGAATCGACGCCGGCCGAGCACCTTTTATTCCGGTATGATTTGCGTCGACTGCGATTACGCGCGCAGGCGCCTCAGCAGCCTCCGCACCGGGCCGAGAAGGCCGAAGGTCCGCAGGCTTCGCCATAATCCGGTGCGGACGCGGGAGGGCAGGAAGGAGAGCGGAGGAGCAAGGCCGGCCTTGCGCGTCTTTCTCCGCGGCACCGAGATGTCGTACTCCACATGCCGGACCGTGAGCCGCCGACGCGCGGTGTCCAGGACGACGAACGTCGCACGGCAGTCCTCGCCGCGCGGTTCGCCGACCGTGCCGGGATTGACAAGATAGTATGAATCCTTCCGCAGCACGATCTCATCACCGGTGAGCAGTCGCACTTCGCCGTCGCGCAACTCATGCACGCCGACTTGGTGCGTGTGCCCATACGCGCAGATGCGCGCACCCGAGGAATGGGCGACAAGGGCTTCGAACGTCAGCCGTCGGCGCTCGTCGCTGTCGAGCCGCACCACCTCGCATCCGATGTCCGGATGCAGCGCGCCGTGCACCGCTACGAGGTGCTCGTCGATGGTGAGCTTTGATGGCAGCCCCGCCAGGAAGTCAAGGATATCGGCGCCGAGCCGGACGCGTGTCCAAGCGATCGCACGGGCGGCGGTGAGGCCGAACCTCTCGGTGGTGATGTGCCCGGTGGTGGCCCGGTCGTGGTTGCCGGCGACGCACAGCGCGTCGATGTCACGCAGCAGGGTGGCGCACTCGGTGGGGTTGGTGTTGTAGCCTACGATATCCCCAAGGCAGACGACACGATCCACCGCTTCCGCGGAGATTGCGTCCAGGGTCGCGTGCAGGGCCTCCACGTTGGCGTGGATATCCGAAATGAGCGCCAGCCTCATAACTTGCCCCGGTGCATGGCGTGCGTTGAGAGTCCCGATGCGGCGCGCTTGGCGGACCACAGGTGCCAGACGCCCTGCAGGAATGGCATCGGGTCGTCCCAGGCCATGGTCGACTTGGCCTCGCATCCGAACGCCCAGCGCGCCCAAGTCGACAGCGGAAGGCCCGATGCGCGCGCCGCGGCCAAGTCGTTCAGCATGTGGCACCAGCGGACCCCGGCGCGGGCGGACTGCACCGCTGGCCGGGGAAGCCCGACCAGGTCGGCGTAGACCAGGGCCGGCAGGTTTACCCCGGCGAGTGCGCCCGGGAGGTGCCAGAGGTTGAAGCGCGGGTTGACCTCCAGCAGGTGTAACGTGCCGTCGGGGCCGCGCTTGAAGTCGAACTTGGCCACGCCGCGCAGGTTCAGCTTGTCCGTCAGCGTGCGGCCGAGGATGCGGACGTCCGCTTCGTCGGTGATGGTAAGCGCGGTGGTGTGGCCGTACGCCACGGGGTAGGTGCGGATCTTGCGGCCGGTGAACTCGGCAACCAAGGCCCCCTGCCGGTCGACGTAGACGTGATAGCTCTCGATGCGGGATTCCGGGCCGGGGATCATCTCCTGGGCCAGCAGGTCCTGGCCCGCCTCGATAAGGTACGGCCACAGCTCGCGCAGTGCAGCTGGGCTGTCGACCTGACGCGCCTTGCCGGCTTCACCGATCTGCTTCCACACCTTGTCGCGCGTCGCCGGCTTGATGATCAGCGGGAAGCGCAGGTCGAGGTCCGGGGGCGTCGGCATGGCGGTCGGCCGCAGCCGGCGGGTCGCCGGCACGGGCAGCGCGAGGCGCTCAGCCAGCGCCTGGAAGCGGGTCTTGTCGACGAGGCTCTCGACGAGCTGCGCGTCGGCGATCACGAAACGGAACGCCTTGGATAGCCGGTCGCGGTAGCGCGAGACCAGCAGAAGCTGCGGGTCCTCCTCGAAGAACAGCACCGGCGGTTCGAGCTGCGCCTGCCCGAAGTGCACCAGATCTTCCACGAGGGAGTCGGTGTGCTCCGAAAAATTATCGCAATAGAGCGCCGTCCGGGTGAAGCGCGAGTAGAGCGTCGGGTTGCCGGGACGCGTGACCACGGCGCAACGAACACCGGCCAGCCCGATCGGGCGCACCAGGTTCATGCTGCCCATCACGCAGGCCATCACCCCCTTCCCTGATGCCTTGCGCCAGAGGTCGATCATGCAAGACGCCCGCCGGTTGCGGGGATATGCAGGCCGGAGCGTGGCCGCGCCAATCCGGCGTGGAGATCGTCGGTCGACATGTGCGCGGATCGTCGCCATCGGATTGCTCTTGGCCGATCGGGAGGAGAGCGATGAGGCATCGCCGCCCGCTTTCCACCCCCATACGTGCAGGGCACCGTGTGATGGGCCTTGATCATGGCTGCACTCACCCTTCCTACAGGGGCAGGGGCGTGGCAAGGCACGCGCGCCTACTCGTAATATGCTTTGAGAGCGAAAAGCTCAACCGAAAGCTGCGTCGTTATGCTTTGTTACGGCGGGGCAATCCTGGCAGTAATCCGACGCTGACGGAAGGTCATCTATGTGGTACTCTCCTTTAGTTTTCGCATTGATTCGACATACTCCCGCTGCAAGCCTGAAGCTTGACCGTACTGTGAATGGCGGCAAAAAGCTGGGAAATGAAGCTCTTGGGAAGGGGGCGTAATCCCTCCCTGGACGGCAGCGCCGCCAGGCAGCATCGCACCCGATTCTTATCCATCTTTTCGACTTGGACGTTTTCGCAGAACCATCCTGTCTTTCTGGTATCCCCTTTTCGCTGCTTGATCGGAATCGCCGTCGGCCATAGATTTTTTGGGATCGAAAATGTCGTCGGCCCATGGGTTTTTCAGGACGAACCGGGGCTTGTGCCGAAAAGAGGTTGCCGCGGGTCGCCGGTGGTGTAGCCGTCCCAGACAGCCCATTTCGTCAATCGATAAGATGGTCGGGCAATGGAAGACATGAACGAAAGCCATGCAGTGCAGCCCGATGCCGGGGCGGCGGTCCGGAGCACGCGGTTTTTCGGGGCGGACAGGGACGGCGGAGGGGAGACGGTGCTGCGAGGCGATGCCCAGGGTTTGGATTTCGGAGAAGGCACCTTCCGCGGCATCCTCACCGGCGCGCTCGATCGAGGTTATGTCTTCACACGGTTCGACGAACCGGTGGCTTCCGGGACGGCCTCGGGCCGCCCGGTGTTTTACCTGCGCCATGACGTTGACATTTCGCCGCCCATGGCAATGCGGTTGGGCGAGATCGAACACGAGCACGGTGTCAGGGCGAACTTCTTCTTCCAACTCAACGCCGAGACCTATTCATTCTTCGTGACGGAAACGTTCGACATCATCCGCACGCTGCGCGGGATGGGGCACTGCGTCGGCCTTCACATTGACGAACTGCTGATCGGCACGGACGAGCGGGCGATCGAGCAGACCTTCGACTGGGTGATCGATCGCATCATCACGGTCGACCGGGCGGTCAGCTTCCACCGGCCCTCCCCGGAGGTGCTTGGCCGCCGCTACGACCGGTTCATGAATGCCTATGACGAGCGCATCTTCGATAGCGCGTCCTATCTGTCGGACTCGCGCCGCAGCCTGTGCTTCCACGAGACGTTGACGGCGTGGCTGGCAGAAGGCCGACCGCGCATCCAGCTGCTGCTGCACCCGGAATGGTGGGGCGAGGTCGATTCCTTGAGCCACTTCTGGCACGTCCTGAGTGGACGCCGCACCGACCAACTCCGCCGGTACATGGTCAAGAACTTTCCAAAAGTCTTTGCTGATCTTCTGGCTGGAGAAGACCAGCGCTTCAGGATTTGAAGATCGCCGTTCGATAGCACTGTGGTCCCTATTCCTAGAGGGGCGGTGAAAGTCACGAATACGGGAGCTTCGTCCGCCATGAAGGTAGCCGTGCACCAGCCGAATTATCTCCCATGGCTTGGCTATTTCGCGAAGATAGCCCATGCTGATGCATTCATCTTTCTCGATGATGTGCAATTGCCGCAGGGCAGAAGTTATGTTCATCGGACAAAGGTCTATTCGCCGTCGGGTGGAGCATGGCTGTCGGCGCCCATCCGGCGCGAAGAGCGTCAGCTCATCAAGGACGTGCGGTTCGCCGACGAGGATTGGCGCCGCCGTCACAAGGCGACGTGGTTCCACACCTACCGGAAAGCGCCCTTCTTCGAGCCGGTCATGGGGCTTGTGGAAAACATCTTTGCCTTCGAAACCGACAGCCTTGCCCAGTTCAACGTCCGGGCAGTGTCTCTGATCGCCGACTTTCTTGGCCTGTCCTGCCGCCTCGAACTGTCCAGTGCATACGGCGTGACGTCGTCCAGTGACGACCGTCTGGTTGACTTGGTTAAGTTGATCGGCGGCAATACCTACATCTCTGGTGCAGGCGGTCAGAATTATCAACATAAACAAAAGTTCGACAACGCTGGCATCGAATTATGTATACGAGAGTACAAGCCGAGACCATATTCCCAATTTCAGGGCGGGTTCGTCTCCGGCATGAGCGTCTTGGACGCGTTGTTCAACCTTGGGCCGGGTGCGGTGCAACATCTGTCCTATGAAGAGGTCGAGGCGGCTTGTCCTTCGACTTGAGCGCGCTTGCCGGCCTCTATCCTCGCGGCACCAAGGTGCCTTACCAAACAAAAACAAGTAGCATAATAAATTGCTTTGTGTTATCTGAAAAAGGCGCGCGACGAAAAAAGCCGTGGCGCTTGGGGTGCGGACGATTTACCATTTATGAGAGGATGGGGAGGTGCGGGCACCCATGCGGACGGTTCCGGATCCGGCAATCACCCGCAAGGGATTGTTGGGCCTACCCGGGGGTTACAAGGACGATGGCAAAGCGACGTGAAAAGGGGAAGATCCCCCATAGCGAGTGGCCGGTGATCCGGACGCGGTACGCCGCAGGAGAGTCGCTTGCGAGCATCGCCCGGGATTACGAGTGCACGGGGCCTGCCATCCGCTACATCATCAATCGACCGCACGTCAGCGGAGCGGCATCGGTGGCCGTGCCACAGCCGGACACCGGCGACGTCGCAGGGGCCATCCGGCGGCCGGTTCTGTCCGACAGCCCCGCGTCCCGGAGCAATGCATCGGTCACCCTTCAGCCGGGGCTGGGCGGCCACTCTTACGATCGGTTGGACGCGGCGGGCATCGACCCGGACCTGCGCTGGCGGGTCAGCAGCGAGATCGCGTCGTTCCTCGCTGTCTTCGACGCATTCCTGACCGACAATTCTGCGGAGAGCTACGACCAGCTTCTAGGGGCGACGGATCGGCTGATGCGGGTGGCCGCGCGTACGCGCATCGAACTGGAACGCGCCCGGACGTCGGAGCACTCCCAGCTTGGCCAAGCGAACCCGGCGACCAACGCACGCTCCCGTGCGATCGCCTCCTAAAGCAAACCTCTTGAGGTTTGCGCACATATGAATCGGAGCAGGATTGCGGTGGCTGGGACACAGTTGGAATCGCCAAGGTCCGCCACCACCGCAATCCTGCTCCGATTCCCTGGAGGCCAACCCGAAGCTCGCTTCTTGCCCAGGCTTACTCGGGCCGCGGGCGCAAAATCGTGATATCTTGGTAGGCCGCGGCATTCTCCGCTGCTCGCCGATGCCCGCGCAAAACGCCGGATCGGCGGTCGGCACGCGGCGGAACATGCGGCTGGCCGCTGGTTCCCCAGCCAGCAGGGCGGCATCAGCGAAGGATATCAATGCATCGGCGGCTTGGTCCAACCACGGTAGGCAAGCGCCTTCATGGCCGGGAGCGGCTCAAGCGCCGACACGTTGCGGCATGCGGGTGGCCGTCTGCACCACCTTCAAAAGGTACTTGCCGTACTCGTTCTTCATCAGCGGCTTCGCCAGTCGCTCCAAGTCGCCCGCGCTGATCAGCTTCTGATGGAAGGCGATTTCCTCCAAGCACGCGATCTTCAAGCCCTGGCGGTGCTCGACGGTCTGCACGAACTGCGACGCCGCGATGAGGCTGTCGTGCGTGCCGGTGTCGAGCCATGCGTAGCCGCGCCCCAACTGCTCGACCCGGAGCATTCCATTCTCGAGGTAGCGCCGGTTGACGTCGGTGATCTCCAACTCGCCGCGGTGCGATGGCTTCACGTCGGCGGCGATGTCGACCACGCGGTTGTCATAGAAATACAGACCCGTCACCGCGAAGTTGGACCGCGGGGTCGCCGGCTTCTCCTCGATGCTGATGGCCCGACCGTTCTCGTCGAACTCGACGACGCCGTAGCGCTCGGGATCGCTGACTTGATAGCCGAAGATGGTCGCCCCGACCTCCTGCGCTGCTGCGCGCTTCAGCAGCGGTTCAAGTCCGTGGCCGTAGAAGATGTTGTCGCCCAGGATCAGGCAGCAGCCGTCGCCTCCGATGAAGTCGCGCCCGATCAGGAACGCCTGCGCCAATCCCTCGGGCTTCGGCTGTACGGCGTACTGGATGCTGATGCCCCACTGCGCGCCGTCCTTAAGCAACTCCTGGAACAGGGCGCTGTCCTGCGGCGTCGTGATGATCAGAACCTCGCGGATCCCGGCCATCATCAGCACGGAAAGCGGGTAGTAGATCATGGGTTTGTCGTAGATGGGCAGCAGCTGCTTGCTGATCACATGGGTTACCGGATAGAGGCGGGTCCCGGAACCGCCAGCCAGGATGATGCCCTTCATGTCCCGTTCCGATCTCGACATTGGTGCTTCAGCCAGCAGGGCTATAGCGGACCAGCGCGGTGGAATAAAGCGAAACCGGATTCCATCGTGGATGGCAGATGCCGCGCGGCCGGAATCAGAGCCGACGAGACGCCGCAAAACACGCATGCCTCTTGACCCGTAATAGGTTCCCGGCGCAGCTTCGGGCCTGCCAGCTCCCCTGAGCAGACAGTGTGATGACGCGACTTGAACGGTATCTGTTCCGCAATTTGTTGGTGGCGACGTTCTACACGACCGCCGGATTGACGGTGACCATATGGCTCACACAGTCGCTCCGCCTCATCGAAATTGTCGTCGAAGCCGGCGCGCCGCTGCGGCTTTTCCTCTGGCTTCTGGTGCTCACCGTGCCGACCTTTCTCGGCATCGTTCTGCCGATCGGCCTCGTCGGCGCGGTGCTGTTCACATACCATCGGCTGACTATGGACAGCGAGCTGGTGGTCATGCGGGCCGCTGGCGTGGGGCCGTTCCGGCTGGCGCGGCCGGCGCTGGTGTTGGCGAGCGCCGTGATGGTGATCGTCTATGTGCTGAATCTCTGGTTGACGCCCGCCGCCCACCGCGAGTTGGTCCGTATGGAATACGCCGTGAAGAGCGACTATTCGCAGCTGTTCCTGCGCGAGGGGGTCTTCAACGACGTCTCGGAACGCCTCAGCGTCTATTTCCGCGAGCGCGATTCCGACGGCAACCTGCATGGCGTGCTGATCCATGATGCCCGCGAACCGGCCAAGGTGGTAACCATCATAGGCGAGCGCGCCGTCATGGTGCCGAGCGAGTCGGGGGCGCGCTTCGTCGTCTTCAATGGCAGCCGACAGGAAATGGATCAGGCCAAGAGGCGCCTGTCGGAGTTGCTGTTCGAACGCTACGCCATCGACATCAAGATGCTGTCCCGCGCCCCCGACGAACGCTGGCCTGATGCGCGCGAGCGTTCCATGGCCGAACTGATGAATCCGCCGCCCGAGGTTTACAAGTACGACCGCGCGGTTCGGCAGATGCGCGCCGAACTGCACCACAGGCTATCGTCGCCGCTGCTTGCGGTGGCGTTCACGTTCGTGGCACTGGCCAGCCTGTTGCCGGGTGAGTTCAACCGGCGCGGACAGGGGGGGCGGGTGACGATCGCGATCGTCCTGGTGGTGCTGCTGCAGGCCGCGTCCCTCGGCCTGACGAGTCTGTCGACGCGGATGCCCGGGGTCATTGCCTTGATGTACGTGCTGCCGCTGCTGGTTCTTGTGCCGGCGGTCTGGGTGCTGGCCCAAGGGCTGCGCCGCCGCCACGCCGGGCCGGCCCAAGTGACCGGCTGAGGGACCTCCGTGCGCATCCTCTTCATCACCTCCAATCGCATCGGCGACGCGGTGCTGTCTACCGGGCTGCTCGGCCACCTCGCCGATGCGCACCCCAGCGCCCGCTTCACCGTGGCCTGCGGTCCTATCGCCGCCCCTTTGCTGCGCGCGGTGCCGCGGTTGGACCGGCTGATCCCGCTCGCCAAGCAGCCCTTTGCGCGGCACTGGCTGTCGCTGTGGCTGGCCTGCGTGGGCGCGCGCTGGGACTTGGTGGTCGACCTTCGCAATTCCGCGGTCGGTCGGCTGGTGCCAAGCCGCCGCTTGGTTCTCCACCGGCGTATTCCCGGCGTTCACAAGGTGGAGGAGATCGCCGCCGTGCTCGGCGTGTCGCCGGCACCAGCCCCCCGCTTATGGCTCGACGCCGAGGCGCAGGAGCGGGCTGATCACCTGCTGCCGCGGAGCACCCCGATCCTCGCCATCGGCCCGACCGCCAACTGGACGGGCAAGGAATGGCCGGCCGAGCGATTCGCCGACTTGGCGCGCCGGCTGACCGGGCCGGCGGGAGTGCTGCCGGGCGCCCGGGTGGCGGTCTTCGCTGCTGGTCCGGAGGTGGAGCGGGCGCGCCCCGTGCTTGACGCGCTGGGGGATACCGCCATCGACCTCACCGGCCGCACCGATCCGCTGGCCGCCGCCGCCTGCATCCAGCGCGCGGCGCTGTATGTCGGCAATGATTCCGGCCTGATGCACATCGCCGCCGCGGTCGGCACGCCGACGGTCGGCCTGTTCGGCCCCGGCTTCCCGGAGGTGTACAGCCCTTGGGGCGCCCGGGCTCAGGCGGTGGTCAGCGCGGAGCCGCGCGACGCGCTGTTCGCACGCTGGAAAGCAGGGGAGGCGGGCCTGATGGACAGCATCGCCGTCGATGCGGTCGAGGACGCTGCGCGGCACCTCCTCGATGCCGCAGGGACGCATCGCCGCCACGCCATCTAGGAGAAGCTGCAGCAATCATAGCCCGGGGCAAGGCGCGTTCGGCATTGCGATCGTGCGCCGCAGGCGGCAGAACGTACGCTCACCGCTGACGCGAGGAGACGCATGGACGACCGGCTGCCGACCGAGCTTTGGGTGATGGGACATATACGTGCCGCGGATTCCCAAGGCGTATCGATGATGGTGCTGCGCAAGGGCGACCGGTCCCGCGGCACCGTTCTGCTGAAGCTCAACCTGCTCGATCGTCGCTTCGTCGTGCTGGCGCAGGTTCGACGCGACGAGCGTCTGGTCTGGTCGCGGGCGACCGGTCCCGAACCCGTCGACGAGGCGGCCGCCGACGCCTACATCGCACGCCAAGTGAAGTATGACCCCGACCTTTGGGTCGTCGAAGTGGAGGACCGCCAGGGGCGGCATTGGTTCGAAGGCGCCGTTCTTTAACCCGTCCGGCACCGACGAGCGGCTCCTTTGCGGGTGCACGTATCGCCACGTGCTCCAGCCTACCCGAATGCCGCCAGAACCAAGGGAAGCGTCAGCGCCGCCAGCAGCGTCTGCACGGTGATGATGGCGGCGAGCAGCGCGTGGTCGCCACCCATCTGGCGCGCCAGGATGTAGGCGCTGGCCGAGCAGGGCAGGGCGTTGAACAGCACCGCCACCGTCAGCGGCAGCCCCTTCACGCCCAGCAGCGCCGCGAACGCTGCCGTGGCGCCGGGCATCAGCAGCAGCTTGACCATGCTCGCCATCGCCACGCCCACACCGGCCGAGCGCGCCGCCCCCAGGTTGAGCCCGGCGCCGACCGACAGCAATCCCATCGGCAACGCGGCGCGGGCCAGGATCTCGACCACGTCGCCGACCATTGGCGGTTTGCCGATGCCGCTCAGGGCCAGAAAGGCGCCGACGGCGGCCGCGATGATCAGCGGGTTGCGCGCCAGGCTGCCCAGCACGGTGCGAAAGCTCGCTCCCTTGGCGTCACGTCCGTACCGTGCCAGCACCACGACGCTCAGCACGTTCACCAGCGGGATCACCAGCGCGATGCCCACCGCCGTCAGCGTCAGCCCCGCCGTGCCGTACAGTGCCCGCGCGCCGGCCAATCCGACGTAGGTGTTCACCCGGATGCCGCCCTGGAAGACCGAGGTGAAGGCCGGACCATCCAGCCCGGTATACCGCCGCCCGGCCAGCAGCAGGCCGGCGGCAGCCGATGCGGCGATCAGCATGGCCGCCGCCATGGGTAGGACCTCGAACGCGGCCAGGTTGGCCTTCACCAGTTCGTCGATGATCAGGCAGGGGAAGAGCAGGTGGTAGGTGAGCTTGTCCGCCGGCGCCCAGAACGCGGCCGGCACCACCTCAATCCGGCGCAGCGCATAGCCGAGCAGGATCAGCAGAAAGATGGGCGCCAGTGCGCCGAAGACGGCGATCATTGGCGGCGCGCGTCAGTCTTCGTCGTCGTAGTCGTCGTCCTCGCAGGCCGCGGCCTCCGCCTGCCGGCGGGCGTAGGCCAGAGAGTCGATGGCGCCCTGGAGGATGTAGGCGGCGGCCATCTTGTCCACCACCTCGCCGCGGCGCTTGCGGGTCATGTCCGCCTCGGCCGTCATGAAGCGCTGCACGGCCGCCGTGGACAGCCGCTCGTCCCAGAAGGCGATTTCCGGCTCCCAGCCGCCGAACAGGTCGGCGCGTTGCACCAGCGTGCTGGCGAAGGCGTTCGCCGCCTGGGCGCGCTCGCCCTGCGATCCGTCCATGTTGAGCGGCAAACCCAGCACGAGGCCGCCCACGCCGTAGTCGCGCACCACCTTTGCCAACGCGCGTGCGTCTTCGGTGAATTTGGTGCGGTGGATGGTCTGGATCGGCGAAGCGACCGTCAGCCCCGGGTCGCACACGGCGAGCCCGATGGTCTTGGTTCCGAGGTCGAGGCCGAGCAGGCGTGCCCCTTTGGGCAGCGCGGCGGCGAGGTCGGGCAGGGTGCGGATCATGGCGTCGACCTTAGGCCCGTCCATGCTGCCCGGCAAGAGGCGGCAACGGTGGGGTACGCCCGACGTGCGACTCCCCCTTCCTATGCGTGAAGCCAATCTTCCTGTTGATCGGACTGTTGGAGGGCACATGGGACGTGTGGCGGTGGCCGCAGCGGTTGCCGTGGTGGCGGGTGCGGCGCTGGCCAGCGCCGCCACGAGCGAGGCGATCGACCCGCGGTCGTCGCCGGTGACATTCGGCGATTCCGTCTATGGCGGCCCCCGCCCGGACGAGTTGCGCCTTCTGGAACTCGGCGGCATGAGCACCTTCACGGCGCGCTATCTGCGCAACGAGGGGCAAACCATCGTCCTCTACAGCCGGGCTGGCGAGGGCGAGTTCGTGCCCAAGCACAGCACACCGTCCGAGGTACGCGAGCGCTTTATTCCACCGGGCGGCTTCGGCCGGTCGATCGGCGCGGGGACGACGCTCGGGTCGGGCCGCGTGTACGAGTTCGAACGGTACGAGATGAACCTGTTCGGCCACTTCTACGGCTGCTTCGTCGCCACCTCGGTGGCGCAGGACGACGTGCTGGTGGTCAACCAGTGCCGCACCGATCCGGCCGTACCGGAGGAGGCGGAGGTGGCCGCGGCGCTCGGACGGTTGCGCGTGGTGCAGCCGGTTCGCCCGGCCGGTGCGGTGGCGCAACGCGGCGGCAAGCGGATCTAAGCAGACTTGCCGAACGAAGCCGATGGATATCTGTTGAGGGTGCACCGACCTGAGGAGGTGGTGCATGTCTGGACGATCTCCGGTTCGAGCGACTGAGGAAGAGCGATCCGCGTTGCGTCAGTT
>Ga0196970_1001188_pt1 | contig 19606 bp, 18 predicted proteins | sample S1v_513CmetaG_FD_148672 | JGI IMG/M metagenome (GOLD analysis project Ga0196970, IMG submission 148672) | Soil microbial communities from Anza Borrego desert, Southern California, United States - S1+v_5-13C | ecosystem: Environmental > Terrestrial > Soil > Desert | place: USA: California...
ACCGGTGACAAGCCGGGCAGAACCCCGGTACTCTCGGCCATGGCGGGCGTGAACTCCGTTGATCCGTGGTGAGACTGCTTCAGCACCAGAATCATACACGAATTCAGCGGCTTAACCTCGCGCCCGCCGCCCCAGCTTCAGCTCTGGTGAATTATCCGGGTTAGCATGTCGCGGTAGAACGTCAGCAAGTCCGTCCCCTCATATCCGACCAGATCACGCCAGCGGCAGTTCTTTGGCAGCGCCGACTCTGTACCCGTTTCCTCAGCAATTTTGAGAAATAAGAGATAGGTAAGTTCGGATATGTACTCGTGGTAACTGACCCCATCACCCCGCAGGATGTGGCAGAGGTTCCAGATGCGCTTGACGAGGTCGTTGCTCGTTCTGGCCGAATTGATTGTCACTCGCGATCTCCAGGATGGGGCATGCTACGGAACCAAAATGACGCGACAATCAGGACGGACAGGGTGGGCCACGATGACGCGATGTTTGACGCTCTCGTCGTAGAAATTCAAGGCCCCTGTCGCGATGCATCACCAGATTGGAGTTGATTATCGCGAGATCGGGCGGCCATCCGGGTCCGTGCTTTCGTTGCAAAGCGGTGCAGTGTTGGTAGCTCGACATTAATTTCGAAGACAAAGACGATGACGTGGCGCGCGCAAATGCGCCGAGAAATGAGCGGCTGGCGTTTTTGATCAGATGCCTACGGTCGGCAGCGGCACGTGACTTGGATAGCGTGCGGCAAGGTGTTGGCAGCCTCCAAGGCGTATGCAGCACCGCAATTGCGGGCCTCAATGGAGATCTATAGCTAACCCAGCGGCCGAGCCTAGGCCGTGCCCAGTTCCCGATCTGATTCTGAAGGAGGCGAATGACGATGGATCTACTTACCGGCTGAGAAGGCCTTGGATGGTGGAGGAGACTTTCCCGTGGAGTGTGGCCGCGACCCAGGCTTTGCCGTGGTTCGTGTTGCATGGCGGCCCGCTGTATCACTATCGGCAGCCTATGAGCGACGCAGCGGAAGCGGAGGAGTTCGTGGCAATGGGAATGACTGCCAAGTTGGAGACCGAGGAGCCACCTACAGCCCCATGGACGAGAGCAAGGCGGCGTCCAATGCGGTTGGGCTATCTGGGGAGGCGGTAAGTGCAAACATTTTTGTGAGCAGAACATAAGAGTGTTCCTGATGCGGTGGTGCTCAGGAGCAAACTTTCCCGCTTCGAATTGCCAATGCACAACACGGTTCAACGATTTTTGGGAGATGAAGGAGCAAACTTTCTTGTCCTCCAACACCGTCCGCGACATGGACCGGGGAAGGCTCTGGCTCTACCATGGCTGTCGTGCTCCCGATCGGTGGGGAGAAGCGACATGCTGCACCCAATCGTATCCAGCCTGATCCTGGCGGCGATGCTCGCCGCCGGACCGGCCCTGGCGGCGACGGACGGGCCGGGGCGGCCCGGCTATGGCAAGACGCTGGCACGGGAAATGTGCGGCACGTGCCACATCGTCGCAACGGATCAGAAGAACGGCGGCGACCCGCTGGCGCCGGACCTCGTGGAGCGGGTGCAGGATCCCGGCGTCACCGAACTGGCCCTGCGCGCCTACCTTCAGACCTCGCACCCGGTCATGCCGAACATCCGGCTGACGGTCGACCAGACCGACGACATCGTCGCCTATCTGCTCAGCCTCAAGGGAGCCAAGCGTTGAAGCGTCTTGCCACAGCCGCGCTTCTGATCACGGCGCTGCCGGCCGGGTCCGCCGCTGCGGCGGACGTGCTGAACGGGCGTGTGATCGCCGAGCGCTGGTGCGCGGAATGCCATGTCGCGGCGGAGGCACAGCGCGGCAGCGATGCCGCCCCTTCCCTTCCTCAGATCGCCCGCAACCGGGGCGCCGATCAGCGCTGGCTGCGCGCGTGGCTGACCGATCCACACCCGCCGATGCCCAATCTCAACCTCAGCCGAAGCGACATCGACGACCTCGTCGCCTATCTGGAGCGCCTGGCGCGCTGAAATATCCGTCGTCACACGAAACAATTCCCGCCGCCGTCCGGTTGTCCGGGTCATGGCCGGCGGCAGCGCCGGCCGCGCCTACCTTAGGGAGAGGACGATGAAGCGCGTGTTGACGTTGGCCGCCGTGGCGGTCGGATCCTTCCTGCTGCTGAGCCCGGCGGCGCAGGCGCAGCAGAACCAGGGCCAGGGCGGCGGCTGGGGCGGGGCGCTCGACCAGTTGAACCGTGCGGTCAACCCGAACAGCTACGAGAACGAACAGCGCGCCCGGGAAGAGGAGCGTTACGAGCGCGACCGGCAGAACGCCCGTGACCGGCGGCTGGAGGGCTCCTCGTCGCGCGACATGGGGCGGGACAGCGGGCGCAGCGAGTACAGCCGCTGGTCCGACAACGACCTGCGCGACCAGTTCGGTCGGGTGTCCGACGAACAGCGCCAGCTCCAGCGCGAACGCCGCGCCATCGAGGACGAAATGGACCGCCGCGGCATCAGCCGGCGGTAAAAGCCTACAGCGCCTTGAACCGCGCCACCTGCTGGCGGGTCTCGTCGGCGAGGCGGGAGAGCTGCAGCATGGTGGCGGCGATCTCCTCGGACGCGGCGGCGTTCTTCTGGGCGACGAGGCGGACGCTGTCGACGTTCGCCTCGATCTCCTTCACCGAACTCTGCTGCTCCTCCATCGCCACGGCGACGGACTGGAACATGCGGTCCAGGTGGCCGACGCGCTCGACCAGATCGTCCATCATGCGGCCGACCTGACCGGTCACCGCCATGCCTTCCTCGGCAAGCGTGCTCGCCGCCTCGATGATCTCGGCGATCTGGCGGGCGGACTCCACGGCGTTGTCGGCCAGCTTGCCGACCTCCTCCGCCACCACCTCGAAGCCCTTGCCGGCCTCGCCCGCGCGCGCCGCCTCGATGGAGGCGTTGACCGACAGGATGTTGGTCTTCACGGCGATCTGGGTGATCGCCTCGGTGATGCGGCCGATGCGGCGGGAGTTGTCGGCGATGGTCTGCGACACGGTCAGCAGGCGCGCCATGTCCGCCTTGCCCTTCTCGGCGAAACCGGCCGCCGCCTTCACCATGTCGGAAGCGTTGCGGGTGTTCTCCGTCACGTGCGCGATGGCGTGGGCGGACTGGCTCACCGCCGTGGCGACCTGGTCCAGGTCCTCCGTCTGCGACAGGGCACCGTCGGAGACCTGGGCCACGGCGACGCTGGCCTGTCCGGCGGCAACGGCCACCTGGGTCGCCTGCTCGCCGATCTCGCGGAAGGCGGCACCCGTCTCGTGCAGCAGCGCCACCATCTCGCCGTAAGCACCGCGGAAATCGATACCTTCGGGCGCAGGCTCCGCCGCCTCGCCGCGGGCGGCACCCGACAGGCGGTGCATTTCGGCGTGCAGGCCATGCAGAACGCGGATGACGTTGGCGATGGCGAGGCCGATGGCGCCCAACTCGTCCCGGCGGTCGGTGCCGGGCACACCGACGGTCACGTCGCCCTCCGACACACGCTGGATCGCCTGGGTGATCGCCGTGATCGGCCGCGTCAGCGCCCGCGCGATCAGCACCGAGAACACCACACCCAGCGCCAGGGCACCCAGCGCGCCCAATGTGATGAACAGGCTGGCGTCGGCGCGACCGGCCTCGCGCACCGCCATCTCGCGGGCGACGACGGCGCCCACGCGCTCGCTGGCCCCGGCGGCGGCGGCCTTCATGCCGTCGCGGATCTTCACCTGCCGCTCGCCGATGTCGGCGGCGATCAGGAACATCTGCTCCAGGTCCAGCACGATCGGTGTCAGCGCGTCGAGCTGCTTCAGCGTCTCCGGGTCCGTGGTCGCCTTGCGCACGTCGCCGTTCAGCGTCAGCAGCCGCTCCACCCCCTGGCCCAGGCGCTTGCGCCCGGCCTCGCTGCCATCGGCAAGGTATTGCCGCACGCCCAGCAGCGCCGCCTGCGCCTCGCGCACCATGCCGGCGGCGAACAGCCGCAGCGCCGTCGCCTGCTCGACCGCGGCGGCGGCGGCCCCGTCGCCGGCCTTGGCGGCGGGCAATGCCGCGGCTGCCCGCGCGGCCTGCGTGGCGGCCAGTGCGTCGGCGACGCGCTCCAGGTCGGATGCCCCCCTGTTCAGCGCCTCCAGGCTGCGGCGCTTGTCGGCCTCCAGCTTCACGTATTCCTCGAAAGCCTTGCGGTAGGCGTCGAGCGCCGCCAGCACCTCGCCAAGCGCCGCCCCGCCGTCGCCGAAGGAGGATTGCAGCCGGGCCGCACGCTCCCTCAAATCGTCGGTCAGGGCGCGCACGCGCTGCGCGGCGGCGGCGTTCCCTTCCTCGACGTAGCGGGCCTCTTCCAGGCGGGTGAACTTCAGCGCGTCGTCGAGCGCGCCGGTGCGGCTCGCCAGCTCGACCCGGCCGGCGTAGGTGTTCAGCCCGTTCCAGCCGATCACGGCGACCACCACGGTCAGCAGCAGAACGGCCGCGAAACCCAGCGCGATGCGCGTCCCGATCGGCATCCATCCACCTTTCGCACCACACGCCGCTCACCGGCGGCCGGCGCGACTGTAGCGAAATCAAAGGCGTTTTGCCACCGGGCGCCCGTACCGTTCGAAGCCGAAGCGATACATACCATTCAATGCGAATGGCGCTTCGCGCGTCCCACCGATCACGGCTATCATGAGGCTCCTACCGATCCGGAGACGCCCGCCCGCCATGACCGTTCCCCCGCATAGCGCGGACGACGGGGCCATCGCCGCCGCCGCCACCGTCTTCGCGCGGCGGCTGCTGGACGACGTGCGGCGCAAGAGCGGCATCCGCCACGACCGGCCGCTGGAGCGCAAGCTGTGCCGCATCCTGGCGTCCATGCCGCTGCCCGCGCTGGAGCGGTGGGTCGCCATTGTCGAGGCGGCACCGCCCGATTCCCCCGACTGGCTGAGCTTCATCGAGAACCTGACGATCCACGAGACCTACTTCTTCCGCGACATCCCGCACCACACCCACCTGCGCGCCGCCGTGCTGCCGGCCATCGTCGCCGCCAAGCGTGCGCGGGGCGAGCGCAGCTTGCGCCTGTGGAGTGCGGGCTGCGCCACGGGGGAGGAGGCCTATTCGCTGGCGATCGTCGCGCTGGAGGCGCTGGCCGACCTGGGCGAGGCGGAGCGCACCGGGCACGGCGTGGTCACCGCCTGGACGCTGGACGTCCTGGGCACGGACATCAGCCGGCTGGCGGTGGCGCAGGCGAAGAACGCGTGCTACGGCGACGACGGGCTCGGCCCCTTCCGCGACCTACCGCCCGAGTATGCCGGCTGGTTCGTGCCGCTGGAGGGGGCGGAGGCCGGCTATCGCCGCGTGCGCGCGGACGCGCGCCGGGCCGTGCGCTTCCGCCAGCACAACCTGATGCTCCCAGCACCGCCGGAGACCGGGTTCGATCTGGTGTCGTGCCGCAACGTGCTGATCTACTTCGACGACGACAGCCGGCGGGCGGCGCAGCGCCAGTTGACGGCCGGGCTTGCGCCGGGCGGCTGGCTGGTGCTGGGCACCACCGACAAGCCCGCCGTGCCGCAGCGCTTCGAGCGGCACCGGGGCGCGCGCGCCCTCGCCTACCGGCTGGCGGAGGCCGCATGACGGCGGGCCTTCTCACCTTCGAACGCGGTGGCGGCTGGTTCGCGGTGGCCGCCGCCGCAGTGGCCGAAGTGGCCAAGGCCGGCGCCGTCACCCGCCTGCCCTTCGCCCCGCCGCACGTGGACGGGGTGGCCGCCGTCGGCGGACGCCTCGTGCCGCTGGTCGACCCGGCCGGCTACCCGGCGCTGGGCCTGGATCGGCGGGCAGCGGGGGCGCTGTTCGTCGTGCTGCGCACGCCGCGCGGTGCCCTGGCTCTGCGCGCCGGGCGGACCGCCGGCACGGTGACGGACGCACCGTTGCAAGCGCCCACCCCGGAGACGGACGCGGCGGGCCTGCCGGTGACGGCGCGTTTCGCGCACGACGGCACCGACGTGCTGGTCATCGACCCGGCGCGCATCGAGATCGGCCCCGGCACGGCTTTCACCGATATGCCCGCCCGCGCCGTGCTGCTCGGCGACCCGCCGGAGGAGAGCGTCCGCCGCAGCGCCGCGTCCGTCCGCCTGCTGGTGGTCGAGTGCGGCGGGCGCCGGCTGGCGCTGGGGATGGACGGGCTGCTGATGGTCTTCGCCATCGCCGAGGTCCGGCCGCTGCCGCACGCGCCCACGGTGGTGCGCGGCATGACGCAGGCGCGCCGGCGGCCGGTCCTGCTGATCGATCCGCTGTCCGGGGAGGGCCGCGACGACGGCTATGCCGTCGCCTTCCGCACGGCGCGGGGACCGGTGGCCTTGCGGGTGGACGCCGTGCGCGGGGTCATGCGCGTCGCGCCCGACCGGATGACGACCGAAGCCGGTGCGCCCGGCGCGACAGTCGAGTACGATGGCGCCCGGATCGACGTGGGCAACGGGGCGCGGATGGTGAGCGAGCAACTCGACCGCATCGCCGGGCTGGTGCCGGCGACCGGCGGCCCGGCGGACGGGCTGGAGCCGCCGCGGCGGGTCTTCCGCCGGTTCCTGACCGTTTCGGTCGGTGACAGCACCTATGCGCTGGAGGTCGAACGGGTGCACCGCGTGGTCGAGTACAGCGGGCGCCAGCGCCTGCCCGGCGGCACCATCCGCTTCGACGGCATCACCGGCGTGGACGGCGCCATCCTGCCCGTCGTCGACCTTCGCCGCGTGCTGGTCCACACGCCGGAGGACAGGGGGGTCGCGGTCCTGGTGCCGGTCGGCGGCGGCACCGTCGCCGTCGTCGCCGACGCGATCCAGCGCATCCGCAAGGTGCCGGCCGACGAGGTGGACGCGATGGCGGACGCCACCACCGCCGCCGTCGTGCGGATCGACGGCCGCCTCATCCCGGTGCTGCGGCCCGAGGGGCTGGTGGCGGCGCACCGCGCGGGCAACGCCGCATGACGCAGCCCCGCATCCGCCTGCTGATCGTCGACGACTCCAACTTCGTGCGCATGGCGTTGCGCAAGATGCTGGAGCCAGCCGATGACATCGAGATCGTCGGCGAGGCGCGCAACGGCGCCGAGGCGTTGCGCCTGTCGCGCAAGCTGAAGCCGCACGTGGTCGCCATGGACCTGAACATGCCGATCATGGACGGCATCGAGGCCGTGCAGGCCATCGCGCGCGAGAAGGGGCCGCCCGCCATCATGGTATCCAACGAGACGTCGGAGGGGGCGGCGGCCACCATCCGGGCGCTGGAGACCGGGGCGGTGGATTTCGTGTGCAAGAACACCTCCTTCGTCACCTTCGACATGGCCTCCATCGAGCGACAGTTGACCGAGAAGGTGCGCCTCTGGGGCCGCTGGCGCATGGCCGAGCTGAAGGAGATCGCGCCCCCCGCCCTCACCCCCGCCCCCGCCCCCGCCCCCGCCGAGACGCCGGCCGGCAGGCAGGCCATGGCGCGCCGGCCCGACCTTGTCGTGGTGGGCGTCTCCACCGGCGGGCCGGTGACGCTGGTGGAACTGCTGGGTCTGCTCGGCCCCCTGCCCTGCCCGCTGGTGGTCGCGCAGCACATGCCGGCCACCTTCACCCGCGGCTTCGCCGTGTCGCTGAGCCGCACGCTGAGGCGTCCGGTGGAGGAAGGCGATAACGGCACGGTCCTGGAGCCCGGTACGATGACCATCCTGAAGGGCGGCGGCGATCTGGTGGCGCGCCGCGCCGGCACCGGCCGTTTCACGCTGCGCGCCGCGCCGCCGGAGGCGGAGGTCCACCACCCCTCCGCCAACCTGCTGTTCCGTTCGGCGGCAAGCGAGGCGCGCGCGCCGGTGGCGGTGATCCTCACCGGCATGGGCGACGATGGCACCGCCGGTGCGGCGGAGTTCGTCCGGCGCGGCCACCCGGTCCTGGTGCAGGACCCGGCATCCTGCGCCGTGGACGGCATGCCCACGGCGGCGATCCGCGCCGGCGTGGCGAGCGAGGTTCTTTCCATCGCGGCCATCGGCCGCAAGCTCAACGCGTGGTTCACCCTGTGACACGGGAAGTCTGGCCGATGGCGAAGCCAAGGATTCTGCTGATCGACGATTCGGTGCTGATGCGCACGATCATCGGCGACATCGTTCGCTCCGACGACGAGCTGGAACTGGTCGGCGCCGCCGAGAACGGGCGCACGGGCCTGGAGATGGTGAAGGGCCTGAAGCCCGACATCGTGCTCCTCGACATCGAGATGCCGGAGATGTCGGGGCTGGAGGTGATGGAGCACATGTCGCTGATGAGCCGCGCCAAGGTGATCATCATTTCCTCGGTGGCGCAGATCGGCTCGCCGGAGGCGAACGAGGCGCGCTCCCTGGGGGCGGTGGAGATCATCGCCAAGCCATCCGGGACCATGAGCCTCGACCTCGCGCACAAGAAGGGACACGACATCATCGTGGCGATCCGCCGCGCCGCCGGCCTGCCCCTGCCCGCGCGCCCCCGATGAGGCCCTGAGCGATGAGGCCCTGAGCAAGCCATGAGCGAACTCATCGAGACGCTCTGGCAGCAGTTCGCGCTGGAGGCGGGGGAGCATTTCGACGCCGCCGACCGCCTGCTGTCCGACGCCTCCGGCGGCACGCCGGAGCGCGAGCGCATCGCCGCCCTGTTCCGCTCCTTCCACTCGCTGAAGGGGGCGGCGCGCGCCATGGACATGTTCGGCATGGAGGCGCTGGCGCACCGGGCTGAGACGGTGCTGGGCCGCGTGCGCTCCGGCGCACTGGCCTTCTCCGAAGCGGTGGCCGAGCCGCTGCTGGAGGCGCTGGACGCGTTGCGCGTGCAATGCGAGATCGCCGTGCGCGAGCGGCGCGACAGCCCCCCGCCGGCCGCCATCCTCGCCCGCCTGGACGCACTTGGCATCCCAGACGCGCACGCCGCCGCCACACCGGCGGCCGAGCCGGCGCGGCCCGCCAAGCTGCACGACAACGACCGGCTGCTGGGCATCTTCGTCGAACACCTGCGCGACGGCATGGCGACGCTGACCCGCGCGCTGGACCTCGACACGCTCGACGAGGACGGCGTGCGCGCCGTGGACGACACCGCCGAACGGTTGGAAATCGCCTGCGAACGCCTGTCCCTGCTGCCGCTGGCCGACACCTTCCGGGGCCTGCGCGAGCATCTGGCGGCGCGCGACGCCGATGCCATCCTGGCCGATTTGCAGGCGGTGGCGCTGGCCAGCGCCCGCGTCGGCCGCCTGTCGGGGCGCGACGCCGGCACCGCCATCCTCGCCACGCTGCTGGCCGACCACAACGCCCAGGCGCTGGCGCGCGGCGCGGCGCGGGCGCTGCGGCTCATGGAGGCGCCGGAGACGGCCGGCGACGAGTTGGCCGACGTGCTGGACCGTGTCGGTTCCACGCTGGACATCGTCAAACTGCCGCGCCTCTCGGCGCTGGTGCGGCGGGTGGCCGACGTCGTGCGCCGCATGGACCCGGCCGGAAACGGGCGCTGGCCGGCCATTCTGGCCGACGCGCGCCAAGCCGTCGACTTCATCGCACTCCACGCCTGCACCGACCCGCCCACCGACATCGACGTCGACACGGCGATCAGGCTGGAATCCCTGCTGCGCGCCTTCGTGGAGACCGCGGAGACCGAGGAAGAGGAACCGCGTCCGTTCGATGGCGAGGAGCTGACCTCGCTGGGCCTCGACGCGCAGCTCCTGCGCTTCCTGTCGCCGGAGAGTGCGGCGCAGCTGCGCGCCGCCGTGAACGACCCGGCGACCCGCCTCTATGAGGTGACGGCGTTCTTGGAGAGCGACGCGGCCGTGGCCTCCGGCTTCGCGCGATGGCTGGGCACCGGCGCGCAGGCGATCACCAACTGGCCGGAGTTCATCGACGGCAAGACCTGGCTCAAGGTGCTCGTCGCCTCGCCCGAGGCGCCGGAGGCTCTGTGCACCGCCCTGTCGGCCATCGACCCCGGCGGTACCCTGCTGCGCCTGCGCCGCTGCACGCCGGGCGAAGTCGCCGTGGAAGCCCCGCCCGTCCCCGCCGCGCCCGAACCGGCGCCGCCTCCCCCCGCCCCGGCGCCCGCCCCGGCGCCCGCCCCGACACTCGAATGGCCACCCGCCGCGGCCCCCCGTCCCACGCCCACCCCCCAGCCGGCCGGCGGCGGCGTGCTTCGGGTGCCGGGCGAGGCCATCGACGGCTTCATGGCGCGCATCGATGGCATGGTCCTGCTCAGCGGCGACCTCAATGCCGTCGCCAACGACCTGCGCCTGGAGGAATCGCTCGGCGCGCTGGCCGCCCGGCTGGGCGTCGGCGATCCCGACCTGCGCGTGGTGCGGGAGTTGCTGGAGCGCCACCGGCGCGAGCTGCAGGACCTCGACGCGCAGTTCAGTCGCGCGGTGGACCGTCTGCGCGAGAGTGCGCTCGACCTGCGCGTGGTACCGATCGAGCGGCTGCTCGATCCGTTCCCGCGCGTGGTGCGCGAGCTTGCCCGCGCCCAGGGCAAGAAGATCCGCCTGACCATCGAAGGCGGCGACGTGCGCATCGACAAGAGCATGGTCGAGATGCTCCACGATCCGCTGCTGCATATGGTCCGCAACGCCGTCGACCACGGCATCGAGACACCGGGCGAACGCGAGGCGGCGGGCAAACCGGCGCAGGCGAATTTCACCGTGCGCGCCGTGCAGCGCTCGTCCCGCGTGCTGCTGGAGATCGCCGACGACGGACGCGGCATCGATGCGGACGCCGTGCGCGCCAAGGCCGTGTGCCAGGGTCTGGTGGGCGAGGAGGAGAGCCGCCGCCTGTCGCCCGCCGAGGTGCACGAATTCATCTTCGCGTCGGGCTTTTCCACCGCCGAGACCATCACCGAAACCTCCGGGCGCGGTGTGGGCATGGACGTGGTGCGCGACGCCGTCCTGCGCCTGGGCGGCAGCATCGCCATCGACACCCACCCTGGGAAGGGCACGGCCTTCACCATCGACCTGCCGCTGTCGGCGGCCATCGTGCGCACGTTGCTGGTGCAGGTGGAGGATCAGGTCCTGGCCATCCCCGACCGCTTCGTGGAGGAGGTGTGCGGTGTCGCCACGCGGGACTTCCACCGGGTCGCGGGCTGTTGGGGCGTGCTGCGCCGCAACCGCGTGCTGCCGGTGGTGCACCTCGCCGACGCGCTGGGCTACGCCGACGGAAAACGGCCGGCACCGGATGCGGCGGCGGAGCGGCAGATCGTCGTCCTCAAGCACGGCGATCGGTGCATCGGCGTGGAGATCGACCGCCTGCTGAAGCGCGGCGACCTGTTCGTGCGCGAAAGCCACCCCGGCTTGGCCGAGGTGCCGGGTGTCGGCGGCGTGTCACTGCTGAACGACGGGCGGATCGTGGTGATTCTCGACGGGCAGGAGCTGTTCCGCCTCGCCTGCGCCGCCCAGTTGCGCACCGCCGAAGGGGTGCTGCTGCCGTCGTGACGCGCCTGCCGTCGGGTTTGGTGCCGGCGAGAACCCAGCGTCGTCACCAGCCCCGGTGATGCCGCCCGTAAGGCCCGTACCCGCCGTGCTGATGCCCGCCGCGCCAATGGTTGTGGTGCCGGCCGTATCCGTGCCCGTAGCCGTAGGCGCGGGGCTGCTCGTAATAGCCGTAGTACGTCGGGCCCGGATGGTAGACGTGGGCGTAGCAGCCGGACAGGAGCGCCCCGGCGAACGCGAGAAGCACGATGTTGCGTACGGTCGTCATGGATGGCCTTCACCAGCCTGTTGCCGCGAGGCAGCGCCCCGCCATAGCAACGAACACCGGCCCGTGCGCTCTATTCCACAGGGGCCGAGCGCGGCAGGCGCAACACGAAGGCGGCACCCTCGCCGGGCCGGCTCTCGACGGTGAGCTGGCCGCCCAGTGTCTGGGTCGTCAGGTTGTAGGCGATGTGCAGGCCCAGGCCCACGCAGCCCAGGTGCCGGGCGGTGGTGTGGAAGGGATCGAAGACCTTCGCCTGCTCGTCCGCCGGGATGCCGCGGCCGTCGTCGGCGTGGCGCAGCACGATCCACTTGTCCTCCCCGGCGTCGACCGCGATGACGACGTGCCCGCGCTGCCCAGGCGGGAAGGCATGCTGGAGCGCGTTGCGCACGAGATGCGTCAGCACGCGCGCGAAGGCGCCGGGATAGCTTTCCAGCTGCAGCGCCTCGGGGCACGTCACGTGGATGCGGTGGCCGGAGGGGCCGATCTGCGTGTGCAGGCTGAGCAGCACGTCCTCGATGTAGTCCTTCAGGTAGAAGACGCGCCGCTCGTCACCGGTCTGGTCGGCGGCAACCTGCTTGAAGGTCTGCACCAACGCGGCCACCCGCTCGGTGTTGGTGACCAGAAGCTGGCTGGCCTCCGTCGCCATCTCCAGGTACGCCGCCAGCGTCGATTTGGTCACCGTGCCGTCACGGAACTGGCGCTTCAGATCGTCGGTGCGGCCGGAGAGGTGCGAGGCGGTGGTCAACACCACGCCCGCCGGCCCGTTGATCTCGTGCGCCACGCCAGCCACGAGTTGGCCGAGCGAGGCCATCTTCTCGGCCTGCACCAGGCTGTCCTGCGCGGCGCGCAATTCCTCCAGCGCCGCTTCCGCCGCTTCCTTCGCGGCGGTGAGGGCGGCGGCGGCGCGGGCGCGCTCGGTCATGTCCAGCATCACGCCGAACACGTGCGTCAGCCGCCCGTCCGCGTCGAAGCGCGGCGCGCATGAACTGGACACCGTGCGCACGTCGCCGGCCGGGTCGATCACCCGGTACTCGAAGTAGGCGCGGCGGGAGTTGCCGATGACACCTTCCAGCATGTTGCCGAAGCTCAGCCGGTCGTCCGGGTGCAGAAGCGCCATCAGGCCGTCGAAAGTCGGCGTGAAGCTCTGCGGATCCTGCCCGTGGATGTCGAACGCCTCGCGGTTCCACTCCAGCTCGCCGGTGCGGATCGCGTATTCCCAGAAGCCGAGGCGGCCGGTGCGGTGCGCCTCCTCCAGCCGTTCCTTGGCGGCGCGGAGCGCGGCTGCGGCCTCCGCCCGGTCGGTGGTGTCGAGCATGACGCCGAAGACCTGCGCCAGCCGCCCCTGCTCGTCGTAGCGCGGCGCGCAGGAGCTGGACACCGCGCGTACCCGCCCGTCGGCGGCGATGACCCGATATTCCACATAGACGCGCGACGGGTTGCCGATGACGCTTTCCAGCATGTTGCCGAAGCGCAGCCGGTCGTCCGGGTGCAGGATGCCCAGCAGCCCGTCGAAGGTGGGTTCGACGTCGGCCGGGTCGTGGCCGTAGATGGCGTAGGCCTCGTCGTTCAGCACCAGCCGGCCGGTGTGGATGCCGTATTCCCAATAGCCCAGACGCGCGGTGCGGTACGCCTCCTCCAGCGTCACGGTGGCCTCGGCCAGCCCACGCTCGGCCCGCTTGCGGTCGCTGACGTCGACGACGACGCCGATGGTGCCGGACAGGCCGGTCGCCGCGTCGGCGAACGGGTTGAGATGAACCAGCACGTCCAGCGCCACGCCGTCGCACCGGCGCAACCGCGCCTCGTGCACGGCCGGACCGGCGTCGGCGAACGGGTTGAGTTGGGCCAGCGCGTCCTCGTCCGGCGGTCCGCCGAACGTCTCCCGGAACGTGCGGTTGCAGCCCAGCCAGCGGCCGTCGGCACCGCGCACGAACACCGGCATGGGCATGGCGTCCAGCAGCACGCCGCCCAGGGACGACAGGTCGGCCGGCATGCCGCCAGACTGTCCCTTGTCCTTCGCCACCGGCACCCTCGATCCAGCCGTCCCTGCCGGAGGTGCCGTGGTGCACCCCTCGCCTTGCACCACTATGCCCGAACCGCCGGACCTGACAAGCGAAACGGGCGCACTACCGGCCGGCGCAACCCCAGATCAGCTTGCCGCTCCGCCGCCGAGCAGCTCCTCGCAACCGGCGACGACCGCCGCCAGGGAATCCACCACCGGCCGGGCACCGACCGCACGCGCGGCCGTGTTGGCCGCGTCCCACAGTGGGCGCTCGCCCAGCAGGCGGCGCAGCGCGCCGTCGACGGCCCCCGGCGTGCCGGGGGCGGAGAGCACGGACAGCGCCGCGCCGAATCCCTCCAGCCCGCGCCCGGTGATGGCGTGCTCCAGGTTCGCCGGCAGGACAAGCTGCGGCACCCCCGCCTGCAGCCCGGCGTAGGCGGTGGCGAGCCCGGCGTGGTGGATCAGCACCCGTGCCTTCGGCAGCAGCGCGCCCAGGTCCAGCGGCTTGCGGTGGATCGCCATGTTGGCCGGCGCGCGCTTCGCCACCGCTTCGGGCGGGGCGCCGCTGACGTAGGCGTGGCAGGGCACGCCGCTGCCGGCCACGGCGGCGAAGGCGTCGCGCAGGTGCGGATGGCTGGCCGGCAGGTAGAGCGCGATGGGCTGATCCGCGCGCGCCTCCACCGGCGGCCCGGCGGCGATGCGCGGTACGTTGAAGGGGGTGAAGGTCGCCTCGCGCCGGTGGACACCGTAGGGATCGAACTCCGGAATTGTGCAGACATAGGTCCGCGGTCCGGAGAACAGGTCGGCGAAGTGCCCCACCGCTGCCAGCCCGCGCCGCTTTCGCATGCGGTTGGCGAGGCCCAGCAGGTCGCGTTCGTGCGCCGCGCTCTCCCTCGGCACCGTGCGGACCCACGGGCGCAGCGGCGGCAGCGGGCGGCCGGGCGGCGGCACCGTGTAGCCGTTGCCCAGCACCACGCGCGCCACGTCCGCACCGGCGACCAGCGCCAGTGTCGGCGCGAAGTCGGCGACGACGAGGTCGGGCCGCGTCTCGGCCAGCACGGCGCTCCAGCGCTCGGCCGCCGCCGCCAGCGCGTCCTCGCGGTGGTAGCCGAACAGCCAGATGACGTCGGCGAAGCTGTGCGTGGGCACCTGGCGGGCGGTCCTGGCGTCGGCCACCTCCCACGACCAGCCTTCCAGCACGGGAACACCCGGCAGGCCGCGCGCCACCGTCGGCGCGGTGGTGGCGAGGCGCGGCACCGCCACGGTGATCGCATGCCCGGCCGCCGCCAGCCTCTGCCCAACCGCCGTCAGGCGGTTGAGGTGGCCGAGCCCGGCGCCGAACTCCCATGCAAGCAGAACCCGCGCCATGCCGAACCCCCGGTTGTCCTGCCCTGCTGATAGCCGGGCGGACCGGCCCCGGTCAATCCGGTCGGCGCATTCACCGGCCGCCGCTCTCCAGCGTCGACAAGTCCCCCTCCGGCAGGCCCAACTCACGCGCTTTCAGCAGGCGGCGCATGATCTTGCCGCTGCGGGTGTGTGGCAGGGCATCGGCGAACGCCACCTCGCGCGGCGCCAGAGCGGGACCAAGGCGGCGGCGGGCGTGCGCGATCAGCGCGGCGGCCAGCGCCGGTTCGGCCGCGTGGCCGGGCTTCAGCGCGACGAAGGCCTTCACCACCTCCCCCGCCACCGGGTCGGGACGGCCGATGACGCCGGCCTCGGCCACCGCCGGGTGTTCCAGCAGCACGCTTTCCACCTCGAACGGGCCGATCAGGTGGCCGGAGGACTTGATGATGTCGTCAGCCCGGCCGACGAACCAGAAGCGCCCCGCCGCGTCGCGCCGCGCCAGATCGCCACTCAGGTACCAGCCGCCGGCAAACGCGCGCGCCGTGCGCCCGGCGTCGCCCAGGTAGCCTTGGAACAGCGACGGCCAGGGCGGGCGCAGCGCCAGTTCGCCAACCGCGTCCGGCTCCGCCATCACCTCGACCCGGCCGGGCGTAGGGCGCAGGATGGCCGCCCCGATCCCCGGCACGGGGTGGCCCAGCGCGCCGGGAACGGCGTCCGGCCCGGTGTTGGCGAGCATGATCGCCCCCGTCTCCGTCTGCCACCACGTGTCGCGGAACGGCTGGCCAAGCACCGAGGCGCCCCAGGCGACCGCCTCCGGGTTCAGCGGTTCGCCGACGCTGGCGCAGACGCGCAGGGCCGACAGGTCGTGCCGGCGCGGCAGCTCGTCCCCCACGCGCATCAGCATGCGGATGGCGGTGGGCGTGGTGTACCAGACGGCGACGCGTTCCTCGGCCAGCACGGCGTACCAGCGCGCCGGGTCGAAGTCGCCCTCGTCCGCCACCAGCGTGGCGCCGCAGGCCAGCGGGGCGAGCACGCCGTACACGGTGCCCGTCACCCACCCCGGATCGGCCGTGCACCAGTAGGTGTCCGCCGCCCGCAGGTCCAGCGCGTGGCGCGCCGTGGCGAGTTGCGCCACCAGCGCCCCATGGCCGTGCACCGCCCCCTTGGGCGCGCCGGTCGTGCCGCTGGTGAAGTGCAGCAGCGCCGGGTCGTCCGGCCCGGTTGGCGCGCACGCCGCCTCCGGGTCGGCCTCCGCCATCAGCGCGGCCAAGCCCCGCGCCCCCGGCGGCGGGTCGTCGATGGTGATGACGTCGAGGTGCGCCGGCACGCCGTCCAGGCCATCCCGCCCTTCGGCCAGCCCCTTGCGTCCGCACAGCACCGCCGTGGTCACCAGCACCCGCGCGTGGCCGAGCATCAGGCGGCGGCGCAACGGCTCCGGCCCGAAGGCCGCGAACAGCGGCGCCACGACACAGCCGGCCTTCAGCGCCCCCAGCATGACGGCGTACAGCGCCGGTACGCGCGGCAGCAGGGTGAACACCACCTCCCCCCGCCGCACGCCCAGCCGGCGCAGGGCGTCGGCGACACGGCTGCCGTCGGCCGCCAGTTCCGCGTAGGTGAGCGTGCGGGTGGAGCCGTCGCGCCCGCGCCAACGCAGCGCCACGCGCCCGCCGTTCCCGGCCGCGACGTGCCGGTCCACCGCGGCCCAGCCCATGTTGAACCCGCCGTCCGGCGTGGTCCCCAGTTCCTCGCGCGCCGCTGCCCACATGTCCATGGCCGCGTCCATCGGCACCGTCAGAACACCAGCCGGACGTGCGCCACGCCGGGATCGTCCGCCGTGGTGGCGCGGGTGAAGCCCAACACCTCGCACAGCTTCAGCATGCCGCGATTCTCGAACAGCACCTCGCCGTACACCTCGCGCAGGCCCCGTGCGCGGGCGTGGTCGATCAGGCGGCGCATCAGCACGGGGCCGAGGCCGAGGCCGGCCATGTCGTGCGCCAGCATGATGGCGAACTCCGCCCGCTCCCCCGCCGCGTCGCACGACAGGTGCGCCACCCCGTGCAGCGCCGCGTGGCCGGGCACGCCGGGGTCGGCGACCGCAAGCCCCATCTCGCGGTCGTAGTCGATCTGCGTCATGCGGGCGGCGGTGGTGTGCGACAGTTCCGCTTTCGGGGCGAAGAAGCGCAGGCGGATCTCGTCCACCGTCAGGCGGTGGAACAGGTCCTTCAACGCCGGCTCGTCCTCCGGCCGTACCGGGCGCAGCAGGAAGGCGCGGCCGTCCGGCAGGGCGAAGGGGTATTCCAGGTCCTTCGGGTACGGCCGGATCGCCGGCGGCACGCACCGCCCGCCCAGGCGCACCGCCGCCCCGCCGGGGCCGAGCGTCAGCGCCGTGATCGCCGCATGGTCGCTCACCAGCTGCGCCAGCTTGACCAGCGGCAGGGTCAGCGCCTCGCGCCGCGCCGCCGACAGGCCCGGCACCCGGTCCAGCGCGTCACGCGCCAGCTTGAGGTCGAGCGGCGGCAGGACGGCCACTGGCCCCACCGTCAGCACCGGCCCGAACAGCGAATCCTCGCGCATGCGGATGGTGAGGTCGTCGTCCACCGCCCCGGCGATGCCGTAGGACGCCAGCAGCGCCTGCGCCTCGCCACCCGTCAATTCGGCGCGCGCCGCGCCGTCGGCGAGGATTCGGGCCGCGGTCGCCGTATCGGGCACGAAGTCCTCCGACACCGACGGCGGCGTGGCGGTGAGCAGCTCCTGATTCCGGCGGAAGCGCACGATGTGCAGGAAGGCGCGCACGGCGCGGTCCGGCGTCTCGAAGACCGGCGCGTGGTGCAGCGCCAGCTCGCCCGCCGCCCGCTCCGCGTCGCGCTCGCCCAGCCAGCTCGTCAGCACGCCAACGCGCGCGCCCGGCATGGCGCCGGCCACCGCGTGCGCCACGTCGCCAGCCGACGCCAGCGCGGTCGGCGCGTGCAGCAGCAGCACGGCGTCCACGCCGCTGTCGGCTTGCAGCCGCTTCAGCGCCGCCGCGAAAGCCGGCCCGGCCGCCCCCTCGCCCAAGTCCAGCGGGTTGGCGTCATGCGCCGGCTGGGCCAAACGCCCCGCTCCTTCCAAACGCCCGTCCAGCAGCGCGTCGGCGGCCAATCGGCCGATGCCGCGGCCGTTGGCGACGATGGCCAGCCGGTCGCCGCGGATCGGCGTGGCGACGGCCAGCGTCTCCAGTGCGTCGAACAGTTCCTCCAGATCGCGCACGCGCAGCAGGCCGGCGCGGCGGAAGGCGGCGTCGAAAATGGCATCGGGTGTGACGTCGTGCGTCGCCTCCGCCTCGCCGTGGCGGCCGGTGCGCAGGACGATCACCGGCTTGAGGCGCGCCGCCGCGCGCGCCGCCGACATGAAGCGCCGCGCCTCCGTCAGCCCGTCCAGGACGAGCAGGATCGCCTGGCACTCGGCCTGCCCGGCCAGATAGTCCAGCATGTCGGCGAAGCCGACGTCGGCCACCTCGCCCAGCGTCACCACATGCGAGAATCCCACGTCCCGCCGCGCCGCCCAGTCGGCCACGGCGCTCGCCAGCGTGCCGGACTGGCTGACCAGCGCCACCCGCCCGGCCTGCGGCGGCCGGTGGAAGGCGCCGGCGACCAGCCGCCGTCCCGGCACGGCCAAGCCGAGGCTGGCCGGCCCGACGAGGCGGATGCGGTGCTTGGTGGCAATGCCGGCGAGGTCGGCGCACAGGTGCGCGTCCGCCGGGTGCGGGCTGATCAGCACGGCGGCGCGCGCGCCACGCGCGCCGGCCTCCTCCGCCAGGGCCGGCAGCCGCTCCGGTGAGGCGACGATGACGCACAACTCCGGCACACTCGCCAGATCGGACAGCGCCGGCACGGCGCCGGGCCCGGTGCCGACGCGCAGCAGCACCCCGGCCGTCGAGGCCAGGTTGCGCGCCACCGCGTGCGCCAGCGGCCCGTCCTCCGGCGCCACCAGCGCCACCGCCTTGGGCCGGAACACGGCGTCGAGTTCGCTCACCGACATGGCGCCTTTTTCCCCCTTCCCGCTGCGGCCTTCGGGATCCTTGCCTTTTGCCGGGTGCCCGGCCACGTTTGGGGGCCATGATGCACCCCGGACGGGCCGGGGGGAAGCGGAGGATCCCATGGAGACCGGCGCGCAACGCCGCAGCGAGATCGACACCGTCATCATCGACGCACTGAGTGCCGTGGCGCCGGAGGCCGACCTGGGCGCGCTGGACCCGACGGTGCCGTTCCGCGACCAGATCGAGATCGACTCGGTCGATTTCCTGAACTTCGTGCTGGGGATCGAGCGGCGCCTGGGCATCCGCGTGCCCGAGCTGGACTACCCGCAGTTCTCCACCCTGGACGGCTGCCGCGCCTACCTCGCCCGCGCGGCCGCCAACTGACCACAGGTCTTTTTCCGGCCGGGCGAATGGTGCTATGACGGCGCCGTCTCGCAGTCTGGAGAGTGTGTCATGCGTGCGGTCAAGATCGCCCCGTCCATCCTGTCGGCCGATTTCGCCAAGCTGGGCGAGGAGGTGCGCGCCATCGACGCGGCGGGTGCCGACTACATCCACATCGACGTGATGGACGGCCACTTCGTGCCCAACAT
>Ga0196970_1001189_pt1 | contig 19596 bp, 16 predicted proteins | sample S1v_513CmetaG_FD_148672 | JGI IMG/M metagenome (GOLD analysis project Ga0196970, IMG submission 148672) | Soil microbial communities from Anza Borrego desert, Southern California, United States - S1+v_5-13C | ecosystem: Environmental > Terrestrial > Soil > Desert | place: USA: California...
TGATGCCGCAGGCGGCCATGAAGGCCAGCGCCTCGTCCAGGCGGTTGGCGAGGTCCTCGAACTTCTCGCCGGCCGGCGAGCGCTCCAGGAAGCCCAGCGTCCACTGGTGCACCTTGTGCAGGTCGGCATAGCCGCCCTGGGCGAAGGCGCGCAGCAGGTTCAGCGTCGACGCCGCCTGGGTGTAGGCCTGCATCATGCGCTCGGGATCGGGGACGCGGGCCTCGGCCGTGAAGTCGAAGCCGTTGACGATATCGCCGCGGTAGCTGGGCAGCTCGACCCCGTTCACCTCCTCCATGTCGGCCGAGCGGGGCTTGGCGAACTGGCCGGCCATGCGGCCGACCTTGATCACCGGGATGGCGGCGCCGAAGGTCAGCACCACGGCCATCTGCAGCAGCACGCGGAACGTGTCGCGGATGTTGTTGGGGTGGAACTCGGAGAAGCTCTCGGCGCAGTCGCCGCCCTGGAGCAGGAACGCCTCGCCCGCCGCCGCCTGCGCCAGCGACGCCTTCAGCCGGCGCGCCTCGCCCGCGAAGACGAGCGGCGGATAGGACGACAGCCGCTCGACGACGGCATCGACCTTGCCCTGGTCGGGGTATGCGGGCAGCTGCTTGGCCGGCTTCGACTTCCAGCTCGTGGGGCTCCAACGCTCTACCATGACGCGCCTGCTCTTCCTTGACGATTGCGATTCGGCATTAGGCCGACGATCGGCCCGAAGGATCAACTCCATAGCCTGAATCGCCGCGACTTTTCCACCGATTCGCTGCCGGCCCGGCATCGGAATTCCGGCCACGCCCCGCGACCGGGCACCGTGTTGAGCGCAGTTCCCCGCTCTCACCATCAAACCAGCGCGATTTCGGGACCCGCGACGGACCCGAGGATTGACGTTTCACGGTTGCAATAAATAGTCTTTCAGTTCCGAATCAGCGCATATCGTGGACGAACGCCGCTCTCCACGGGATTGACAGCGCTCATAGTTCTTCAGGAGGAGCAATGCTCGATCGTGTCGCCAAGTCCGTCGCCCTGTGCGGGCTTCTCACCATCATCGGCGGTTGCGTGCAGACAGGAGGCGGCACGGGTGGGGTGAGCGGCTCGGCCGCCGGCTCGACCTCCGTCAACGCCGGTTCCAATCTTCAGCGCTGCGACCAGCCTCTCGGCACGCTCGCCGTCGATGATGGCCGGACCGCCGACTGGTGGGGTCCGTTCACCCAAGCGACGCAGATCACGAACGTGGAACCCATGATCCGCCTGATCGTGTCGCAGTCCAATTGCTTCGTGATCACCTCGATCGGCAACAGCCGCGTCGACACGAGGATGCAGAACATCACCAATCAGCAGCGCAGCGGGGAATATCGCGCGGGTTCCAAGCAGCAGATGGGCCAGCGCGTCGCCGCCGACTATTTCATGGAGCCGGCGATTCTCTTCTCCAGCGTCAACACCGGCGGCCTCGGGTCGGCCGTTGGCGGCCTGCTGGGACCGGTCGGCGCCGCCGTCGGCGGCATGATGAACCAGCGCAACACGTCCGTTACCCTGTCGCTGTTCGACGTCCGCTCCTCGGTCCAGGTCGGCATCTCGACCGGCAACGCGACCGCCACTGACTTCGGTGCGGCGCTCGGTGCCCTCGGCGGCGGAGCCGGCGGCGTCCTCGGCGGGTATCGCAAGACGCCGGCGGGCGAGGCCACCGTGGCCGCGTTCCTGGACGCCTACAACGAGATGGTCGTCGCCCTGAAGAACTACAAAACGCAGACCGTGAAAGGCGGCCTCGGCACGGGCGGTACCTTGAAGGTCCAGTAACGGCTCCGGCGGCACGCGCGAACGCGCCGTGCCGTGTCCGTCACGCCGGCATCCCGGCGCGGCAGGCCCGGCAGCGGCGCGCAGCGCGCCAGCCAGCGTTCCGCAAACGACCGATGGAGGGTTCAGGTCATGAACAGCACGCTGCGGCTTGGCACCGGACTGGCGGCGCTTCTGCTCGTTGCCGGGTGCAACGCCACCCAAACGGGCGGAACGCCGAAACTGGCACGCATTTGCGACGAGAGCGGCTGTTCCGACCGCGATCCGACGATCACGACCCACGTCCCCGAGGAGCGCCGGCAGTCCCCCCTCCTCAAAGACCCCGACCGGTACGCCGGTGAGAACCTGGAGTCCCTGCGGCAGGCGGCGGACGGCGGCTCCAGGCCGGCCGCCGACAAGCTTGGCCAAGCCTACCTGTACGGACTTGGCGGAGCGCCCAGGAACCCCACCCGGGCGGCGCACCATTTCGAGACGGCAGCGGCGGCCGGACACCCCTGGGCGCAGTACCGCCTGGCGCAGATGCTTGCCGACGGAAAGGGCGTGGCGACCGACCGGCGCCGTTCGATGACGCTGATGGAAGCCGCCGCCTTGCAGGGACATCCACTGGCCGCCCATCACCTCGGGCTGTCGTACCTGGAAGGCAAGGGTGTTCGCGCCGATGCCGGCGAGGCCCAGCGCTGGTTCACGGTGGCGGCCGAAGGCGGCGTGGCCGACGCCCAGTACAACCTCGGCCTGATGCTGTACCGCGGCACGGGCGGCGAAATGAACCTGTATCAGGCGCTCCAGTGGATGCGGCGCGCCGCCGAGGGTGGTCATCTCCAGGCGCAGACCGCCGTCGGCCGGCTCTACCTGACCGGCCTCGACACCATGGGGCAGGACATTCAAGAGGCGGAAACCTGGCTCACCATGGCCGCCGGACGGGGAGACGCCACGGCGAAATCGCTGTTGGCCACGTTGCAGAAGCAAAAGAAGAGCGATGAGGAATTCCGCCGCAAGCTGATGCTGCTGCAGGCCGAAACGGCCCGCGCCTGGGCCAACGCGGTGCTCGCAAGCTGGCTGACGGCACCGCGCATCGACTACATCGTCATTTGGTGACCCGGCGGCCCGCCGACCGATCTCGCCGACCGATTTTGTCGTTTGCGGGCCATGCCGGCGCCTTCTATAAGGCTAGGGTCCCTGCCGGCTTGGGAGCCCCGCCCGTGAAAGCGTCGTCCTGGGGGCAGGCGGCCTCCGTCTACCTGCACCCCCGTATCCTCGCCATCCTGTTCCTGGGCTTCTCGGAGGGGCTGCCGCTGGCGCTCACCGGGGCCACGCTGTCGGTGTGGCTGCGCGAAGGGGGCGTCAGCAAGACCGCCATCGGCCTGTTCGCGCTGGTCACCATGCCCTACGCGCTGAAGTTCCTGTGGGCGCCGTTCATCGACCGGCTGCGCCTGCCGGTGGTCACCCGCCTGTTCGGCCGGCGGCGCGGCTGGGCGCTGGTGACGCAGGCGGCACTGGCCTGCGCGCTGGTCGGCCTGGGCTCCACCGACCCGATCGCGGACCTGTGGTGGACGGCGCTGCTGGCCGTCATCGTCGCCTTCTGCTCGGCCAGCCAGGACATCGTCATCGACGCCTTCCGCGTGGAGACGCTGAGCGAGGAGCAGCAGGGGGCCGGGGCGGCCATGCTGGTGCTGGGCTACCGCTTCGGCATGCTGGCGTCCGGTGCGGGTGCGCTTTACCTCGCCGAGTTCTTCGGCTGGCAGACCGCCTACTACGCCATGGCCGGGCTGGTGTCGGTCGGCATGCTGACCATCCTGCTGAACCCGGAGCCGGCCGCCGCCACCTCGCGCGAGGCGGAGAAGCGCGAGCGGCACGTGGCCGAATGGCTGGATGCCCGCCCGCACCTCGGCGGCTGGCGGGCGGAGCTGCTGGCGTGGCTGTACGGCGCGGTGGTGGCGCCGTTCGCGCAATTCATGACGCGCAACGCCTGGGCCGCCATCCTGGCCTTCATCGCGTGTTATAAGCTGGGCGACGTGCTGGCCGGCACCATGGCGTCGCCCTTCTACGTCGACCTGGGCTTCGAGAAGACGGAGATCGCCAACGTCACCAAGGTGTTCGGCCTGTGGGCGACGATCGTCGGCGGGCTGGTGGGCGGCGTGGTGGTCAACCGCTTCGGCGTTCTGAAGGCGCTGCTGCTGGGCGGCGTCATGCAGATGGTGTCGAACCTGGGCTTCGTCATGCTGGCCTGGGCCGGGCACGACGTGACCGCGCTGGCGGTGACGGTGGCGGTGGAGAACGTGTGCGGCGGCATCGCCACTGCGGCCTTCGTCGCCTACCTGTCCAGCCTGTGCAACGTCGCCTACACGGCCACGCAGTACGCGCTGTTGTCCAGCTTCTACAAGCTGGGCGGCGACTTGCTGGGCGCGCCGTCCGGCTGGCTGGCCGACCACATGGACTGGGCCAGCTTCTTCCTGGTGTCGATGGCCGGAGCACTGCCGGGCCTGCTGATCCTGACATGGCTCATCGGGCGCAGCCGCGCCGGGGAACCGGACGCGGAGCCGGCGCCGGCCGGCTCCGCCCGATAGCCGTCAGACCTGCCTGGCCTCAGACCTGCTTGACCTTGCCCGCCCCCGGGCCGGCGCCCAGGTCGGCGCCGGTGGTCGGGTTGGAGTCGGGGCGCGACATGGTGCGCTGCGACACCTTCTCGATGGCCGCCATCTCCTCGGCCGCCAGACGGACCGTGGCGTTGCCGTCGCCGCCGTCCACCGCCTGCTGGTCGTGGCGCTGCTCGACGAACTCCCACTGCTCGCCCTGGTTCCACGGGCCGCGCATGTCGCCGGGACCCTGGCTCATGTTGTAGTACTTGTTCGCGTACTCGGGGTGGCCCGGCAGCTTGCCCGGCGGGAAGTTGTTCTCGATGGCGTACAGCGCCTTCTCGAAGCTCTTCTGGTGGGCGATCTCGCGCGTCATCAGGAAGGTCAGTGCGTCCTTCACGCCGGGATCGTCGGTGACGTTGATCAGGCGCTCGTAGATGATCTTGGCGCGCGATTCCGCGGCGATGTTGGAGCGCAGGTCGGCCGTCGGCTCGCCGATGGAATCGATGTAGCCGGCGTTCCACAGCTGCCCGGCGGAGTTCACCAGCGACGGCCCGCCGCCATAGAGGATCTGCAGCGTGTGGCTGCCGTTGCCCTGGGTGATGTTGGCGTAGAGGTCGGCGGTCGCGTCCGCGCCCTCGGCCAGCTTGCCCTTGGTGCCCTTGGTCAGCATCGCGACGATGGAGCCGATCACCTCCAGGTGGCTCAGTTCCTCGGTTGCGATGTCGATGAGCATATCCTTGCGGCCCGGATCCTCGTCGGCGATGCCCTGCGTGAAATAGCGCATGGCCGCCGCCAGTTCGCCCTGCGGCCCGCCGAACTGCTCCAGCATCAGGCTGGCCAGCGCCGGGTTCGGCTCCGACACGCGTACCGTGTACATCAGGCGTTTGTTGTGCATGAACATGCTGGGTTTCCTCTCGCCCATGACGATGGTGCGGAGTCCCTCCGGCCGGGCACGGCGGGCCGGCTTCGGCTGGGGGATCCCGTCAGGCCATCAACTGGAACGGGTTAGAATCGTTCCAAAATGGGGGTCGGATCTGTCCCTCAGGTCATGAACCAGCCGGTCTGCACCTGCCCCGCGGCGATACCGGCCAGGGTGAGCTGCGCGCCGGTGCTGAAACCGACGACCGCCTGCCCGGCGGCATCGGCGCCGACGGTCCAGGTCACGCCCGCCGACACCTGGATGCGGTCGCCCTCGGCGGCGTTGAAGTCGCTCGCCACGTCGGCGCCGACACTGACGACGAAACGGTCGGCCCCGGCCCCGCCCACCAGCGTGTCGTTGCCGAGGTTGCCGTTCAGCACGTCGTCGCCCAGATTTCCGGCCACGAGGTCGTCCCCCTGCCCGCCGAACAGGCTGTCGTCGCCCTGTCCGCCGAACAGCGTGTCGTTCGCCATGTTGCCGTACACGGCGTCGCTGGCCATGTTGCCGAACACGAGGTCGGCGTCCTGGCCGCCGAACAGGCTGTCCACCCCCTGCCCGCCGAACAGCGCGTCCACGCCCTGGTTGCCGTACAGCAGGTCGGCGTCCAGGTTGCCGTACAGGCTGTCGTCGCCGACGCCGCCGGTGACGGTGTCGTTGCCCTCGTCGCCGAACAGCAGGTCGTTACCTTCGCGCGAGCCGATGACGTCGTCGCCGGCCCCGCCGCGCAACGTGTCGTCATCCGCCCCCAGCACCATGATCTGCCCGGAGCCGTCGCCGACCGCGTACTGCGACCCCGCCCCGCCGGTGACCTGCGCGTTGCCGACCACGGCGACGAAGCCGACGTTGTCCACCTGCAGGATGGTACCCGGCGGCAGGCCGCGCGCGTCGATGACCAACGCCTCGCTTCCCGTGCCGCCGCCCGTGATGACGATCGGCTCCGCCGGGGCGCCGCCCGACAGCGTCGGCGTCAGGGTGCTCACCGTCACCAACGCACCGGCCGGCAGCGAGGCGGCGTAGGTGGTGAAGGCGGAGGCTAGCGCGGCCTGCTGCGCCGGATCCCCGTTCAGCGCCCCGACGGTGGCGGTCAACGTGCCCGCCAGATCGGCCGCCCCCACCGGGTTCGGCTGCCCGCCACTGGCGAGGCTGACGCCGTTCGGCGCCTGCGCGGTGATCGTGCCCGTGACCGCCACCGGAACCGGCACGACCGGGGTGCTGACCGGCGTGGAGGTGGTCCCGCCACCTCCGCCGCCACCTCCGCCTCCGCCCCCTCCACCACCGCCGCCTCCACCCCCCGAGTCGCCGCTCGTGGTGGTGGTGACCGGCGGGGCCGGGGTGTGGACGATCCGCAGCGTGCCGCCAACGCTCGTGGTGGACAGGGTCGATGCCGCGTAGCCGGAGCCCTGCAGCGTGAACGCCAGCGACTGCCCGCCCTCGCTGACCGTCACCACGCTGGACGACGAACCGGCGGAAACGCTCAGCGTCGCCGCCGCCGTGTAGCCGCCGACCAGCAGCGTGTCGCCGGCCGCGAGGTCGGCCACCGTGTCGTCCGCCCCGGCGTGGAATACGTCGTTGCCGGCGCCACCCGACAGGGTGTCGTTCCCGGCGCCGCCGCTCAGCGTGTCGGCGCCGTCGCCGCCGTCCAGCACGTCGGCGGCGTCCATGCCGCTCAGCCGGTCGTTCCCGGCGCCGCCGAAGAGGAAGGCTGCATTGGTGCCGTCCAGCGCGGAGAGCAGCGTGTCGTTCCCGTCACCGCCGCTCAGCGTGTCGGTGTCGGTGGTGGCTCCGGTGGAATGGCCCTGGAGCCAGTCGTGCCCGGCCCCGCCCACCAGCATGTCCGACCCGGCGTCGCCCATCAGCGTATCGCTGTCGCCGGACGCCGTGCTGCCGCCGTACAGCGTGTCGTTGCCGCCCGCCCCCATCAACAGGTCCGACGCGCCGGCACCGGACAGCACGTCCGCCGCGCTGCCGCCGGTGATCGAATCCGCCGACGCGGTGCCCACGCCCATCAGCCGCACGTCGGTCGCCGTCAGCCCGGACAGGTCGAGCGTCGTGCCGGCCGCCTTGACCGCCAGCGTTTCGACGGCACCGCCGTTCACGCCCTGGATGCCGGTGACGCCCGCCAGCTGGCCGATGCCCACCGTCAGCGTGACACCCGACGCGATGCGCAGCGCCTCGATGCCGTCCAGCGTCGCGGCGGTAAGGTCGGCGTCGGCCGCCGCCTCGACCGTGTCGGTGCCGGCGCCGCCCGACAGGGTATCCGCCTCGGTGCCGTCCCCCGTGCCGAACACCAGCACGTCGTCGCCCGCCCCGGCGTCGATCCTGTCCACTCCGGCGCCACCGTGCAGGCTGTCCGCCCCGTCACCGCCCACCAGCGTGTCGGCCCCGGCCGCGCCGGACAGGATGTCGGCGCCGTCGCCCCCGGACAGCCGGTTGTCGCCCTGGTTGCCGCTGACGGTGTCGGCACCGGAACCGCCGGTCGCGTTCTCGATCAGCGAGCGGGTGTCGCTGTTGTACAGCCGCGCGTTGGCGACGTTGCCGATGGCGGAATGGCCGCCGCCCAAACTGGCGAGTTGCCCGCCGGCCAGCGTGCTCCACGAACCGGGCGCGAGGTCGAGCGCCACGCCGCCCGTGTACGCCGAGGCGTCGTAGGTGTCGGTGCCGCCGCCGTCCCAGATCGTCTCGAAGATCGTCGCGGCGGCGGGGGAGAAGCTGTAGGCCGTGTCGCCGGAATTGTAGCTGTAATTGGCGCCGTAGAGCTGCTGGATCGCCGCGATGTCGTTCATCATCGGCCCCGCCGGGTAGGATCCCGCGGCGACCGTGTAGCCGCTGGCCGGCCCGCCGGCGTAGGAGCGGTAGGCCATCACCGTGTATTCCAGCGAATCCTGGCTGCTGCTCATCACCGGCCAGGTGACCGCACCGTTGGTGTAGCTCTCGTGCGGGTGCTTCAGGCCCAGCGCGTGCCCGGCCTCGTGCAGGACGGTGAGGTAGGAGTAGGTGCCGGGCGCCCAGTCGGCGGTGCCGGCGATGTTCCCGAACCACACGTCGCCCGCCCTGCCGGTGGTCGCCGGCAGGTAGGCGTAGGAGGTGCTGGGCAGGCTGCTGACGGCGAACCGCAGGTCGGCCACCGTCCCCGGCTCGGTGGCCATGGAGATCGACAGGTTGGAGACGTTCGACCACAGCGTGACGGCCGACGTCACCGCCGTCTGCTGCGCTGTGGTGAGTGCGGCGAAGCCGTTGTAAGGCTCACCGGTCGAAGCGTTGTAGGACGACCAGTTGGATGCCGCGGTCGGAAAGCCGTAGGTGATGGAGCCCGACCATTTGGTGCCGATCAGCAGGGAGTCGACGGCGTTGGTGCCGGTCAGGCCGAAGCCGCCGGTCGACGCCGCAAGGGCGCCGTCCGGCACGCCGGCCGACGACAGGATCATGTCCGTCCCGGCAGTGGCGCCGGCCCACGCGGCCCCACCGAACAGTCCCCGCTCGCACAGCTCGCACATGCCCGTCCCCGCGCAACCGCCCGCGCCCGCAAGGATTACTCCTTACGGCACAGACGGATTGTGGCGGAACGGTGCCGTCGGCGGAAGCGACCTCCGGCATTTACCAAAAAAGTCACAAGCGAAAGGGAGCCGCAACGCTACAGCTTCTGCGGATCGGCGACCTTCTCGCGCAGCAGCACGAACTCCTCCGCGGTGGAGGGGTGCAGCGCGATGGTGCGGTCAAAGTCCGCCTTGGTCGCCCCGCAGTTCAGCGCGATGGCAAGGCCCTGCACGATCTCCGGCGCGTCCATGCCCATCATGTGGCAGCCCAGCACGCGCTGCGACTCGCCGTCGACCACCAGTTTCATCAGCACCCGCTCTTCCCGGCCGGACAGCGTGTGCTTCATCGGCCGGAAGCCGGTGCGATAGATGTCCACCTTGGCGTAGCGGGCGCGCGCCTCCGCCTCCGTCAGGCCGACAGTGCCCAAGGGCGGCAGCGAGAACACGCCGGTCGCCACGTTGTCGTAGCTGATGCGCATGGGGTTGTCGTTGAACAGCGTCTCGGCCAGCGCCCGCCCCTCGGCGATGGCGATGGGGGTCAGCGCCATGCGGTCGGTCACGTCGCCGATGGCGTAGACGCTGTCCACGTTGGTGCGCGACCACTCGTCGACACGGATCGCCCCGCCCTTGTCCATCCCGATGCCCAGCTCCTCCAGGCCCAGGTCGCGGGTGTTCGGCCGCCGCCCGGTCGCCGCCATGACCAGCCCGGCCGAGTGCTCGCGCCCCAGGTGGTCGGTGACGGTGAAGCCGCCTGCCCCCTCCACCACCTTCACCGGCTTGGTGCGCGCCAGGATCTCGATGCCGCGGTTGCGCAGCTCCTGCGCCAGCGCCACGCGGATGTCGTCGTCGAAGCCGTTCAGCAGGTCCTCGCCGCGGATCATGATCGTCACCTCGACGCCCAGCCCGCGGAAGATGCTGGCGAACTCCACCGCGATGTAGCCGCCGCCGATGATGAGGATGGAACGCGGCAGGTGGCCCAGGTGCAGCGCCTCGTTCGACGTGATGGCGTGCTCGATGCCGGGGATCTCCGGCAGCGACGGCCAGCCGCCGGTGGCGATCAGGATGTTCTTCGCCGTGTAGCGCTTGCCCGCCACCTCGACCGTGTGCTCGTCGACCAGCCGGCCGAAGTGCGGCAGCAGGGTGACGCCCGAGTTCTCCAGCATCTTGATGTAGATGCCGTTGAGCCGGTCGATCTCCTTGTCCTTGTTGGCGATCAGCGTCGGCCAGTCGAAGGCCGGCACATGGCTGTCCCAGCCGTAGGCGCAGGCGTCCTGAAAGGCGTCGCGGAACTGGCTGGCGTAGACCAGCAGCTTCTTCGGCACGCAGCCGCGAATCACGCAGGTGCCGCCGACCCGGCTGCCCTCGCAGATCGCCACGCGCGCGCCATAGGACGCGGCACGCCGGCTGGCGGCGACGCCGCCCGACCCGGCGCCGATGGTGAACAGGTCGAAATCGAAATCCGCCACGGCCGTGTCTCCATCCCGTTCTTCGTTCGGCGGCGGAGTCTTCCCCATTCCGCCGGTCCTGTCGAGTGGACAGACAGTCGAGGCGCCCGTTCGTCGCGCAGGTCAGGAATCCGGATGGGGCGGGTGGCCGGCGCCGCTCAGCGCACCAGGAAGCGCTGCAGCAGCACCTGGCGGATGCGGATCGGCTTCATCTCGCGGTTGACGGCGATGCTGATCTGTTCCTTGACCAGGCGCGTGCCGGCCGGGCCGGTCAGTTCCACCGGGTTCACGTCGATCATGCTGGCGCTCAGCGCGTTGGCGATGCGCGGCGCGTGCATTTCCACCAGCTTGCGGTCGACCTTGGGGTCGAACTCCAGCAGGACGCGCAGCTCGACCTGCCGCATGCGGTGCCCGTCGGCCAGCGTGAACTCCATCGGCGGCAGCGGCGCCACGGTGCCCATGGCCTGGATCTTCGGCTCCTCCACCACGGGCTTGCTGGCGTGCGCGGTGCCGAACAGGGCCACGCCTCCGCCGCCCAGGACGGTCAGCAGGCCCAGCGCGCCGACCAGCAGCAGCGCCCCGCGCGTCAGGCTGCGGTCCGAGCCCGTGCCCCCAAGAGTGATCCGCAGCGCCATGACCCTCTACCCCTCCGCCCCGTATTGTCCTGCACGTCCCGGGAAGAGAAACCCTTCCTCTTGTACGTGCTTTCGGGATGAAACTCCCGCTTGAGGCTTGTGACAATTTAGGGCGCTCGTTATGGCGCGTCAAATATTGCAATTTTATACTGTTGCCACAGTTCCAAGACTTATTGGGAAGCAAAAAGACTTCCATTCGTCTTTCATTCGGAACTGCTTCGATTTTCGTAGCGCTTTTACGGAAAATGTCGTGCATGCGCGCAAGCGCATGAAAAAGGCCCCTTTCCGCCGGGAAAGGGGCCTTCCGTCTCCGCCGCGACCGGCGGTCAGTACGCGTATTCGCGGAACACCGGGTCGACGCTGCCGCCCCACACGCCGTGATATTTGGCCAGCAGTTCGTCCGCCGGAGTCTGGCCGGACTCGGCGATGGTGCGCAGCGTGTCGAGGAAGTGGCTCTCGTCGTCGCCCCAGTTGTCGTTGCGCTTGCGCCGCACGAGGCCGCCGTGGGCGATCTCCAGCACGCGCAGCGACACCTCGCGCACCGTCTCCTTGCGGAACGGCGTGCGCAGGCCCAGGCGCGGCACGTCGCGGCGCAGGCCCGCGCGCTCCTCCGTCGTCCAGTCCTTGACGAGGTCCCAGGCGGCGTCCAGCGCTTGGCCGTCGTACAGCAGGCCGGTCCACAGCGCCGGCAGCGCGCACAGGCGCCGCCACGGGCCGCCGTCGGCGCCGCGCATCTCCAGGTACTTCTTCAGCCGCACCTCGGGGAAGGAGGTGGTCAGGTGGTCGGCCCAGTCGGTGATCAGCGGCGTCTCGCCCGGCAGGGCCGGCAGCTTGCCCTGCATGAAATCACGGAACGACTGGCCCGACGCGTCGATGTACTTCCCATCGCGATAGACGAAGTACATCGGCACGTCGAGCAGGTAGTCGACGTACCGGTCGAAGCTGAACCCGTCCTCGAACACGAACGGCAGGTCGCCGGTGCGGTCGGGGTCGGTGTCCGTCCAGATGTGGCTGCGGAACGACTGGAAGCCGTTCGGCTTGCCCTCGGTGAAGGGGGAATTGGCGAACAGCGCCGTGGCGACCGGCTGGAGCGCCAGCGACACGCGGAACTTCTTCACCATGTCCGCTTCGCTGGAGAAGTCCAGGTTGACCTGCACGGTGCAGGTCCGCGTCATCATGTCGATGCCCAGGTTGCCGCGCTTTGGCATGTACTCGCGCATGATCTTGTAGCGGCCCTTGGGCATCCACGGGATGTCCGCGCGCGTCCACTTCGGCTGGAAGCCCAGCCCGACCATGGCGATGCCCAGTTCGTTGCCGACCTCCTTCACCTGGCGCAGGTGGCGCTGCACCTCCGCGCAGGTCTGGTGCAGGGTCTGCACGGCGGCACCCGACAGCTCCACCTGCCCGCCCGGCTCCAGCGTGATGTTGGCGCCATCGTCCTGGGTCAGCGCGATGATGTTGTCGCCTTCGCGCACCGGCTGCCAGCCGAAGCGCTGCATGCGGGTCAGCAGCTCGCCGATGCCGTCCGGCCCCTCGTAGGGCAGCGGGCGCAGGTCGGCGACGCGGTAGGCGAACTTCTCGTGCTCGGTGCCGATGCGCCAGGCCTCGGCCGGCTTGTTGCCGGACTCCAGGTAGGCGACCAGTTGCCGACGGTCGGTGATCGGCGCGCCTTGCGTGGACGGAGGTGCGGACATGGCGTCTCTCGGGCTTGAACGAAATTCGGAAAACGACGGTTTTAAATCGGCTGGCCCCGGGCGTCTTCCGCCGCGCGGAACGGGGGCCGGGCATCGCCGCCGGACGCCGTCCAGTCGCCCACCAGGGCCTGCCAGCAGGCGAGCGCGGCGAACACCGCCGTGTCGGCCCTGAGAACGCGGGGGCCAAGGCCGACCGGAACAACAAAGGGGAGTTTGCTCAAATCGTCAAGTTCCGACTTGGCGAAGCCGCCCTCCGGCCCGACCAGGAAGGCCGCCGGGCGGCCGGCGTGTGCCCGCACCGCGTCCGCGACCGGGCGGGCCGAACCGCTTTCCGCGCACAGGAACAGCACGCGCTCCGCCGGCCAGTCGGCCAGCGCCTTATGCAGTTGCACGGGCTCTGGCATGTCCGGCACGCTCAGCCGCTCGCACTGCTCGGCCGCCTCCACGGCGTTGGCGCGCAGGCGGTCCATGTTCACGCGGTGCGGGTCGGTGTGACGGGTGAACACCGGCCAGATGCGCGAGGCACCCAGCTCGCTCGCCTTCTCCGCCACGGTGTCGATGCGCCCGCGCTTGATCGGCGCGAACAGCAGCCACAGGTCCGGCCCGTCCTGCTGCGCCCGGCGCCGAGCCTGGACGGTGAGCGAGCACCAACCCTTGCCGAATCCGTCGATGACCGCCAGCCACTCCCCGTCCGTGCCGTTGAACACGGCGATGGGGTCGCCGCGCTCCAGCCGCAGCACGTGGCGCAGGTAGTGCGCCCGCTCGTGGTCGAGCCCGATCGCCTGCCCCTCGGCCAGCGGGCTGTCGACGTGGAGACGGGTCTTGGGCGTGTCCTGCATGCGGTAAGAACTCCGGGCGCTGATCGGGCTGCGCACTATAACGGCAACACGCCGGGCTCCGCGAGGTCTTGCGCGAAGCCCGGCTTCGTTCGATCCTTCCGCGACGCAAGCCCGGACACCTGCCATGGCCTCGACGACACGACGCACGCTCCTTGTCGCCCCCCTGGCGCTTCTCCTCACCGGAGGCGCATTCCTGGCATGGCGTACCCATCAGGCCGCCCAGGCGGCGCCGCTGTCCTCGGGTGCGCAGGCCGACCGCATCCTCGTCCGCAAGGCCCAGCGGGAAATGACGCTCTTCCGGGATGGGCAGCCGCTCAAGACCTACGCCGTCGCCCTGGGGCCCGGCGAACCGGGAGCCAAGCGGCGCGAAGGCGACAACCGGACGCCGGAAGGACTCTATCGAATTAGCGGCCGCAACCCGAAAAGCGCCTACCACCTGTCGCTGCGCATCAGCTACCCGGAGCCGCACGACGTCGCCGCCGCCCAGGCGCGAGGCGAATCGCCGGGCGGCGACATCATGATCCACGGCATCCGCAACGGGCTCGGCTGGATCGGCCCGCTGCACCGGCAGATGGACTGGACCGCGGGATGCGTCGCCGTGACCGACGCCGAGATCAAGGAGATCTGGCGGGCGGTCCCGGACGGAACCTCGATCGAAATCCTGCCGTAGTCAGCGCAGACGCCCTGGCACCACAAGCATCCCAACCACCGCCACCGCCGAAAAACCCGCCCCCGCCAGGAAGGTCGCGGCCGGCCCGACCGTCGCCCACAAGGCACCGGCCAGTACGCTGGCGGCCAGCAGCGCGACGCCCGTCATCAGGTGGAACAGGCCGAAGGCGGTGCCGCGCAGTTCGGCCGGGGCGGCGTCGGCGACCATCGCCGCCAGCAGCCCCTGCGTCATCCCCATGTGCAGCCCCCACAGGCCCGCCCCGGCCAGCACCAGCACCGGCCCCCCCGCGAAGGCCAGCACGAGGTCGCTCGCCACCAGCACGGCGAAGCCGGCCATCAGCAGCCCGCCGCGCCCCACACGATCGGACAGCACCCCCACCGGGTAGGACGACAGCGCGTAGACCACGTTCATCACCACCAGCACCACCGGCACCCAGGCCATGCCCATGCCGGCGTCCTGCGCGCGCAGCAGCAGGAACGCCTCGGAAAAGCGCGCCAGCGTCATCACCGCGGCCACCGCCACCAGCGCCCAGAATGCGCCGCCGAAGCGCGACAGCCCGCGCAGCGACGGCGCCGGCCGCGGCGGCCGGTGTCCGGCGGGCGCGTCGCGCACGCCCAGCGCCAGCACCGCCACCGCGGCGAAGGCCGGCACCACCGCCACCCAGAACACCAGCCGCACGTCGCCGGCCGTCAGCGCCATCAGCGCGATGGCGGCCAGCGGCCCGAGCACCGCGCCGATGGTGTCCAGCGTCTGGCGCAGGCCATAGGCGGCGCCGCGCTGCTCCGGCGGCGTGATGTCGGCCACCAGCGCGTCGCGCGGCGCGCCGCGAATGCCCTTGCCGACGCGGTCGATCAGCCGCGCCGCCAGCACCGTGGCGGCCGATCCGGCCAGCGGGAACATCGGCTTCGTCAGCGCCGCCAGCCCATAGCCGGCCAGCGCCAGCGCCTTGCGCTTGCCCAGCCGGTCACTGAGCGTGCCGGAAAAGATCTTGACGATGGAGGCCGTCGCCTCCCCCAGCCCCTCGATGATGCCGACGGACAGCGCGCTCACCCCCAGCACCGTCACCAGGAAGACCGGCAGCAGGCTGTGGATCATCTCCGACGACAGGTCCATGCACAGGCTGACCAGCCCCAGCGCCCACACGCCGCGCGGCAGGCGGGCCTTGGCTGGGGATGCGGCGGCGGATTCCGTGATTCGCTGGCCCATGCTGGGGACGTTAGGGGCGCTTCCTCCGGTCCGGCAAGGGGTTTTCCCGGCCGCGCGCTTGCCCGTGCGGCGGAGGGCCGGTACCTTGCGCAGCCCCACCGCATTTTCCTGGCGAGACCCGACCATGGACCGCTCAACCGCGCCGACCGAGGGCGGCTTCACCGACATCCGTGCCGACGGCTGGATCGACCGCTACGCGCCGGCATCCGTGCGCCCGTACCTGAGGCTGGCCCGGCTGGACCGCCCGATCGGCACGTGGCTGCTGCTGTTCCCATGCTGGTGGAGCGCGGCGCTGGCCTCCCCCGGCCTGCCGGACTGGCAGCTGATGCTGCTGTTCGCCGTCGGCGCCGTGGTCATGCGCGGGGCCGGCTGCACGGTCAACGACATCCTCGACCGCGACTTCGACGCCCGGGTCGAGCGCACCCGCGCCCGCCCAATCCCCAGCGGGCAGGTCAGCGTGAAGCAGGCGCTGGCCTTCCTGGCGCTGCAGCTGCTGATCGGCCTGATCGTGCTGCTGCAGTTCAACACCACGACGATCCTGCTGGGCGTGCTGTCGCTGGTGCTGGTGTTCACCTACCCGCTGATGAAGCGCATCACCTGGTGGCCGCAGGCCTTTCTGGGCCTTGCCTTCAACTGGGGGGCGCTGGTGGGCTGGACGGCGGTGCGCGGCGAGCTGGAATGGCCGGCGCTGGTGCTCTACGCCACCGGCATCGTCTGGACGCTGGGCTACGACACCATCTACGCCCACCAGGACAAGGAGGACGACGCCCGCATCGGCGTGAAGTCCACGGCATTGCGCCTGGGCGACCAGAGCAAGATCTGGATCTACGCCTTCTACACGCTGACCTTCGTGGGGATCGGTGCTGCGGGCGGGCTGGCGGGGCTGGGGACGTGGTTCCGGCCGGTGCTGATGCTGGCCACGCTGCAACTGGCATGGCAGGTCGCGACCTGGATTCCGGACGACCAGAACGACTGTCTGGCGAAGTTCAAGTCCAACCGCTGGTTCGGCTGGCTGGTCCTGGCGGCGATCGTCGCCGGACGGGTGGCCTGAGAGAGGTTCAGCGCTCGCTGCTGGCCACTTCGGTGGACGGGGCGGCGGCGCCGGGCTTGCGGTTCGGCAGGACGGTGCGCAGCGTGTCGCCTTCCGCCACCGCGATGGCCGGGGTCGACGGCTTGCGGCGCGGCGTGACGGAAAGCGGCGTCGCGTCGTTCTGGGCCACCGTGATGACCGGCGCCGACGGCTTGTGGCCCGGGCGCACCATCGGGGCAACGCGCGGGGTGTCCAGCTGCGCGGTCTGCAGGCGCATGGTGGCACGGGCGGCGCGGCCGGCCGGCGCGACGACCAGGCGCGTCTCCGGCTCGACCTGCTGCGGGCGGGCGCCGCCCGGCAGGATGAAGCCGTAGGTCGGGTAGGATCGCATGCCCAGCGTGTCGCCCGGCTCGTGCCAGACGCGCACCGCGCTCCAGTCGTTGTGGCCCGACACGTCGACCACGCGCATGGCGCGGCGCAGGCCGCGGCCACCCAGCCAGGAATGGTCGACCTCGATGGTGCGGCGGTCGACGACGCGGGAGACCAGGGAGACGTGGCCGCGGTTCAGGCGCCCGGAGCGCTTGAACACCAGGACGGAGCCGACGACGGGCTGCGACGACTGGGCATAGCGCCCGGAGGAGTGCGCCCACCACGTCCAGGCATCGCCCTGGATGGTGAAGTCGGAGATCGAGCGGACGACGCGGACGCAGTCCTCGGCCTGTGCGGCTGCCGGAATCATGGCGGGAGCGAATGCCACGAACGCAGCGAGCGAGAGACGGATCCCCATCGCCTTCAACCGCATGACTCCCCCTCACCAAATTGTTATCCCCTGTTGCCGAGGTAACACAGGTTGCAGGGTGAGTCTACCCTGTTTGAATTATGTAACCGAAAGCGGCTGTGGATAAGCGTACCCTGCCGAACCGCCAAAGGAACGAATAGGCCCCATGACCGCCCCGGAAATCCACGCAAATCCAGCGGATTTCGTCCGCCGAAACACGGTGGTGACGACCGCCCCGCTGCTGCCCGAAGTCCGCCTGCACCTGGCCACGGAGGTGACGCCGCTGTGGGAAGCGACCGAGGAAACCCTGCGGAAAACCAACCTTCCGCCGCCGTACTGGGCTTTCGCCTGGCCGGGCGGCCGCGCCGTGGCACGATTCGTGCTTGACTGGCCGGAGCTGGTGCGCGGGAAGCGCGTCCTGGACTTCGCCGCCGGCACCGGCTGCGTCGGCGTCGCCGCCGCCATGGCCGGGGCCGCGTCGGTGCGCGCCTGCGACATCGACGCCTTCTCCCTTGCGGCGATTCGCCTCAACGCCGAGGCCAACGGCGTGGCCCTGGAGGTGGAGGGCGAGGACCTCGTGGGCAAACCGCTGCCCGGAGTCGACGTCGTGCTGGCCGGCGATGTCTGCTACGAGCGCCCGATGGCCGAACGCGTCACCGCCTGGCTGCGCACGCTGGCCGCCGCCGGCACGCTGGTGGTGCTGGGCGACCCCGGCCGCGCCTACGTGCCGAAGGAGGGGCTGGAGTTCCTCGCCCGCTACGCCGTGCCGACGTCGCTGGACCTGGAAGACCGCGAGGTGCGCGAGACCACGGTGTGGCGCCTGCTGCCGGCCTAACCCTTGCGCCGCCCCACGTACCGCCCCGTGCGGCCGCGGTAATAGCGGTAGACCTCGCCGTGGATCAGCGCCAGATGGTCCTCGCGGATCTTCACCCAGCGGTGCAGCAGCAGCGCCAGCACGGCCAGTTGGATCAGCCCGGCGACGGTCGGCCACAGCAGCGTGTAGCCGAGCATCGCGGCGAGATAGCCCAGGATGTGCGGGTTGCGGCTGTAGCGGTACGGACCACCGGCGGCGTGGGCGCCCGCCCGGCGCCCGTGCCGGCGGACCGCGTGGGCCTGCGCGGTGGCGGCGAACACCGTCACCGCCAGCCCCAGCACGCCGACGGTGAGGCCCAGCACTGCGGGCGCCGCCGTCTCTGCGAACGCCGCGATGTAGGCGGTGCGAAGGACGGCGTCGAAGCAGAACAGCGCGATGAGTTGCACCAGCGTTCCCGGCTTCAGCGCCCCCTGGTGCACGAAGTCGGCGCGCACGTGCGTCAGCACCCGCGCGCCGGCCAGGGCGAACAGCGTGCCGATGACCAGTGCGACGGCGGCTTCCTGAAGGTGCTCCACGCGCCGGGGCTCAAAGGCCGCGCACGGGGGCGCCCAGTCCGGCGTCGATGGACGGGTGCGACTCCACGAATTCCGGCAGCGCCTCGCAGGCGTCCGAGAGGCGGTCAAGGTTCGGGTAGCGCCCCACCGGCAGCAGGTCGTCGGGTGCGGTGCGGACATAGCCGACCATCGCCGCCACGGTCACGTCGGCCTGACTGAACCGCGCGCCCAGCAGCCAGGGCGATGGCGCCACCGCATCCAGCGCGCCGAGCGCCGTCTCCGCCTGCACGCGGCAGCGCTCGACCCATGGCTCGAACTGCCGCTCCGGCGGGCGGCGCAGGCGCTCGTAGGCCACCAGCATCGCCTTGTCGATGGCGCCGGTCGCCAGCGCCACGAGTCGCAGGCACCGGCGCCGCTCCGGCCCGGCGGCCGGGGTCAGCGCCCGCTCCGGCCCCGCCAGCTGGTCCAGGTGGTCGATGATGGCGGCGCTGTCGACCAGCACCTCCCCGTCGTCGAGCACCAGCGAGGGCACGCGGCCCAGCGGGTTGATGCGCCGCATCTCCTCTGCATCGGAAAAGACGGAGAGCGGGCTGCGCGTGAACGGCAGCCCGTAGTGGCGCAGCGTCACCGCCACGCGGCGGACGTAGGGCGAATCCAACTGCCCGACGAGGATCATCGGCGGCCTCCTTGCGGCGCTGTGTACGAACGTCCGCCACGATGCGACCGGCCGCCCCCGGACGCAAGCCCACGGACGCAAGCCCACTCGCCCCTTGACGCCGGGCGCGCGCGGCCGATGCTTACGGCCTCGCTTCGCAACACGGACCCGCCGTCATGCCCTACACCTCCCTGCGCGACTTCATGGACCGGCTGCAGGCCGCCGGCCGGCTGGTGGTGGTGAAGGAGCCGGTGTCCACCGTGCTGGAGATGACGGAGATCCAGACCCGCCTGCTGGCCGAAGGCGGGCCGGCGGTGCTGTTCGAGAACGTCATCAAGGCGGACGGCACCCGCTCCGACATGCCGGTGCTGGTCAACCTGTTCGGCACGGTGGAGCGCGTCGCCTGGGGCATGGACCGCGAGCCGCACGAGCTGCGCGCGGTGGGCGAGACGCTGGCCTT
>Ga0196970_1001190_pt1 | contig 19593 bp, 17 predicted proteins | sample S1v_513CmetaG_FD_148672 | JGI IMG/M metagenome (GOLD analysis project Ga0196970, IMG submission 148672) | Soil microbial communities from Anza Borrego desert, Southern California, United States - S1+v_5-13C | ecosystem: Environmental > Terrestrial > Soil > Desert | place: USA: California...
GGGGTCGGCCGCCTCGGTTTCGCCCTGGACGGCGACCGTCAAGGCGCCGACCCGGAGCGTCAGCGCCAGCCTGGGCACTTCCTCATCCAGCAGGGCGACCAGTACGGAGGGCTTGTCCGTCTGCCCGGTCGCCTTGCGCACATCCAACACAGTGGCCACGCCCAGCGAAACGGCAACGCTGCTGTTGGACCGGGTGTCCTGCACGGGCAGAACGCCCGTCAGCTCCAGCCGGTCGCCAGGCAGAAGCCGCTCATAAGCGGGCACCAAGTCACCGGGAATCGAAACCGCCCGGTACTGCTCACCCATGGCGGTCACCTTGCCGGCAACGTCACCGGTGCCGTCCGGCACCAGGTGGGCTTTGCGCAGCGTATCTCCGGCCGCCAGGCCAAAGCGGATGCGCTTGCCCTCCGCCTCCTTGGCGCTGGTAATCGCTTCAGCCGGCAGGGCGCTGGTGGGCACTTTCTTGACCATCAAGTCTGCCGCGGCCACGGTCGCGCCCGGGGCCAGGTCACGGGCCACCACAAGCACCTCGCTGCTCGGCACCGCTGAAGAGAGGTAGCTGTAAATCGTCAGGCCCGCCAGCAGCGCCAACAAGACCGCCCCAAAGAAGAAGAGACCCGCCCCACTGTGCCGGATCGCCTCCAAACCCCTCACGGCGCCAACCTCCCCACTTCACGGACTGCAAAGTCAAGGGCCGCTTCACCTGCCGGTTCGGGCAAGGTTCCTGCCACCGGCACCCCGATGCCCATGGGCGGCGGCGGCCCATCACCAATCACGACCAGTCTGACGCGCTGCATTTCGGTCCAGCCCGAAAACTCGGCCTGTTCCAGCCGCATCTCCGTTCCGGACCATTGCCCGGCCCGGGTCACGATCCAGATTGCATCCGCCCGCAGCAGCACCGGGCGGAAGAGCCGGGGCTCCCACCGGCAGCCGAGGTCCACCACCACGATGTCAGCAGCCTCCCGTGCCAGGTGGAGCACCCCTTCCACGGCATCGTGGCCGACTTCGGTCTCTGCTGACGGGCCGGGAACAAGGAGACGCAGGCCCTGCCTCACCAACAGCTCAGGCGAAGCCTGTTTCCACTGCCAGACCGGCGCCAGCGCCGGGACGCCGAGCCGCTGGCCCAACCGGTTGGCACGGTCCAGGCTGACCAGGCCCACCCGCTGTCCCGCCTGCTCCACGGCGCCGGCCAGGGTCAGGGCCAGCGAATCGGCGCCGGCCAGCACTGCTTCGACCAGGGCGATTACCTGCCGGCCGAAGCGGGGCGCCGGCGCTGCGGGCGGGGTAACTCCAAGCGCCGCCCCGGCGCCGGCGGGCGGCGAGTCCGCCACCCGACGCTCTACCACAGGCGGGGTACACCGGACCTGCCCTACCTTCCCTTCGCCCAACCGAATGCGCAGATGCCCGGCCATCAGAGCAGGTTCCCGGGCAATGCCCGATTCATGATCGTGCGGATAAACGCCAGCATGGCCTGCCCCGAGCACGGAATCAGATCCACCCACCTGGTGTTCTCCCGGGTGAAGTTTCGCAACAGCCAGAGGCCGTTTACGCCCTCGAGCAGGCCCAACCCGTCAACACCAACCTCCTGCCGGGCGCCGGCGAAGGCCACCAGGGCCCCGGTGCCCAGAGGGCGGGCCAACGCCACAGCCAGGCCGGCCGCGGTCTCCCGGCAGAGCCCGGCGCTGACAAGGTAGAGCTCGGCAGCCCAGGCTCCGGTCTCCTCGGCCACCTGCCGGGCACGGTTCAGGTGGCGCTCGGCCAGGCGCCCGCTCGGCACAGCCGGGGCGCCCTGATCCCCCAGCCGGAAGATATCAGCCACACGCCCCACCACCGCCCCCGTCTCCAGCCCGCTCAGCCGGCAGGTGATCGCTTCCTCGTGGCAGAGGACCAACTCAACAGCCGAGCGGCGAATCACATGGAAGTGATGCCCGCTGACACCGCCGTCGCCGGCCGTATACGTCAACAGGAAGGTCGCCTCGGCGAATCCGCACGTGCCGACCAACTCGGCCACGGTCTGTTCGATGCAGATGCTCGAGTCGGCCTGTACCGAAAGCAGTCGCCGCTCAATCAGCGAAGCACGCGCCACGTCCCACGCCGTCGCGATTTCGTCGGGGCCACGCCCGGCGAACGGGTCCGGCACGCCGATCACGCTGTCAGCCCCGAGCAGACTCGCCAGAAACGCCAGCTCCGTGGTGCTGCACTCGACGGCAGGAAGTTTGACCGGCATTGCGATCGCTCTCCTTTAAGGTGAGATAGCATATACTGGAAAACATATGTACTCGAATTCTCTAACGTAGCACAAGCCCCTCAGGTTCGACATGTTTTACAAGAGATTGAAAAAGGAAAATCTGGGACCGCCCGAAGGGACCCCAGACTCATGCAGCATCGCTTCTATCACATTACGATTATCTTAGTATTCAAAATCATGTGGAGGAGGTTTCCGGAATGAGAAAGACCTGGACGTACCGGCTTTGGTCCATCATGGTTGCGGTCCTGCTCTTTGCCCACCTGCTTGCCCCGCCCCGCACCGCGCACGCTGCCGTCTGCGCCATCGCCACCACGGCCGACGGGCGCCCGTACATCGCCCCGACCGCTTCCGGTCCCGGCACGGGGAAGCTGGTCGGTTTTGACAACACCCATGGGCAGACAGCAGGCATGGCTGACTGGGTGCTGGACGGCGGATTCTCGGACATGGCCTGCGACCTGGCGGGCCAGGGGTACACCGTCGAAGAGATTCGGGCCTACCCTCTCACCACAACCGCGCTGAATGCCTACGACGTGGTGATCTTCGCTGAACCGAACATTCCCTTCACCACGGCCGAAGAGACGGCCCTGCAGTCCTACGTGAGCGGCGGCAAGGGGCTCCTGCTGGTGGGCGACCACTACCAGGCCGACCGGAACTTCAACACGTGGGACGCCACGGAGGTTTTCAACGGCTTCCGGCGCGGCCATTATAACCAGACCTTTACGACCCCTTCCTACAACTACAATGGCTTCAGCACGACGGGCACCTATACGTTCAACAGCGGCAACGACTGGCTCGGGTCGGCCTTCGGTTTTCGGTTCCGCTCCAATGCGATCGACCTGGTCGATGCCGTCAATAACGATTTCCAGGCCGGGTCAGCCACTGACCCCGACGACCCGGGCATACTGCCGGCCAACAAAACCTTCAATATTACCAGCGGTGTGACGCACGTGGCCACGTACGCCGGAGCGACCATCAGCATCGTCGACCCGACCAAGGCGATGGGCATCATCTACCCCAACAAGAACAGCCTAAAGCGCTGGGCCAATGCCCAGTCCACTGACCCGGTCGCCCTGTATACCGACAACGTCGGAACCCCTGCCGGCGGCAGTTCTACCTACGGCGGCGTGCACGAAGGCGCCTACGTGGTGGTGGCCAAGCCCTCCGCCGGCAAGGTGGCGGCGATTGGTGACAGCTCGCCCTGGGAAGATGCCACCCCCAAATACAAGCGTGAAGATAACGGCAACACCAAGTCCACCCACGCCGGCTGGACCGACAAGAGCCACGCCGCCCTGGGCATCAACCTGGTCAACTGGCTCGCCACGCCCGACGCGGCGACCAGCATCGACCCGGCCCTGCGCCAGAGCGCCACCCAGGAGCCCTACGACGTCTTTACCATCGGCGAGCCCATCGCCGAGCCGTGGGCTGCACCGCCCGCCGGTTACCTTTGGTACGATGCAACCACCTTCAAGGCCGGCGCTTACAACGGTACGAATACCGGCGGGGGCGGCGGGACGGAGGCCTGGGCCTTCACCCCCATGGCGCCCAACGCCTATCCGAACAACAAGTATGCCGCTTTCTTGGACGGCCAGGGGCTGACGCCCGGCGGAAGCTACAGCACCCAGGCCTACCTCTACGTCACCGGTTCCGGCACGCAGATCTCCACACGGTACAACCGTTCCACCCAGGCTTATGTGGACGCCCTGACCGCCGTCTCCCTGACGGCGAACGCCAGCGGCAAGCTCCAGCGTTGGGAGTTCTGGACCCTGGCTTCCACCGCATCCGACCGGGCCCTCAGCCTCCGGCTGAAAGTGGGCGGCACCACCAAGCTGACCCAGACCGTCACGCAGGTCGCCACCGGCTCCTTCGGCTACCTGACCGTCGAGACGACCCTTGGGTACAGCGACGGGCTCCACGCCGCGCTCTTCAGCAAGAACGGCGCCCTGGACACCGCCGTGCAGATTCTGCCGACAGGCAACACCACCGTAACGCTGCCCGCCGGCACCTACACACTGGAGATCAAGAACGACACCGCGGTCAAGCAGTCGAACGTGACGGTCAACATTACTGCGGGCAGTACCGCCTCTCTGACACAGATTCTGAACGCCGGCGGCGGGGGCGGCACGGGTAAGCTGCTGATTAACGAAGTCCTCTACGACACGCCCGGCGACGACAACGTCGAGGAATGGGTGGAACTCTACAACGGCACCGGGGCGGCCATCAATCTGAGCGGATACAAGTTGATCGACAACGCGGCCACCTACACCTTCGGCAGCGTGACGATCGCGGCGGGCGACTATCTGCTGGTGGCCCGGAGCAGTGCGGGTTTCTCCAGCCTGTATGGCTTCAACCCCGACGTGTCCGGCCTGACGCTGGCCTTCGGTAACTCGGGCGATAGGCTGACGCTGCGCAACGCTGCGGGCACCGACGTCGATTTTGTCGCCTGGGAGGGCTACGTCACTGGCTGGAGTCTGAACGCAGCCACCGGTCAGAGCATCTCCCGCAAGGACAAGCTGGTCGATACGAACGCAGCGGCCGATTGGGCTGTTGGTTCGCCGACACCCGGTCAGTAACTTTCGCGAAGGGAAAGCTCTTTATCTACCAACATTGCACCTTTTGAATCTTTCCAACGCGTAGTATGATGGAATACGCCCACAGCCTTCATAGACGTGTTAGGAGGATTCGTATGCGCAGTTGGACTCGCGGCATTGCCGCCGTGCTCGCTGTTGTCGTGCTCGCCCTGGCTGGTTGCACCGGCTCCGGTAGCCAGAAGAATGTGGAGCTCAACTTCTACTTCCCCATCGCCGTAGGCGGTCCGCTCCAGGCCAAAGTAGATGCCATGGTCACCGAGTTTACCACCGCCAACCCCAACATCAAGGTGACCGCCGTCTACGCCGGCAACTATCAGGACACCATGACCAAAGTGCAGGCTGCGAAGCCCGAAGTCGCCGTCCTGCAGGCGACCGACATCTTCACCCTGACCGACCTGGACCTGATCGTCCCCATCGACGACTTCGTCAAGAAGGACAAGGACGGCGAGGCGTACATGGCGGATATGGTGCCCGCCTTCATGGGCAACAGCAAGCTCAACAACAAGACCTGGTCGGTGCCCTTCCAGCGCTCAACCGTGGTCATGTACTACAACAAGGATCTGTTCAAGGCAGCCGGTCTTGACCCCAACAAGGCGCCCGCTAACTGGACCGAGCTGGTCGACTTCGGCAAGAAGCTGACCAAGACCGACGGCAGCCAGTGGGGCCTGGAGATTCCGTCTGACGGCAACCCCTACTGGACCCTCTCCTCCCTCTTCTATCAGCAGGGTGCGAAGATGAACAACGAGGCCGGCACCACCGTCAGCTTCAACAGCGCCGAGGTGGCCGCGGGCATGGAGTTCTTCCTGGCCCTCTCCAAGACCCACAAGATCATGCCGACCGGCGTCATCAAGTGGGGCGATGTGCCGAACGACTTCATCGCCGGCAAGGCTGCGATGATCTTCCACACCACCGGCTCCATTGGCGCCATCAAGGGTAAGCTCGATCCGGCGAAGTTCGGCGTGGCGCCCCTGCCCGCCGGCAAGTCCTTCGGCTCGCCCACCGGCGGCGGCAACCTCTACATCCTGAAGTCCACCAAGGAGAAGCAGGAGGCGGCCTGGAAGTTCGTCCGGTTCCTGACCGACACCAACCGGGTGGCCCAGTGGTCCGCCGACACCGGCTACATTCCCTACCGGAAGTCCGCCATGGAAGCGAAGCCCTGGAAGGATGCTGTCGCCGGCTTCGCCGGATACAAGGCCGCTGCCGACGCCCTCCAGCACGCCCAGCCCGAACTGGCCACCCACAACAACCAGCAGGTGCTGAAGGCGATGGGTGACCAGCTGCAGGCGATCATCACGGGCAGCAAGGATGTTAAGACCGCCCTGGAGCAGGCGCAAAAGGACGCAGATGCGATCCTCAAGCCGTTCCAGAAATAAACCGGAGGCGATCGCATGGCGCAGCCTGCCGTCAAGGTAGGACCTGCCGGCAAACCCGTAAAGCGGAGGGCCCCCAGCGTCAACTGGGGGCCCTATCTGCTCTTGTTACCGTCAATGATCTTGCTGGCAGCCTTCACCATCTATCCGATGCTCTCGTCCGGCTACCTGGCCCTGTTTCACGCCAACCTGGCGCACAAGGAGCCGGTCTTTGCCGGGGTAGAGAACTTCCAGACCCTGTTCACGTCCGACCTCTTCCTCAAGTCGCTGAAGAACACAGTAATCTTCGCGCTCTTCACCATTCCCGCCAGCGTGCTGTTGGCCATGTGGCTGGCGCTCCAACTGAATCGGCGGCTGAAGTCGGTCTCGTTTCTGCGCGCGGCCTATTTCTACCCGACGATGCTGCCGCTGGTGAGCGCCGCGTCGGTCTGGAACTTCTTCTATAACCCGCACTACGGCCCCGTCAACCTGCTGGTGAAGCTGTTCGGCGGCACGGCCCACAACTGGCTCGGCGATCCGCAAACGGCGCTACCCGCCGTTATGTTTGTGTCGATCTGGAAAGATGCGGGCTATTTCATGATCTTCTTCCTGGCCGGCCTGCAGAGCCTGCCCTCGGACGTCTTTGAGGCGGCGGACCTGGACGGTGCCAACCGCTGGCAGCAGTTCTGGAAGCTCACCTTCCCCCTGCTGTCGCCCACAACGCTCTTTGTGGCAACCATCAGCTTCATCAATGCGTTCAAGGCAATGGACCAGATCTTCGTGATGACCGGGGGCGGCCCGGAGAATACCACGAGTACGCTGCTCTTCTATATCTGGCAGCAGACGTTCCAGTTCTGGGACAAGGGGATGGGCGCCGCCGCATCGGTGGTGCTGATTCTGATTCTGCTGGCGGTCGCCCTGTTCAACCAGTTTTACGTGGACAAGAAGGTGCATTATGAATAAGAAGATGACCTTCTTCGACTGGGCGATGTACCTGACCACGGCTGCCGTGGCGCTCAGCTGGCTGATCCCCCTGATCTGGATGTTCGCCACATCGATTCGACCTGAGACGGCCCCGGTGGGCACTGGCTCGATGCTCTGGGGCGGGAGCGCCACCTTTGCCAACTTCCAGCGGGCATGGTCGGCGGCGCCGTTCGGGACGTATTACAAGAACACCGTGATCATCGTAATGGGCATCTTATGTATGCAGATGGTTACGATCACGCTGGGTGGCTACGTTTTCGCCCGCATGAACTTCCGGGGCAAGGACCTGCTCTTCGTGGCCTTCCTGCTGCAGTTGATGGTGCCGGCGGAGGCCCTGGTGGTGCCAAACTATGCCACGGTGGACTTTCTCGGGCTGGTCAACAGCCGGGTGGCTGTCATGCTGCCCTACATCGCGTCGGCCATGGGCACGTTCCTGATGCGGCAGACCTTCAAGCAGGTGCCCCGGGACCTTGAGGAAGCGGCGATTATCGATGGATGCAGCCACTTGCAGGTGCTCTGGCATGTGTTTATCCCCGTGGCGAGGCCGACGCTGGCTGCCTGGGCGCTGTCGTCGATCAGCTTTCACTGGAACAACTTCTTCTGGCCGCTGATTGTGACCAACACCAACGAGGTGAGGCCCCTGACGGTGGGGCTGGCGCTGTTCACCAAGGCGGCGGAAACCGGGGCCGATTGGTCCTTGATTACGGCCGGTACGGTCATGGTGGTCGCGCCGCTGCTGGTTGCCTTCTTCTTGTTCCAGCGGCAGTTCATCAACAGTTTCATGCGATCAGGCATCAAGTAGCTGTTCACAACGAATAAGGGGCTGTCCCAGGAGTCATCAAAGATGACGAGGGACGGCCCCTATTGCTCTACGTGGCTTGCATATTCCCATCACACTTCGGCGGTGTGGGGAGATTCCCGTGCGTCGGTGGACGAAGAGACCCTTGGGCATCCCCTTCCGTTTGTCACTGGGCTTTCTTCTGTTCGATGGTCTGCTTCAGCCCTTCGGCATCATCGGGGGAGATCAGGTAGGCCTGGTCTTTTGCCTTGATAAAAAGGAGAGGGTGGGTAAGGTCGTTGATGACGGCCTTGAAGCTGCCCAGGTCGTTGTTGGCGTAGGTGCCAACCTGAATCTGTCCCACGCCAAAGCCGAACGAACGGCGCATGGGTGGGGCTTTCGGGAGGATCTCTACCCGTTCGATGTCAGCGTAATCAACCTCGTAAGTTGTCTTCATGAAGAGGACGCCCCGGTAGGAGATGGTCAGGGAGCTGTCGGAAGCGGTAAAGCTCATGGTGGCGTTAAAGCTGAACCATGCGGCGCCCATAATCGCCAGGACGATGAAAGCGACCGCGTATGAGACTTTCCGACCGTCGGTGTTTATCAGTTTGGTGAGAAATGACATGGATGAGTACCTCCTGCGTGCATGACTGATAGGAAGACCGGCGCAGTCCCCCGATTCGTTCAGCGGGTGCCGCCTTTACGGCAGAGGCACTTTCCTGGCGTTTCGATACCCGACCGCTGCACCAACCGCGGCTCCAATCATGAGCGGAGGAACCAGCAGGAACAGGCTGTAGTACAGGTGGTCGATGTTGAAGACCCCAGGCCCACCCCACTCATACTGCAGGGCGTTGTGCAGGAATGTCCACGCCGCAGCCGGAACCAGCACGGCCAGAGTACCGTGCAGGGCGCCTTGGCCGGTTGTGCTGCAGCGGGAAGCGCTCCACCAGGCCGTCGTGCAGATGAACAGCACGATCAGGGGCATTGCGTTCCCGGCGCCAAGCGGCCTGAGTTGATCGATGAACATCGCTGCAAAGAGCCCGATGACCAGTGCTGCAAACCCTCGACCAAGCGAACGCCAGACCATACCTGGCACCTCCCATCGCGCGAAACGGACGATCTACCTGACGCCCATGACGTAGGCAATGACCCAGTATAGCATGGTGAAAAACCCGAACCCAGCCAGGGTCAGGATGGTGCCAATAAACAGCGTCGACTTATACCAGGGCTGCCGGGAATCTGACATGACGTGCCCCTCCTCAGGAGTATCCAGGGTTGACCGTTACTTATGACGATACGCACCCCCGCCCGGAGACGCAAGTCCCGGACGGGGGTGCGCTATAGAGGAGGCCGCCCCAGCGGGGCGGCCACTTATTGCCAGACCGACAGAATATCCGCGGCGACACGGCTCCACCCGTATCGCTCCTCCGCCAGCGCCCGCCCCGTGCTGCCCATGCTATTGCGTTTCCCGGAATCCGACAGCAGGGTCGAGATGGCGGCAGCCATGGCCGCCGGGTCTTCCGGGCGGTCGACCACCAGGCCGTTGCCCATCCCCGAGACGACCTCGGGGTTGCCGCCCCGGTTCGTGGTGATAATGGGCAGGCCGGCGGCCATCGCCTCGTAGTGGACCCGGGCCAGGGGCTCCTCCCAGAGCGAAGCGCACACGAAGATATCGCCGGCCCAGAACCACTGGTGGACCTCGTCGGCGGGAACATACCCCGTGGTCACGACCGGGATCGGCGCCCGGGCCGCCAGCGCCCGCACGTAAGCGACGTAGTCGCTCACCTTATCCTCGCCGTACCACTTGGAGCCCACCAGGACCAGCGCCGCATCCGAATGCTTGCGGGCAATCAAGGGCATCGCCCGGACCAGCACATCGGCGCCCTTCTTGGGCGACAGGCGCCCAACGAAGAGAATCACCTTCTTGCCATCCAGGCCCAGTTTGCGCCGCAGGGAGTTCCGCACCGACTTCGCCTCGCCCGAGGACGACCAGGCGAATCGCTTCAGGTCAACGCCGGAGTAGATGGTGCGCAGTTTATCCGCCGCTTGCGGATAAAGCTGCGCCACCCGCCGCCCCACGTAGTCACTGACCGTCACAATGCGCTCCAGCTGCTCGATGGCCGCCGCAGCCTCTTCGGGGTCGATCTTGAAGGTCTCGAACATGTCGTTGTGCATGCTCAGAACCAGGCGGGCCTCCGTGGCCACCGCACGGATCGGCAGCACCGCCCGTGGCCGGTTGAAAATGTGGATCAAGTCAAAGGTGTGCGTCCGCAGATACTCCGTGACGTTGTCGAGATAGGTCTCCAGGTCGCCCCCGGGAACCCGGACGTAGCTCACCCCGCTCACAGTCTCCCGGTCGGGCAGCGACGGGTCGGTGACGCCGATAATCGTCAGGTCATGGCTGCGCCCCAGCTGGCCGGCGACCGCTGCGACGTAGGTCTGAATGGCGCCGCCCCGGACGGGCGGCACCGGGAGCTTTTCGGTGACCACCATCAAGACTTTCACCGGCTCTTCCTCCCTTCTCGGGCGGAGCCCGTCGTGAGCCCCAGTTCGCGCAGGGCCTGCCACTTGGAGGTTTCCACCTGCATGATTCGCTGCAGCAGCATTTCAAGCTCGGCGTTGAGCAGCAGCTCGGGCGCCATGACGATTTCTTTTACGTGCTTGTAGAACTCGTTGGGCATGGACATATCGATCAGAAGGACCTGATACAGGTCGGGTTCGATGGGATTGGCCTTGCTGTAGGCGTCAATCATGCCGCGAATCCAGGTGAGATCCCAGACGCCCATGTCATCCATGGTGCTGGTGATCAGCTTGCGCAGATCCCGAATGCCAAGGTCAAAGGAGACGCCGTCCAGGTCAATGATCCAGATGCCGCCCGGACCCATCTGGCCGTTGGACCATCCATAATCCTGATGAATGATCCCGAAAGCCAAGCCACTGTATATGCATGCAACCACGGGCGGCAGCACAATTGTTCGAACGAAGCCGCAAAACGTTGACCGAAGCGGCTTCGTCGGGTGCAGCCCTTCGCCGCCACCAGCCAGTCCAGCTGCCCTTTTCCCACCACATTGGACCACCAGCCGTCAAATTCGTCGAAGTTTCTCCAGCTTTATTAATCTTTTTCATACTTTTTCCACCTTTATTCACTCGCGAAGGGTTCCAGCAAATGCCGGGGGAGAACGAAGGACCAATGCGCGCGAGGCGCCTCAGGCCAAGCCCTGCGAGCTTTTCCAAGTTTTTTCGGCCAACATCCTCGAGCGCACGAAAAAATCCAGCCGCGGCCAGCTTTATCGATCTTTTGCATACTTTTTCAAGCGAAATCAATCTTTATCCATCTTTTTCAATCTTTTTCAGTCTTTTTTATGTTTTGCCGAGGGGTACGGAAAAAGAGCGGCAACGACCCGAAAGTCGCTGCCGCTCTTGTCACGTTTCGCCTTAGAAGAGGCCGCTGCCAAATGTGGCCGCAAAAACCAGCGCCACAATCGTCATCAGCTTGATCAGGATGTTGAGCGAGGGACCAGACGTATCCTTGAACGGATCGCCGACGGTGTCGCCCACGACCGCGGCCTTGTGCGGGCCCGAACCCTTGCCGCCGTGCGCGCCGCCTTCGATGAACTTCTTGGCGTTATCCCAGGCGCCGCCGGAGTTGGCCATCTGAATCGCCAGCAGAACGCCGGTGACCAGCGAGCCGGCCAGCATGCCCGCAAGGGCGTTGATGCCCAGCACATAGCCCATGGCCAGCGGAGCGATAACGGCCATGATCGTCGGGACGATCATCTCCTTGAGAGCGGCGCCGGTGGAAATCTCCACGCAGCGGGCGTAGTCAGGCTTCGCCTTGCCCTCCATGAGACCGGGGATCGACTTGAACTGGCGGCGGACCTCCTCCACCATCTGCATGGCGGCCCGGCCGACGGCGCTCATGGTCATGGCGCCGAACAGGTAGGGCAGCATGCCGCCGATGAAGAGGCCGGTAATGACCTTGGGGTCGGTCAGCTCGACGGCCTTCAGGCCGGAAGCCGTGGCGAAGGCGCCGAAGAGGGCGAGGGCGGTCAGGGCGGCGGAGCCGATGGCGAAACCCTTGCCCATGGCGGCGGTGGTGTTGCCGACGGAGTCGAGGGTGTCGGTGATCTTGCGAACATCCTTGCCCAGGTGCGCCATTTCAGCGATGCCGCCGGCGTTGTCGGCGATGGGGCCGTAGGCGTCAACGGCGACGGTCATGCCGGTGGTGGCCAGCATACCGACAGCGGCCAGAGCGACGGCGAAGAGGCCCTGGTTGCCGTCCGGATGGGCAGCGCCGACGGTGTAGGAGACCAGCGTGGCCAGACCGATGACGATCATCGGCCAGCCCGTGGACTGCATGCCAACGGCGAGGCCGGCGATGATGTTGGTGGCGGGACCGGTCTCCGAAGCCTTGGCGATGCCGGCCACGGGGCTGCGGTCGCCGGAGGTGTAGTACTCGGTGATCAGGCCGATGGTGATGCCGGCGATCAGGCCGGCGGCGACGGCGGTGAAGTAGATGTGCGTGCCATAGCCCAGGAAGGAGATGAGGCCGGTGGTCAGCAGGGTCAGGCCACCAGCGGCGAAGGTGCCAAGGCGGAGCGAGGTGGCGGGGTTGGTCTTCTCGTCACCGCGGACAAAGCGGGTGCCAATGACCGAGGCCAGCGTGCCGCCAGCAGCGATCAGCAGGGGCAGGACCGCCAGGGCGGGGTCGATCGCTTCGTCGACGACGGCGATGGCCATGGCAGCGATGATGGAGCCGACGTAGGATTCAAAGAGGTCGGCGCCCATGCCGGCCACGTCACCGACGTTGTCGCCAACGTTGTCCGCAATCACGGCGGGGTTACGGGGGTCATCTTCGGGAATGCCGGCTTCAACCTTGCCCACCAGGTCGGCGCCCACGTCGGCCGCCTTGGTGTAAATGCCACCGCCCACACGGGCGAAGAGTGCGATGGACGAAGCGCCGAGGGCAAAACCGTTGACGATGGCGGGATCACGGAAGAAGTAGTAAGTCAGTCCCACGCCCACGAGGCCGAGGCCGACCACGGAGAGGCCCATGACGGCACCGCCGGAGAAGGCGATGTCCAGGGCGGCGTTCATACCCTTCTGCGCAGCGTTGGCGGTTCGTACGTTGGCCTTGGTTGCCACCTGCATGCCGAAGTAACCTGCAAGCACGGAGCACAGGGCGCCGGAGACGAATGCGACGGCCGTGAACGGGCTCATGGCTTCGGTGGTCAGGCCGGTCACCAGGATCACGATGGCGAGTGCAACGATGAAGACGAAGAGAGTCCGGTACTCCCGGCGCAGGAAGGCCATGGCCCCCTGGTGAATCGCCTCGGCGATTTCACGCATTTTCGGGGTGCCAGCATCTTGCCGGCCGATTTTGCTGGTAAGCAGATAGGCCACGAGGAGAGCAAGAACGCCGGCTGCAGGGGCAGCCCACCACAGGTTCGCCATTTGGATTCTCATACCCCTTTCTGTAGACAGGCGCAGATCATAAATAGGGTACTTGGCTGACACGGCGAAAAAGTCCTATCAGCCTTACGAAAATTACTTATGCGTCCTCATTATTTGAGGCATGCAAAATTGGATGTTATAGGAAGTTATCGAGGTAGAACGATGGACCGATAGAGAGCGTAAATCGTCCACAGCGAAGTCGCCAACAAGGTGCCGCCGACGGCCAGTATCGAGTCGATGGGCCAACGCCTGATTTTGCTGATGGGCAGGTCGCCCATTTTCGGCATGGCCACGGTGGTCAGGTACCAGAGTGCAGCCGCCGGTAGGCCAAACCCCAGTACGTGCCCCCAGCCTGCTGGGGTTCCAATCATTACTGCACGGGCGAGGGCGACCAGCAGAACCGCTGAAGCCAGGGCAAATCCGGCCACGACGAGGCTGATCATCTGGAACGGGTCGGGGCCGGAACGGATGGGCTTCGCTTCCTTCCCACGGAGGATGCCCAGCATGCCGGCGCCCAGTTTGTCGGTCGCTTGCGTAAAGCGGCTGGTCAGCACCACAACGCCGACGCCGTGCGCCGGGGCGAACATTGCGATCGACGACGACCCTTCCGTGCCGCCGTTGTGCCAGATCACTCTCTCGCCGTTTTTATTGGTCTGGTCGACCCAGCCGAGGCCATAGCACTGGTTGGGCGCCATGGCGGCGGCAGCGACCCCGCTATGGGCTTCTGTCAGCGACTCAGGGGTGACGCCGGGAAGCGGGCGGTCACCCATGTGGGCCGCCAGGTACAGGGCGAGGTCCGTCACGGAGCAGGCTGTGGTGGAGCCGGCGGGCGCCAGATAGGGGCCGAGGAGCCGATGGCCGACGGGAACGGGCCGCCCGAAGGCCCAGCGGTGCGGCGTGGCAATGGCGTGAGGGCCGGTGCGATAGTCCGCCATGGACCGGGTCATACCCAGTGGCGCCATGATCTCCTCCTGGATGTACTGAGCCCAGGGCCGGCCTGACACGGCTTCCACCACCATGCCCAGCACGGCGTAGCCCATGTTGCTGTAGGCAAAGCGGCTGCCCGCCGCCGAGGCCGGCTTGACGCTGCCCAGGGCCCTGACGCCGGCTTCCGCCGAGGGCCAGATCCGATCGTAGTCCTGCGCGACGACCGATCCCTGGGCTCCCCGGGAGATGCCGCTGGTGTGGGTGAGCAGGTGGCGGATGGTGATGCGGGCCGAGGCTTCGGCGCTGGCGAGGCGGAACCAGGGGAGGTAGCGCCGAACCGGGGCGTCAAGGTCGAGCAGGCCCTTGTCTCGCAACTGCAGAATGGCCGTGGCGGTCATTGACTTGGTGATGGAGCCAATTTCGAAGGGCGTATCAGGGGTGACCGGCGTGGCGCCGCCGGCAGGGTCGTAACTGCCGTCCAACAGCACCTCACCGCCCGCTACCACCGCGTAGGCAGCCGGGAGTTGGTGCCGGCGCAGCTCTTGCTGCATGAACTGGTCGACTTTCTGCAGGAGCTCGTTCGATGGAATCAACGAAATCTTCCCTCCCCTCGGCGGTTGATCTCTCAGTACTACGGTTCCGGGAGGAAATCCTGCAGGGCGGGCCGGGCTCATCCCACAAGAAAGGGCGCAGCGCAGCGGGCATAGGGTGTCTCTGGGGGGGATGCCCGTGCAGGCCATCGACCCGGCCCGGGTGGCCATTTACATTCGCTGGTCGACGGATGATCAGTCCGAAGGCACCACCCTGGCCGTCCAGCTGGAGCGGTGCCGTCACTTTTTGCTCTCCCAGGGCTGGACGTATGACGAAGGGCGCATTTACATCGATGAGGGGTATAGCGGGGGCAACCTGGAGCGCCCGGCGCTGATGCGGCTCCGGGCGGATGTGGCCAGCGGGGCGGTCCAATGTGTCGTGGTCTACAAGATCGACCGGCTGTCGCGTTCGGTGGTCGATATTGTGGACCTGGTGCTGAAGGAGTGGGAAGGGCGCTGCTTTGTGCGCTCGACCACGGAGGAGATCAACACCCTGACGCCTACGGGCAAGGTGTTCTTTTACCTGCTGATTTCGTTCGCTGAGTACGAGCGGAACCTGATTCGGGAGCGGACGATGTCGGGCAAGGTAAAACGAGCGGAGCAGGGGTTTAACCCTGGCTTCCGCCCGCCCTTTGGCTTTGTGCGGGGTCCAGCGCCCGGCACCTTTGCGGTTGCGGAAGATGAGGCTGCGGTGGTGCGGGAAGTCTTTGCGGCCTATGTGGGCGGAACCGGACCGGCGGAGATTGCCCGGGGGCTGGGCGCCAGGGCAGGCTCGGGGCGGGCCTGGACGGCTCTGGCGGTGCGGCGGATGCTGGGCAACCCGGCCTATGCCGGGGTGCTGGCCTACGGACGCCGCCGGGACGCCATGCTGGCCAGGGCCGAAGGGGCATTTCCGGCGATTGTGGACCGGGAACTGTGGGAAGCGGCCCAGGCCTTGCGCCGGGGCCGGGGGCGGGGGAACGGAAAGCGGGCGCCCCGTGCCAGCCCGTACCTCCTCTCCGGGGTCGCCCGGTGCCCGTGCGGGGCGCCCGTGGTGGGGAAGGGCGCCGGGCGGCACCGCTACTACTGCTGCGCCCGGCGCCGGGTGGAAGGCAAGGCCGGGTGCGCGGCCCGGCATGTCCCGGCGGCGGAGGCCGACCAGGCCCTGGCGGGGCAGGTCCGGACCCTCCTGACTGCCAGCGGGGTCACGGAACAGCTCGCCCGGGCCCTGACCGCCCATCAGGCCGGGCGGTCGGCCCGGGCGGCGGCCCGGGTCGGGCGTCAGCTCTCCGGGCTGGAGGCCCGCCGCCGGCGCCTGGACGCCGACTACCGGGGCGGCGCCCTGCCCGCCCACCTCTACACCCGGGAGCTTGCAGCGCTGGACAGCGAGGAGCAAGAAGCTCGGGCACACCTGGAGCAGGAGCACCCCGCCCCTCTCCCAATCGACGATCTGTGGGCGTCCTTGCCCACACTCCGGCGCCGCTGGCTGCTCGAGAAGCTGGCAGAGTCAATCACCCTGGAACGCGCCGAGACCGGCGGCGCCTGCCTCGCCATCCGGTGGTGCACCGACCTGCCGGGCGCCCTGGTCTCCATCATCAACCAGCTGGTTGGCGGCAAGGAGCACTTATCCTGATGGACGATGCCCCAAGCCTGCTCGCCCCGGGCGACCAGTGACTCGTAGGCCGAAGCTTCCAGGCGGGCAATGGCATCCCGCGCCTGCTGCTCGAAGATATCAACCAAGGAGAGCAAGGTTTTCGATGCCTGGAACTCCGGGTATGCCTGGGCAATCTCCCGGAACCAGCCGATTTTGGACAGCACCTTCTGATAGGCCTTGGGCCACCGGGCCAGACGGGTGGTATAGCGGGCGCCCTGGGGCGGCACATAGCCCCGCGACACCTTCTGGAACTCACCCAGGCCATAGCAGAGGGCCGCGGCCCCTTCCAGGTCGACCTTGGTGGCCTGCGTCAGGGGCTCGATCCAATCGGTGACAATCCAGAGCTTCTGGCCGGTCTGCACGCAAATCTCCCCGCCCTTGGTGCGCACCAGGGGCGGCACGCGGGCGCCCTTCTTGACCAGGTACTCCTGGGCGCCGATGCTGAAGAGACTCCGCTGCGACGCCCGGTGCAGCAGCTTGAGGCTGCGGGGGCCGTGGTTCGTCTCGATGCGCCAGATCGCCCCGCCCTTGTCAGGCTTGCTGGTCACCAGGTTGATGGCGCTGACCCGCATGTCATATAGCTTCATCACAGCCTGGGCGGCCAGGTCGACATCGGCGGGAATGGGCACTTCGCCGTCCGGGCCGAGTATGGTGATCTGGTCATCGGGCAGGTCCCAGGCGTCGGGGATCACCCATTTGCCGGATGCGTGTGCAACCGGAAGCCGCTCAGAGAAGCGGATGGAGCCGCCGGCCCGGAGGCGGGTGCTCGCTTTCGGCTCTTGCCGGCTGGCGGACGACTTGCCGGATTGACGGCTCGATGACCGTGATGATTTCTCCTCGCGCCGGGCCTTCTCGCTCCCCTTCGCGGGCCGGCCGCGATCGTCCATCTGCGCACCGTCACGCGGACGGTCGCGCACCGGTTCGCTGACCGGCCGCTCCGCCGGCCGCTCCGCCGGTCGCCCGGCCTTGCCTTGCAGGGGCCGCACATCCACATTCGGGGAGTACAATACCGGCGCCCCAGGCGGTACCCAGACGATCGGTTTCATGTTGTCGGTGGGACGCTCGGTCCTGCTCTTGCGTGCAGGCCCTTTTTCCAACATTGATTCCTCCCAGTTCCGGGGCGCCGACCAGGCGACCCTTGCTCCTCTCATATTATGTTGCTTGGGCAAAAACAGGCACCCCGTGGAATGGGCCCACGGGGTGCCTATCAACATTGGAGTTGCCGGGCCAGATCGGTCAGGGCATCGCCCAGGTCGGACCGGAGCCAGTACCAGGTCCGGCTTCGCCGGAAGTGGGTGGCACAGGCCAGCAGCGCCTCACGTTCGCAAGGGCCGACCGGCAGTTCGGCTGTGGCCACCGTACTGGGAATGCCCCTGACCAGGGAGCGGAGGCAGCCGACCTGCTCGGTTCCCAGGTCGGGCCAGGTGACTTCGAGCGCGACCTCCAGGCATTCCCGGAGCGCGAAGGGATTGCGCACCGGAACCGTTGCGACATCCAACGCCGTTCCCCCCTGAGCGAAACCGCATCTACCTTCTCATACGCAGATGGTACGCATCAGGTTCGGTCGGCATACGCAATGGCCGACAGCGGAATGCGGGGCCCGGGCCGGAGCTTTGGCTCCATCCGCCCGCCCTGGCTCCGGTAAAAGAGCCGGTTGACGATACCTACGGCCATCGCTTCGCGCACCACGTCCGCCTCTGCGGCTGCGGCGCCGAAGAGGTTGCAGGCGACGGGCGAGCGGGCGTCGTTCGCCGCGGTCTCCAGGTCGGTGCCCAGGGACCAGTCCAACTCGCCGGCAATCCAGGCGTTGGGCCCCTGCCGGAAACACCAGCGCGCCCGCGCCACGAGCCAGGCCGCGAGGAACTTGCGGGCCGGGGTATCGGTGTGCAGCCTTTCGAGGATGCCATCCCGGAGGACCTGGCCTACAGGGCTGTTCAGCACTTCCAACACCGCCTGCTGCACGTCGTAGACCGACGCTTCCTTGCGCAGTTCGCGACACTCGTCAGAGAGCTGGGTGACCACGGTAATGGCCGGCTCCCCATAACGGATGAGCAGGTTGGTGGCGATAAAACCGCCGTTCTCTTCCAGGGCATAGCCTGCCGCGGGCGGTGTGGGGTTGGTCGCCCATTGCCAATAGGCATCAAGCATTCGCTCGTTCTGGCCATGTTGCTCAAGCAGCTTCTGGACGCGATCTCTCACACCGGCGTTCTGCATAGGACAACCCCTCCTGGTCAGGAAGTATTGACCAGAAGGGGTTGCTTCAAACGACGCTGCAGGCGGCGAAGTGCAGGAGATGCGCGAATAACGACAAACTATTCATACTAGAATGTATTGCAAAGGAGGGGTCAGTGCCCAATGACATCTCAAGAGCTGGAGCAGTTCCTGTCTGAGTCTCGCGCCCGCCTGCTCGCGACCGTGGAGGCGACAGCGGCGGAGCAGCTGACGAGGCGTCCGACACCCGAGCGGTGGTCGCCGCTCGAGGTTGTGGAGCACGTCGCGCTCGTAGAGCGCTGGTTCGTGCAGATCGTATCCGACCTGGCAGATGAGGGGCGCAGCCGGGGGCTGATGTTCAAAGATGGCATGGTGCGGACCATCGACGCCCTCCCGGCGCTGAACGCGCAGGTCGACCTGCGCAGGCCGATGCAGGCGGCGGAGTTCGTGCATCCCACAGGCAAGGTGGCACTGCCCCGGTTGCTGGAGCAGTTGAGCCAGAGCAGGCACGACCTGCTCGGCCTCTTACCGGCGCTCGACCAACTGGACACCGACCAGCTCAAGCAGGTGCATCCGACGCAGCACTTCGAGCTGAACGCGTATCAGTGGGTCCATCTCTCCGGACTGCATGACCGGATACACACGCGGCAGATTCGTCAGGCGCTGGAAGGGAAGTAGACGAAAGGACGCCCCCCGGCGACAGATTAGCCCGAGATAAGACGACCCTGGAAAGAACGGAAACACCGTTCCTTCCGGGGTCGTTTTTTTCATGCTGTTTCTTTGTTATCTGCAGAGCATCGGGGAGGACAAAGAACGGTAAGAACGAACGTG
>Ga0196970_1001191_pt1 | contig 19553 bp, 15 predicted proteins | sample S1v_513CmetaG_FD_148672 | JGI IMG/M metagenome (GOLD analysis project Ga0196970, IMG submission 148672) | Soil microbial communities from Anza Borrego desert, Southern California, United States - S1+v_5-13C | ecosystem: Environmental > Terrestrial > Soil > Desert | place: USA: California...
CGAGCGTTTCTGTGGAGCGGTGGCGCTTTTCGCAATCTCGGCACATTGCCAGGTGACTCCGCAAGTCGGGCTAACTTCATCGACGACACGGGCCGAGTCGTCGGCGCTTCCGAACAGAACGGCAACGTCCGCGCATTCCTCTGGACCGAGACAACTGGAATGCAGCCACTCGGTTCTTTGCCCGGAGGCACCTACAGCGAAGCATTCGGCATGAACAATGCAGGCCAGGTAGTCGGTCAATCCGGCAGCTCGCTCGGCACTCGCGCTTTTCTGTGGAGCGCATCCACCGGCATGGTAGACCTGAACACAATCGTGACCGGTCCTCCCAACCTTGTGCTGACCGGCGCCTTCGGCATCAACGTCAAAGGCGCCATTATCGCATTCGGTATTCTCGAAACCGGCACCAACCGAAATCAGGAAACTCGTGGCGACATCCACATTCATCAGGCCGGAACGAGAGCGTTCCTGCTGATGCCGCAGTAGCGGTTAACACATTCGTGAGCCACTCCTAAACGCAGAAAACTCTTCGCGGAACCCGCAGTATCTTAGGGTCCAACGTGCACCAGAGGAGGATGGCATGCGAAGACTCGTTTGTCTCTTCACGATAGGAGCGTTAGTGGTGCTTACTGTCGGTGCGGGTACGGCTGGCAAGGGCGGATGGGCAATGAACGCGACGGCGATCGAAGCCTGTACATGTCCGATGTTTTGCCAGTGCTACTTCAATACCAAACCGGCAGCGCATCAGGAACACGACGGCAAACACTTCTGCAAGTTCAACATGGCTTACAAGATCAACAAGGGCCACCACGGCGCCACGCAGCTCGATGGGGCCAAGTTCTGGGTTTCCGGCGATTTGGGCGACGACTTTGGCGACGGCCAGACCGAATGGGCGGTCGTAACCTTTGACAAGAACACGACCAAGGCTCAGCGCGAAGCGTTGGGTGCGATCCTGCCGAAGCTGTTTCCAGTGAAGTGGAAGTCGTTTCAGACTGCCGAGGGCACGGTGAATTGGCAGGCGACACCGCACGGAGCACATGCAACTCTCGACGGCGGCAAAACAGCCGAAATAAGGCTGAAGAAGACCGATTCTGCGATGGTAGCGGGCAAGCCCGCCGTACTGCGCAATGTGCGGTACTTCGGCGCGCCGCGTAACGAAGGGTTCATCATGATGCCGGCCGAGCTTCAGGCCTACCGCGTAGGCGAGCGTGCCTTCGAAAGCAGGGGCACGAACGGCTTCATGATCACCGTCGACATCACTTCGGCCGACAGAAAGGCTCCCACCAGCGATAGCATGGCTGGCTCGATGCACTGAGACCACATTCTCGATTGCCAAGGAGCCCGGTCACGCGCGTCGACTGGGCTTTTCTGTTGTATGCCGATCGACAATTAGCTGACCGCGATGCCCGCGTAGCCTACGACCATGTCGCGATCTCCCGAGACGTCACCGGAGGTGGCGTACTTGATCAACGTCGCTTCCGTTGCTCCCAGTTCGCTGGCGGCTGTCAGCATGGCCACAGTCGGGCCGAAGCCACACATGGTGATGTTGTGTCGCGTGACGGCTTCCCACAGCCCGCGAGGATCGAGGGCAAGTATCGGATCGATGGCTCGTCGGTCCTTGATCCGCGTGACCGAGTCGGACTCATAGTGGTTCATGTCGCTGGAAGCGATCACGAGAATGCGTTCCGACTCATGCCGGATGGCTACACCGATTGTACGACCGAGTTGTTCGAGAGCATCGAAACGAGACGTCCCGACCGTAACGGGCACGAAGGTGAACGAAGGCACAAGCGCCTGAAGGAACGGAACCTGGACCTCAATCGCGTGTTCGTTTCGATGAGCGAGAGGATCTTCGATTAGCAGGTCGCATTCCTCTTTGAGGAGTGATGCGAGATCCGTGTCGATCGGCGCTTCGCCCAATGGCGTGAGCCAAGCTCCCTGGCTCATGATGGAGAGCGGCGTTCCCAGCCCAGTGTGATTCGGGCACAGGATGATGAAACGAGTCGGAAGCTCGAGACGGGCGTAAACGGCGCCTGCAACGTGGCCCGAGTAGATGTAGCCAGCGTGCGGCACGACGCAGCCAACGGCACGAATCCGATTCCCCTCCGGAGCTGTGTACTCCCGAATGTCGGCCAGTAGAGTGTCGGCGCTATGGGGATAAAACTGACCTGCAACGGCAGCCGTGCGAACGGATGTGGCCATGCGCGCCTCCATGCAAAAGCTTACTCCAAGTTCGAGGCCAGGAACCACATCCGGAACGCTGTCAGTCCTGCGTCGGTTCAGGCTTCAATGACCGGAATACTGCTGCAGCTCTTTCGAGCGGCAGGGCTTCAGCCCGGACGTCGGAACGGAGCTTCGCCTTCTCAAGAGCTACACGGACACCTTTATCGGGATACCGCTGTTTCAGATTGTTGACGAGCGTTTTCCTCTTTTGCGCAAAAGAGAGTTTGAGAAAGTCGACGAACGGCTGCGGTTCGACGGAGAGACGTTCAAACTTGGGGTCGATGTTCAGGCGCAGAACGGAAGAATGCACTTTCGGCGGTGGGCTAAACGCGCCAGGAGGAAGCGTGAAAAGCTTCTCAATTCGAGCGTAGAGCTGACAGGTAGCCGAGAGCAGTCCATAGTCGCTTGTTCCTGGTTTCGCTACGATACGATCTGCAACTTCCTGCTGGACCATGATGACAACTGATTCGAAAAAGCGATGACAATCGAAGATTCGCAGCAGAATGTCAGACGTGATGTAGTACGGGATATTGCCAACGGCGCGAATTTTATCCGGAGGCTGAGGCGTGAGGCCGGTGACTGTGGTGCCTGGCCGTGGCCCTAGCAGGGAAGCGATGTCCACGTCGAGGAAGTCGGCCTCGATCACCTCCACGTTGTTCATGTTGGCGTACTTCATTCGAAGTTGCGCAGCGAGAACGCGGTCGAGCTCAATGGCGATCAGGTGTGGTGTGCGGGGGATAAGGAGGTCTGTGAGTGCTCCGCGGCCGGGGCCGATCTCCAGTACCTTTTTCTGCGAGATGTCACCGAGTGCTTCGATGATCCGTTGAGCCGCGCCGCGGTCGGCCAGGAAATTTTGACCGAGGCTTTTCTTTGCTCGTGACACGATCTCTGTTGCGGGTACCTGTTGGGCGCCGACCTCGTTCGTCGCTGGTTTGACCCTCTTTCCGTAAGCCATTTACACTCGTTCTTTCCGCCCACAGGGTTAAGCTCTGCTGGGCTGTCGTGATGCGTGCTCGTGCTCCACTGCAAGGGCCTGTCTCGCCACTTGGCGCCGTCACGGAGTTTGGACGTAGAGCAGTCCGAATCCCCGAATTGTTTGCAGTCGACCGGAGGAAAGCGTACCGATGCACATCGTTTTCGCGGCATCCGAGTGTGTTCCGTATTCGAAAACCGGGGGCCTTGCGGACGTTGTTGGCGCCCTGCCTCACGCGCTTGCCCAACTCGGACACGAAGTCTCGGTCTACCTGCCGCGCTACAAGCAATCCAGGCTTCCGCAACAGACTGCGACCGTGTTGCGAAGTGTGACCGTTCCGTTCGACGACACCTACCGGTTCTGCTCAGTACTCGACGCTGGTAAACACTCCGGGGTGCAATTCTACTTCATTGACTATCCGCCGTTCTTCGATCGAGACGCTCTTTATGGAACGCCGCTAGGAGACTATCCAGACAACGCTGAGCGGTATGCGCTCTACTGCCGGGCGGTTCTCGAAGCTTCGAAGATATTGGGAGTGCCGAACGTCTTCCATTGTCATGACTGGCAGTCGGCGCTTGTTCCCATTCTGCTGCGCTCGGTTTACGAATCGGACCCCGCTTTCGTGCGGGTACCTGCAGTCTTCACCATTCACAATATCGGGTACCAGGGATTGTTTCCGCCTGATACTTTGCCTTTGCTGATGCTTCCGTGGGACCTGTTCACCATGACGAAGCTCGAGTTTTTCGGGAAGGTGAACTTCCTCAAAGGAGCGCTGGTTTTTTCGGACTTCGTCACCACCGTCAGCAAAAGGTACAGCCAGGAGATTCAGACCGCTGAGTACGGGTTTGGATTGGAAGGCGTTCTGAAAAGCCGTGCTGCGACCGTAACCGGTATTTTGAACGGCGTCGATTACGACGAGTGGAGCCCTGAGAGCGACAAGTTCATCGCGGCGAATTACTCGGTTGCCGACCTTTCCGGGAAAGCAGTCAACAAGAAGGATCTTCTGGCTACCTTCGGGGCGGAAAACGTCGATCCTAGACTGCCCGTTGTTGGCATTGTGTCTCGGTTTGCCGCGCAGAAGGGCTTTGACCTGATCTCACTCGTGATGGACCGCTTGGCGCGCGAAGAACTGGTGATCTGCGCCTTGGGCACCGGCGACAAGGAATATGAGGACATGTTCCGCCGTCTCAGCAAGCAGTTTCCCGGCAAGATTCTGGTCAAAGTAGCTTATGACAATGTGATCGCCCATAAGATTGAGGCCGGTGCGGATATGTTCCTCATGCCTTCGCGCTATGAACCTTGCGGGCTGAATCAGATTTACTCGCTTCGTTACGGAACGGTGCCTGTCGTACGCGCGACGGGCGGCTTGGACGACACGATTGAGAATTGGGATCCGAAGACTGGCAAGGGCACCGGCTTCAAATTCAGCGAATACAGCGGGGAAGCTCTCTACAACACAGTTCGCGCTGCGCTCAATGCGTTCAAAGACCAGCAAGCATGGCGAAAGATCATGCTGAACGGCATGGCAAAGGATTATTCGTGGGGAACTTCCGCAAGAGAGTACGTGAAAGTGTATGAGCGAGCCATGCAGATCCGGGCAAGTTCCGTGGCGTTGTGATGGACTCAACGAAGACCGGAGATTCCTGACCCGAACTTGCAAAGTGGCTTCGACCCGAGTTCGAACTGAAAAGAAACCGGCCTCCCGATGATCCGAGAGGCCGAGGCAATCGTTCACTGTACTCGCTACTGCACTGCTGCTTTGTTGGGGGCCAGACTACTTGCGAGAGAGAGGATATCGATGGCCCGCCGTTCGCATCGCCCACCCGAAAACCCGTTTAAATTTCAGGGTCCTTCGCGGCGCTGTGGAACGTTTGTAGCTCTACACCCGACTGCACGTGAAGATTTCGAGAGTGATAACCAGGACTGTCCGACCGGACGGACTTAGGTAACGGCACTGTAGGCTCTGAACTTCGGTAACCAAAAGTGTTGACACAGTACGGTGCTCGCCCTGAAACTTGCAGCCGTCGTCCTTCAAAATCGACATGAACCGGAAACCGCTTGCTGCATTTCTGCTTGCAATCGCCTTGAGTGCGCCCACTGCATTAGGCGCTCAGGATCAACAGACAACAGCCCCGCAACAAGCAATTGCAACGACGAAGGCAAAGTTTATTTCCGGGCGCGATCCCGGCTACACCGATGCCGCTCGAGAAGCCAGGATTGAAGGCACCGTCATTCTGACCCTTACTGTCGACGAAAAAGGGAAAGTGAAAACCGTAAAGGTGCACAGCGGGCTGGACAAGGGTCTGGACAAGAACGCAGTAAACGCCGCCAAGAAGTGGAAGTTCGAACCTGCCACGGTTGACGGTAAGCCAGTTGCGAGCGAGATCAACGTCAGCGTCGACTTCAGGCTGTACCGCTGACTTGTATCCCACAACTTGTTCTATCCCACAACTGTCGGACATCAGTTGCCGGGCGGACGGCCGGTTTGTGCTGGACTCGCGTGGCGGGCATTGTCGAGACTTTCTAGCGCGCGCCTAACCTCTACCCTGCACATCCACTTCGGATGATGACTGACGGCCTGCAGCAATGCTTTCGAGGCTCCTGCCTTCAGAATGGCGCGCGTAACGTACGACTCGGTCAGGTAAGGATTGTCTAGCGCACTGTGCCGCACTCGAGGCTCCGGATCATGCAGCAGGGCAGCAGCCACGCGTGTTGAAGCACGTTTCGCGAGCGTGAGGCGCTCACCAAAGGTGATCGATGACAGCTTCGCCAGAATGCATTCCTCAGCGAGTTGTTTTATGTCGGCAGGGACCGCGGGTGTTAGTGCAACCTGCATCAACTCGAACGCAAACAATTGGCGAATCAACGGAATGGCGATGCGTCTTGGCGTGTGGACGTGCCGTGCGATAGCTAGCATCACCTTGCGCGAACCCAGCAGATGAGAGTTGGTCGCGAGTTGTTCAATCTCGGCAGCGCTCACGTCCCGGGTCGCCAATCGAGCCAGTGCGGCGTCCTCGTTCAGTTCTCGTGTATCGACGTTTTCGACCAGGGCTCTTTGTCGTGCTATCGCTGACCTGCCGAAGTGGTCTGCTGCGTGCCTTTGCGCGCCAACGATAGCGCTCCTGCAACAGGCTCCGCAACGGAAACGTTGACGTTGGCCTGAGGATATTTCGAAAGAAGCGCACGCTGGAAGCTTCGGCGCACCGCGGCTGAGTTCTGGAAGACTCCGCCTACTATGCCGACGCGCGGGACAGTGCTGTCCGGCCAGAGTTTTTGCAAGACGATGATGGCCAATTCCGCAAGTTCTTCGCCAGCTCGCGCCAGTACTTCGGATGCGACAGTGTCACCAGATTCGGCTGCTTGCACCACGAGAGGGAACAGGCGCGCAAAGTTCGGTGGTGGCGTGGCATTCGCGACCTTAACGACCTGCTCGCGCGTCTCGACCTGAAATGCGTCCTGAATGTAGCAGTGGAGCTGGGTGTCTTGTTGACGATCAAAAGCGCGCATGGCGGCGACCACTGCGGCGCGACCAATCCAGTGACCCGAGCCCTCGTCGGAGATCGCGAAACCGTGTCCTCCGGCCCGCGCTGTTTGGCCGTGTTCGTTTCGACCGTAAGCAATGGAACCGGTGCCGCTCGCGACTATCACGCCTGGGGCACCGCTGAACGCAGCTTCCAGTGCAACTTCGTTATCGCCCACAACAATGACTTCACCGCCAGCAATCTCTGAGATAAATCGGCGAATCGCCTCGCGGACCTGCGGGACCGACGCTCCCGCCACACCGATGCAGGTTCGTTCGACGTCGGCTGGTTGGACGCTGGCCGCCTCACACGCGCTCAGAATGGCTGTTTGCACCGACTTCCGTGCCTCCGGTTCGCCCAGCCGAATCACATTACTGCCGCCCGAAGTGCCAGTGCCGAGTACCGCATTCTCGTCGCCCACCGTGCAGATGGTCTTGGTCCCGCCGCCGTCAATTCCCAGATAAAGTGCCATGATGGGAGTTTGCCATAGGAGAGTAGTTGAAGCCAGAACAACGCGAGCTATAGCCTGCCACGCCGTGCGCACAATCAGTTCTGTTCGTGTAAGAAGCTGAATGCGATAATGACCTGAATACCCGACTCGCAGTTCGACTGTTCCGAGCGCACGGCATACGTGTAGAGGGTCGAGAGTTGGTCAGAACAGGAGAGAGCGTACCCATCATGGGCCTGAACGCGTTGGATCTCGTTATCATTGCAATTTACCTTGCTGGCATTACGATTTTTGGCCTCCGCTTCCGCAAGAAGCAGCGGTCATTGAAGGATTACTTCCTCGCGGACAAGAGCATTCCCTGGTGGGCGATTTCGCTGTCCATCGTGGCGGCGGAAACCAGCACGCTGACGATCATCAGCGTCCCTGGGCTCGCATACGACAAGGACTTCGGCTTCCTGCAAATCGTCATCGGCTACCTTGTTGGTCGGTTCATTATCAGTTTTCTGCTCATACCGCATTACTTCCGTGGCGACCTGTTCACGGCCTATCAGCTCATTGAACGACGTTTTGGACAGAAGCTGCGGTCTCTGACGGCTGGCTTGTTCCTGATAACCCGCGCGGCTGCCGAGGGCGTTCGCGTGTTCGCGGTAGCTATCGTCGTTGCAATCGCTCTCTCGAGCATGCTGGCTGGTTTCGGTGATTTCGGACGCGACGTAGCGGCAATTGCTATTGTTACGCTGCTCACGCTGATTTACACGTTCGAAGGCGGTATGGCCGCGGTCATCTGGACGGACGTCGTGCAGATGGCGATCTATGTGACGGGCACCGTGGTTGGGTTCTTCACCATCCTGCATGGCGTACCCGGTGGGTGGTCCACGATCCAGTCTGTCGCAGGAGAAGCAGGCAAGTTCCGCGTATTCGACTTCTCGTGGGACTTCTTCAAGACGTACACGTTCTGGTCGGGTGTTATCGGCGGAGCTTTCCTGACCACAGCCAGCCACGGCACAGATCAACTAATCGTGCAGCGCTTGCTTGCCGCCAAGAGCCAGAGGCAGTCCAAGCTGGCATTGCTTTCGAGCGGCGTATTCGTGCTGTTCCAATTTGGCTTGTTCCTGCTCGTTGGCGCCATGCTGTTCGTTTTCTACAAACTGATGCCGCCAGCCGAAGCCTTCACCAAAACGGACAAGATTTTCCCGACCTTCATCGTCACCAACATGCCGCATGGCATTAGTGGCTTGTTGATCGCCGCGATTCTGGCGGCTGCCATGTCAAATCTCAGCGCTGCGTTGAACTCGCTCGCCTCCACGTCAATCATCGATTTCTACGCACGTATCCGGCCGAATTCGAGCGAGGACCGCCGGGTGTTCCTCTCGCGTGTGGCGACGGTAGCCTGGGGCATCATTCTCTTCGTGCTGGCTATCCTGTCGCGTAAAGGCGGCAAGGTGGTCGAAATGGGCCTGTCGATCGCCTCAGTGGCCTACGGCGCACTTCTTGGCGTCTTCCTGCTGGGGGTCCTGACGAAAAAGGCAAATGAGCGCGGAGCCATGATCGGCATGTTGTGCGGCTTTGTGCTGAACGTATATTTGTGGCAGTTCACCAAGGTCCCGTTTACGTGGTACGTAGCTCTTGGTAGCATCTTCACATTCGCAGTGGGTTACGCGGCCAGTCTGTTGTTCACCGGCACCCCGACCAGAAAGGAAATCGAAGAGTCAGATAAAGTCCATGCCTGATGCCGCCGTTCGGAGCACCAGCACGACATCTCAAGGCCGCGAGTTGGCTCGCGACCTGAAGGTTAGCCATGCTGGCGCGATCGTCGTCGGCACAATCATCGGCAGCGGCATCTTTCTGGTCCCAAAGGAAATGATGCAGGCCGCCGGCTCATCCGGCCTTGTGTATCTGGCGTGGATAGTCGGCGGCCTGTTGTCGTTCTTCGGGGCACTCACCTACGCCGAACTCGGCGCAATGAAGCCTGAAGCCGGCGGTGAGTACGTCTACATGCGTGACGGCTATGGCCCGCTGGGCGGTTTTCTGTACGCGTGGACATACTTTCTTGTAGCGAAGCCCGGTTCCATGGCGACGATTTCGACCGGCTTCGTCAGAATTCTCGGAACGTTTCCGGCGCTGGCCTTTCTCCCCAATGTGGCTTTCTCCGTGCCTTTCAAAGTCACCTATGGCCAGCTAGTCGCGATTGCGGCCGTGATTCTGATTTCGTTCATCAACTACATCGGTGTGAAAAAGGCTGGCGAGTTCCAACTCTTCTTCACGCTGTTAAAAGTGGCGATCATCGTCGGGATCGTGGTCGTCGGGTTCAGTTACGCGAGTGGCACGTTCGCCAATTTCAGTACGACTTTCACTGGACCAAACGACAACCTGGCTCCGGGGTCGGGTTTGCCTTACATACCGGGAGGGTTTGCCGGGTTCATGGCGGCTCTCATCGCCGCCCTTTGGGCGTATGACGGTTGGAACCTCGTCACGACGGTTTCATCGGAAATCCGCAACCCGCAGCGCAGCCTGCCAATCGCGCTTATCGCGGGCGTTGCCACCGTGGCTGTGCTCTACATCCTGGTGAACGCGTCAGTTCAGTACGTAATGCCGGCCAGTCAACTTGCGGCTGCTGACCGTCCCGCGTCACAAGTGATGTTTCTGGTGTTGGGGGGATTGGGGGCGGCGATCGTTTCCGCCGGGATGGCCCTCTCGATGATCGTGACCCTGAACGGCAGCACGCTGACTGGAGCTCGTGTGCCGTTTGCCGTGGCGCGTGACGGTTACTTCTTCCACGGTCTCGCCCAGGTCCACCCGCGCTTCCGGACCCCTTCGAACGCCATCGTTGTCCAGGCGATCCTCGCGATCGCACTGCTCCTGTTAGCGAGTACGTTCAGCGAGTTGTTCTCGCTGACGCTCTTTGCTGAGTGGCTGTTCTACATGCTTGCGGCAGGTTCCATATTTATCTTCCGACGCAGGGAACCGAACGCCGAACGGCCGTACAAGGTATGGGGTTATCCGCTGGTTCCGGCGTTGTTCATTGCCGCAAGCGCGGTTTTGCTCTTCTACACATTCACGGCGAACGTGCGGAACTCGGTGGTTGGATCGCTGGTGATTCTGGCGGGAGTGCCGGTGTATTGGACCTTCAAGAAGAAAAGAAGCTAGGGTTCGAAGGACTCGCACGAAACCTGAAAGCTGACCTCCAAAACCTCCGGATCCTCCGAAACCTCCGAAAGCTCCTACTTTACTTCCGCCGTCCTGAAATACTCCAAAATTGCTTCAGCTTGTTTGCTGTTTACCACGGACGTCAGTGCTGCCGCATCAGCCTTGCGCACTGACTGGACGGAGCCAAAGTGCTGCAAAAGTCGTCGCATCGTGGTTTCTCCGATTCCGGGGATTTCGAGGAGTTCGCTGCTTCGGTCGCGCATTTCTCGGCGCTTACGGTGAAAGGTGATGGCAAACCGATGCGCTTCGTCACGGATCATCTGCACCAGGTGCAGAACTGGCGAGTGGTGCTCCAGCACAATGGGATCGGATTCCTGGCCCAGCACGTAGATGATCTCCTCACGCTTCGCTATAGAAGCGAGTGGCTGAGTCGTCACGCCGAGTGATTCTAGAGCCTCCGCTGCCGCGTGCAATTGTCCAAGGCCGCCGTCGATCAGGATGAGCCCGGGCATTTTCTGCTTATCTTCCAGCACGCGTCTATAGCGGCGCGTTACCACCTCGCGCATTGATGCGAAATCGTCCACGCCTTCGACGGTCTTGATGATGAACTTGCGGTAGGCGCTTTTGTTCATACGCCCGTCTTCCCACACGACCATGGACGCGACGGTCTCGGCACCTTGTATGTGCGAGATGTCGAAGCACTCAATGCGGCGGGGCGGTTCAGGCAAGGTCAAGGCGTCCTGCAGGGCTTCGGCGATGATCTTGCCAGTGGGCTTCAGTACACGGAAACGCTGATCGTAAGACTGCCGGGCGTTCTTGCCAGCCAGGTCAACCAGAGCACGCTTGTCTCCGCGCTGTGGGACGACAATGTTCACACGACGGCCCTTGTCTGAGAGCAAATCCTGCATGACTTCGCGCTCTTCGAAGTCCACGGGCACATAGATCGTATGGGGTATGTAAAGCTGGTCGAGATAGATCTGCTTTAGCAGTGCGGAGAAGAACGCAGGCGGGTCGAAACCCCCATTTCCGGCGTCCGGGGCACCGTGGGCGCTTGCGGCCCTCGGAGTTAGCTCCAGTTCGGGTAAATCCTCCCAGAAGAACTCGCGTCGGTCCACCATGCGACCCTTTCGCATGTGAAACACGTTCACCCCAACCATGCCGTTTTCGTAGTGGTAGCCGAACACGTCAGCATCGTCACCTTCGACGGCAGCGACGCGCTGCTTGTCGGCAAGTTGTTCGACTGTCGAGATGAGGTCGCGATACTTGGCGGCGAGTTCGAACTGTTCATGCTCGGCGGCTCGCAACATCCGTCCGGTGAGCGATGTCGTCAGTTCCTGGTGATGTCCTTCCAGGAAGAGTCTCACGTCTCGCACAGCTTCGGCGTAACGCTCGGGCGTGGTGAGGCTCTCAACGCACGGGCCAAGGCATCGGCCAATGTAGTACTGGAGGCACGGCCGTGGATGGTACCGACGCAGGTCGATGGAGCAGCTAGGGATCAAGAAGTGACGGTGAATGAGTTCGACCACGCGATAGGCCAGCGATGCGGGTAGATACGGACCGTAGTAGGCGCTGCCGTCTTTTTTCAGCCGGCGCGTCACAAATACTCGAGGAGCGCGCTCTCCGAGAGTCAACTTTATGTAGGGATAGGTCTTGTCATCTCGCAGCAGAATGTTGAAGCGGGGCTTCTTCTGCTTGATTAGGTTGTTCTCGAGAGCCAGCGCCTCTTTCTCGTTGTCAACAACGATGTACTCGAGATCTACGGCCTCTCGAAGAAGAGAACCAGTCTTTGCGTCCTCTGCTGCACCTTCGACAAAGTAGTTACGTACTCTGGCCCGGAGGTTCTTGGCCTTGCCCACATAAATGACCTCCCCCTCGGCGTTCTTATAGAGGTACACACCGGGATTGGTCGGGAGAGTACGGATTTTCTCGTGCAGATCCATGAAAACTGAATAGATGTTAGCAGCAGAGAGGTACTTATTGGACGCACCTGGAGCACGTAGCGGCGCAAATTGCACCATCCGAGCCGACAAGAACCGTTGTCGCGACGGAGGCGAGTCGCCCCGCAACGCCGGACGGTAAATTTTCTACTCTGCTATAGCCGGATTGCCCCGGTGGCTGAGCAACAGGTCGTTGCCTCCCCTCCATCCAAACGTAACGTGCTTGTTATCAGCCACTTGGTATAACGCCTGAGCGGCTCTGATTGGCAGGAGGCGTGCAACAAGTGATAGCGTGGCTGGTTTCCCCCAGGAGAATTGGGAAGCCGGTACTCAGTTGCAGCCAAGAAGCTGCGGAGATCATCGCCCGGCGTAAGGAGCCTCCCAATTATGAATCGCATAATGTTGTTTGCAGCGGTCGGAATGTTAAGTCTCTCGGTCACCACCGGCTGCGCTACCAAGAAGCATGTCCGCAATGAAGCCGCTCCGATCATCAACAAGGTCAACGAACTGGATGAGTTGACTGCCAAGAATGCGAACGCCATCAAGGACGTAGACGCTCGTTCGCAGCAGGGCATTCAGCAGGTGAATGAGAAGGCCGCCACTGCCGATCAGAAGGCGCTAGCCGCGGGGCAAGCAGCGGATCAGGCGCAGCAAGCCGCGACGCAAGCTTCGAACAGGGTCAGCAGCCTTGCAAATACTGTGGCGAACCTGGACAACTATCGCCCCGTTGTAGAGACTTCGGTTCATTTTGGCTTCGACAAGTCCAACCTGACCTCGAGAGCTAGAAAGGCACTTGACCAGCTTGGAGCCGAAATCGGCAACGCAAGGAGCTACATCATCGTTGTGGACGGCAACACGGACTCGGTCGGTCCCGCTGACTACAACTACGTCCTCAGTCAGCGTCGCGCCGATTCAGTGGTTCAGTACCTGGCTTCGAAGTACAACGTTCCGGCACACAAGCTGTACGTCATCGGCCTCGGGAAAGACAAGCCGGTGGAAGAGAATAGCAGCTCCGCCGGTCGAGCGAAAAACCGCCGTGTCGACATTCGCCTGATGACGAACACTTCAGAAGCCGGTGATCAGGCTGCGCAGGCGCAGCAGCCGTCACCACAGCAGTAGTTAGTCAGGACGCACCTGGTCAGTGCGTCGTGGATCATCCTCCCTCTCTCGCAGAATAATCGCGAAGCCGTTCCGAAATATCGGAACGGCTCTCTTTTTATGGCTCCTTGTGTAGAAGGAGCGTATTCGCTCCGCCGCGTTACCTTGAGTCTCTCAGGACTATAAGTCCGAATGGCGCGCCACCACCGGTATTGTCCACCGCCACTACGGTCCGTATCTGTCGTGATTCAAGCGTCAGTTGCCCACTATCGATTGCGACGGTTTTCGTGCCGGCAATCGTGACCCTAGCCTGATAGCTGCCTGCTGGGACGTTCAGGTACCCAGAAAACGCCTGGAAGGGAACATTCGTGAGTTGGGGGGTCGCGGTGATGATGTCAGCTCCTGGAGCGGTCAAGTACACGTCTACCGCGGGCGCGCTCGGGGCCGCATGGACGATTCGGATCTTAGCGTTCCCAGATGTCGGCTCAGAGTTGTCGTCCGTCAGCAGAAGCGGGTTGATCGAGTTGGCAAGACCAACAGCGAGAAGCGTGAAGTCGGTGTCACCGGTTAAGTTCACAGTTGCATCGATCACGTCGGGGCTGCTCGCCCCCGCCGGGCGCACCTGGATGCGACGGCTGCCGTCTCTCACGTCGCGATAGTCGGAACTCCCCTTGAAGGGAACATCGCTGAGGATCCTACTCTCGTCCAGAAATACGTCTACGTTCGAGGCATCAGGTGAGGCGTGGACTACGCGGAGGCGCGCGTCGTTGTCATCGCCACATGCTGTAAGCAGAAGACAAGCTGCCAGCAGCGGTGCAAGCAGCCCGAATAGCTTGTTATTCATCGTCATTAACTCCTTCAAGCTCTGATACGGGCATTCAGATTCCGGCAGAAAAACATTGATAGTTGGATACTCGGCCGGATGCTTATGTGGTTTGAACTCCGCTTAAGATCGGGCGAGAACTTTGAATGTTCATAAAATCGCGCCCGGAACTTGTGCCACTCGCGCGTGTTCACTTCTTCAGCGAATCGGAGGCGTAAAATAGAGGCATGCGGTCCTGGCTTCTCACTTGCATCGTGCTCTGCGGCGCGGCCCTTCTCTGGGCCGATCAATCGCCTGCTCCGAAGGGCGCCGCTCCGGCCCCGAGCACCACGGCGGAGCAACAGCCCGAAGGGCCGGGAAAGGCTGCTGTCCCATCCGGCGAGGTGAGCGATGCACAGCAGGGACGTGAATCCGAAAAGGGGCAAAAGCCTGGAACATTCACCCGCTTAAAGCGGCATCTGCGCAACCAGATCTCAAGCGGATGCGTAAACGCAGCAGGCACCCACTGCTGGGATAAACCTCCGCAGGAAGAAAACGCACAGCAGCCTCCGCAGCAGACAGCGAACGCAGATAAGGGCCGTCCGCCGCGTTCCACTGATGTGGGCGAAAGCTCAAGCAGGAGCACCAAAATAGATCTCAGTCCCCCTCCAGGAGAGGCCGCCGCCCCGGGCGTGGGCACGAATGGCGAAGCCAACGACGTTCAGGAGATGAAGCCATGGGATCCTCACAAGGCTGACAAGAACGTCGAGGTCGGTGACTTCTACTTCAAGCGGGGGAACTACCGCGCCGCAGAAAGCCGTTACAGGGAAGCCCTGTATTGGAAAGACAACGACGCTATAGCTATGTTCCGCCTTGCGCAGACATTGGAAAGACTGGACCAATTCGCCGAAGCGCAGAAGCATTACGCCGGCTACCTGAGCATCTTGCCCCAGGGTGAATTCGCCAGCGAAGCGAGAGCATCATTAGATCGTCTAAAAGACAAGACGAGCCAGACCGAAGGTGCGCCTCCTCAGCGGTAGCAACGCCCCAAGCTTCTTCAATGGGGCAGAATCGTTCCGAGCAAGTCTCCTCCAAGCTGATCGTGGCGTAGCATCTGGAACAGGTTGCTGTAGTCGTCCGTCCACAGCGGGGGCCGTTTGAATTCTGTATGCGGCACGATAGCTTGTGCGATAGCTGGAACTTGTAGCATCCGTTCATCACGGGTCAGCAATACCCAATCTGACATGCTGTTCAGCGGCAGTTCGATGCCAGAGTGTATCCAGCCAAAGGTCAACTTAAACTCTTCGCTTTGCCGCCACAGGACCGGTCGTAGATCCAGATAACGGTTAGATATGTGAACGGCGATGATCCCGCCGGGCTTAAGCTGCCGAAGGTAGATTTCGAAAGCCTCTCTGGTGAGCAGGTGAACGGGGATGGTATCCGCGCTGAAGGCATCGATTGCGAGCACATCAAACTGCTGCGAGTTGCCGGATTCCACTTCCCGCTCCATTGAGAGGCGAGCGTCACCAGGAATGATCTCCAGCTCAGCCTGACAATCTCGGAGATACGTGAAATAACCATGTGGGTCGGACGCCAGTCGCGTGACCTCAGGGTTGATTTCGTAGTATCGAATCGTGTCGCCTGTCCTTCCATACGCAGACATCGTGCCAATGCCGAGCCCAATGATCCCTATACGAAGACCTTGTAATTCAGCGCCGAAACGCTGCGGATGATTCGTAAGCAACAATCCAATCCCACTGCGCGGTCCGAAATACGAGGTAGGCTTCGGGCGCTTCTCGTTATCTGCAAATTGCAATCCGTGCAGAATGCGTCCGTGGCGCAGGATGTAGCTGCGCATCTCAGGGCTATCGGCGTCTGCTACGGTAACTGCGAGCGAGCCATAGAAATTGCGGGTTGTTAGAAGCGAGCTAGATGCGTGTGACTTCGCGTTTGCCAGGAGCATCGAGCCTACAACTCCCACAAGCAGCACCATGGCAAGCTGGCTTACCCACCCTGGGTGACGCAACGAAAGATTCGACTGCTTCTTCCGCAGGAACACGACTGCCATGAGTAACGCCACCAGGCCCGCCGCCAATCGATAGCTGCTCAATCGACTCGCCTCCTGCGCCGTCAGCTTCATTGCAATTCTGACCACTTCTGGCAACAGAAGCGTGAATACCAGCAGACCGAATGCGATGGCAGGATTGCGTCTCTTCAGCCATGAATTCTGGTCACGCACTAGCGCGACGAAAGTCAGTGCCAATGCGGCGAAGATCCCTATGTATAACTCCCAAAACCCGCGAAACACGTATGGAGCAACAACCGCGACAAACAGACCGCCCAGCGCGCCGCCGAGGGAAATCATCAAGTAAAAAGCGGTCAGATTGCTCGCGTCAGGCTTGATCCGCACGAGTTCGCCATGACACACCATGCAGATTGAGAAGAGCAGGAGGGAGTAGATAGCGATCTGGACCACGATCGGCGAACTCGAGTCGTATAGCACGTAAAATGCGGCCAGAATCGAAACGAACAGTGCGGGATGGAATATCGCTCGCTTATACCACCTCTCGTTGTCGAAACAGATGATGAACGACAGCAAGTACAGCACTAGCGGGAGCACCCAAAGAAAGGGAACAACCGCAACCTCCTGACAAATCTGGTTGGTGGACGCCAGCAGCATGACGGACGCACAAGCTGGCAAAGCGATCCACATGGCGCTTGTTCCTGCCCGCAGCCTTGTTCTGGTCTGAGACGTGCCCCTCTGAGGAGACCCACCGACCGCCAAAGCCGATTTGTTGAGCCTCTTACCGCATAGCCAGAGGCCAAGTGCAAAAGCAACATACCCTGCCGACCAAGTCCACCCCTGTACACGTAAAGAGAGTGCAGGCTCGACAATGAACGGGTAACTGATAAGCGCCAGCAGCGAGCCGAAGTTAGAAAGCGCGTACAGTCGATAAGGCGAGCGCCCCTGCTCAGATTGCGCGAACCATGCCTGTAGAAGAGGCCCCGTGGTAGAAAGCAGAAAATATGGCAGCCCGACACTGACAAGCAGGAGGGAGAAAATGTGCCACGCAGGAAGGTCCGCTCCCTGCGGTTTCCATGACGGCCCAGGCATGATGGGCGTGGGCCACAACACTGCTGCAATGGCCATGCAGAGCAGGGAAATCAGGAGCACGGCTCCGTGTACGATGACCTGCCGCCTCGCCGCAAACCTGGTAGTGAGCGCATGCGAGTACGCGTAACCGCCCAGGAGCAAGACCTGAAAGAAGAGTATGCAAGTAGTCCAAACCGCGGGAGTTCCGCCGAACCAAGGAAGAATGTACTTCGCCAGCACCGGCTGAACCTGAAAGAGAAGGAAAGCGCTTAAGAATATAGTGACGGCGTAGACGAGCATCGGTCTCTCGCTTGAATGTGGTCCCCGGAACAGCGCCGGAACTCGGAAACACTATCGCGGGACTTGTTCTTTTGCAACGAGAGATGTGCCTGTCGGACCGAGGCAATCAACTTCGCCTAGCGGATCGGCACAGCGGTCATCGCCCGCGTTTCGGGAGCGAACGGCGGAGATGCTGGACGCGCCACAGAGTCGGGAAGAGGCTTCTCAGGTGCTAAAATTCGTACCGTGCTGAAATATTCCATCGTAGTTCCGTTCCACAACGAAGAAGACAACGTGACGGAGATGTACAGCAGGCTGAAGGCCGTCATGGAGTCAGTGGGTGAGCCGTTTGAACTGGTGTTTGTGGATGACGGCAGCCGTGATCAGACCTTCCCGCTTTTGCAGCAGATCGCAGCGGTCGACTGCCGTGTGACGGTGGTGAAGCTGCGAAGGAACTTCGGGCAGACGTCGGCGCTCGCGGCGGGCTTTGATCATGCACAAGGTGCATACGTCATTGCTATGGATGGAGACCTTCAGCACGATCCAGGAGATATTCCGCGGTTCATCGGCAAGGTGAACGAGGGTTACGATATCGTCAGCGGTTGGCGACAGACCCGGCCTGAGAGCCTCTTTTTGAGACGCATACCTTCGCGCTGCGCGAACTGGCTGATGGCCAAGCTCAGCGGTGTTTGCATCCACGATTTCGGCACGACCTTCAAGGCCTACCGCCGCGAGATTCTGGAGCAGGTGCCGCTTTATGGCGAGATGCACCGCTTCATCCCGGCACTGGCATCGTGGTATGGCGCTTCGATTTGTGAGATCCCAATTACGCCGGGCGCACGTCTGGCGGGAAAGTCGCATTACGGCATATCTCGCACCTTCCGTGTATTTTTCGACCTGATCACCATACGGTTCCTCCTCAAGTACATCTCGAGGCCGCTTCACTTTTTCGGAAGTGCGGGTATGGTGGCCGCTGCCGCCGGCCTTGCGATCTCCTTCGTCCTGCTGCTGATGAAGGTGTTCTTCGGTGTTCACGTTATGGATCAGCACGGACCGCTGATCGTGTTCGCCGCCGTGTTGATCGTGGCGGGCGTGCAGTTGGTCGGGCTTGGTTTGCTTGGCGAGATGCAGGCGCGGCATCGGTACGATAGTCGCGAACCGCGGCCTTACTCAGTCCAGTGCGTTGTGCGCCAAGACCGGGAGTCATCGAAACTGAACGACTGAATCGTCCAGTCACAACTTGAAGTGGCTCTGTACCTGAACTGTAGATTGTTTCCTTCAGTGAATGCCGGTGCTTGTTCGCTGACGTCCTCGTTTTTTCGGGTTAGCGTGGCGATCGGGGCATTCTCAACCAGGCTCCGCTCGCATCCTCTCGGCGACCCTGCAAAAACGGAGTAAAAGTTCAGGTTGACAGGTCAGCATTCCTAAGGCTTAATCTTGTTGTCCTACTAAACCGGTTTAATAAGCCTTATAGGCCGATTGGAGAACAGTCCCGTGAGTCGCATCAAACTGCAGCGCGCATTCGCCGCTTTTGTGATCGCGGTGCTCTGTGCGTGCACCCACCCCGCCCTAGTCGCCCAAACCTCAACCGAACATAGGGTTAACGAACTCCTTCGGAAGATGACGCTGGAAGAGAAAATCGGACAGCTCAACCAGATCAACCAGGGCATGCCAACCGGAACGATCGTCAACGGCAATCCCGTGACTTTGAACGTCGAGCAAGCCGTGGCCGAAGGGCGCATCGGGTCCATGCTCAACGTGACGGGGGCGGCAGAAACGAACCGCCTTCAGAAGATCGCGATGGAAAAGTCGCGGCTGAAGATTCCGTTGCTGTTTGGCTTGGATGTGATTCATGGATACCGGACGATTTTCCCCATTCCCTTGGCGCTGGCCAGCAGTTGGGATCCGAAGGCGATCGAATTATCTTCGGAGATTGCGGCGCGTGAAGCGACGGCCGCCGGGATTCGCTGGACCTTCGCGCCGATGGTAGACGTCGCGCGTGACCCGCGCTGGGGGCGAATTGCCGAGGGTGCA
>Ga0196970_1001192_pt1 | contig 19551 bp, 16 predicted proteins | sample S1v_513CmetaG_FD_148672 | JGI IMG/M metagenome (GOLD analysis project Ga0196970, IMG submission 148672) | Soil microbial communities from Anza Borrego desert, Southern California, United States - S1+v_5-13C | ecosystem: Environmental > Terrestrial > Soil > Desert | place: USA: California...
CTACCCCGTCTTCCCGGTGGCCAGGCCTGAACTGGAGACCAGCACCGGCATGATCCGCTCGCCGGAAGTGGTCGCCGACGGGATTGACGGCAGCGGCGTCAAGGTTGCCGTCATCGATACGGGCATTGACTACACCCACCCCGACCTGGGCGGCTGCCTGGGCGAAGGCTGCCGGGTCGCCCTGGGGCACGACTTCGTGGGCGATACCTACATGGGCAGCGACAGCGACGTTCCAATGCCCGATGAAGACCCCATGGACCAGAACGGCCACGGCACGCACGTTGCCGGCATCATCGGCGCCCGGGCTGCATCGGAGCAGGGCGTGACGGGCGTGGCACCGGGCGTTACCTTGTTTGCATACAAGGTCTTCGGGCCCGACGGCCCCACCTCGTCCGACGTCATCGTCGCCGCGATGGAGGCCGCGTATGAAGACCGGGCAGACGTCATCAACATGTCCCTCGGAGCATCGTTCCAGTGGCCCAAGTACCCCACGGGCGTGGCTGCTGACCGCATGGTCCAGAAGGGCATCGTGGTGGCCACCTCTGCCGGCAACGAAGGCGGCAGCGGGCTCTTCGCCGGCGGCTCGCCGGGCGTGGCCTCCAAGGTGGTCTCGACAGCCAGCTTTGAGAACGCCATGGTCACCGTCTACCGTGCTGACGTGTCCGATGGCTCAGCCGCCGGCTACGATCACCTGACCTTCTCCCCTGACGCGACCGGCCAGACCTTCCCTGTCGTGGCCGTGCCCAACCTGGGTAACGCCGACAGCGACTACGCCGGGCTCGACGTCACGGGCAAGGCGGTCCTGATCAGCCGGGGCGCCGATACCTTCGCCAACAAGGTCGCCCGCGCCATGCGCTTTGGCGCCGCGGCAGCGATCATTCACAACAACGCCCCCGGCTTCTTTGCCGGCACCCTGGGCACGCCTGACAACGCAGGCACTCAGTGGATTTACGGCGTCAGCATGTCCCAGGAAGATGGCGCCCGCCTGCGCTCGTTGGCCGCAGCTGGCACCGTAAGCGTTACGTTCACAGCCGATGCGCAGTCGGTAGGCAACCCCAACGCCGGCCAAATCTCCTCCTTCAGCTCCTGGGGCCCGAGCCCCGACCTCGCCCTCAAGCCCGACCTGGGCGCCCCCGGTGGCTCCATTTACTCCACCTTCCCCATGGCCTACGGCGGTTACGCCTCCTTGTCCGGCACCTCCATGGCCTCTCCGCACGTAGCCGGCGCGGCGGCCTTGATTATCCAGAACGCGCCGAAGATGAAGGCGCCGCAAATCCAGGACCTTCTGCGCAACACCGCTTCTCCCCGCAACTACGCAAACTACCCGTTCCTCTGGCCGGTCAACCGGCAGGGCGCCGGCATGATCGATGTCCGGGCCGCCGTCAGCAGCCCGGTCCGCATTTCGCCGTCCAAGCTGTCACTGGGCGAGTTTGAGGGCAGCGCCCCTGTCACCGCCGAGCTGACGCTGACTAACATGACCAACCGTCCCGTCACGTACACCGTCAGCCACCGGTCGGCACTCAGTTCCTACGCTGATACGCCGAACTCACCGCTGGTCGGCATGACCACCGATGCAGCCGACGTTGCGATGGTGCAGAACACGGTACGGGTGCCGTCCAAGGGCACAGCGAACATCGCGGTGACGGTCTCCGCCCCGGCCGATGGGGCGCCGGGCCTGATTTTCGGCGGCTACATTACCTTCACGCCGAACGACAACGGCCCGATCCTGAGCGTCCCCTACCTCGGCTATCAGGGGGACTACCAGGCGCAGAGCGCCCTCCGCTTCAACGACTACGGCCTGCCGTGGCTGGCCAGCGTGGAAGACGGCTTCTACTACCGCATGGAGAACATGCGGCTGAACCCGACCACCGGCGAGCGGGCTTACGTGCTGATCAACCTGGCCCGCCAGGCCTCCCGCCTGAAGCTGACAGCCCGGGCCGCCCGGGGCGGTCCGGTCAACAAGGTCTACGACATTCGGGACGTGGGCCGCAACGCAGGCCCCGCCGACTTCCTCGAACTGTCGTGGGACGGCCGCAACGCCCAGGGCAAGATGGTGCCGCAGGGCGACTACGTCCTGATTCTCGAGGTGCTCCGTCCCCTGGGCGACCCGGGCAACCCGGACCACTGGGACCGCTGGACATCCGGCCCCATCACCATCACCTACAGATAAGTCAGGGGGAGGTAGAACGCCACCTCCCCCCGACACCCCCCACGCCTCAGGTATTCCCGTCGCTGGGCGTGGCGCACGTGTCGCCACGCCCAACTCTCCTAACCGGCGCATACACCTAGAAAGGGGGACCACCTTGCAAGGTGGTCCCCCTTAACTTGGCTGACCTTAGTGCGAGCAGCCGCCGCTGCCGCAGGACTTGGGCGAGCCGCCGCCGTCGGCGGTCTTGAAGGACTGGCCGCAACCGCAGCTGGAGGTGGCGTTGGGATTGTTAACCGTGAAGCCACCGCCCATGAGGCTGTCGACATAGTCGATGGTGGAGCCGTCCAGGAACTTGAGGCTGTTGGCGTCGACGACGACCTTGACGCCGTCCTGCTCGGAGACGTTGTCGTCGGGACGGGGGTTGCGCTCGAGCGCCATGCCGTATTCATAGCCGCTGCAGCCGCCACTGCGAACCATGACGCGAAGGGCAAGGTTCTCGCCCTTGGACTTGATGATATCCTTAAGCTTGGTAGAAGCCTTATCGGTGAGAGAGATGTTCACCGGAATACCCCCTTTTCAGACTTACTCAACATAGATTTTATCATAGTCGGAGCACAAGTCAAGATTACCAGTCGCTGGGGTCATACTAACGCAAGACGATGGAACTGACAAGGATATTTCGTTTATAATAAGCATAGTCTCCGGCGGCGGTTTCCTTTAAGGGAGGAACGTGAAAACATGGCCGACGAACTCGGCGTTACCCTACAGAGCGGGACCAGGATTCCTGATGAGTACTACATGCTTTCAGACGCACAACTGGACGAGCGGATACGGGCGGCCAAGGCGAAGCTGGGCGACCAGGTCGTGCTGTTGGGCCACCATTACCAGGGCGCCCGGGTGATCCAATGGGCCGACTTCACGGGCGACTCCTTCAAGCTGGCTCAGCTCGCCCTCACCCGGTCCACGGCAAAGTACATCGTCTTCTGCGGCGTTCACTTTATGGCCGAGACCGCCGATGTCCTCTCGCCTGAAGAGACGGTCGTCATTCTGCCCGACCTGGGCGCCGGCTGCTCCATGGCCGACATGGCCAACGAGCGGCAGGTGGACGATTGCTGGTCGCAGCTGGCCGAGAAGCTCCCCGGCAGCAAGATCATTCCCATTACCTATATGAACTCCACGGCGGCGCTCAAGGCGTTCTGCGGCGAAAACGACGGCGCAGTCTGCACCAGTTCCAACGCCGAAGGCATTCTGAAGTGGGCCTTCGAGCGCGGCGAAAAGGTCCTCTTCTTCCCCGACCAGCACCTGGGCCGCAATACGGGCTACAAAATGGGCATCCCCCTGGAACAGATGGTGATCTACAACCCGCTCTTCGGCGACTTTGAGTGCACCGACGAGGAGCTGCAGAACGCGAAGATCATCCTCTGGAAGGGCTTCTGCTCCGTCCATCAGAAGTTCACCACCGAGCAGGAAGAAGAAGTGCGACGGCTCTATCCTGACATGAAGATCATCGTGCACCCGGAATGCTCCCTTGAAGTGGTCCTGGGCGCCGATTATGTCGGCTCCACCGAGTACATTATCAAGGTCATCGAGCAGTCGCCGGCGGGCTCCCAGTGGGCGATCGGGACCGAGATCAACCTGGTCCACCGCCTGGCGGAAGACCACAAGGATAAGCTGATTGTCTCGCTGTCCGGCCCCAACGTCTGCCCCTGCGCCACCATGTACCGCATCAGCCCGCAGCACCTGTGCTGGGCGCTGGAGCAGTTGGCCGCCGGCCACGTGGTCAACCATGTGCAGGTCGACCCCGAGACCCGGAAGTGGGCGGGAGTCGCCCTGGAACGGATGCTGGCAATCGCAAAGTAAGACGAGGGGGGCACCCGAACGCCCCCCTCGTTTCTCTTCTTACGGCCGGTCGTACTTGCGCAGCAGGTCAGCCAGCGCTTCGCGCAGGAGTTCGGACTCCTTGCGGCCCACCCGTTCAGCGGCTGACTTCAGCCGGCGGATGGAGGCCGCCGGGTAGTAGCAGGACTTCATCACCATCTCTTCAGTCGGCGGAAGGGCGACCTGATTCCTTCCCCCCTCCTTCGCGGCCACCAGGGCGGCGTCTGCTGCCTGGAGGAGGGACTGCACCGTGCGGGCGTCACGGGGGTACTGCGCCACCCCCGCCGTAACCGTGGCTGCGACCGGCAGCTGGCCGGCGGCGCTCTCGACCCGGCTGCGGAACGCCTCCAGCCGCAGGAATGCAGATTCCAGCGAGGCGCCCGGAAGCAGCACCGCGAACTCGTCACCAGAGACACGATACGCCTGCCCCGGGAACGCTTGCTTCAGCATCTCTGCCAGGTGCCGGAGCAAGGCATCGCCAACATCATGCCCGTGCTGCTCGTTGACAGCCATGAACTTGTCAATGTCCAGAACGGCCAGGGCAACGGTCTGCTCCGCCTCCACCTGTTGCTTCAGGGTGGCCTTAAGCGCGGCATGGTTCTGCAGTCCGGTCAGTTCCTCCACATTCGCTCCCATGGTAATCCCTCGCTTTGCGGTGTATATGGTTCTATGTATACACACGTACAGCGCTTGATATATGTTCGATGAGTACAGAGAAAAAAGAACGCCCTGCTCGCGATGAGCAGGGCGTCAGCTGTATACAGACCCTACGGGCGATCGATGTTGAACGCAGGCGACGTCCAGGTCTCCCAGTGGGCGGGGTTGGCCTCGTCGCCGAGCGGCTTGAGGACCGAGAGGACCATTACGTACGTGCCGTCGGGCACCACGTTGGTCTTGTTGCCGTTGACCGTCGTGCCGTCGAAGGCGAAGCCGAAGACACCGGTGGCCGTGCTGTTCTTGCCCACGTACTCTTCATCTGCGAAGGCACGGTGCCAGGACTTGCCGGTCACGGCATCCTTCACCTCCACCCGCAGGCGGCGCACCTGATGGTCCAGGTGGACAGCCAGCCAGGGAATGTCGCCGTTCTGCATGGTAAAGGTCGTGCCTTCGGCCTTCTTGGAGTAGGTGGACCCGCTGCGGCTGGCCAGCCACGGGAAGCCAAACGTGCCGCCGTTCGTCAGAATCGGCACGGACTGGTAGTCGCCCTTCATGCCGGCGTACGGCACCCGGAGTTTCTGCCCGCCGCCCTGCGCGCTGAAGACGATGTAGCCGCCGTAGAGCGACCGCTCAGCCAGGCCCGCGTTGGCCGTAATCGTCACAGTGACGCTGGCGGAGCCGCCGGCGGGGACGGTGACGGACGGAGCGCTGAAGGATACCGCCGCAAACCCGGTCTGGGCGCCGACGGTGAACTCGTTAGGTCCGGTGGAGAGAGCGGGCACATGCTGCAGGTCATAGGTGACCGCCGCACCGCCCTTGTTCTCAATGGTCAGGGTCCGAACGGCGGGGCCGCCTTCGCTCTCACCGAGCGACAGCTTGCCCGGCTCCACCTTGGCGGTGGCCAGAATCGCCTTGTCGATCTGGACCATGCCGGCGCCCTGGCGGTGGACCTGATCCAGATAACCGAGGCCCGGGTTGCCCCACCAGTTCTTCGGCTCGGCGGTGTTCTGCAGAATCGACCGCACCGACTGGGCGTTCAGCTTCGGGTTCGCCTGCAGGAGCAGAGCGACAGAGCCGGCCACGTGCGGCGAGGCCATCGACGTGCCGCTCAGCGTGGCGTAGCCGCCCTTCTCCAGCGGGTAGGTCGAGTAGATGCTGGCGCCGGGCGCCGCGATGTCGGGCTTCAGGCTCAGGTCTGCGGCCAGACCGTAGGAGCTGCTGGAAGCGATGGTGCCGCCCAGGCTGTTGGGGTAGGAGCCCTGCGTGTCGGTCCAGGTCATGGAGACCGGACCGGCGGCCAGCCGGGAGTCGATCAGGTTGCCTTGGACCTGGGAGATCATGACCACGGGAATGGTGATGGGCACAGCGCCGGCCACGGTCGGGTTGACGCTGCCGGGTGCGTTGTTGTACAGCACGACGCCGGCGGCGCCCGCGTTCTGGGCGTTGAGCGCCTTGTCGTAGAAGCCGCAGGTCCCGCGGCGGATCAGCACCATCTTGCCGGTCAGGCTGCCGGCGGGCAGGGCGGTGCAGCCGTCATTGGTGACCGTCTGGTTACCGGTGCGTGCCATATCATACGTGCCGTTCAGCGGTGCCACGGGGGCGGCCGTCGCGTTGACATAGCCGACATTCATGCCGTCCGGCGTCACCGTAAACTGCCGTAGATAGACATGGCTGTTCTCGAACGAAGCCACGCCGATGACCTTGTCACCGGTGCCGGGGGCGCCGGCGGCATAGAGGCCGTTGGCGCCGCTGTTGCCGATGGAGGCGACGACGACCATGCCCTTGTTGACCAGGCGGCTGGCGGCCTGGGCGGTCGGGTACTGCGGCCACTGGAACGAGGAACCGATCGACATGTTCAGAATCTGCATGCCGTCGGCATAGGCCCGCTCCATGGCGGCGACCATGATATCGGCCGTGGTGGAGCCTTCGCAGCCGAAGACCCGGTAGGCACCGAAGGTAACGTCCGGGGCCACGCCCTTTACGGTGCCGTTGGCGCCGATGATGCCGGCGACGTGGCTGCCGTGGCCGCCGCAGTCGTCCGGATCGTTGTCAGGCATGGTGACCGGGTTGTAAAGCGGGCTGGTGGAATCGGCGTTGAAGGCGTCGCCGACGAAGTCCCACCCGGTAAAGACCCTGTAACCCGGGCCGAAGCCGCCGCCCAGGTCGGGATGATCATAATCGATACCCGTATCCATGACGGCGACCTTGATGCCCTGACCGGTGTATCCCAGTTCGGACTGGGCCACGCTGGCGCCGGTCATGTTGATGGCGCTGTACAGGTCGGGCTCGCCGGGAACCGAAGTCACCTCAGGCCGGGCGATGGTCACGTTCGGCCAGACCGCCTTGATGCCGGAGAGCCGCTTCAGGGCCGGCAGGTGGGCCGGGTTCATGCGCACGGAGAAACCGTTGAACAGCGTATCGTACTCAAAGGCTTCTTCAAAGGCAATGCCGTTCTGCTTCGCTTCCTTGCGGAAGGCCTCCCGCTCAGCCTTCAGGGCCGCTTTCGAAGTGCCTTCCACGGCCGGGGCGCCGGCCAGCTCGATCAAATAGGAACCGGCATTTTCGTCGACCAAGGTGGTGCCATCAAAGACCGGCGCCGGCGTCAGCGGCGCCAGGTCCATGACATCCTGGGCGCCGGCCGAAACCACCAGGCTGCTGAACAGCAGCAGTGCGGCCGCCGTGGCACTCATCATGCGATGCAGCTTCATCATCTGACCTCCCTAAATTTTCTGGTTCCAATTGAGGTAGGAAGGCGCCCTGTCCGGGTGGTCAGGGCGCCTTCGTTTCTGTCACAAGCGATCGGTCAGGAAAGGACCGGCCTAGTTGCCGCCCAGGGCGTAGTAGGCGTCGAGCATGCCGAAGCCGTAGAACGGATCGTTGCCCTTCTTGCCTTCATCCACGGCGGTCTGCTGCAGTTTCACCGTCACCTGCGACGGCGTCAGCTTCTGGCCGCTGGCCTTGGCCTGATCGATCAGCAGGGCGGCGACGGCGGAGACCTTCGGCGTGGCCATGGAGGTGCCGGCCATCCAGACGTAGCCCATGCCCTTGTAGCTGGAAAGGCTCATGTCGAAGTGGTAGCCGGGCTCAGGATACCGCTGGAAGTCACCGCCAGGGGCAGCGAGGTCGATAACGCCCGGGCCATAGTTGGAGTAGCTCGCCAGGCTCTTGTCAGGGCCGGTGGCCGAGACGGTGATCACACCGGCGATGGCGCCGGGGGCCTCCATGGAGGCGCCATGGAAGTTGTAGCCCAGCGAGCCGTACTCAAAGTTCATGAACGCGGTCATTGTAGGCGGATGGGAGATGTCGATGGCATCGTTGCCGGCGGCGGCCACCACCACGATGCCCTGCTTCGTGGCGTACTCGACCGCCCGCTTGTACAGGAGATGGTCGGCGACATCCTTGCCCTTATAGACCTCGCCGGTGGCCGGGTCAGTCCAGGTGTAGCCGCTGATGCCGTCGAAGCCGCCCAGCGACATGGAGATCACGTCGACGCCGTCGTTGACAGCAGCGACCATGGCCGCAACAATGCGGCTGGTCGGCGAACCGCCGGTGGCGCCGAAGACACGATACGCCTTGAAGCCGAGGTCAGGACCGATGCCAAGGATGCGGCCCTTGCCGGCGATGTTGCCGGCGACGTGGCTGCCATGGCCGTTCCGGTCTTCGATGTCGGCGGGGTCAACCGTTCCGCCAGGGCCGTCGGGCGTGAAGTTGCGCCCGCCCAGCAGGTTAGCCTTCAGAGCCGGATGGTTCTGGCTGACACCGGTGTCGATGATGCCGACCACGGTGTTGTGGCTGCCGGTGGCCAGGTTCCAGCTGGCGCCGTTGTGGGTCAGTTGCTTGATGTCCCACTGGTAGGCGTTGTAGAGGTCGGCCGCAGCGGTGTTCGGCGCAGCTTCGAGAGCGGCGTCATAGTACAGCTGCGCAGGAGCGAGGGTCATTTCCATGGCAGGGCTGGCCGCAGCAACGGCCTTGTTGTTGTTGAGCGTGAACATGGACTTGACAGGACCAGATGCGACGACGGCGTCGACCTCCGGCAGTGACTCAACCACCGTGCCGCCAGCTGCCTGCACAATGGCAGCAGCGTCAGCAGGGAGCGTGCCTGGCTTGAAGACCACCGTAAACAGCTTGGTCTCCTGCGCGGCGGAGGCGGACATAACCGAGAAGCTGAGCATGAGCATGAGCACGAGGCCTGCAGCGAACCACTTGCGCATAAACCGATTGCCCCCCTGTATCAAAGTTGTACCCCGGACGGAACGTTCGGACTGCTAACTTCTTTGAGGCAAAAGGTCTATTCGCATGGGGTCACCGTGAATCCTCCACTACTTAACCGAATCTACATACAAATAGGACTAAAGTCCCAAAAAGGAACTTTAGTCCTAATCACTCTCATTATTAACTTCTTACCAGCGGGTTCGCAGGGCCGGAACCCGACCGGTTTCGGTGATCAACCGCTCCATTTCGGCTGCGGTCATGGGGCCAATGCGGCCGGCGGCCAGTTCGGCCTGGGTAAACTCCATGTGCGTGCCGCCCAGGTCGTTCGCCCCGCCATCCAGCGCCACCTGTGCAACCTTGGCCCCCTGCGCGACCACACTGGACTGCACGTGGGGCACGTTCTGGAGCAGCACCCGGGCCAGGGCGACCATGCGGAGGTGTTCGTGGCCGGTTGCCGGGACCACCCCTTCGGGCGGGGTCAGGGTAAAGACAGAGATGGCGGCGAAGGCGGGTTTTCCGGCCATGGTGGTACGTTCTTGCACGGCCCGGCTCCGGTACAGGTGCCCCACCCGTTCCTTGGCAGGCTCGCCGAGCCCGAACACAAAGGGCAGCACCACAGGGATGCCGGCATAGGCGCAGCGGTGGACCACATCGAACCATTCGTTCCAGGGCCCCCGCAGCAACGCCCGGTACTCGGGTACCCGGGTCGCCATGGTTTCGGACCCGCCGGCCATCAGACCGCCCATGCCCGCTGCCTTCAGTTCAGCGATGACCTCGGCGGTCCGCTTCTGGAAGAGCACATTGAAGACCATGATCTCCGTGGGGGAGTAGGCGAACAGCTGAACCTCGGGGAACCGGTCGTGCAGCGCCTTGACCAGGCCGGTGTAGTAGTCCCAGGGCAGATCGATCCGATGGCCGCCCTGGAGCGTAATCTGCGTGGCGCCTGCGGCAACGGCGTCCGCCGCCTCCGCCACCACCTCGTCGATGGTCTTGGTGAACGCGGCGGGGTCATCTTTGGTCACTGTGCCGGTGCAAAACGGGCACTCAGGCTGACAGACGTTCGAGTAGACGATGGTTTTGGTGACGGCATAGCCGACCCGCCCGTCCGGATGCAGGCGCCGGGCCACCTCCCGCCCGGCCATGGCCAGGTTGAGCAGGTCACCTTCCGCGCACAGGTAAATCGCCTCATCCGGAAAGAGCTTTTCGCCGGACAGCGCCTTTCGGAGCAGGTCGCTGGTGTCCATAAAGTTCAGGTTCATCTTCAGTCTGGCCTCCTTACCACATGGACCTCAAACTGCGGCTTCGTCGTAGACACGCAGCACGTTGTAGAGCGTGTCACGCTCCGCGGGAATCCGACCGGCCTCGCGAATGATGCGCAGCAGGTCGTTCTGTTCCTGAAGCATGGGCGTATTCGCGCCTGCGAAGTGGTAAATCTTCTCCTCACGCACGGTGCCGTCGATATCGTTGGCACCGAAGGCCAGCGAAACCTGTGCAATGCGGGGCGAAATCATCACCCAATAGGATTTGATCGCCTTTATATTGTCCAACAGCAGACGTGCCACGGCGATGATCTTGAGGTCATAGTGGCCTGTCGGGCCCGGCAGATGGGCCAGGTCCGTATTGGTGGGATGGAAGGCCAGGGGGATGAAGGCGGACTCGCCGCCGGTCTCGTCCTGCAGCGCCCGGATTTTCAGCATATGATCGACCACATGGTACGGCTTTTCGATATGGCCGTAGAGCATGGTGCAGGTGGTCCGAACGCCCAGGTTGTGGGCGATGCGGTGGATTTCCAGGTACCGCTCCCCGCTCATTTTGCCCTTGCAGAGCACGTTATGTACTTCGGGGTGAAACATTTCGGCCCCGCCACCCGTCATGGAACCGTGACCCGCCTCGCGCAGGCGCAGAAGGACTTCTTCGGTGGACATCTTGAATTTACGGGTGAAGAAATCGATCTCCACCGCCGTGAAGCACTTGAGATGCGCCTGGGGGACCGCCTGCTTAATGGCCCTGATAAAGTCCGTGTAGTATGCAAAGGGCATGTCGGGATGGAGTCCGCCCACCATGTGGAACTCGGTGACGCCAAGCCTGGCGTAGCCCTTTGCTTTTTCAACCATCTGTTCGATGCTATAGGTATAACCTTCGGGGTCTGCACCAACCTTGCCGAACGCACAGAACTTGCAGACCTTGGAGAGTGCACAGATGTTAGAATAGTTGATGTGAGCGTTGTTGTTAAAGTAGACATAGTCGCCGACCCGGCGCTTACGGGCTTCGTTGGCGATGGTGCCGATGGCAAACAGGTCATGGCTTTCGAGGAGTTTGATGCCGTCCTCCGCATCCAGCCGCTGGTCCTGCATCACCTTTTCATAAATGGGCATCAAGTCCCGGGGAATCAGACTGGCAGCTAGAGACATGGTTTGATCCTCCCAACGTCAGGTTGGTTGAAGGCACTATCGCTCATTGTACGACCTGACTATGCGCATAACAAGTATGGCAGAGAAAGCGGTGTCCATATTGAATAACATTCGTATTCGTGAAGTTGATCAGGCCGAACTGGCCGATGTTGTCGACCTATACCTGACCGCCCGCAACGACATGCTGGCTCGGAACGGGGCCAACCCGGGCCCGGTTACGGCCGACGACCGGGCCGGCAACGAGGCCGGTTACCGCCATATTCTGCAGACCGGCATCATGCGGGTTGCGGAAGTGGACGGCCGCCTGAGCGGCGTCTCACTGGCGATTGTGCGGGACGGGAACTGGTTTCTGTCCGGCTTCTGGGTCCACCCCGCCATGCAGGGCCGGGGCATCGGCGGGCCGCTGCTCCGGGAGGTCTGGAACCAGGGCGCCGCACGGGGCGCCAGGACTTACAGCGTCTGGGCGTCCAGCGACAAGACCGCCCTGGGAACGTACATGAAGCTGGGCATGCTGCCGGGATATCAGCTGATGAAGTTCGGCGGGGCCGTGGCAAACAAGCCGCGGATACCGGTCGGTTACGGGCTGGACGACCTCCCCCTCTCCACCGCCGTCGCCATCGATGAGCGGGTGCGAGGCACCGGGCGGGAGATGGACCACCTGTGGTGGCAGATGCAGCCCGGGATGTCCGGGTCGCTGGTGACGTATGATGACCGGCCGGCCGGGTACTTCTACCGGCGGGGCGGGGCCATCGGGCCAGTGGCGTGGCTCGACCCGGCTGACGCCGACGGGGTGCTGGGGCTTGCCATTCGTGCAGGGGCGGCGTCAGACCCGGTTGGATCGGAGGTCAGCCTTACCTGCCCGGGTGCTGCGTCTGCGGCGATTCGCATCGCCCTGGGCGCCGGGCTGAAGCTGACCGGCTTCTCCCACTTCCTGATGACCGCTCCCTGCGGCATGCCCGACCGGTATCTGCCGTCTGGACCCTTGCTCTACTAGGCCTCCCCGAAAGAAGGTGCGTTCGTGGGCTGGGAAGGTTACGCCCTGATTGGGGTGCTTGTGGCGCTGGGCCTGGCTGCGCCTGTGATCGCACAGGTGGCGCGGGATTCCCGCCTGCACAAGGCCGGATTGGACAAGCTGGATCAGATGACGTTGGAAGATATGATCGTCCACATGGGGCGGCTCTGCGGGGCGCTGGGGTACCGGGTTTTCCGCCCGGTGCAGCAGGACTGCGGCTTTGACCTGATTCTGGTGGATGGCCTCGGTCAGCGGCGGGGCGTGGTGGTGCGGCACTACAAGAAGCTGGTGGATGATCTGGTCCTCGCCGAAGTGGGCGAAGCCGCCCATGAGCTGGATCTGGCGGCGCCCATGCTGGTTTCGGTGCAGGGGTATACCTATAAGGCCAGAGAGGCGGCCACCAAGTCCGGCGCCATTCTGTGGTCGCTGGCCGAGCTGACGGCGGCCATTGGCCGGGTGAAGCAGTCAGCCATCGCCTATCCGGACCTGCCGTCCATTAGCACGCTGACCTGGCAGACGCAGGGGCAGAACGCAGCGGCGGCCAGGGCAGGGCGGCAGCCGGAACCGGAAGAGCACCCGCATGAGCGCACGATGGAAGTAAAGCCCCGGAAGCGCCCGCAGCGGCACCGCAAGGGCGAAGGCTGGAGCGATGACCCGGTCATCCCCAAGTGCCCCCGGTGCGGGCGGAAGATGGTGGTCCGGCGGGGCGCCGAAGGCGATTACTGGGGCTGCCCCATCTTCCCAAGGTGTCTGGGGACCAGGCCGAGGTAAGCACGACAAAGGACCGGGCAGCTTTGCCCGGTCCTGCTTTTTTCGCCTACCCCAGGAACGCCTTGACCTCCCGGATGACTCGCTCAGCCCCCAGCCCGGAGCCGCCATCCTCCCGGGGCGAGCCGCCCACGCCCGCCTGCCCGCCCCACGTATGGCCGGATGGCTCCAGGGCCGACAGCCGGGCAAAGAGGGGCCGCAGGTCCAGGCGCTCCGGCACCGCGACCCGCGCCGGGTTTGCCCCGATGGTATACTTCGGCGCCGGCCCGTTCCAGCCCGACATCCGCCCCCGGGGCTCATGGAGCACAACCAGGGCGGCCCCCTGCTCGTAGAGCACCCGCATGACGCCGACCACATCCGAGGCGATATACGCCACCTTGCCGATGCCTGTCATCAGCCAGCGGGCCGCCTCCGCCGCCTGCTTCGCCTCTTCCTCCTCCGCGCGCCGGGCACGCAGGAAGACCTGGAACCGCTCGGGCAGATCCCTGGCCGGAAAACGGCCAAACGGGTCCATGCCGGACTGCTCGACCCAGGTCAGCAAGTCCTGGTAATGTACAGACCGCACCTGGTCATCGCCGTGCACTAGGCTGATGCCCGAGGAGAACCCGTGCAGCGTCTCCAGAAACGGGTATTCCTGCGGATGCTTGAAGAAGTACCCCCGGTCGGCCAGGTCGACGTACCGGTCCAGCGGCGACGGCTCCAGCCCCAGGGCCTCCAGCAGAATGATCGGCGTGGCGCCGAGTTCATGGTTCTGATGATGGTCAAAGTTGCCCCGCACCGGGTCGTGGGAACGGCCGATGTCCCACACCAGCACCTGGGGGTCATCCAGCTCCTCAGGCAGCACCTGGGGCCGGTAATCCACTGCAAAGTCGGCACAGCCGCAGGCCTCGGCCCGCAGGCTGCGCACCCTCAGCAGAAAGGTCTGGGCGTCAAGGTCGGTATTCGGATGGCTGATGCCCCGCCGGGCACCGGCCACAAGCGAACGAATCACGGGTTCCACCTCCGACGGGGCTATTCGCTATTGCATCACGCATTTCCCTTCCCGAACCTTTCCGCAAGATACGACAGGAGAATGCCGCCCAGCAGCGAATCGGTGCGGATGGAGGCGAACCCCTCATGAGCTGGAGCATGCGATTTCTCACCTTCTCCCGCCCGCTGACCCTGGTGGCGTGCATGATTGTCTTCGTCATCGACCCGAGAATCACGACCGCCAGCCTCGCACTCTATGTGGTCAGCGCGGCCTTTTTTGTCTCGAGCTCCGCCATCATCAATGATTGGATTCAGGCGGACTACAAGTGGCAGTTCTGGACCCTCTGGGCGGAGGTCGGCCTGATTACCTACCTGAACTGGCACAGCCTGTACCATTACGACAACAACGCGGCCACCGCCACGTTCATGGTGGTCACCGTCAGTATTCCACTGACGCTGCGGCGCCAGCACTGGCGTACTGCGTTCGTCGTCACCATCGCCGGATGGCTCCTTACGACCCTGTTCGGCACCCGGGCCTACGCTGACTGGAACCAGGCGTTCTTTGTCACCCTGATCTTCGCCGGTGCCATGATCTTCTTTGCCAGCACAGGCGTCCTAATGACGAACCTGCGCGAGGAGAAAGCACGGTCCGAGCGGCTGCTCAAGGAGGTCTCAGACTCCCGGGCCGCACTGGAGCGGGCGCACCGGCAACTGCAGGAGTCGGCCGCCAGCCAGCAGCAACTGGCTGTGGTCGAAGAGCGCCAGCGCCTTGCCCGTGAGATTCACGACAGCGTCGCCCACGGCCTGACCGCCCTGGTGGTACAGACCCAGGCAGCCCGCAGGCTGCTGACCAGGGACCCGGAAAAGGCCGCCGAGACCATCGCCCGGTGTGAGGAGATGGCCCGCGAAGCGCTCCAGGACACCCGGCGGGCCGTACGGGCCCTCCACCCCTCGGGGCTGGAGCAGGTGACCGACCTGGAAGCCCTGCAGCGGCTGGCCCGCGACTACGGCATCGCCACGGGCATGGAGATCGAAGTGAAGGCCGACGAGGGCGCCCTCGCCTTGCCGCCTGACCATCACCGGCTGGAGCAGCTCTACCGGATCTTCCAGGAGGCGCTGACCAACGCCCACCGGCACGGCGGGGCCACGGTCGTAACCGCAAGGCTCTCCGCCACGCCTGCTGAACTGACCTTCAGCATCACCAACAACGGTACGCCCCCCGCCAACATGGACCCGGGCGTCGGGCTCAAGTCGATGGCCGAGCGTGCCCGGTCGATCGGGGGCTCCATCACCTTCGCGCCGGGCCCGGTCGGGCTCGCCATCCACGTCACAGTACCCATCACTCCGGAGGTGGCAGGATGATCCGTGTCTTGCTTGTAGATGACCAACGCCTGATGCGCGACGGCATGAAGACCCTGCTCTCCCTGGAAGATGACCTGTCGGTGGCCGGCGAGGCCGGCAACGGACTGGAAGGGGTACAGCAGGCGCTCGCCCTGCGGCCCGATGTGGTGCTGATGGATATTCGCATGCCCGGCATGAACGGTGTCGAGGCGACCCGGGAAATCCGGCGTGCCCTGCCCGAAACCAGGGTCCTGGTCCTGACCACCTTCGATGATGACGACCTGGTGATGGACGCCCTGCTGGAAGGCGCCGCGGGCTACCTGACCAAGGACCTGCCGGCGGAGGAGATCGCCGATGCGGTCCGCAAGGTCTGCACCGGCGGCGTTGTGATGCCGCCGCCCATCGCCGCCAAGGTGGTGTCCGAACTGGCCAGGCGCAGCGCCGCGGCCCCGGCGGCGCCCAAGGAGGACAAGGCGATTCTCGACGGCCTGACCGACCGGGAGCGGGAGGTGCTTCGCCTGCTGGGGCAGGGGTACTCCAACAAGGAGATTGGCGAGGCGCTGTATATCACCGAGGGCACGGCAAAGAACCACGTCAGCAACGTGATTGAAAAGCTCGGGCTGCGGGACCGGACCCAGGCTGCGCTTTGGGCAGTCCGCCACGGTTTATGAGGCTGACCTCATGCCGATCCAACGGCAGCCACACATGGATCTCGTACGGTTCTGGGGTGAACCTAACAGGGATCTCACAAGCTCCTTAGCCGGTTGCCACATAGACCCAATATTGGTGCAATCCGTAACCAGTGCCGATCCAACATGCTTCCAACACTGATCCAACACTGATCCAGCATTGATCCAACATTGATCCAACACGCTTCCAACATTGATCCAACACGCTTCCAACATTGATCCAACACGCTTCCAACATTGATCCAACATGAACCCACTATGGACAACCGTGGGGCCCGCATGACGGTGCAAATTGATGCAAGCCCCGTGCTGCGACACCGGTCGCAACACGGGGTGTTTTCGTCTGAACGGGTATGCAGACTCGGGCGGGGCAGGAATGGGACATTTTTTACCGCGGATTACGCGGATTATTGGATTACGCAGATTGGTACATATGGTGTCCTGGTGCATGAGGTGGGAACAACCGTTTCTTTTCATTCGGTGGAACCTGGGCAGTGCCAAATACCGTTCGAACGCGAAGTTGAAGTGCCAGTCTCCTACAAGAGCATTTTTGTTGTTGCCCACCGACTGGACCTGATCGTCCCTGGACTCGTCGTGGTGGAACCGCCTGCTACTCAACTTTTCGCCCCCAGGTTGGCGTACAAGCGCGTATCACTCAAAGGCCCTGGAAGGACATCCGCGTAATCCCATCATCCGCGTAATCCGCGGTATAATTGTCCGGTTCCGTAACCGCACTCACAGCGACGGATCTTGGCAGAATCATCGGGCCGGCATCTTCAGAATCCGATGAATAGGCGCCTGCATGGTCACGCACGTCGACAGGCGTGATGGGCGAGAGGCACCGCCATGCTTTGTGCAGTCCACCTGGCGCACCTCGGTCGGCACCCACTGGAGATCTGACCGCAACGTATCCCCTGGCTCTGGACCCCAGACAGGGATCCACAGGGCTTCAGATCGCTTTTGAGCATGGTGATAGGCGTCGCATGCTCAAAATGCGTCCCAAGCGACCTGCCCGGAACTGCGTGCACGACCCATAACCCGGCTCCAGGACCTGACAAGGCATCATCATCGGGCCGTACTATTGCGGCCAAACAAATGACAAGCGCCAGAAGCCCAAGGCTCTCTGGCGCGTCATCGTTGTGCTCCAGCGCCCAACCTCCCGAGGCTCAGCGCAGCAGGTCCAGCGCCAGGCTCGAGTGGCCCAGGAAATGCTCCAGGTGGTGCACGTTCTGCTCGTGCTCCATCAGAATCTCCTTCAGCATCTCCTCGGTGCCGAAGTCGCCGGCCGCTATCGCCTCGCGAATATGGGCCCGCAGCGCCTCTGCAATGGACGCACCATCGCCCAGGTCCTTCTCCAGCATCTCCCGGAGGCCAAAGACTCCCTCCGCCTCCACCTTGAAGATGCAAAGCGCTTCCTGCGCAGCGGGTCCCGAGACGGGGTAGCCGCCAAGGGCGGTAATCCGTTCAGCCATGGCATCGGCCGCCTTCAGCAGCGAAGCGGCCCACTGGTCAAGGAACAGATGCAACGACCAGTACTCCGGCCCCTCCACCACCCAGTGATGCTTCTTGATCTGATGATAGAAGGTGTAGGTTGTGGCAAGATCCTGGTTCAGGCTGCGGACGACGGGCGTCACCGCTTCCCGGTCAAGGCCGATCGGGTTGTCAACGATCTGATCAGGGGCCTGTTTCATGTTGGAATCGCTCAACGGGACGGCACCTCCTGCGTTGACCTGTGTCACAAGTAGCGTTCCCACTTCCCGGCGCTGAACTCTCCGACAATGTCGTCGGATGACTCGAACGGTTCCAGCAGGTCCGCCGGTCTTCCAGAGAGAAACCACATGGGAGGCCGCTGTCATGGAACGGACGCCGCTGCTCGCATTTGCCGTCGCCACCGCACAAGCACTGATCGAGATGGTCATCTGGAAGCTCTTCCGTCTTCCTCCCATCACCAGGCGGCAGCGGGTCTATATGTTCCTCGCCTGGGCCGTTGCGTATACGGCCTGGTACGTTTATCAGCACGGTTGGACGCAGGTACTCGATGTTGCGGCATGGCTCGATGCGCTGATGGTGCTCGGCGTGATGGCCCTGGTCATCTGGTCCCTGGCCTACGCCCCGCATGGCGAAACCCGACGCACGACCGACCGCTGACCGAGGAGGTGCAGAACGCGATGCTCGAACACCCGGTCTCTTACGCCCTGCGGCTGGTAGCCACGACCTGGCGAGAAGTCTCCCCGGCGTGGCGGCTGACGCTCTGCCTGACCGTGGCAGCAGCCGGCGGTGTCATCCTCTGGCTCGGCTCCAAGGTGGGCTGGGCCCTGCTCGCGGCCGGCATCCTGCTCGAAGTGGGTGACTGGCTGCTCTGCCATCTCCCCTACGAGCCCCTCAAAAGGCATGACCACGAGGCCCCCTGGCTATGACTTTTGGCATGGGCGCCCCCAGCAAAAGAAGTGCGGTCCGGCACATGTGCCGGGCCGCCTTGCTTTGTAAGATGAGACCTGTAAGAGAAAGCGAGCAAGGAGCGTCGATCAGCATGCTACAGGTCAAGAACCTGGTCAAACGGTTTGGCGACAAGGAAGCGGTCCGGTCCATCAGCTTTGAAGTGAAGCAAGGCGAATCCTTCGGCCTGCTCGGCCCAAACGGCGCCGGCAAGTCGACCACCATTTCGATGATCTGCGGGCTGCTGCAGCCGAACGGCGGTGAAATCCATGTGGCCGGCATCGATGCCCTGAAGAACACCGCTGCCGCCAAGAAGGTGATGGGCGTCGTGCCGCAGGACATCGCCCTCTACCCCACCCTCTCGGCCCGTGAGAACCTGAACTTCTGGGGCGCCATGTACGGCCTCTCCGGCAAGGAGCTGGCCGCCCGGGTCGCCGAGGCGCTGGAGATCGTCGGCCTGACCGACCGGCAGAAGGACCGCATTGACACCTACTCGGGCGGCATGAAGCGGCGCATCAACATCGCCGCCTCGCTGCTGCACAAGCCCCAGCTGCTGATCATGGATGAGCCCACGGTCGGCATCGACCCGCAGAGCCGCAACAACATCCTGGAGACGGTCCGCACCCTCAACCAGGAGAAGCAGATGACGGTGATCTACACCAGCCACTACATGGAAGAGGTCGAGTACCTCTGCACCCGGGTCGGCATCATCGACCACGGCAAGCTGATCGCCCAGGGCACCCTCTCCGACGTCCGGCGCCTCGCCGGCGAAGAGACGACCATCCGGCTGCGGGTTGCCAAGGTGACCGAGCAGATGGCCGCCGCACTCAAGGCGGTCCCCGGTGTCAAGAACGTCCGGCTCGAAGAAGGCGCCCTCTCCATCCTGGTCACCAACGGCGCCGAGACCCTGGCACCGCTCATGGCTGCCGCCGGCAGCTTCAAGATTCAGGGTGTCGAAATTGAAGAGCCCAACCTGGAATCGGTCTTCCTGCACCTGACCGGCCGGGCCCTGCGGGACTAGGAGGCAAC
>Ga0196970_1001193_pt1 | contig 19521 bp, 15 predicted proteins | sample S1v_513CmetaG_FD_148672 | JGI IMG/M metagenome (GOLD analysis project Ga0196970, IMG submission 148672) | Soil microbial communities from Anza Borrego desert, Southern California, United States - S1+v_5-13C | ecosystem: Environmental > Terrestrial > Soil > Desert | place: USA: California...
GGCGTTCTCGATCTCCGACGGGCTGAGGTTCTTGCCGCCGGCGGTGATCATGATGTCCTTCAGGCGGTCGACGACGCGGAACTGGCCGTCCACCACCTCCACCACGTCGCCGGTGTGCAGCCAGCCGTCGCGGATGCTCTGCGCCGTCGCCTCCGGGTTCTTGTAGTAGCCCTCGAACACCGTGCCGCCGCGGATCAGCAGTTCGCCGTGCTCGCCCACCCGCGCCTCGGCGCCGACGATGGCCGGGCCGACGCAGCCGGGGACCAGCCTGTCGAGGTACTGGCCGGTGACCATGCCCGCCGTCTCGGTCAGGCCGTAGACCTCGACCAGCGGCACGCCGAGCGTGCGGAAGAAGCGCACGATCTTCGGCGCGATCGGCGCCGCACCGGTCAGGGCGACCCTGGCCCGGCGCAGGCCGATGTAGTTCAGCAGCGCCCGGAACACCAGCAGGTACCAGAAACCGTAGACCAGCCGCGCGCCGAGGGGACGGCGGGAGGGGATGGTTTCCGCCCACGGCTCGCAGGCGGCCATGGCGCGCTCGAACAGCCAGCGGCGCGGGCCGCCGGCCTCGGTGATCTTGATGTGGATGGCGGAGTGCAGCTTCTCCCAGATGCGCGGCACGCCGAGGAAGACGCTGGACGCCACCTCGCGCAGGTCCTCCTGCACGGTGCGGATCGACTCGCCGAAGTTCACCACCGAGCCGAGGTAGAGCGGCGCGAAGGTGGTCAGCATCTGCTCCGCCACGTGGCAGAGCGGCAGGTAGGACAGGTGCGTGGTCTGCGGCGTCAGCTCCAGCCGCTCGATCATCCCCGGCGCGATGGCGCGCAGGTTGCGGTAGCTGAGCATCGCCCCCTTGGGCTTGCCGGTCGAGCCCGAGGTGTAGACCATCAGCGCGAGGTCCTCCAGGCGCTGGGCGTCCAGCAGCTCGTCGGCGCGGGTGGGGTGCTGCGCCTCGAACGCCGCACCCAGGCGCTCGACCTCCTCGAAGGACACGATGCGGTCGCGCGGGTAGTGGCGCAGGCCCTTCATGTCGATGACGATGATGCGCTTGAGCTGCGGCAGCTGGTCCAGCGCGTCGAGCACCTTGTCGGTCTGCTCCTGGTCCTCGCAGACGACGAACGACGTGTCGGCGTGGCCCAGCACGTAGGCGACCTCGTTCCACGGGCTGGTCGGGTAGACGCCCACGGGGACCGCCCGCACCGTCCCGCAGCCGAGCTGGGCGAACACCCACTCCTGCCGGTTCTCCGAGATGATGCCGACGTGCCCGCCCTCGGGTAGGCCGAGCGAGAGCAGGCCGAGGCCGAAGTGCCGGGCGCGCTGGTAGTAGTCGGCCCAGGTCACCGGGTTCCAGATGCCGAAGTCCTTCTGGCGCAGAGCGAGGCCGTGCGGGTTCGAGCGCGCGTGCTGGCGCAGCATCTGCGGCAGGGTGAGGTCGGGGAGGGTGGGGGCAATGAACGTTGTCATGACAGCCACCGCTTGCGCCGCTTGTAGTGCTTGATGTCGCGGTAGCTCTTCGCCCCGCCCTCTTGGCCGCCGAGGCCCAGGTAGAACTCGCGGACGTCCTGGTCGCGGGTCAGGCGCTCGACCGGGCCGTCGATGACGATGCGCCCGGTCTCCATGATGTAGCCGTAGGAGGCCACCGCGAAGGCCACCGCGGCGTTCTGCTCGACCAGAAGCATGGACACCCGCTGCTCGGCGTTGATGCGGGCGATGATGGCGAAGATCTCCTCGACCAGCTTCGGCGACAGCCCCAGCGACGGCTCGTCCAGCAGGATCAGCTGCGGCTCGGCCACCAGCGCCCGGCCGATGGCGAGCATCTGCTGCTCGCCCCCCGACAGATAGCCGGCCCGCACGCCGCGCCTTGTGTGCAGGTTGGGGAAGTACTCGTAGACCAGGTCGAAGCGCGCCGAGGCGCCACCGCCGCTGCGGGCGTAGGTGGCGGCGGTCAGGTTCTCCTCGACGGTCAGCTCGTCGAAGATGCGCCGGCCTTCCATGACGTGGAACAGGCCGGCGCGCACCAGCTCGTGCGGGCGCCGGGCGGCGGTCCCGGTCCCGGCGAAGCGGATGGTGCCGGCGCTGACCGCGCCGTTCTCCAGGTCCAGCAGGTTGGAGATCGCCTTCAGCGTCGTCGACTTGCCCGCCCCGTTGGAGCCGAGGAGGGCGACGATCTCCCCCCTGGGCACCCTCAGCGACAGGCCGCGGAGCACCTGGATGGTCTTCTTGTAGATGACCTCGATGTTGTTGACCTCGAGGATCGGCTCCGCGGCCAGCATGGTCACTGCTCCAGCTTGATCCAGTCGGAGGCGGGGACCATCAGCTTCTTCTGCACGTCGGCCTTGTAGATGCGCCCCACCGGAATCGAGTTGCCGGGCACCGAGATCGGAACGCCGATGATGCCGCCGGTATCGAAGTCCTTGATGGAGTTCAGCGCCGCCTTCAGGGTCTTGCCGTTCAGCGGCTCGCCCTTGTCCAGCGTGCGCTTGGTCGCCTCGACCATCAGCATGGCGGTCAGGAAGCCCTGCATGTACGGCGTGGACTGGTACTCGGGCCGCATCTGCCGGATCTTCGCCAGCATCGGCGCGTTCGGCTCCTCGTCGTAGTAGTAGCGGTAGGGCATCACGCCCATGAAGCCGTCGGCCAGATCGCCCATCTTCTGGACCATGGAGTTGTCCATGCTCCAGAACGTGCCCATGAACTTGCTGGTCATGTTCATCTGCTTGGCCTGGGCGATGAACTCCGGGATCGGCGCCATCACGTAGCCGTGGAAGATGGTGTAGTCCGGGGCGGCGCGGCGCAGCTTCAGCACCTCGGTGGAGACGTCGACGCTGCCCGGCGGGGTGACGATCTTCTCGACCACCTTCAGGCCCAGCTCGATGGCCTTCTTCTCGGACGTGGCGATGGGGTCGCGGCCGAACTCGGTGTCGGAGTTGACGAAGGCCACCTTGGCGCCCGGCTTCTCCTTGGCGATGTAGCGCAGCAGGATGCCGAACATCTCCGTGTAGTCCGGCCCGGCCATGAACTGCAGCGGATACTTCTTCGGGTCGTTCAGCTCGGTGGCAAACGAGGCACCGGCCATGATCATCTGGCCGTTGCGTTCCAGCTCCGGGTTGATGGTCTTGGAGAAGGCGGTGGAGTCGCCGTAGTAGAGGTTCGGCTTGTCCTGCGCGACGATCTTGTTGAACACGGCGACCGAGGCGTCGACCTTGTACGCGGTGTCCTCGAAGGCGAAGCGCACCTTGCGGCCTTTGATGCCGCCGGCGTCGTTGACGATCTTCAGGTAGTCGCTGATGCCCGCCTGGATGCCGATGCCGGCGAAGGCGAACACGCCGGTCATCGGGATGGAGCCGCCCAGCACGATGTCATCGGCGGCCTTGGCGGGCAGCGCCGCCGCCATGCCGGCCGCGAGTGCCAGCGCACCCAGCCCGCGTCTCGAAAGCCTCAGCATCTCCGTGATCCTCCCCATCGTTGTCGTTGTCATGTCTTGAACGGCCACAGGTGGAAGAAGCGCCGGGTCCGCCGCCACATCTCGGTCAGGCCCTGCGGCTCGAAGACCAGGAAGCCGACGATCAGCGCGCCGAACACCACGGTGCGCACCGGCGACAGCACCATCACCGCGTCCGGCCAGAACGGGCTGACCAGCCCGACGCCGAGCTTCAGGAACTCCGGCACCAGCGTCATGAATATGGCGCCCAGGATGCCGCCGAGGATCGTCCCCATGCCACCGACGATGATCGCCGCCAGGAAGAAGATCGACATCAGCAGCGGGAAGCTCTCCGGCGTCACCACGCGGAAGAAGTAGGCCCACAGCCCCCCCGCCACCCCGGCGTAGAAGGACGACAGCGCGAAGCTGGTGAGCTTGGTGCGCAGCAGCGGGATGCCCAGCACCTCGGCCGAGATGTCACGGTCGCGCACGGCGATGAAGGCGCGCCCCACCCGGGTGCGGAACAGGTTGGCCGCCCCCAGCAGCATCAGCACCGCCAGCGGCACGATCACCCAGTACAGCTTGAACGGCGTGTCGAGGTCGATGCCGAACAGCCGGGCGGGGGGCACGTTGATGCCGCTGACACCCTTCGTCACGCTCGTCCAGTTGGCGAAGACGAAGTGCAGGATGAACGACGCCGCGATGGTGGAGATGGCGAGGTACAGGCCCTTCACCCGCAGGCTGGGGATGCCGAACACCATGCCCACCGCCGCCGCCATGAAGCCGCCCAGCAGCAGGTTGACGAGGAACGGCGTGCCCAGCCGCGCCTCCAGCACCGCCACCGTGTAGGCGCCCACCCCCATGAACGCCGCCTGCCCCAGGCTGACCAGCCCGGTGTAGCCGGTGAGGATGTTGAGGCCCGTCGCGCTGATGACGTTGATGGCGGCGAGTCCGGCGAGGTACGCCCAGTACTGGTTCACCATGAACGGGAACGCCGCGAGGGCCAGCAGCAGCACGGCGAACCAGCCGCGCTGCACCGCGCTGTCGAACAGCGCCTCGTCGGCGGCGTAGCTCTGCTTGGCGGAGGCGATGCGCATGCCCTACAGCCTCTCGATCTCGTGGGTGCCGAACAGGCCGTAGGGGCGCACCATCAGCACCGCGATCAGCAGCGTGAAGGTGGCGAGCAGCTTGTACTCGCCGCCCAGATAGATGCCGGCCAGCGCCTCGATCAGCCCGATCAGCAGCCCGCCGACCAGGGCGCCCGGCACGCTGTCCAGCCCGCCGACGATGACCACCACCAGCACCGACAGCCCGAACACCCCCATGGTGGAGGAGATGCCGCCGATCGACCCCACCAGGATCCCCGCCCCCGCCGCGACCATGCAGGCGACCACCCAGGCCAGCGAGAACACCCCCGGCACGTTGATGCCCATGGAATAGGCCGCCGCCTGGTCGTTGGCGGTGGCGCGCAGCGCGACGCCACCGCGCCAGAAGCGGAACAGCAGCACGAACACGGCGATCACCACCGCGGCGACCAGGAAGGAATAGGCGATCTTCGGCGCCAGGAACGCGTCACCGATGAGGACGGGCGTGTTTGGCATGAACTCGGGCAGGCGATGCGGGTCGGCGGTCCAGACGATCTCGACGATGCCGATCAGCACGCTGCCCAGCCCGACCGTGACCATGAAGACGGAGATCGGGCTCTCGCCCAGCATCGGCCGGATCACCGTGCGCTCGACCACCGCGCCGAACAGCCCGGCCACGGCCAGCGCCCCCAGCGCCGCCGCCCACCAGGGCAGCGCCCAGCCCGCCGCCAGCCCGAAAAAGGCGTAGGCGCCCAGCATCAGGATCTCGCCGATGGCGAGGTTCACCACGCGCGTCGCCTTGTAGATGACGACGAAGGCCAACGCCGTCAGCGCGTACAGCCCGCCGGTGCCCAGGCCGGCGAGGCTGACCTCGAAGAGGAGGAGCCAGTCGGTTTCCATCAGGCTCTCCTTCCGAGCATTGCCCCCACCCCTGACCCCTCCCCCGCTGTCGCAGGGGAGGGGAACAGCGCCCTCCCCTGCGTAGCGGGGGAGGGAGGGGACCCGCGCCGAAGGGCGCGGGGAGGGTGGGGGCAAGTGCGCTTCATCACGCCACCTTCCGCGCGTCCGCGGCCAGCCGCGCCCGCAGGTCATCGACGTTCCCCGAGCCGAGGTACGCCGCTGCCACCTGCGGGTCGGCCTGCACGTCGCGCGGCAGCCCTTGCGCGATCACCTGCCCGAAGTTCAGCACCACCACATGGTCGGAGATGTCCATCACCATGCCCATGTCGTGCTCGACCATCAGCACGGTGACGCCCCATTCCTCGCGCACGTCGAGGATGAAGCGGGCCATGTCCTCGGTTTCCTCGCGGTTCATGCCGGCGACCGGCTCGTCGAGCATCAGCACCTTCGGCTGCATGGCCAGCGCGCGGGCCAGCTCGACCCGCTTCTGCAGGCCATAGGGCAGGGAACCGACGGGAGCCTTGCGGATGTGGTCGATCTCCAGGAAGTCGATGATCCGCTCCTCGACGTCGCGGCGCAGTTCCATCTCCTCGCGCCGGGCGCGGCCGAGGTAGAACAGCGCGTCCAGCACGCCGGTCTTCATGTGCGCGTGGCGGCCGAGCTTGATGTTGTCCAGCACGGTCATGCCGCGGAACAGCGCGATGTTCTGGAAGGTGCGGGCGAGGCCCAGTTTCGCCCGCTTTGGCGGCGCCAGCCGCTCGATGCTCTGCCCCTCGAAGCGCACCGAGCCCTGCGGCCGGTAGAAGCCGGAGATCGAGTTGAACAGCGACGTCTTGCCCGCCCCGTTCGGCCCGATCACCGAGGTGATGGAGCCGCGCGCCACGTCGAACGTCACGCCGCTCAACGCCCGCACGCCGCCGAAGGCGAGGGTGAGATTATCCACCTCCAGGATCGGCGCGCCCTCACCGGCCATCGAACCGCGCCCCCCGCTTTTCGAAGAACGCCGCGACGCCCTCGCGGAAGTCGGCGGTGCCGGCCAGCGCGGCGAAGCTCTCCTCCTCGGCGGCGAGCTGGTCGGCGAGGCCGGCGGTGCCGGAGCGGTGCAGGAGCCCCTTGATCCGCCCGTAGGCCGCGGTCGGGCCGTTCGCCAGCCGGGCGGCGAGCGCGTCGGTCTCCGCCGCCAGTTCGGCGGCCGGCACCACCCGGTTGACCAGCCCGAGGCGCAGCGCCTCCGCCGCGTCGATGGTGTCGGCCAGCAGCGCGATCTCCATGGCCTTGCGCAGGCCGACGAGGCGGGTGAGGTAATAGCTGCCGGAGCCGTCCGGCGAGGCGCCGATGCGGGCGTAGGCGAGGGTGAACCTGGCATCGTCCGCGGCGATGCACAGGTCCGTCGCCATGGCCAGGCTCATGCCCGCCCCGGCCACCGGGCCGTGCACCGAGGCCAGCACCGGCAGGGGCAGGCGCTGCATCAGCTGCAACGCCTCGTGCAGCGGGCCGATGATGGCGCGGGCGGTGTCGGCGCCGTGCTCCGGATCGGCGCGGAAGCGGCCGAGGTCGCCGCCGGCCATGAAGCCGCGGCCATTGCCGGAAATCACCAGGACGCGGGCTTCCGCGTCGTCGGCGACGGCGCGCACGGCGGCCAGGAAGGCCTGCGCCGTCGCCTCGTCGAGCGCGTTGAGAACGGCCGGCCGGTTCAGCCGCAGCCGCACAACGGCGCCGTCGCGGTCCAGCAGGACCGGCGCGCTGTCGGTGGTGAGCACTCTTTCCTCCCTGCTCCCATTCTTTCCGCTTCGCGGATTGTGGGTTTATGCGACAAAGCTAAAGGGCCGGGAGGAAGATTGTCAATACGCCTGCGGATGGGGCGGGCAATCGCTTGAAGCCCCTCTCCCCCTGAGGGATCGGCGCTTGCACGCGCCGATCCCTCAAGGGGAGAAGGGCTTCTCGGGTGTTCGGATTCTAGTGGGGGCCTACTCCGGCTCCTCCTCCGCCGACTTGCCCGTCCCGGCGGGACCCAGCGGCGGGGCGCCGCGCTTCAGCCCGCGTTGCAGGATGGTTTCCCAGGCCTCCTCGGCCGTGTCGACGATGTCGAAGCGGTCGAGGTCGTGGGGGCTGATCATGCCGTGGCGGGACAGCGCCTCGAAGTTGACGATCTCGTTCCAGAACGCCTTGCCGACCAGCACGATGGGCAGCCGCGTCGCCTTGTTGGTGTTCTGGAGGTTGAGGATCTCGAACGCCTCGTCCAGCGTGCCGAAGCCGCCGGGGAAGACCGCCAGCGCGTTGGCGCGCATCGCCAGATGCATCTTGCGGATGGCGAAGTAGTGGAAACGGAAGGTCAGCGCCGGCGTGCTGTAGGGGTTCGGGTGCTCCTCGAACGGCAGCACGATGTTGAAGCCGATGCTGGGCGCCCCGGCCTCGCTGGCGCCGCGGTTGGCGGCCTCCATCAGGCCCGGCCCGCCGCCGGTGGCGATGACGTTGTCGCGCAGCCCGTTCTCGTCCGGGGCGAGCGCGCCGCCCTTCTCCGAGACCAGTCGGGCGAAGCGCCGCGCCTCCTGGTACCACGCGACCTGTTCGGTGCGCATTTCGGCCAGCCGCTTCTCCTCCGGCGTGCGGGCGGCGGCGCGCAGGTCCGCCGCCTTCTCGGGCGAGGGCACGCGGGCGCTGCCGAAGACGACGATGGTGGAGCGCACGCCCCAGGCCTGCAGGATTTCCTCCGGCTTGGAGTATTCCAGCATGAAGCGCACGCCGCGCGTCGACGGGCTCAGCAGGAAGTCGCGGTCCTCGAAGGCGAGACGGAAACTGGACGAGTGATGGTTCGGTTGGGTGCTGTCAGGCATTCTTTTCCTTTACGGCGGCGCGGCGCTTTTGCGCGCCATTCCCCTCTCCGCCGGAGCGGAGAGGGGGAGAGGTGCCGCTCGTCCGTTCTCGAAGGTCAGCGCTGGGCCAGCGGCGCGACGGACCGCGGGGTGGCGCCGGTGTAGAGCTGGCGGGGGCGGCCGATCTTCTGCTGCGGGTCCTCGATCATCTCCTTCCACTGCGAGATCCACCCCACCGTGCGCGCCAGCGCGAACAGCACGGTGAACATGCTGGTCGGGAAACCCATCGCCTTCAGGATGATGCCCGAGTAGAAGTCGACATTCGGGTACAGCTTCTTCTCGACGAAGTAGTCGTCCTCCAGCGCGATCTTTTCCAGCTTCATGGCGATGTCGAGCAGCGGGTTGTCCTTGATGCCCAGCTCGCCGAGCACCTCGTAGCACAGCTCGCGCATGATCTTGGCGCGCGGGTCGTAGTTCTTGTAGACGCGGTGGCCGAAGCCCATCAGGCGGAACGGGTCGTTCTTGTCCTTGGCGCGCTTGACGAACTCCGGGATGCGGTCGGTCGAGCCGATCTCCTCCAGCATCTTCAGCACCGCCTCGTTGGCGCCGCCGTGCGCCGGGCCCCACAGCGCGGTGATGCCGGATGCGATGCAGGCGAACGGGTTGGCGTGCGACGAACCGGCGAGGCGCACCGTCGAGGTGGACGCGTTCTGCTCGTGGTCGGCGTGCAGGATGAAGATCTTGTCCAGCGCCCGCGCCAGGGTCGGGTTGACCTTGTACGGCTCGAACGGCGTGGCGAAGGTCATGTACAGGAAGTTCTCGGCATAGCCGAGGTCGTTGCGCGGGTACATGAAGGGCTGGCCGACCGAATACTTGTAGGCCATGGCGGCCATGGTCGGGATCTTGGCGATCAGCCGGTGCGACGTGATCATCCGGTGCACCGGATTCGTGAAGTCGGTCGAGTCGTGGTAGAACGCCGACAGCGCACCGGCGACGCCGCACATCACCGCCATCGGGTGCGCGTCGCGGCGGAACCCGCTGTAGAAGCGGATCAGCTGCTCGTGCACCATGGTGTGGTAGGTGATGGTGCGCTCGAAATCCGCCTTCTGCTGGGCGTCCGGCAGCTCGCCGTTCAGCAGCAGATAGCAGACCTCCAGATAGTCGCAGTGCTCCGCCAGGTCCTGGATCGGGTAGCCGCGGTGCAGCAGCACGCCCTCGTCGCCGTCGATGTAGGTGATGGCGGATTCGCAGCTGGCGGTCGAGGTGAAGCCGGGATCGAAGGTGAAGTAGCCGGATTCGGCATAGAGCTTGCGGATGTCGATGGTGCGCGGGCCCGTGGCACCTTCCAGCAGAGGCAATTTGAACGTGCGTCCGGTGGTGTCGTCGGTCACCGTCACCGTGCCGACCTGTCGGACGGGGGCATGCCCCGGCATTGTGGTCTTGGGCTCCATGCGTCGCTCCTGCCGTGTTGTTGTGGCGTTATGGTTGTCCGGCCCTTGAGGTGACGTGTGCGCACCGCACCATCCCGTCAATGGCTTACTGCCGATTCTCACGCCGCGGAGTCGAGCGTCAAGCCATTCAGAGGTGTGGCCGGCGTGCGCCCGCCCACCACGTCGGCCACCGCCCGTGCTGCCCCGGCGGCCAGGGTGAAGCCCAGCGCGCCGTGCCCGACGTTGAGGAACAGGTTTTCCAGCGGCGAACGGCCGAGGATCGGCGTGCCGCGCGGCGTCGCCGGCCGCAGCCCGGCCCAGGGCGAGGCGTCGACGTAGTCCCCGGCCTCGGGGAAGGTGGACCGCGCCCGCTCCACCAGCAGGGCGAGGCGCGTGCGGTCGATGCTCTCGTCGTGCCCGGCGAGGTCGGCGATGCCGGCGGCGCGCAGCCGGTCGCCCAGGCGGGCGTAGACGATCTTGTGCAGGGAGTCGGTGACGCTGACCCGCGGCGCCGCCGCGTCGCGCGCGACCGGCACGGTGATGCTGTAGCCCTTCAGCGGGTAGATCGGCAGGTCGAACCCGACCGAGCGGGCGAGGTGCCGGCTGCCTACGCCCAGAGCCAGCACCACGGCGTCGGCCTCCACCCGGCCCTTGTCGGTCCGGACCGCGGTCACCCGCCGCCCGGCCACTTCCAGCCCCTGGACCGCCGTGTCGAAGCGGAACTCCGAAGTGGGCGAGCGGCGCGCGATGCGCCCGGCCAGCTCGTCGCAGAAGCGCTTGCAGTCCCCGGCCGAGTCCGAGCGGGTGAAGACGCCGCCGACGAGACGGTCACGGACGTGGTGCAGCGCCGGCTCGACGGCGAGACAGCCCTCGGTGTCCAGCAGGTCCTGCTCGCAACCCAGCGTCTTCTGGAACTCCAGCTGGGCGCGGGCGCCGGACAGGCCCTCGGCGTCGGAGTAGACCACCAGCTTGCCGGCGTGGGCGTGGTGGAAGGCGATGGCCTCGCGCGCCAGCAGGTCGTCCAGCACCCGGCGGCTGTAGAAGGACAGGGTGAGCAGCCGCACCGTGGTCTCGGCCGCCTGCTGCCGGGTGCAGGCCGCCAGGAAGCGTGCGCACCACGCCCACAGCTGCGGGTCGAGCTGCGGGTAGAGGCGCAGGGGTGATTCCCGCTCCAGGATCAGCGCCGGCAGCTTGGCGATCACCGAGGGCGCGGCCAGCGGCGCGACGTAGGAGAAGCTGAGCTGCGCGCCGTTGGCGCGGCTGGCTCCGGCGGCTGGGCCGTCGCCGCGGTCGATGACCACCACCTCGTGCCCGTCGTCGGCGAGGCACCACGCGGTGGTCAGCCCGACCACCCCGGCGCCGAGGACCGCGACCCTCACGCCCGTCCCCCGGCCGGAACCGCCACCGCCCGCGCCCCGTCTGTGGGGTGAGCTGGGCGCCGCCGCAACTGCGCCAGCACCACCAGCGCCAGCAGGCCCAGCGCCGGGAGGAACAGCCAGTGCTTGGCCGGGCGCACCGTCGCGACCTCGGCGCCGAGCAGCACGTTGTCCAGCTCGATCCCCAGCTTGTCGGCGGTGCTGCCGAAGCGGACGTCGTCCACCGTCACGGTGCCGCCGCCGTCGATCAGGCGCAGGCCGGCCTTCTGCAGCCGCGCCTCGCCCGGTCCGACGGGGCCGAGCGGCAGCACGACCACCTTCTCCACCGTCCGGCCGGCGCGGTTCTCGCCCTGCACGCGAAGGCGCAGGTCGGCGCCGTCGGGCAGGCGGCCGGCCACCTCCAGCACACGGGCGGGCGGCACCGCCTCGTAGGGCGGGTAGACGAGGTCCATCCAGAAGCCGGGGCGGAACAGCGTGAAGCACACCAGCAGCAGCGCCACGCTTTCGTACCAGCGGCTGCGCACGATGAACCAGCTCTGCGTCGCCGCCACGAACAGCAGCATGGCCAGCAGCGCGCTGGCGCACACCAGCACCGCGTGCGCCACGTTATCGACGCCGATCATCAGCAGCTCGGTGTTGAAGATGAAGATGAACGGCAGGAGACCGGTGCGGATCTCGTAGCGGAAGCCCTGAATGCCGGTCTTCACCGGGTCGGCGCCGGAGATGGCGGCGGCGGCGTAGGCAGCCAGCCCCACCGGCGGCGTCACGTCGGCCATCAGCCCGAAGTAGAAGACGAACATGTGCACCGCCACCAGCGGCACCGCGAGGTCGTTCTGCGCCGCCAGTTCGACGATCACCGGCGCCATCAGCGTCGCCACCACCACATAACTCGCGGTGGTCGGCATGCCCATGCCGAGGATGATGCAGATCAGCGCCGTCAGCAGCAGCATGGCGATCAGGTTGCCGCCGGACAGGAAGTCCACCAGCTCGGTCATCACCAGTCCGATGCCGGTCAGCGACACGGTGCCGACGATGATGCCGGCGGTCGCCGTAGCGATGGCGACGCCGGTCATGTTGCGCGCACCCGAGATCATGCCGTCCAGCAGCTCGGTCAGGCCCTGGCGCAGCGCCGGCCCCGCCGCCTCGCCGCGGAACAGGGCGACCAGCGGGCGCTGGGTGGCGACGATGACGACCAGGAAGGCGGTTCCCCAGAAGGCCGACAGGCCGGGCGACATGCCCTCGACGATCAGGCACCAGATCAGCACCACCACCGGCAGCGCGAAGTGCAGGCCGGTCCGCGCCGTCTCGCCGAAGCCGGGCAGGCGGACGAGGTCCTTGGTCGGGTCGTCCAGCTCCAGCTCCGGGAAGCGCGCCTTGTAGGCGAGCAGGCCGAGGTAGGCCACACCCGCGGCCACCGCCAGGATCGGCGCCGCGGCGTCGCCGAACACGTCCTTGGTCCAGCCGATGCCCCAGTACACCACCCCACCCAGGATGATCAGCCCGCAGATCGTCATCAGCGTCGTGGCCAGACCGGCGAGGCGCGAGCGGGTGCGCCGGCGGGCCAAGCCCTTCAGGCCCATCTTCGCCGCTTCGATATCGACGATGTAGAACAGCGCGATGTAGGTGATGATCGCCGGCAAGAAGGCGTGCTTCACCACCTGGGCGTAGGAGATGCCGACGTACTCTGCGATCAGGAAGGCGGCGGCGCCCATGACCGGCGGCATGATCTGGCCGTTGACGCCGGCCGCGCACTCGATGGCGCCGGCCTTCACGGCGGAGTAGCCGACACGCTTCATCAGCGGGATGGTGAAGGTGCCCGTCGTCACCACGTTGGCGATGGACGAGCCGGAGATCATCCCCGTCAGCCCCGACGACACCACCCCCGCCTTGGCCGGGCCGCCACGCATGTGGCCCAGCAGCGCGAAGCTCAGCTGGATGAAGTAGTTGCCGGCCCCCGCCTTCTCCAGCAGCGAGCCGAACAGCACGAACAGGAAGACGAAGCTGGTGGACACGCCCAGCGCCACGCCGAACACGCCCTCGGTGGTCAGCCAGTACTGCGAGGTGGCGCGGGCGATGCTCGCCCCCTTGTGCGAGACCATGCCGGGCAGCAGCGGCCCGGCGAAGGCGTACCCCATCATCAGCGCGGCGATGACGGTCAGCGCCGGCCCGACGGCGCGCCGCGCACACTCCAGCAGCAGCACGACGCCGACGACCGCGACGATCAGGTCCGGCGTGGTCGGCAGCCCGGGCCGCAGCGCCAGTTGGCGGTAGAAGATGTAGAGGTAGGCGGCGCAGAAGGCGCCAACCGCGGCCAGCGCCCAGTCGGCGGCCGGCACATGGGCGCGCGGGCTGCGCCTGAAGGCCGGGAAGGTGGTGAAGGTCAGGAACACCGCGAAGGCGAGGTGGATGGCGCGCGCCTGGGTGTCGTTGAGGATCAGGACGTTCAGCGCGAACGGCAGCGGCGAGGCGTACCAGAGCTGGAACAGCGTCCACGCCAGCGCCACCGCGCCCAGCGCCATGGCGACCGGCCGCGCCGGCTTGCGGCCGCCGATGTCGGCCTCCTCGACCATGGTTTCGAGTGCGGTGCGGTCGAACTCCGGCGCGTCGGCGGGATGGGGCATGCGGGGGCCTTTGCATGGCTGGTACAAAAGCCCCTCCCCCCTTGCGGGGGAGGGGTTGGGGAGAGGGGGAAGAGCGGCGGAAGCCGCGGAAGAGTTCCTGGCCGGCTGACGCCGGCGCACCCCTCCCCCCAACCATCGGCGCTTGCACGCGCCGATCCCTCAAGGGGAGAGGGGCTTGTAGGGCTACATCCACCCCTTCTCCTTGTAGTACTTCACCGCGCCGTCGTGCAGCGGCGCCGACAGGCCGGCCTTGACCATCTGCTTCGGGTCCAGGGTGGCGAACGCCGGGTGCAGCTTCTTGAACTCCTCGAAGTTGTCGAACACCGCCTTGGTGATCCGGTACACGGTTTCGGCCGGCACCTTGCTCGACGACACCAGCGTCGCCGTCACGCCGTAGGTCTGCACCGGGTTGGGGTTGTTGGCGTACAGCCCGCCGGGGATGGTGGCGACGGCATAGTAGGGACGCTCCTTCACCAGCGCCTCGATCGCCGGGCCGGTCAGCGGGACCAGCTTGGCGCCGCAGGCGGTCGTCGGGTCCTGGATGTTGGCGGACGGGTGGCCGACGCCGTAGAAGAAGCCGTCGATCTTGTTGTCGCACAGCGCCGGGCCGTGCTCGTCCGGCTTCAGCTCGGCGGCCAGCGAGAAGAACGACAGGTCGGTGCCCATGGCCTTCAACAGCTCCTCCATGGAGTTGCGGGTGCCCGAGCCCGGGTTGCCGACGTTGAAGCGCTTGCCCTTGAAGTCCTCGAACTTCGTCACGTTGGCCTCCTTGCGGGCCAGCACGGTGAACGGCTCGGGGTGCACGGAGAACACCGCGCGCAGCTCGCCGAACGGCCCGGCGTCCTTGAAGCCGGCCTGGCCCTTGGCGGCCTGGAACTGGATGTCGCTTTGGGCCATGCCGAACTCCAGCTCGCCCTGGCGGATGGCGTTGACATTGAACACCGAGCCGCCGGTCGATTCCACCGAGCAGCGGATGCCGTGCTCCTTGCGGTCCTTGTTCATCAGACGGCAGATGGCGCCGCCCACCGCGTAGTACACGCCGGTGACGCCGCCGGTGCCGACGGTGACGAAGCTCTGCTGCGCCGAGGCGGGCAGGCTGGTGGCGAGAAGTGCGGCCGCGCCCGCGGCGGCGATCAGGCTGCGCATGGTCTCAGTCTCCCTGCTTGTTTCTTGTCGTCGAGCGTTGCACAACGTTCGTCCAGCGCACAGTACCGCTACGGACCTATATCCTTGGTGCAGGCGTCCACCGCCTCGCCCAGCAGGCCGACGATCTCGGCGACCTGCGCCTCGGTCAGCGTGAAGGGCGGGGCGAGCAGCACGTGGTCGCCGCGCTGGCCGTCCACTGTGCCGCCCATCGGGTAGCACAGCAGCCCGCGCGCCATGGCATCCGCCTTGATGCGGGCGTTGAGCTTCAGCGCCGGGTCGAACGGCTCCTTCGTGCCGCGGTCGGCGACCAGCTCGATGGCCTGGAACAGGCCGCGGCCGCGGATGTCGCCGACATGCGGATGGTCGCCGAAGCGGGCGGTCAGCGCCTCCATCAGCACGGCCCCCTGTCGGCGGACGTTGGCCAGCAGGTCCTCCTCGGCGATCACCCGTTGCACCTCCAGCGCCGCGGCGCAGGCGACGGGGTGGCCCAGGTAGGTGTGGCCGTGCTGGAAGAAGCCGGAGCCGTCGCGGACCGCCGCGAAGATCCGCTCCGACAGCAGAACCGCGCCGATCGGCTGGTAGCCGCCGCCCAGGCCCTTGGCGATGGTCATCAGGTCGGGCGCCACGCCTTCCTGCTCGCAGGCGTGCAGGGTGCCGGTGCGGCCCATGCCGCACATCACCTCATCCAGGATCAGCAGCACGCCGTGGCGGTCGCAGATCTCGCGGATGCGCGGCAGGTAGCCGGGCACCGGCGGCACCGCGCCCAGCGTGGCGCCGACCACCGTCTCGGCGACGAAGGCAGCCACCGTGCCGGGGCCGAGGCGCAGGATCTCCGCCTCCAGCTCGTCGGCGACGCGGCGGCCGTAGGCGTCCTCGCTCTCGCCCGGCCGCATCCCGCGGTAGGGATAGCAGGCGGAGACGTGCGGCATGTCCACGAGCAGCGGCTCGAACGGGCGGCGGCGCCACAGGTTGCCGCCGGCCGCCAGCGCGCCCAGCGTGTTGCCATGGTAGCTCTGCCAGCGGGCGATGACGTGGCGGCGCTCGGGCTGGCCGATCTCCAGGTAGTACTGGCGGGCGAGCTTCAGCGCCGCCTCCACCGCCTCCGACCCGCCGGAGACGAAGTAGACGCGCCCGATCCCCTCCGGCGCGCCCTGCACCAGGACGTCCGCCAGTTCCTCGGCCGGCTCGCTGGTGAAGAAGGAGGTGTGGGCGTAGGCCAACGTCTCCGCCTGCCGCTGGATCGCCGCGACCACGCGCGGGTGCCCGTGCCCGAGGCACGAGACGGCGGCCCCGCCGGAGGCGTCGATGTGGCGCTTGCCGGCGCTGTCGAACAGGTGGATCCCCTCGCCGCGCACCGCGACGGGGTAGGTGGCCCTGGTGTGCCGGTGCAGGATGCTGGTCATGGCGGGTCCTGTTGAAAGCCTGCCCCCGCGAAGTGGGGGAAGGAGGGGCCCACGGCGCAGCCGTGGGAGGAAGGGGGACGGGGGCGGGGGCTGCGTCGGCGTGCACGCTCTGGACCCCCACCCCAACCCTCCCCCACTTCGCGGGGGAGGGGGTTAGGTCTCCAGGATCGTCCGGCTCTGCTCGCGCAGGAACTGCGGCAAGTAGTGCGGCCCCAGGCCGCCCTTGCCGCTGACGCCGGAGCCCTTCCAGCCGCAGAAGCTCTGGATGCCCGGCCACGCGCCTGTGGTGGCGCCGCTCGGGCGGTTGGCGTAGAGCACGCCGGCCTCGGCGCTCTCCAGGAAAGCGTCCAGCTCCGCCGCGTCGCGCGTGTAGACGCCGGCGGTCAGGCCGTAGGCGACGCGGTTGCCGTCGGCGATGGCGGCGTCCAGGTCGGTGAAGCGCTGCACGCTGAGGAAGGGCAGGAACAGCTCGTCGCGGTTCAGGCGGTGGTCGGCGTCCAGCGCGTCCACCACGGTGGGCGCCACGTAGGTGCCGCGATCAAGCACGCCGCCGCTCAACCGCTGCCCGCCGATCAGGACCCGGCCCTGCCGCCGCGCCTCGGCTACCGCGCGCTCGAAGCGCTCGCCGGCCATGGCGTCGATCACCGGTCCCAGGAAGACGTCGCGCTCCGTCGGGTCGCCGATGCGGATATGCGCCGTCGCATCGGCCAGCCTGGCGAGGAAAGCGTCGTACACCGAATCGTGCACGTACGCCTTGGAGCAGGCCGAGCACTTCTGCCCCTGCAGCCCGAAGGCGGAGCGCATCACCCCCGCCGCCGCGGCGTCGAGGTCGGCGTTGGCGGTGACGTAGGCCGGGTTCTTGCCGCCCATCTCCACCACCAGCGGCTTGGCCCACGGCCCCGCCGCCTGCCGGCGGTACAGCTCCATGCCCACCCGGTAGGAGCCGGTGAAGGCGACGCCGGCCACGCCCGCGTGCGCCGCCAGCCGCTCGCCCACCGGGGCGCCGCCGCACAGCAGGTTCAGCACGCCGTCGGGCAGGCCGAGGGTCTCGACCAGCAGCGCGCCGGTCAGGCCGGCGGCCGGGCTCGGCTTGTAGACCACGGTGTTGCCGGCCAGCAGCGCCGCGCAGGCCATGTTGACCGACAGCGCCAGCGGGAAGTTGAAGGGGGCGATCACCGCGAACACGCCGTGCGGGCGCAGCACGTCCTCGGTCGCCTCGGCGGGGAAGGCGCGCTGCATGGGGCGGCGGAAGCCCTCGTTGCGCTCCATCTCCGCGCAGTAGTAGCGGATCAGGTCGACCGCCTCCTCGGCCTCGCCGACCGCTTCCAGGCGCGACTTGCCGACCTCGATCAGGCAGGCGACGGCCAGCTCGTGCTTGCGCGCGTCCAGCCGGTCGGCGGCGGCGCGCAGCAGGGCGACGCGCTCCGTCCACGGCCGGCGCGACCAGTCGCGGTAAGCGCCTTTCGCCGCCGCCACCGCGCGGTCCACCGCCCCGGCCGACGCTTCGACGAAGCGGCCGAGCAGCACCGCGCGGTCGATCGGACTGCGCGCGTCGTAGGCGGTGCCGTCCTCGTCCGGCTGGCCGGCGATGAGGTTCGCCCGCTCGCGGCCGAGCACGCTGGCCCGCACCTCCGGGATCAGTCGGTCCAGGTGGTCGTGGACCGGGGTGAAGTCGGTGGCGATGTTGGAATAGGTGACGCGCGGCAGCGCGGCCGTTGCGGCCATGGCGCTCTCCTCCCTGCTTGTTTTGACACCAGATTATCGTGAAAGCGAAACGTTTGCAAAAGCGGGAGGCGCCTATTACCCAACCGTGGTTGTCAATCGCGCGCGCGCCGTTGAATACTGGCGTACGGTTTCACCCCTGGGGCGTCCATGTCGTACCGCGTTCTGGTTGCCGACGACCACCCGCTGATGCGGACCGCGCTGCGGCAGACCATCGCCCAGGCGCTGGGCGAGGCCGAGGTCGTCGAGGCCGCCCGGTTCGAGCAGATCGCCCCGCTGCTGGAGGGGCCGGAGCCGACCGACATCATCATCCTCGACCTGCACATGCCGGGCATGAGCGGCTTCATCGGCCTGATGATGCTGCGCGCCGACCACCCGGCGATCCCGGTGCTGGTGGTCTCGGCGTCGGAGGACCACGCGACCATCCGGCGCGCCATCGACTGCGGCGCCTCCGGCTTCGTGCCGAAGTCGGCCCCCAACACCGAGATCGGCGAGGCGATCCGCGCCGTGCTGGACGGCGAGATCTGGATGCCGACGGTGGAGGCGGTGGACGACTCGACCGACGCCGACCCCGAGCAGCGAATCTCCGGCCTGACGCCGAAGGAACTGCGCGTGCTGGCCGGCATCGCCGAGGGCAAGCTGAACAAGCAGATCGCCTACGAGATGGCGATCTCCGAGAAGACGGTGAAGGCGCACGTCACCACCATCCTGCGCAAGATGGGGGTGCTGACCCGCACCCAGGCGGCGGTGATCGCCAGCCAGCTGGCCCTGACCGCCCCGCCGCCGCCGGTGGAGTGACGCCGTCTACTTCCGCCGCACCAGCGACAGCGTTTCGGCGCCGTAGGCGAACTCCGGAGCGTCGGCCAGCTCGCGCGCGGTCAGGTCGATGCTGACCTCCATCGGGCGCTGCTGGCCCGGCCCGGGAATCCGTTGCGCCGCGCCCACCCGCAGCGCCGAGGCCGGCACCGCGTAGACCCGCGCGCCGATGCCGAGGAAACCGCCCTGCGCCAGCACGATGCTGTCGATGCGGCCGTCCGGCCCGGCCAGGACGAAGTCGCGGATCTCGCCGGCGGACTCGCCGTCCCGGGTGACGACGCTCTTGCCGATCAGCGCCTGCGCCTCGGCGGCGGTCAGCGAACGCTGCACCGCCGGGGCGACGCGCGGCAGCCCGCGGTCGTCGGGCGGCAGCATGGTCAGCGGCTGCGGCTGCTGGGCGGCCACCACCCCTGCGACGAGCAGGGCCGGGACCGGCAGGACGAGTCGAAGCGAACGCATGGGCACCCTCCGGTGACGGATCGCGCCCAAGCAACAACCTGCGGGTTGGGCGCGGGTTCCCTTACCTGCGCTTGAGGAGGAAGACCGCCTGCTCGCCCAGAAGGTTGGCGAGGCGCCCGTGCTTGTGCGACACCACGCGGTCGGCGCGGTCGAGGATCATGGTGCGCTCGATGCTCACCCCGCACTGCCGGCACAGGTCGACGAAGTCGGCGATGGTGCAGAAGTGGATGTTCGGCGTTTCCCACCACTGGTAGCCCAGCCGCTGGGTCACCGGCATGCGCCCCTGCAGCAGCAGCTGCATCCGGATGCGCCAGTAGCCGAAGTTGGGG
>Ga0196970_1001194_pt1 | contig 19519 bp, 20 predicted proteins | sample S1v_513CmetaG_FD_148672 | JGI IMG/M metagenome (GOLD analysis project Ga0196970, IMG submission 148672) | Soil microbial communities from Anza Borrego desert, Southern California, United States - S1+v_5-13C | ecosystem: Environmental > Terrestrial > Soil > Desert | place: USA: California...
CCGACAGGCCGGCAGCGACCTCGCGCCGCAGGATGGCCAGCTTTTCCTGCTCCTGCGCACGATCCCGCTGCAGGAGGCGCAATGCCTCGCGCACCACCTCGCTCGACGACGAGTAGCCGCCCGTCGCGACTTTGGTGCGCAAATGGGCATGCCGGCGGAGTCCTCGCCAGGGCAGAGGTAATCAGACGACCTTGCGGGTTACTGGCATGCCCAAGCTGGTCATGAGGTTCATGACCTTGCAGCCGATGGCCGCTTCGACTTTCTGCGCGGGTAGAGTCCGAGCGCGGAGGCTGCGTCCGATGAGAACCTTGTACCTCAGGATCGCCACCTCAACCAGCGATCTGCGGCCGTACTGGACCGCGCGCTGCCAGCCAAGCCGCCCGCGCTCCTTGATCATCCGGATGTGGCGGTCGCGCCGGGTGGGGGCGGTCTCGGCGCTGTCGCTCACCACCGCAGTGGCGCGCGGCGGGATGATCACCTCGGCGTTCGGCGCACGCTCGGCAACGGCGCAATAGATGGGCTCGCCGTCGTACGCGCCGTCAGCCAGGACCGCAGTGATCGGGCGGGTGATCTGATCAAGCAACGGGGCGTTGTCAGGTTGGCGTTGGCCGCTCTGGCATGGCAGGTTGGCCAGCATGAGCACGACGTCCAATCCCTATCGCGGTTTCCGCTTTCCGGCCGAGATCATCAGCGAAGCGGTGTGGCTGTACCACTGCTTCAGCCTGAGCCTGCGCGAAGTCGAGCTGATGCTGGCGGCGCGCGGCATTGAGGTCAGTTACGAGACCATCCGGGAATGGGGCCTCCGGTTCGGGCGCGACTTCGCCAATACCCTCAAGCGGCGCCGGCCCAAGCCGGGCGACAAGTGGTTCCTGGACGAGGTTTTCATCCGCATCCGCGGCAAACAGCACTACCTGTGGCGCGCTATCGACCAGAACGGGGTGGTGCTGGACATCCTGGTCCAGAGCCGGCGCAACACGAAGGCGGCCAAGCGTTTCTTCCGCAAGCTGCTGAAGGAGCTGCGCTATGCCCCGCGTGTCTTGGTGACCGACAAGCTGAAATCCTACGACGCAGCGAAGAGGGAGATGAAGCTCGGCAGCGAACACAGGCAGTGCCGATACCTGAATAATCGCTGCGAAGTCTTGCATCAGCCGACCCGGCAGCGCGAGCGGCAGATGAAGCGGTTCAAATCAGTCCGACACGCCCAGCGGTTTCTCTCCATCCACAGCCGGATCCACACTCACTTCCAACTGCGCCGCCACCTGATCTCCGCCTCCGAGTACCGCGTCGCCCGTGCTCGCGCCTTCACCGCTTGGCGCGAGGTGACCGGGCTTGCTCAGGCCAGCTGACCAACGACCCTGCAGCGGGGCGGCTCAGCCTCACTGCGTCCTTGGCTGGTCAAGTTGACAACACCTCGATGACCGCCTCGACCGTGCCGGTCTTGCCGCGCAGATAGGCGGGCACGCGGTAATGGCCGATGGGGCTGCGGGTGAGGATGCGGACGGTGTCGCCGGGCCGGAAAACCGGTCTCTCGCCAAGCGCCGTCACGATGCCCGGCAGTGGCGCCGTAGCGGCCGGTTCAGCTTGTCGGTTCACGCGAACCTCCTTCTTCGACAGGGCCATGGGTTAGCCGGCTCAGGAATTTCTGAGGGTTGGCGGGGCGAACAGGGCTCCGGGGGAGGGAGCCCTGTCCGGCCCGATCAGCCGGCGGCGCGGGGATGGTCCGCCGGTTCCGTTCCAGAAGGCGAACGGATCGTTATGGTCCGTCTCCCGGAACCATGGCGGCCATACTGCCCGTCCCTGCCAGGACAGTCTTGGACAGGGCGCCGCTGATTTGAACGCTGCACAGTTTCGACACCGGTCGGTTCGCGGCATCCGGCTTTCGTTCAAATCGACAGTGGCTTTTCACAAGATCGCCAACGGCTTGATGGGAATAGTCGGACAAGCCAGCCGGGCCACGCCCCGGCCCCCTGTCCACCACCAAGGCCGGATGACATGCCCAAGACACTGCGTGTCGGTCACATCGACCTCAGCTTTCATGACGCCAGCGCCCACGAGGTGGAGAGCATCCTCGCCGCCCACGGCCATGACATCGAACGCTCGGCCGCACCGCACGAGGAGATGTTCCGGCGGATGGCGCGCGGCGAGATCGACATGCTGGTCTCGGCTTGGCTGCCGGCCAGCCACGGCGCCTATCTCGCCCCCTTCGAGCAGGAAGTGACTAAGATCACCATCCTCTACGAGCCCTACTGCATCTGGGGCGTGCCCGACTATGTGCCGGAGGAGGCGGTGGCGGGCGTCGCCGACCTGCTGAAGCCGTCGGCACTCGACCGGATGGAAAGATTGATCCAGGGCATCAACCCCGGCGCCGGGATCAGCCGCTTTTCCAAGGCCATCGTCGAGCAGTATGGACTGGACCGCGCCGGCTACGAGTTCCGCACCGGCACCGAGGAGGATTGCTTCGGCCGCTACATGCAGGCAGTTGCCGACCAGCGCTGGGTGGTGGTGCCGCTGTGGCATCCGCAATGGCTGCACAACCGCTACCGCATCCGTGCGCTGGTGGAGCCCAAGGGGCTTCTCGGCCGCCAGGACGAGGCGACGCTGATCATCCGCAAGGATGCGGAGGCACGCATCGACCCAGCCGCACTCGCCGCGCTCGCCGACCTCCATCTGGGAAATGCGCGGGTCAGCGCGCTGGACGACCGCCTTCAGGTCTCCGGCCCCCCGGCCGCGTGAGCGCTCTCTACAGCAAAGCCAATTTCACAAGAAAGACGACCATGACATCGAAACTCTTCGCTCTGGCCTTTGCCACGTCGGCTATTGCGCTTGCCGTATCCTTGCCCGCCGTCGCACAGGCACAACAGAAGGTCGAGGTCGTCACCGACCTGACCGGCGCCATGCCGACCGGCGTCACCGTGGCGCCCAACGGCCGGATCTTTGTCAACTATCCACAATGGGGCGACAAAAGCCCATTCACCGTGGCGGAGTTGAAGGACGGCAAACCGGTCGCCTATCCCGATGCCGCCCTGAACCGGGCGGATGCCGGAGACGCAACCAACCATCTGATCAGCGTCCAGAGCGTCGTCGCCGACGGTGCCAACCGTCTGTGGATCCTCGACACCGGCGCTCCCGGCTTTTCAGCCCCTATCCCTGGCGGCGCCAAGCTGCTGGCGGTCGATCTCGCCACGAACAGGGTGGTGAAGACGATCCTGCTGGGCGCCGACGTCGTGCTGCCCACGACCTACGTCAACGACATGCGCTTCGACCTGCGCCAAGGCACGGGAGGTGTCGCGTACGTCACCGACAGCTCGATCACCGGACCGGGCGGGCTGATCGTCGTCGATCTGGCGTCCGGCAAGGCCATGCGCCGCCTATCCGGCCACCCCAGCACCATGCCCGACAAGGATTTCGTCCCGGTGATCGAGGGCGAGACGTTGATGGTCCGGCCCAAGGATGCGGCACCCACCCCGTGGATGGTGGCGTCGGACGGCATCGCCATCTCCGCCGACGGCGACACGCTCTATTACTGTGCCCTGTCGAGCCGGCATTTCTACGCCGTGCCCACCGCCCTGCTGCGTAATCCGGACGCGACCGACAGAGACATCGCCGGAGCGATCCGCGACCTCGGCCCCAAGGCGCCATCGGACGGGCTGGCCGAGGATGACAAGGGCCGCCTCTATGCCGGCGATTACGAGCACGGCACGATCCGCCGCTTCACCGGCGGTCGCTGGGAGACGATTGCCGAGGATCCGCGCATCCTGTGGCCGGATACGCTGTCGGTCGGCACGGACGGCTATCTCTACTTCACCGCCAACCAGCTTCATCGCCAGGGCGGCTTTCATGGCGGCCAGGACCTGCGCCGCCCGCCCTACCAGCTTCTGCGCGTGAAAATCGATGCCGGTCCGGTTCTGTTGAAATGAGCAACCTGGGAGCAACTGCGATGACCGCACCCGAGCGTGGCCCTACCAGCCGGCACCTGCGGCAGCGGTGCCGGAACTCTCAGGAGACACGACCATGATGCTCAACTGGAACGAATACCGTCAGCAGGTCCTCACCGGTGTCGGCGACATCGCCAGGCTCAGCCCCGACACGGTGAAGGGCTATGCCGGGCTCAGCGGCGTCGGCCAGAAGAAGGACCTCCTGGGCGCCAAGGTGCGGGAACTGATCGCGCTGGCGGTCGCCGTCAGTATCCGTTGCGACGGCTGTATCGCCGTTCATACCGAAGCGGCCATCAAACACGGCGCCACCCAGGAGGAGATCGCAGAGGCGTTGGGCGTCGCCGTCGCCCTGAACGCCGGGGCGGCGTTGGTCTATTCCACCCGCGTGATGGACGCCTACGCCGCGCACGGCTGAACCGAAGGCGGCGGAGACAAGCCATCGGGCCACCGCCGCCCTCTTGCCGGGCTTCCTGCGCCGGAAAATTCCGTCACTGTTCTTCAGAAACCCCGTCGATCCGATGCTTGTGCCGCCACAGCCGGGGCGCCTCACCGGCAACGCGACGAAAGATGCGGGAGAAATGCGACTGGTCCGAAAAGCCGCAGTCGAGCGCGATCTGCGACAAGGGTGTGGTCGTGGTTTCCAACAGTTCCTTCGCCCGCTCCATCCGCCGGCGCACGATGTAGGAATGCGGCGGGCAGCCGAAGCTGTCCTTGAACGCCTGACAGAAGTAGCCGCAACTGAGCTTCGCCGCCGCCGCCAAATCCCGGTTGCGGATGGAACTGGCGAGATGGGCATCGATGTAGGCGGTCACCCGCCGCACCTGCCAAGCCGCAAGCCCGGCCTTCGCCAGCTCTGCTTTCTGGCCGCCATCGTCTGACGCGTCACGGTCATGACGATGTTCGCCGCCGGCGCGCTGCAACCGGGCGAGGGCCAGCGACAGGCAATGCTCCACCGACTGCCGATCCGGCGCCAGCATGTCGTTCGCCACCCGTAGCAGCCAATCGGCCGCAGCCGTAAACCTGTCGCCGTCATTCCGCGCCTAGCGGACGGTTGCCGGAGCCGCCAGCGCCAGAGGACGGCGCAACGTCTCGGAAGCAGCCATATCCATGTCGATCTCCTGCTCAGGTCACCTTGACGGCGACAGTGCCGAAGGCCCTAGTGTGCGGGAACCCATACCCAGGTATCGATGGCCGGATGGAGACCGGAGGAACCGCTGCGCGCTTCACGTACCTCCCCCGCGATTCAGCCTCTGCGCCATAGCGTCGAGAAACAGCCTTACGCGCGTCGGCAACTGCCGCTGAGACGGGAAGAGTGCGCAAACAGGCGCCGTGTCGCCATGCCAGCCCGGCAAAACCCGCAACAGCCGGCCCGCAGCAAGATCGTCCTCGACGTCAATCCGCGACTTCAAGATCAGGCCACAGCCGGCAAGCGCCCAATCCTGGGCAACGTCGCCGTTGTCGCTCCGCAGGCGCGACGCGGTCTCCACCTCGATGACGGCGCCGCCGGGCCCCAGCAGGCGCCAATGCCCGCCGGTGCCGCGATACTGAATGCAGTCGTGGTTCTCCAGTTCCTGCGGCGAGGCGGGATAGCCGCGGCGTTCGAGATAGGACTGCGCGCCGACCACGATGCGGTGGTTGTCGGCCAGCCGGCGCATGACGAGCGTCGAATCCTTGGGCGCCCCTATTCGCACCACCACGTCCATGCACTCATCGATCAGGTCGACCATGCGATCAGTCAAACAAAGATCGACCGATATCCCGCTATAAACCTCGACAAGCTCACGGCAGACAGGACCGACATGCATGCGCCCCAGCGCTGCCGGCGCGCCCACCCGTAACATGCCCTGCGGCTCCACTCGGCCATGACTCAGCGCTTCCTCCGCTTCGGCGATCTCGGCAAGGATGCGCTGGGCGTGTTCGTAAAGCCGCTGCCCCTCCTCCGTGAGGGCGAGGCGCCGGGTGCTTCGGGCGACCAGCCGCGTGTCGGTCCGCCGCTCCAGCGATGCCAGACGCTTGCTGACGACGCTGAGCGCCAGATTCATTTCCCTCCCGGCGGCGGACAGGCTGCCCGCGGCGACGATGCGGACGAAGGTGCGAAGCTCGGCAATGTCATCAAGCATGCGCGCCGCATTCTTTCCGATTGATGGAGGGTGTTTCGATCAGGCGCAGGATACTGCGTGATTTTGCGAAGGCCTAGATTTCTCTTCAAAGGATGGGCGGGTCGGCAACGCGTCTCTCCCCATCCAAATCCATCAGGGCCAGAACTCTACAAGGAATACACCATGTTCGAGACCTTGAAGAACACGCGCGTGCTGGTGATCGGCGGCAGTTCCGGCATCGGATTGGCGACTGCGACCGCCGCCGCGCGGGCCGGCGCTTCGGTCAGCATCGCCTCGCGGTCGCGTGACAAGTTGGATGCGGCAGTGGCCAGGATCGGCGGCGATGCGCGCGCCGCCGTGCTTGACACCCGCGACTTGCAGGCCGTCGAGAGCTTTTTCACTGACGGGCCGGCATGGGACCATGTCGTCGTCTCCGCAGCGCAAACCCCCGGCGGTCCGGTGCGGGGCCTTGCCGTCGCCGACGCCCGGACGGCCATGGACAGCAAATTCTGGGGCGCCTATCACGTCGCCCATGCCGCCAAAATTCGCGATGCGGGGTCACTGACCTTCGTGTCGGGTTTCCTCAGCGTCCGGCCGTCCGCCACCTCCGTCCTGCAGGGCGCGATCAATGCGGCGCTGGAGGCGCTGGCCCGCGGGCTGGCGCTGGAACTCGCCCCGGTGCGGGTCAACGCCGTGTCACCCGGCCTGATCGAAACACCGTTGTGGTCGGGGCTGCCTGAAGAGAAACGGGAAGCGATGTTCGCGGGCGCGGCCCAGCGCCTGCCATCCCGCCGGGTTGGCCAGCCCGAGGACATCGCGAATGCCGTGCTGTTCCTTGCCACCACGCCTTTCGCGACCGGTTCCACCGTACGCGTGGATGGCGGCGGCGCCATCGCTTGATCTGCCTTGCCCGCCCAATGCACCTCATGTTCTGGAGATCACGATGACTGCTGCGATCCACCATTTCGCCCGCGCCGCTCTGTTCGCGGCGGCCCTGGGCTCCATCCCCGCCGGTGCCGCCCTGGCTGCGGACGGCATCACGATCCGTGATCTGGTCATGTCGGCTCCGCAGTCCGACGCCCACATTGATGCGACGGTCAGGGCGGTGCGCGCCTTCTATGATTTCTGGAACACCGGAGACGAGGCCTATCTGAAGCACGCGATTTCCGACCGCTTCACCGACCGTACCCTGCCCGCCGGTCGGCCACAGGGTCCGGAAGGACCGGCCTTCGCCTCCCGCGCATTCCGCATCGCCGTGCCGGATTTGGGCGTCACCGTGGAAAAGATGATTGTGGCCGGCGATTATGTCACCGTCCATTAGCGTGTTGCATGGATGGGGGCGGTATCGTAGGTCGAGCCCCCGTCTCCGTTCCGGTCACCCACTATGCCGCACAAGGCCAATGCCGCTCGTCGCCATCACATTCCCCGGGCGAAGCGCACAGTGACGAACTGGGCCGAATACGACGCTGCCCTGCGCCAACGCGGCAGCCTCACGCTCTGGGTCACCGACAAGGCGATCGAGCAGTGGAAGGCGGCGCCCCGCACCACACCGGGTGGGCAGCCCCACTACTCGGACTTGGCGATCACAACGGCGCTGATGCTGAAGGCGGTGTTCCGGCTGGCGCTGCGCCAGACCGAGGGGCTGATCGGCTCCGTTCTCCAGCTGCTCGGGGTGGATCTGCCGGTGCCAGACCACTCCACCATTGCCCGCCGTGCCCGGACGGTGACGCTGCTCTCCGCGCCGCGTTCGAGCGGCGGGCCCCTCCACCTGTTGGTGGACAGCACGGGGCTGAAGCTGTGCGGGCCGGGCGAATGGCTGATCGAGAAGCACGGCACCAAACGGCGGCGTTCCTGGCACGCTCTGCATATTGGGATGGATGCCAGCACGGGCCGGATCGTTGCCGCCACGCTGACCGAGCGTGGTGTTGACGATGCCTCGCAGGTCGGCCCATTGCTCGATCAGATCACCGAGCCCGTGGCCTCCGTAACCGGAGACGGCGCGTATGACCGGACCCGGGTTTACGCGGCGGTCCAGCAGCGTCATCCCGCGGCCACGGTGGTGGCGCCACCGCGCGTCGATGCCGTGCTCAGCGCCACCGCCGCAATCGCTCCCACGCAACGCGACCGCCACATCCAGACCATCGCTGAGGTGGGCCGGATGGCCTGGCAACGGACCAGCGGCTACAACAGGAGGGCTGGCGTGGAGAGCCAAATGGCGCGCTGGAAAGGCGCTCTCGGCGAGGCGCTGCGCTTCCATTGCGACCAAGCGCAGGCCACCGAAGTCGCAATTGGTGTCATCGTCCTCAACCGCATGCTCGACCTCGGACGCCCGAACTCCGTCCGCGTCGCCTGATCACCAGCGGGGCTGGGGCGATCTCTTGCCCCACTCGCCTCGCTGCAACACGCTACCAGTCGCTGGAAAAGCAGGAGTTCAGCTACGTCTTCGCCGGCACCGACCGCAACGGCGAACCGCCGCCGGCCGGCCGCTATACACAGGGCGCCTCGCTGGATGGCAAGGGCCAGTTCACCGCGATGCAGGCGCAGCCGCTGGGCGAGGAACCCACCCTGGGTCCGGCGCGGGCCGGATCAGGCGCGCAGAAGGAACAAATGGGCACGAGCCCGGAGGCTTAGCGACAGCCGTCCGGTCGTGGACACGCGGGGAGCGGATGTCGGGGATCGTTGCCTCGGTCGACTCCTCCCACAAGGTGGCGGCCCGCGTCGCTCCCCGCGTGCCTCTTCATGTAACAGCCTTCATCGGAACCGGCGGATTGCGCATCGCCGGCTTAGAGCCGCCTTCTCACCAACGGCGTGTCGCAAGCCGATTCGAAAGCCATGAGTGTCGGCTCTGATCCCTCCATCACACCCGCCGACATCGAGCGGGGAAAGGGTGCGCTGGTCCGCGACGGCGCCTGGGCCAATGTCGTCGGCGCCCTGTCGGGCGGCATTATCCTGGTCGGCTTGGCGCTGGAACTCGGCGCCGGGCCGCTCGCCATTGGAACGCTTGCCGCCATCCCGTTCTTCGGTCAGCTGGCGCAGATCCCCGCCATCGGCCTCGTCGAGCGCGTGAGGCAGCGGCGCAGGATCGCCGTCTGGTCGATCACTGCCGGGCGCGTCGTGCTGGCGATCGCCCTGCTGCCCTTTCTGTAGGACAGGTCCACGGCGCTGATGCTGCTGGTCTCGGGCCAAGCAATGGGGGCAGCTGTCGGATCGCCTGTCGAACAAGGTGCTCCTGGCACTGGCGGCACCCGCGCTGCGGCAGAAGGTTTCGCCGCCGTGACCGGACAACGCACCGCGGAGCAGCTCATGCGATAGAGTCGTATGCACCGATACCGACGGCCATCGTCAATGGTCGTCGGTCCTCATCAGTCATCGTGCCCTGCCAGTTCCAACGGGCGGCGTTCATCCAGGTCGAAGGCGTCACCGGCGCTCAGCACGTGAAGCCGCACGTCATAGAGCGACAAGGCTCTCTCCGGCCGGGCCTCGGCGATGTTGGAATGGGTAATGCCCGCGCCGTCGACGGCATAAACAGCACCGCTGCCGATGACGCTGAACCGGTCACCCTCGACCACAATTGCCGTGTCCTCGTCAATGCCGATGCCCAGCACGCGGGGATTGTGCGCCACCGCGCCCAACAGGCGGCCGATGCGGCCCCGCTCGGCGAAATGCTGGTCGATGATGACGTCGCGGACCAGCCCGATGCCCGGCGCCATGTGCAGGTCGCCGATGCGGTAGGATTCGCGGCTCGATCCCTTGACCAGCATGGTATCGCTCATCACCGATGCCCCGGCCGAGGTGCCGGCCACCAGTCCGCCGGCGGTGAAGATGTCGCGGACCCGGCGTTCGATCGGCGTGTCGCCGATCTGGCTGCTGATGCGCAACTGGTCGCCGCCGCTGAAGAACACCCCCGCGGCCCCGTCGAACAGCGCCAGCTTGGCCGGATCCAGGGTTTCGGAGCGGTCCTGGACGTAGAGCTCGACCACCTCGGTGACGCCCAAATCGGCCAGCGCCTTGCGATAGGCGTCGGCATAGCCCTCCGGCTCGTGCGAGGCGACGGTGGCCAGAACCAGCTTGCCGCCCTGCAAGCACCGGGCGACCTCGCGCAGGATCAGGCGCTCACCCTCCTTGTCCTCGTGCCCGCCGATGATGATCAGCGTTCCCGCCTTGCTGGGGCCGGCCTTGCTGCTTGGCGTCTTCCGGCCGGCCGGTTTGTGATCGCTCATTCCGTCTCCTCGATCTCGTTGCGGTGCAGATGCACATGGGGGCCGCCCAGGTCCGATCCGGCATAGGCGACGGCGAAGCCGCCGCTGTTGTGGGACCAGCCGACGCGCCCCCGGCGGTCGAGCGCGATCCCGCCGCCATCGCCGCCGACCCGCGCGAACCACGCGACGGCGTGGTCGAGGGCCGCCTGTGGCGCATCCACTTCCATCGCCAGCATCGTCCTGGCTGCCATCATCGCGCGGGCAATGCTCTCGCCGTCGCCGGAGAAGGCGGCGCCGCCGACGGCATTGTCGGCGTAGAGGCCGCAGCCGGGCAGAGGGGAGTCGCCGACCCGCCCCGGACGGCAACCCTCCAGACCACCGGTCGAGGTGCCGGCGGCAAGATCGCCGAAGCGGTCGAGCGCGACGCAGCCGACGGTGTCGTGGCCACACTCACCGGTTGGAGCGGTCTCGTCCACGATCAGATCCGCCGGATCGCAAAGCTCGGCCCCCGTTTCCTTGGCGAAGCGATGGGCGCCGTCACCCGCCAGCAGGGTCGGCGCTTCGCGAAGCATCCGCCGGGCGACCGACACAGGGTGGCGCACGCCCATCAGTGCCGCGACGCCGCCGACGTCGAGCGTGCGCCCGTCCATCATCGCGGCGTCGGTTTCCACCACGCCGTCGGCGTTGCGGACGGAGCCGCGGCCGGCGTTGAATGTGGGATCGTCCTCCAACTGCCGGATCACCGCCTCCGTCGCGTCCAGCGCCGTGCCGCCGTTCTCAAGGATGGCCTGCCCGATGCGCAACGCGGCGAGGCAGCCGGCGCGGTTGGCCTCCTCCCGTTCCGGAGCGATGTCCTTCGCCCCGCCATGCAGGATCAGCGCCCAGCGCGCTTCCGCGACGGCGCTCATCTCACTCCCGCCAAGCCGATGGCCGCCGCCCGCAGGGGTGTGATGTCATCAGGGGGGGGAGCAGGGCGGAAGCGCAGCACCTGCTGCCACATGGCGTCGACCTCAGTCGGCGTCAGGACCACCAGATCGCCGGCACCGGCCGTTCTGAGGCAGAAATCGGCCGCCTCCAGTTCGTCCAGGATGGTTCGCATGCGATGCTCAGGAAAGCCGGCGCGCCGAGCCCCCTCGCTGAGCAAGGCGACGATCTCGCCCGGCCGGCGTCCGCGCCGGGCCGGATCCTCGCGGAAGACGATCTCGTCGAACAGGGCGGCCGCGATGGCTCCCATCTCGCGCATGTCGTCGTCACGCCGGTCACCGGGGATGTTGACCATGCCGATGATCTGGCGATGTCGGGGGCGCAGCCCGTCGATCGCCCGTCCCAGCGCCCGTAGGCCGGCGGGATTGTGGGCATAGTCCAGAATCACGCGGAAGCCGTGCGCGTCATGCAGGTTCAGCCGGCCCGGACATTGTTCATAGGAGGAGGTGAAGCCGGACAACGCCGAGCGGATCACCGCCGGCGGCACCCCATGGGCGTAGGTCATGGCGACCGCGGCCAGCGCGTTCTGCACGTTGAACTCTGCCACGCCCTCCAGCGTCGCCGGGATTTCGGCGGCCTTCATCAGGACCATCCGCTCCCTGTCCTCATAAATGGCGATCCGCCCGTCCTCGCGCACCACGGCCATGCCGCCGTGGCGGATGTGGTCGCGCAACGGCTCCGCCATCGCCTCGCCGCCCTGCAGGCTGAACAGGACGATGCGGCCTCCGGCGTGCCGGCGCATGGCGAGCGTGCGGGGATCGTCGGCATTCAGCACGCTGTGGCCATCGCGGTGTACCGCCTCGACCACCACCGACTTGACGTCGGCCAGATCCTCGACAGTCTCAACCCCCTTCAGGCCGATGTGATCCTCCTCGACATTGGTCACCACGCCGACGTCGCAGCGGTCGAAGCCGAGGCCCTCGCGCAGGATGCCGCCGCGGGCGGTTTCCAGCACCGCGGCGTCGACGCTGGGGTTGCGCAGGATCATGCGGGCGCTCTTCGGGCCGCTGGCGTCCCATTCGCCGATCACCTCGTCGTCGATATGGACGCCGGTGGTGGAGGTGTAGCCGACGCGCAGGCCGCTGTGGCGCAGGATGTGGGCGGCCATCCTCACCGTGGTCGACTTGCCGTTGGTGCCGGTGACGGCAAAGACCGGTATGCGGCTGGGCGCCCCGCGCGGGAACAGCATGTCCAGAACCGGCCGGGCGACGTTGCGCGGCAGCCCTTCCGACGGTTCCAGGTGCATGCGGAAGCCGGGGGAGGCATTGACCTCCACCACGCCGCCGCCGGTCTGGCGGAGCGGCTGGGAGATATCGGGGGCAACCACGTCGATGCCGGCGACGTCCAGCCCGACGGCAAGCGTCGCCCGGCGAGCCATGGCGGCATTGTCGGGGTGGATCTCGTCGGTGCGGTCGATGGCGGTGCCGCCGGTCGACAGGTTCGCGGTATCGCGCAGGACGACCCGCTGCCCGGCGGCCGGCACGCTGTCCAGCGTCAGCCCGCTGCGGGCCAGCAGGTCCCGCACATGGTCATCGACCGTGATGCGGGTCATCACCGTCTCATGGCCTTCGCCGCGGCGGGGGTCCTGGTTCACCCGGTCGATCAGGGCGGCGATAGTCGCAGCGCCATCGCCGACGACATGGGCCGGCACCCGTTCCGCCACCGCCACCACGGCGCCGTTCACCACCAGAATGCGAAAGTCGCGGCCGGGGTAGCACTGCTCAACAATAACGCGGCGGCTGTGGCGGGCGGCCAGTTCGAACCCGCGGCGTACGGCGTCGGCGGAGGCGAGATCCAGGCTGACGCCGCGGCCATGGTTGCCGTCCAGCGGTTTGGTGACGACCGGGTGGCCCAGCCGCTCGGCGGCCGCCACCGCCTCGTCGGCGCTGCGCACCACCCGACCGCGCGGGACGGGCACGCCGGCCTCCGTCAGCAGCGCCTTGGTCAGGTCCTTGTCGCCCGCGGCGTCGCTGGCGATCTGCGAGGTCAGGCTGGTGATGCTGGCGCGCAGCCGGCGCTGGTGGCAACCCTGGCCCAACTGGATCAGGCTGTGGTTGTCCAGCCGCATGGTCGGGATGCCGCGCCGCTCCGCCTCCTGCACCAGGGCGCGGGTGGTGGGGCCGAGTGCGACGCGGGCCGCCAGCCGCCTCAGCGCCGCGACCGCAACGGCGAGGTCGAAAGGCTGCTCCAACTCCGGGCAGCCGTCCGCGTCATGGACGATGCCGAGGCCTTGGACGCCACGCAGTTCCTCCGGCAGCAACGAGTCCACCAGTTGCAGGGCGAGCCGTCCGGCCAGACGGCCGACCTCCTCCTCCATATACTGGAAAAGCAGGTTGTAGACGCCGGGACGCCCCTTCACGGAACGGGTCTTGCCGCGGGTGACCGGGGTGCCGGCCAGGGTCTGCAGTTCGATCGCCACATGCTCTGCGACGTGGCCCAGCCAAGTGCCCTCGTCCAGCCGGCGGAGGAAGCCGCCCGGCGTACCGAAGCAGCAGCCATGGCGGTCGAGGCCGGGCAGCATCGCCCGCAGCCGCTCCGTGAAGCCGGACAGACGGTTGGATGGCCACTCCTCCAGCGTGCCGAGGTCCAACTGGATGCGCACCATCGGCAGGGAACCATAGAGGTGCGGGCCGCGGTAGACGCTCCGCTCGAGGACGCGCATCGGCCGAGCCTGCGCCCGGGCGGGCGCGACGCCTTCTCCAGAGTCCATGTATGAATCCTGTGGGGGTGGTGGTTGGGATTCCGTTTTTCTTATCTTTATTGGGTGGTGTTGATGGCCGCTTGTCTGCGGCACTGTTGTTTGTCGCCGAAGCCGGAGTTGTTGTTCGCATATCATCAAACATGATGCTTGATGGCGTGGTTCCAGAGGGGCTGGCATCTACGTCTTGCGCCCAGTCCACTTACCAATTTCGGGAAAGCTGCGGTGCATAAAGTATTGCTCGCAAGACGGGTTGCGGATGTCCCGCTGTGGTTACACCCGCCCTTCGCACCGCCGGGTATGAGAAGGCCGGACCGATAGCCGCCATGCGGTGGCTCGACGACAGGAGCAGCGATCGTGAGTGCCAACCCGATGATGGCCGTGCTGGACAGCCTGTGGACGGAGGATGCTCCGCGTCCCGCGACGGACCGGGCGGAGGCCCGCAAGCACCGGATCGCCGAACGTCTGGCTCTGGGGGACTCCCGCGCCGACGCGGAGCGCTTCGCCGACGCGGTGGATGCGTGGCTCCGCCGCCTGGACGCCGAGGAGACGGTGCAACATCGGCCGGCAATGGATGGCGTTTGCTGATCGGCTTGCCCGTTTTCACATCACGGGAAGCGCGGCCGGGGAGAGCGGCTCGTGCTGCTCCATGGCAACACGACCATGGCGCCCGTGCACTCCACCGGATGAAGAACCGTCAGGCGGCGAGGTGCGAGGCGAAGCGGGCATAGTCCGCCTCGTCCAAGCACACCCGCAAACGGACACGGTCTTCTTCGTCGCGGCGATCCAGCACTTGGCCATGATCATAAAGCCATGCCAGCGTCCTGCCGTCGGATGCGGGGATGTCCAGTTCCATCAGTCGTTTGCCTTGCGACAAGCGACGGTCGAGCAGGCGGAGCAGATCGTCCAGCCCTTGCCCGGCCAGTGCCGACACCGCAACGGCGGCCCCATGATCCGTCGAGCCGTTGTTGGCGAACCGCATCTCCAGGGCGGCGCGGTGGGTCGTCGACAGCAGGTCGGTCTTGTTCAGCACCTCGATCACGCGCGGGTCGCGAGACGCATCGATGTCCAAGTCGCCCAGCACACGCTCCACATCCTCCCTCTGCGCTTCGCTGTCGGGGTGCGAGACATCCCGCACATGCAGGATGATATCGGCGGCCTGCACCTCCTCCAGCGTGGCGCGGAAGGCGGCGACCAAACCATGCGGTAGGTCGGAAATGAAGCCGACCGTGTCAGACAGCGCCGCCCTGCGTCCGGAGGGCAGGGTGATTTGCCGGACCGTGGGATCGAGCGTGGCGAAGAGTTGGTTCTCCGCATGGACCTGGGCGCCCGACAGGGCGTTGAAGAGGGTCGATTTGCCGGCATTGGTGTAGCCCACCAGCGCGATCATCGGCGTTGCGGCACGCTGGCGAGCGCTGCGGTGGAGCGCACGGGTGCGGCGCAGGTCGGCGATCTCGCGCTTCAGTCGGGTGATCCGCTCGCCGATCAGACGGCGATCCAGTTCGATCTGTGTTTCGCCCGGACCGCCCAGGAAACCGAAGCCGCCACGCTGGCGTTCCAGATGGGTCCAGGATCGGACGAGGCGGGAGCGCTGGTAGGTCAGGGCCGCCAGTTCCACTTGAAGCTGACCCTCGTGGCTGCGTGCCCGTTCGCCGAAAATCTCGAGGATCAGCCCGGTGCGGTCGATCACCTTTGCCGAGGCCGCAAGTTCCAGGTTGCGCTGCTGCACCGGTGTCAGCGGATGGTCCACGATGACGAGGTCGATGCCCTGGGCTTCCACCATATCGGCAATACGCTGCACGGTTCCACGGCCGAAGAGTGTCCCGGCATCGGGTCTGGCGATCTTGGCTATCTCTTGCTGGACCACGTCGAGCTGGATTGCTTCGGCCAACCCGTGGGCCTCCTGCAGCCGGGCCGCCGGAGTCCGGGCGGTGTGGCCATTGGAAAGGACCGGCACGATCACCAGGGCATGGGTCGGCGAGGCGCCGTCGACCTGTCCGGTCCGGCGCCAGGTCCCCGCTTCGCTGGAGCCACTGTCCTCGGCTCCGTCCGACGCCAGTGTCGGCGCGGCGGTGGGAACCGGGCGACCATCCTCCTGATCGGCCTCGAACGACGTGGTGAGGGCGCGCTTGCTGTCATGTGCGGCCATGATGGCAAAACTCCCCAATTGGGAATTGATTGAAGGCTGCCCTAGCGGGAAGCCGGCCCGGCCGCGGCTTGCCGGCATTCGCCCTTGCCCCAACCGGCCTGTCGCCATGCCGTTCCTACCGCTTCCGCGCACGGCTTGCGTCGGTTCGAACCATTGGCGGGCGCTATGATCGGTGTCACTGCCGTCAGGTTCTGACCATCCGGGGCGTGGTCGCCGCTTCGATGCCTGCAGTCACTTCGCAAAAGTGTAGCCGGCTTGCTGACCGTCTGTTTGCCTTGTCTGTGCTGTGCTTCGCCAAATATCAGGCTTCCGGCACATGCAGGCGGTCCCCTGTGGACGTCGTGCCGCCAACCGGGTGTGATCGGTCCACTGGAAATCAATAATGGGCAGGTGTTTCCGCGGCCCTCTCCGCCATTCGATCCCCTTCCCACGACCGAGGGTCCACGATGCCGGCCTCCAGCACGGACAATCCCCCGACCGATGCTCCTCCTGACGCGTGGCACGATGACCGGTGGAACATCGTGTCCAACTCGCCGCCTTCCCGTCAATTCTCGCAGCTTCCGCAGATCAAGTGAGCGTCCGCCTGTGGCTTTTCGCCGGACGAGATGTTCCTGGATCATCGTGGCAAGGAACCATGCGCCGGGGGAGGCCGATATGAAACGGATGTCGCTGACGGCTGGCGAGACGGAGGAAGCGGCCGGCTGGGTGTGCCGGATCGGCGAGGCTGTCGGAGAACTCGCGTGCGGTGACCGTGCGTCGGGTGACGGCATCGTGACGGCGCCGGACATCGCCATGGCGCTTGATGTGCTCGCCGATGATCTCGACGCCATTCTTGGGGGAGGTACGCCCGCCGACCGGCGCGGCACCGTCGAAGAGGATGCGCAAAAGCTGGCAGCTGCGATCTGGGTTCGTGTGCGCGTTCATCTTCGGCCGGATCAATCGCTGCGCCCGTTGTATTCGGCGGTGCGTGTCATGCACGACCAAGCCTTGATCCGATCCTGCACAGTTCAATCCGATGTCACCCGGAGAGTTTGGCCTCCCAGTCCAGGGGACTAAGAGTGGGAAGACTTCCAAGGGGTGGGACTGCCGCATCGCGGCCCCGCTCAGATCATGACAGTCGAGAGAAAGATATTGCCATGACCGCGATAGAACCCGGGGACGGCGGACTCGGTCGGGAGCCGGGCGGGCATGGACCGGACGGGACTGGGGCGAGACATGCGCGCCCCGCCCGACAACTGCGGCGGCGCGCGGGCGCGGGTGGTTTGGCTTCCCTGTACGGCGCAGTCGTCGTGGTCACCGGCGCGTCGAGCGGTATCGGGCGGGCCATTGCCGGCGAATTCGCGCGCAACGGCGCCGTCATAGTGCTGGCGGCCCGCCGCGAGGAGGCTCTGCACGAGGTGGCGCAGGCATGCAATGCTGCAGGAGGGCATGCGGTCGCGGTGCCGACCGACGTCACCCGTGCCGAGGAGATGGAGCGGCTCGCCCGCAGCGTGGCCGTCCGCTTTGGACGCATCGATCTATGGGTGAACAACGCGGGCGAAAGCCTGTGGGGGGCCTTCGAGGACATACCGATCGCCACTCACACCCGTTTGGTGCAGTTGAATCTCCTGGGCGTGATCCACGGCTCCCATGCGGTGCTTCCCTACTTTCTTCATCAGGAGCACGGGACGCTGATCAACGTATCGTCCTTTGCCGGTCAGGTACCGCTGCCCTGGGCCGCCACCTACAGCGCCACGAAGTTCGGTGTGCGTGGCCTGACGGAAAGCTTGCGCCATGAGCTTGCCGACCGGCCGGGGATCCGGGTTTGCGGCGTATATCCCGGCTTCGTCGATACACCGACCTTCGGCAATTCCGCGAATTACACCGGGCATGAGTTGCGGCCGGTGCCGCCGGTGTCCGATCCGGCGGCGGTGGCGCGCGCCGTGGTCAGCCTTGCGCGGCATCCACGCCGGGCGGCCGATGTCGGGCTGGCGCCGAAGCTCGCCATCCCCTATGCCCTGGCACCGGACCTGACCGGCCGGCTGCTGTCCCGCCTGGGGGGGCGGTTCCTGCGCCTTGGACCGTCGGCAGCGGACACGGACGGTATTCTGTTCGCGCCCGCCGAGAGTTCGGCTGCGGAACGTGGCGGCTGGCGTGCACGCGACCGGAGAGGTGCCGGCACCGCACTGGGCATTGGCCTGGTGGCGGCCGGCGCCCTGGCACTGCTGATCCGCAGCACCTTGCGCGGAGCACGACCAATCAATCGCGGCCAGCGAGCGGCCGCATTGGGAGAAAGAGACGATGGTCCAGTTCAACCTGCCGCGGAACTCGCGGATCAGTGAAGGCCGGCGGATCGATGCGGCGCAAGGTGCCCGTACCGCCCGCAGCTTCCGGATTTATCGATGGAATCCGGAGGATGGCCAAAACCCTCGCATGGACACCTTCATTCTGGACACCGGCAAGTTTGGGCCGATGATTCTGGATGCGCTGATTCACATCAAGAATACCGTGGACAGCACATTGACCTTCCGCCGGTCTTGCCGCGAGGGCATCTGCGGGTCATGCGCCATGAACATGGGCGGCACCAACGGCCTAGCCTGTCTGAAGGCGATCGAGGACGTGCCGGGAGACGTGACGATCTATCCGCTGCCGCACATGCCGGTGGTGAAGGATCTCGTGCCCGATCTCACCCACATCTATGCCCAGCACGCGTCGATCGAGCCATGGCTGAAGACGCGCTCCCCGACGCCGAGCCGCGAGCGGCTGCAGTCGCCGGAAGATCGTGCCAAATTGGACGGGCTCTATGAATGCATCCTGTGCTTCTGCTGCTCCACCGCCTGCCCCAGTTACTGGTGGAACGGTGAGCGCTTTCTGGGACCTGCGGTGCTGTTGTGGGCCTATCGCTGGATCGTCGACAGTCGTGACGAGATGACGGGCGAACGGCTGGATGATCTTGAGGATCCCTTCCGCCTGTACCGCTGCCATACCATCATGAATTGCGCCAAAACCTGCCCGAAAGGGCTGAATCCTGCCAAGGCGATTTCGGAGATCAAAAAGCTGCTGGTCGTCCGCCGTTGAGGGTATCACGACTGGAATGCGGTCAAGGAGCATTCCAACGTCGCTCGTCAAGGTGACGCTTAGGTTAGGCGTGTTGGAGCAGGTTGTGTGATGTACTTGGCATGAGCGGCCATGTGAGCAGCATCAAAATTTGGCCGGGAGCAAACCCAGCCATTTGCTCCGATCCAGAGTGCTGTTTTGTCAGTTGCAGATGGAGCGAGTCTTGACAAGCAAGGTCTGACACTATCCGGCAGGGTGTGTGATGGACCGCGTTCGGTAAAGGCCAAATCCTGCCCCAGACTTGAACCTGCGAACCTACCCGGGCCAGATCGCCGGTTGGTTTCTCGACCAGTCCGCTCACTAGAGCGATCTTGGAGGCCCACCTCGGGGCGCCACGTCTGTTGCGATGGGCGATCGCA
>Ga0196970_1001195_pt1 | contig 19517 bp, 31 predicted proteins | sample S1v_513CmetaG_FD_148672 | JGI IMG/M metagenome (GOLD analysis project Ga0196970, IMG submission 148672) | Soil microbial communities from Anza Borrego desert, Southern California, United States - S1+v_5-13C | ecosystem: Environmental > Terrestrial > Soil > Desert | place: USA: California...
CGTGTTTTAAGGCCAATGCGAGTTACGGAGGCCACGAACAACTGGACTTACACCTCCGCAACGTTCCGCGAGGTGCTGAACTCAGCGCATCGCGTTGAGTTTGTGCGCGGATTGAACGTGGAGCCAGTGAAGGCAACTGCGCACGCACTCGCGCAGAACTCCAGCGCTGCCGCGTTTACAGCTGGCATTGGACTAGACGGAACCACAAACGCAGCGCAAATTCGTGGCGGTGCTGTTTCTGCTGGCGGATATGGCTCGACAGATGCGTTCTATACGGACTATCCAAGCATCGGCTATCACTATCTCGCGTGGCTTGAGGCGAGCGATGCGACGGGCACAACGACGTGGATTGGCGACAACAATGGAACAATAGTGCAAGCGGGCATGCTCGCGGAGACAATGGCATGAGCAAGATTGCAGAATTGGATGCGCAACTTCAAGCCATTTGTCCCATGAATGGTTGCGTACGATTCAATGACGGCACCGTCCGCATCGACTTCAAGCCCGAAGCCACAGCAGAGCAGCGAGCCACCGCACAAGCCATCGCTGACGCCTTCGACTGGCGACCGCGCAAGCCGCGCACAGTGGCCGCTGTGTATCAGGCCGTGCAGAGGCTAACGGCTGCCGACCAGTCGAAGCTATTCGCGGCCTTCATCACGCTGGCCATCGTGGACAACCCGCAGCGCGCTAAAGACGTGATGACGAAGCTGAACATCCCGATTGTCGAGGGCGACGAACTCTAATGCGCTACGGCTCCCCCCACGCTGCCGGATACGGCGACCCGGAAAACCATTTCGCCTATGTTATCCCTGACCGTGCGGAGATGGCGACGCGAGGCTACACGTCCGTTCCGGTGCTGATTAAGCAGCTCAGCACGCACGTCCCTGCATGGATTCACGTTTACCGCAACGGACAGAAGGCAGCGCAGATTTACGACGCTGACGGCAAGGAGAAGATTGTCACGCTGGATGTGCCGTGGGGCTCAAACTCCATGAGCATATTAGCCCTTAGAACGGGCATGCTCTCCGATCCTGCGTATCAGATGAACCGTGTCGCGCGATACTTCGAATCGAACACCGACACCGGAAACAAGCTGCCGTCATTGGAAATCATCTTCAGTCCGGCCATTGTTGAGCCCGAGCGCACAGAAGGCAGTCACACGTCTTCGTGGTCGCTCTCCGGCCTTGTGCTGGGCGGGAATACGGCGCGCGTCGAACATCATCCGACATGGGGACGGCTAACGTTTACGATCACGGTCGCTGATGGCATCTGCACAATAGAGCTGTCCGTAGGCTTCCGCGTGGTCGCGAGTGGCTCGGCAGCCGTGGATGCCAGCCCGTTCACGCTGACGCTCACAGAGGAAAACGACAGCGGCGTCAGCGGGAGCGTAACGGTCGCAGACACCGTAGACGACGCCGAAGGCACGCTGGATGCCCGCTGGCCTGCGTCGATCCTGATTAAGCGCGATACGACTGATCCGCCAACAACGACCGTTGCTACGGTGCCGTTCACAGGCGAAAACGTCGTGCGCTGGAGCGAGCCAATAGAGCTCGCAGCCGGGACATACTATTACCGCACGCAGCCCGTCTCCGACACGAACAAGGCGGGCACGGCATCAGCCAGCCAGACGGTGATCGTGCTGGGCGCACCAGCAGCGCCAACGAATCTCGCCTACAGCAGCGGCGGCGTGGATGATCTTGTCCTGTCGTTCAACCGCTCCGCTACAGCAGGCGCGGCATACAGACTTTATTACACCACCGTTCAGCCGGATGGGATCATCACTCTCAACTATATCCGCGACACGGCTATCGCGGGCACGCCAGGCGCGGCGGCGACGATCAGTCTTAGCGAAGACTTGGAGGAAGGCGGAACGCTCGGGTTCATCCTGCGTGCAGTGAACGGCGGCGTGGAAGAAAAGAACCTCAACATGCTGCTGATCGAGTTCGATGGCGCTGGCGCGCGAGTCCCGCCGCGACCGAACACGCCGGGTATCAATCCGCGCGGGATCACCTGGGCGAATGGGCTGGATGCGACGATTCCAGTCACCTACGACCCGACAAAGGAAAAAGGCACCGCTACAGAGATACAGATTTTCACGCGCACAGAAGGCGGCGCTTATGACTTCGACACGCCAGCAGCGACAACGGCGCTCTCGGCTGCATCGGACGGCAGCACGCTGAAGCGAGCCAACGTGCCGTACACGTTCCCGTTGAGCGGCTACTTCTACATCAAAGCGCTGGCCGCGACGGCTGACGGCACGCTCTCTGTTGCTGCTGACGCGGCGGAGATCCAGATTCTCGCCAGCGATGCCACGTTGCCGGCGCAAGCGTTCACAGTGGGATTAAGCCGGAGCTAACGCATGCCATCTTTCTTGACTATCACAACGACGGCGACAACCCGCATGCAAGCAGCGAAAGCTGCGGCGGAAACCCTAAGCACCGGCTCGCCAATGGAGTTTGCGGAGGTTCTGCGCGTTGAAGACGGAGTTGGCGTCACGCCGGGTAAAGCGTTCCTGTGTGTCAGGAACTCATTGGCGCGGCGGCAGATTGCAAATCAGATTGTAATGAACCCCAATGGCGAACTGAGTGAGAAGGGGCTTCAGTATTGGAGCCGAATCCGGATCATGTCTCGGGGCGAATGTCTTTTCGTCGGCTCGCTGCAGAAGCGCAAAGAGTCCGTACAGGGCCAGGCGCTGGTGCTGGAATACTGGGACGACCGCTGGCTGCTGCAGAAGATCGCGCTACGCGGCGCGCTGGTCTATGACAAGGTATCCAGCACGGTCAAGTGGCTGACGGGCTACGATCCGCGCACTAACCCGCTCGGCATGAAGAACTGCACGGAAGTAAGTATCAACGGATTCCAAGGCTCATGCTACGTGTTTACGGAGCTGGCGGAGCAGGGCACGGACGGGAAGTCGCCTTATCTCAAGGTAGGTAACGAACCGATTCGTTCTGCTGGCGTGGCGCTCGATTGGACACCGGAACGCTTCATGATCTACCAGCGCGCGATGGTTATGATTAGCAACGCCGTCAGCCTGGAGACACAGGGGCAAGCGCTGCTGGATCAGACAAAGCTGGAGTGGCCGACCCTGACGTTTAGCGGCAGCGGTAACGATGACCAGACTGGCAATCTCATCACTCACAAGATGCCCGATATTAACTTCGTGGGCGAAACGGTATTGACGTCGCTACAGAAGACGCTGGACGTTACGGGCGAGTATGATCTTGCTGTTCAATACGACAAAAGCGGCAAGTGCATCCTTAAGGTTGAATGCAAAACGTCTGACGCTGCTCTGAAGCGCACACTATTTGTGCAGCAAAGTGGGGTCGCAGAAGATATCAAGACAATCTTCGACGGTGCGGTGGAAGGCGACTCTACCGAACTCGCGACGGACGTCGTGTACGATGGTCAAACACCAGCGGTTGAAGGCCGCATCCAGTTTACGCAGGCAGATAACGTGGCCGGAGTTGGTGCAGTCGGTAGTGATCACTTTTTCCCGGCTTGGACGGGCGGCGAAGAATACTTCTTCCTGTGCATCCTCTGGCGCGGCGAGGATGCCAACGGTAATCGCATCAAGAATAGTGACGGAACGAACCTCACGACGCATTCTGTTGCGGCGTTACATCTTGCCCGAAACACATATCCGAAAGTCTTCCGCGCGTTTGCGTGTCGTGGCGGCAACATCGATACGCTGCTGAATGGCGTAAATAGCAAGTTCGGCCTCTATCCGAGGTTGACGTCTTACAAAGTGCTGATGCCAACACAGCTCCAGCCATACTTCGAAACGAATACGGCGGGGAAGGTTTCACGTGGGCGCATCCGTTTAGACATTCGCATAGAGCTGACGAACAAGAAGGCGTCCGATAGCACCGGAAAGTATGAAGACGCCTTTTTCAATAACGGGCTTCGCGTCACCGATGATGGCCTGATTTGGTTTGACGGCCTCACTGACGATAACCCGGCAGGCACGCTCTATACAGGCACGCTGCGTAATCCAGCAATGACCGATCCGTCGAACATCAGTCAGACAGGCTATCCGCATCTTCGCAAGATCCGTCTGAATGCCGCTATCCGGCACGACACCCGCGTCATGGGCCGGGCCAGCGTTGGCACAAACTACGATCCGCACAAGGTCTCTGCTGTGGTCGATCCGAGCGTCATCAAGAAAGCAAAGACTGGCAAGGACATCTTGCAGAAGTATGTCCTTAGCGACGGCTTCCGCGAAGAGCATCAGAAAACGTCGTTTCCATGTCTACCAGCAGCGTTTCAGGTGACGACCTCAGACGGCACCGGCCTTGAGGCGCTCGCGATTCCAGCAACAGGCATCAATAAGGTGTTGCATCAAGACGACACGGAGATTCGTGATGCCGCGAAACGCAAGCTCAAGGAGGTTGGGCGAATCGTGCGCGGATTCCGCTTCGATCTTCCTGGTATTCGGTTCGATGTTCACGCGGGTCTGTGGCTCGAAAAGATCGAGACCAAGCCAGACAATAAGCAGTATTTGATAAATGCGCCGATTGCACGCGTAGTGCGTGACTTCGAAAGCCAGAAGACATCCATCTTCGGCGAGCGGGGAGCGTAGCATGTGGGAACCGTTCCAGTATCGCATCCGCCCTGTTATCCCGATCTCGTCAGGGCTGAACTATCTGGATTATCTCAGCACTAATCCGGCCTACGATAACCTGCTGACGGTTCCTGCGGGCCGCTCGTTTTGGGCGGAAGGCGAGTCTGCCGGGGACTTAATAATAACAGACACCACTGATGCGGTTTATCCCTATGCGCTGACGCCATTGCAGAGTGCATTTCCGCGATTTGACATCACATTTCAGCGCACTTCTACGGGCTCCAGCAGCCCGCGCGGGTTCGAGTTCTCCGCCACGCTGAAGCTTGAGTTACTGGACGCCGCGCTTTCTACGCTCTGCTACTTTGAATCGGAAGTCTCATATGAAGAGGAAACGGTGTCTGGCGTGTCGTTCCACGAAGAATACGCGAAAGAACCGATAACCTTCAGCGGGGAAACAACGCTATCTGCGGGCTTCGCGGGGCTTAAATTCTCCGTGCATTCCATCAGTTTCAGCGCGTTCGGCTATACGAATCCAAGTTACCAGCTAACCGCCAGCGGCCGGCTCTACGTGCCGCGGCTGCAGCCCGCAGTGGTGACGAGGGTTTATCCATGAGCTTCAACCCGCAAGGCGTAGAGCACAAGCGCCATGCCGCCATCGGCGCGGGCTATCATTGGGAATACATGGAACTCACCTTCACCACGCCGACGCTGACGGCGACCGCGACCGGGGATGAACTGAGCGACATCATTTGGGCGAATCCCGCAGACCATACGGAAGCATTCGCGATTGACTTCTCGCAGTACGAAGTCTTCGCAGCGAATTTCAATCAGGCGTTCGCATACTCCGCTACTGATGGCGCGTCGGCATCGGCCTCGTTGCGAGTTGGCTTCGTAGACGAATCGGGCGCGCTGATTCACACGATCTCATTGCGCGACATGACGGAGATCTCGCCGTCAGGCTACGCTTCGCAGATCAGCGGCGGCGCTCCTGCAGCGGTGAACGGTATCTGCCTGCTGCTTAGAGTGAACATTGGGGCGGCGACGGCGTTTTCCTGCAGCGTCGATATCCCAAGCCCGCTTTATTTCGAGATGGGCGGAACAACTTAAAGTGTGACATTTTTGTGACGTAGAAGCCATTTCCCCGCAAATCTTCTCGCGTGCTCTCCTATGAAGACGCGCTGTAAACGAACCTGAAAACCGTTCTTTTTGGCTTCCCAAGCCGAAGGTCGCGGGATCGTACCCCGTCGCCCGCTTAGACTTACAAGATTAGCGCCTACGTTTCTGTGACGGTTTTGTGACGTTTACAGGCGTAGGCGCTAGTGTTTCTGCCGCGTCATGCGCGTCCATTCGCTCAAGTTGAACGTAGTGCCGCAGCGCAGTAGCCACGCTACAACGCATTATTTTTGCAGCTTTTTGAGGGGATACATCCGCCTGGTACAGCCGCAGGAATGCGCGGCGGCGTAGGGCGTAGAGCGTGAATCCGGGGGCCACCTTCTTTCGCAGGCGGGCTATCATCTCGGTAGCCCAATCGCGCTGATACGGAAAGATGTGGACCTCATCGGACGGCGGCGGATGCGCGGCCTTGTAGCGCAGCAACTCCGTGAGCGCCCACTGCGAAAGCGGTATGGTGGTCTCCACGTTCTTCTCTCTGACCTTCACCATTGGCTTGCTATCCGTCGTCATGTCGCACCAGCGGACGCGCGTGCAGCCGATAGGCCGGAAGCCGGATTGCATCAAGACCAGCACTGGAAAGACCGTGTGATAAGCCGGGTGCTCGAAGGCTGCGGCAGTCATCTTGTCAGCCGCATCATCGGACGCTGGATCTTTAATGCGCCGTATCTGTGGTGGCGTTTCAAGCTGCTTGCCCAGCGCGGGATTCGCAGGCCATTGCACGTGCCGCTTCATCAGCCATGAACACAGGCGCGAGATAGCGCGGCGGTCATTGTCTACGCTCGTGCCCCCAACTGACTGCTTGCGTTCGTCGATGAACTTCTGAATGAGGCGGCGCATGGCGTCGTGACTGATGGCCATGACGTTCAACGCGCCACGGTCTTTCTTGCAGAAGTTGCCCAGCCGATGTTTCAGGTTGCCGCGTGTGCGCTTTCGATCCGTGTCGTGCTCGGGGTAAAGGTCATTAACACAGGCATCGCAGGCTTGTTGGAGAGTCAGGTAGGACGGCGCAACGGGCGAGCTTTGAGTGACGGCAAGAAGTGCTTCCTCGGCAATCTCTTTCGCCGTGGCCAAGTCGCGGCTCTTGGTGCTATCCCGCAGGCGCTTCCCCTGCCAATGCGCGTCATAGCTCCACGGGCCGGAAGTGGAGCGCCGACGAAGAACGTAGTCTATGTCGCCAGACAGCGTGCGGAGGGTGTAGTGTGGCATGAGAATAACTAGGCGACTACATCCCAATAGCCAGCCTTGTCGTTAAATCGAACCTCGAATTCAAACGACTCCCCCTTGTTCTTCAGCATGATCTTGCCGACAAGTTCGCCGTCGGCCTCGGAGACGCAGACAACCTTCTCTATAAATCGCCCAGTGACTTTTGCGAGCCGTGTGCCAGGGATGGAGGCCCGAATCGGCTGACGTGGCAGTTCAGCAGAACCTTGCGCCGCGAGCATACGCAGCATTTGACCGTTTGCCGGAATAACATCACGAGACTTCGGAAGAGGGCGGCGCGCGCTGCTTATGCGCTCTCGCGCGTCCACATATAGCCCTGCCGCCGTCAAATCGCTTTCGTCCGACATTAGCCCTAATGCTGCAAGCCCCAAGCCTGCGCCTGAGGCTTGGCTGCTCGACTGCCGTAATTCCTGGGACCTTGCACGTGCTCCGGCACGCAACGCTAAAATAGCCATTCGTCGTTTTGCGTATGCCTGCTGGCGCTTCAGCTCCTTAGCAGCTTCCTCTGGGGACATTTCTTCCATAGTGATGCCTCCTATTCAAAGGTCTTCGGGTCTCTCATAATCTTCTGCACCACGCCGAACACTTTCAGCCTACTCTCTTCGGTGATTTCGATTTGCTTGGCAGCGCGGTTGTCACTGGTCAAGAAGACTTTAAAGCCTGTCTTCTTGCGGTCGTAAACCATGATGCGCTTCAGCACCGGGTCTTCGTCGTCCACGCTGGCGGCGACAATCTCTTTGTCCAAGGCTTTCCACGCCTGTTTGTCGGCGGGGCCAACCTCGTCGAGCAGCTCATCTAGCTTCATGTAGACGCGCCGCATGATAACGATGTCGCCTTCCATGATGGTTGGGTGCATCGACCGCCCCTTCACAAGCAGGCAGTAGTGGTCCTTCTTGCTGTACTTCACCTCTACGAACTCGGCTTCCCCCTTCGACTCAGCGAACGTGGGCATATGGTCCGCAGCAATCTTGTCCACAACCGGAAGTTCGTGCATGTCTGGCATCTCCCTTCGTATGAGTTCGGCGGGCTTGGGTTTAATAATCTTCTCGACAGTCAACGGCGGCGGCAGAGCGGGCTTCTTTACGAACTGTTTGCGGGGCATGGGTAGCGCCTCAATCATCTTCAGGATTGTCTCAATCGGCGGTGCCTCGAATTGTCGAAGCGCCTCCAGCACCATCTCCTCTTGAACCGTTGCCGCTCCAGACCCGAATGCCAGGTGGCATGGCGTAGTCCCTAAGGCTTCGGCTATAGCGGCAACCTCGAAAATATCAGGCAACCCCCGGCCCGGCGTCTGCCAGCTATAGAGAGTATTCCGCGCTATCCCCGTTTTGGAAGCAATCGTCGTCAAATTGCCTGACGATAGCCGCGCGTAAAACGCCGCCCGCAGCTTTTTCTTCGATTCATTCTCGTCAGGGGTCACAACTGCATTAAACGGCGATACTTAGAAAAATCCATGTTTTCCGAAAAATTCCAGTGGCGATGTTTAGAATTCTGTGTATATTCCAGTATCGAAATTAAAGATTCCTTAGAAAACTGAGTACGAGGTGCCGATGACGCAGGTAACGCTGACCGACGCACAGGTGGGATTGAGCGAACTGGTCAACCGGGTCCGGTACGGCAACGAAACGATTGTGCTGACCAAGCACGGTCGAGAAGTCGCACGCCTTGTCCCCTGCGAAGGGGCCGCTCTGGGGGGAGCGAATCATGGGAAACACAAACGGTCGTCCCGAAACATTGGCGCAAGTCCGCGAGCGAAAGGGCCTGACGCAAAATGAAGTGGCGCGTCGGCTGAAGGTTACGCAGGGCTTCGTGAGCAAGGTTGAGAACGGTATCGAGTTTCCGACAGAGAACATTGAGCGATGGGTCAAGGTCTACGGCACAAGGACGCAGAAGGAATTCCGCCGACTGTGGTCGAACTCCTTTCAGCTTCCTCTGTGGCGCGACTTCGCAGTCCCCGAAGAACCTGTAGTGCCGCAGAACGTCGAGGGGTTGATGGCCGTGATTTACGACGAAGCCAAGGTGATCGGCGAGACGGAGATGGCCAAGAAAGCGAGGCTTGCGTGAACACCCCCGAAGCCCTCCGCCTAAAAGCTCGCCTCCTGGTGACGGAACTTGCGGAGCGTGCAGGTGTAGCCATCGATTCCGTTTCTCGCATCGAGCGCGGCGACACGAAGAATCTGCGGCCTCTCCTTCTCGACAAGATCGGCGCGGCTTTGCAGGCGGCGTATGCGGAGCGTGGACAGGAGTTTCACATTGCGACGTACATAGACGCGGCGATTGAGCGTCGGGATCAGCGATGGTTTCCACGCAAGCAGCGCAGAGAGGCCCACGCATGAGCAGCGTTCTGCAAACGCAAATCACGGCTGAGTTCTCAAACAACGACGTTAAGCCGGCAAAGAAAAAGCACTACACCTGCACAGTCACGATTCACAGGCCCAAGCCAGTCGTGATTAAGGGTGAGTATGGAAACATCACCGTTGCCATGAAGTCGAATGGCCTGCTCGTGGTTGCCCGAAAATTGACGACCAAAGAACAGAAGAAGGTTTGCAGGAAGATGGTGAACGGCGGCGTGCTTGGCATGCTGTTCCACCCCAATACCGCACGTCTTCTTATCCCCGCTCTTCAGCAGTTCATTGATGCATCCGCATGGAAGGTAAGTGTTTCGCAGCCAAAGCTGAAGGCAACAAAGAAGGCTGGTCGCAAATGAGCCAGCCAAAGCCTCAGGCATCAAGGCCAACCGCTCGCAAGCTCTCTCCCGCAGCAATGGACCGGGCCATGACCGCCGTTCTTCTGCGCTACTGGACCGTATTGAAGCAACTCGGAGATAAGTAATGCAAACCCTCTTCGACCTCCCCACCGCCCGCCCCACCGACCCCGCGACCTCGCACGAGGCGGCGTCCTCAGTGCGGAACGTGCGCGAGTCGCAGCAGTTGATTCTGAAAGCGTTGGACATCTGGCGACGCACGGGATTGACAGACGAACAGATTTACGACTGCCCTGCAATCTGCAGCTACATGTCCCCCTCCGGTGCCCGCACCCGTCGCTCAGAGCTTGTGCGTCAGGGCTTGGTTGTGGACTCGGGCGAGCGGCGGAAGACGAAGGCTGGGCGGCAGACGATTGTTTGGAAGGCGGTGAGCAATGGGTGATATGGAGCGAATAGCGAGTGCCCTGCTCGTGGCCGCGTGCTTCTTAGTGCTAGTGGTTTTTCTGTCCTTGAAATTCGCAGAGGTTCGCGAGCTGAGACGCGAGGCCGTCAAGCGTGGTTTTGCGGAGTATCGCTGCACCGATGACGGCGATGCGACTTGGACGTGGAAAGACGATGGAGGTGCCAAGTGAGCCTCCACGACGACCTGGTTGCAGGCGGACAGGGCCGCGAGCCTGAAGAGATTTCCGATTCCATGGTGCTGACGTGCTTCTGTGCGTGCGCCGCGTTGGTGGTGGTGGTTTTGAGCGTGATGGTTTTCTGAGGAGGGGCGCGCTGATGAACAGAGAAGTGCATACACCCGGACCGTGCAAGTGGAATGGCAACGAGATTCAAGATGCCCGTGGCCGTGGCGTGGCGGGCATAGCTCCTGACGCGCCAGAGGAATGGGGCCCGCTGTTCGCCGCCGCGCCTGAGATGCTTGAAACGCTCAGGAGTGCGTACGACACGCTGAGAATGGCCATGTTCGCTGGCATAGCAGAAGGCAGTAGCCCTGAGTTTATCGCCGATTGCCTTGAGAACCATGTGACACTGAAGCGAATACGTGCCGCCATCGCGAAAGCCGAGGGCCGCTAACCATGTTAGAGCATTTGACCTTCGAGTTAATTCTCTGCCTCATCTTCCTCATCGTTGCGGTGGCGCAATACGAGATGTGGAAGTTCGAAGCCAAGAAGTCTGAGCGCTTTCAAGAATACATGAACAACGCCATTGCGCGTGCGGACAGATACGAGTCGCGCTACCGCACATTCCTCTCGGGCATCGTTTCTGAGCGTGTGCGCGTGCGCAACATCGAGAAGGCCAAGAAGGCAACCCCTAAGAAGCGGAGCCGCTAACCATGGAATTCCATCCTGTCGTGAATCAAGTCTCCGGCATCTTTGACGCCTGCGTTCCCGAGCTGCTTCAAGAAGTGGAGAAGTATCAGCTTGCATCCGCAATGGTGCGTGGCGAGCAGAGAGCCCTTTGCCCTGCGTGTGGTTCGCCTTGGAGCGAGCGCGAGGTGCTCAGCATGGTGAAGCACGGCGCGGGTGAGTGCATGTGCAACAAGTGGAAGTTTGACCTTAACGCGGCAGCGCAGAAGGCAAAGGGAGTTTAGAGCGTGGACACCTCACGATTCCTCATCGACTGGATTATCAACACCCGCGCAGAGATGCAGCAGCTCGCTGAAGAGTGCCGCCGCGTGGACCTCCATAGCAGGCCCAACGTCTTCATCCTGCCGAATCTGCCGTGGGCAAACCAGATGAAGAACCGCTGGATGAACCTCAACTCGCGGCTGAACAGTTTGCACAAGGTACTGATGGCACGGAATGGCATTGTGCGGATTTCGCTACCGCATGGGTGGTTGTGAGTTTCGAGAGGGGATGCAGATGCGACTGTACGCCAAATACGCGCGACAACTCCGCACCCGCGCCGCTCTCAAGCCGAAGGACATTCAGCGCATGTTCGGCGTAAGCATCCGTCAGTTGCACGGCGCTGAGACAGGCACGAACGATGTGCTCGCACAGTATCTCGTGATTCAGTTGGAGCATCATCTCGGCATCCGCAGCTCGGGCCTGCCGTCGTGGAAAGCGGTGCAGCCCTCTGACTGGTGGCCGAATGCGGATGAAGAGACACGCAGGATTCGTCATGGTGGATTACCCAGCAGCCCCGGAGTCGTTCCTGCCTGGTAAAGCATCCTTAACAGCAAACCTTACACACGATGATGCCAACTCTAGACGGCTCCGGGGCAGTAACAGATTTAGAGGGATTGCGCGGCGGACCTGCAAAGGACAGCACTCGCCGGAGACACACTGACCGTCTCCGATACCCCCTCGCTGTCGGGCATGTGCGAGAGACATTACCCGACCGCCGCGCAACTAAGGAGATTTGAGATGTCAGCAGGATACCAATACCCACAGCACGGCATGTTCCACGTAGACAGTCGCCCTCTGCCGCCGGCGATTGAATTGCGAGACTATATCGCGGCCCAAGCACTGCCAGCAGTTATCGCAATCGAAGCGGATGGCACTGCCGAGCAAGGAGCGAAGCAGCTTGGCTTGGAAGTCGGCGAGTATAATCCACAAGTCCACTTCCCGATAATCTGCGCTAACGCGGCGTATCGCCTCGCCGACGCCATGCTGAAAGCGCGGGAGGCGAAGTCGTGAGCCTTCCCTACACCATCGAACCCCTGACCAGCATCGCCGAAAGCCACGTAGAGGATTAGCCCATGGAAACCCCACGCGAAACCATCCTGCAAGAAGCGCAGTGCATCATGTACGGCGACCGCTGGGAGGCTTACGGGCACCCGGCAGACACCTATGCGACGGCTGCGGGGATCTGGTCGGCGATTCTCAAGACGCCCGTCACGCCGGAGCAAGTGCTCCTCTGCATGGTGGGCGTGAAGATTGCCCGCGAAACACAGGCGCACAAGCATGACAACATCGTTGACATCGCGGGCTTCGCGGCCTGCCTGGATGAGGTGCATAAGAGGGCGGCGCTAGAGCAGGTTGACGAATGACACGTGATGAGGTTGCAAGAGCAGTAAAGACGTGGCCGGCACAGTGGCGAGAGCAGTGGGAAGAGAGGGCGGCAATCATGCAATACGACGGACTTCTCCCTATCGAACTCGCCGAAGAGAAAGCCTTTCACGACATCCGCAAGCAACTGGAGAGGACGAATGAGCGATATTCACGAGACGAACGCGCAGGCCTACACGCGCCTGCTGAACTGGCTGGCAAGCATCAAGGACAAAGGCTGGCCGGCGGAAGGGAACAAGGCGCTGGATAGAGCAATTGAGCACGTCGAGTTCTGGCAGAAGCGCGAAGAGAACATTGCACTACAGGAGAGGGTTGAGCGTGAAAGAATCAGTCATCACAGCGCAGAAGAAGTTCATAAGCTTTGAGGAATACAACGCGGTTGATGCGCTGCGCTCCAGCTTCCTGCGCAACCTTGCCTCGCGCTCTCCGGCACACGCGCAACTCTGGGCGGCTTCTTCTGAAGGTTCTGCAGCAATGGACCTGGGCACGGCCTTGCATTGTGCCGTGCTCGAGCCGGCCAAGTTTGCGAAACAGTTCGTGGCCATGCCAAAGATTGACCGCCGCACAAAAGAAGGGAAGGCGGAAGAGGCACGCATGCAGGCCGAGTTTTCGCATGCAACCTTTTTGTCGGCTGACGACATGCAGCGAGTGCGCGGGATGCATGCGGCACTTCTGGCGCATCCTATCGCGCAAGACCTGTTCTTCACCGCCGGAGAAAGCGAAGTCTCAATCTTCTGGACGCGGAGCGGCATCCCTTGCAAGGCGCGCATCGACAGGCTGACACGGACAAAACAGTTCTATGCAGCCTGCGACTTGAAGACGACAGAGGACGCATCTCCTGAAGGGTTCGCGCGCTCTGTTATCAAGTACGGCTACCACACGCAGAACGCCTGGTACGACGAGGCGCTGAGCGCAATAGGCGAACGCATCGACACGTTCGTCTTCGTGGCCGTGGAATCAAAGCCTCCCCATGCCGTGTGCTGCTACGTGCTGGACTACGGGCTGCTTGAGGTGGCCAAAACTGAGATTGATAAGGCATTCAGGATCTATCGCGAATGCCGCAAGTCGAACAACTGGCCGGCCTATCCGACCGACCTTCAAACCATCTTTTGTCCAGCCTGGTTGGTGGACGTGGCCGAATAAGGAGCCGCTCATGCCCCATATACAAGACCTGTTCCAAACCCGCTTCATCTCTGCGCGCGACTTGGAGAAGACCAAGGCCGCAGGCCAGACGTTCGTGATTAAGAACGTCGTAAAGGAAGAGGGCTACAACCAGAAGACTCAGAAGAAAGAAGACCTGTGGATTGTGTATTTCAACAACTGCAAGAAGGGACACCGCATCCGCAAGAAGGAACTGCCTGTGCTGCATCGCGGCTTTGGTGTGGACACGACCGAAGAGTGGGTCGGCAAAGAAGTCACGCTCTACGCGGTGAAGACACAGGTTGGCAATGGCGTGCGGATGAAGCCCAAGGGAATGCAGACGCAAGAAGCGTCAGACAAGGAGGGTGCCGAGTGAGCGACATGAAGAAGCTTTGTGGACTGTGGCTGAACACGTCCAAGAAGGACGGCAAGAAATACATGGCCGGCAAGACAGATGACGGGCGCAAGTTTCTCATCTTCAAGAACGACAAGCAGGGGAACGAGAAGAGGCCGGATTACACGTTGTTTGAGACGGACGCGGACGCGAGGCCGGCGCGCACAGCATCAACCAGTGCAGACGAGGCCGACCCGCTCATGACTGAAGACGACAATGTTCCGTTGTAACGACGGAGCATTTCTTTCGCCGCTATTCTGGACTGACATTGTTGAGGACTCCCGCAGATGCAAACAAACCAAGAAGAAAAAGAAGACGGGAGCCTGCTCACGAGTGGCGAATACCAAACCGAAGAGGACGCGGCGCGCGAGTTAGACGCGCTGCTCAAGGCCGGCGTAGACACTGGCGCTCTAAGAGTTGTCTACAAAGAGGTAACGGGGCAATACTTTTTCATCCCTCCGCGCGGTGAGGTTAAGTGCCCGCGAATCGACCGCATCGTTGTGCCTGGAAAGAAGCTTGAAGACGCTGGATGGAAACACGGGCCCTTTGGCATCGAAATCAAGAAGTCAGGGCACAAGGCCGGGCCAGTCGTTAATCAATGTTGCGACTATCAGCTCGCGCGCTTTCAGGTCCGGGAAGGCTACTGGCTCTGCTTGGAATACGTCTTTGTCTTTCCGCTCGAGCGCATCGGCGGCGACGTTGAATCGGTGATGGTGAATCATCGCATCGGATGCGCTTCAAAGAACAGGCACGGCGCGTTCAACTGTGATGTATCTGGCTGCTCGGTGCTGCGCTTTCACCCGAACGGCGAGATGCACGGACGCGAAATCAAGTCAGGCCGCAAGCTGGGAAGCCGCTAATGAGCAAGCCGACATACGCCATCAAACACTGGCCCGAACGCTATGAGTTCGGCGATTACAAGAAATGCCGAAAGGCGGAATGGTATCCGAAGCGGACCAAGTTCGACGGACGTTCATACAAACGGCTGATGCGGGACAAGAAATCCGGCCCGATGACCTATCTTGCCTGGACTCTTTTGGAATGCATTGCGTCGAAAATGCCGAAACGGGGCATTTTGGCCGACGAAAACGGGCCGCTCGATTCTTCCGACTTCGAGCTGATGACCGACGTTCCTGCAAAGTATTTCGACGACGCGCTTAACACGCTTTTAGAAATCGGTTGGTTGCAAATCCTCGGAACGGTTCCGAACGATTCGGAAGAACTCGGACAAACTCCGCCTACAGAACAGGACAAGACAGGACAAGACAGAACAGTACAGGACAAGACAGAACAGCACACGGGCGATTCCGACTCCCGTCGGAATGCGCCGGAGGTTTTGCCTTCGGTTCTGGACACTCCCGAATTTCGAGACGCTTGGGCGCGTTGGAAAGAATATCGCAAAGAGATTCGGCACAAGCTAACCAAATCGACAACCGAGAAGCAGCTCAAGGCGCTGGCTCGCTTGGGCCATGACGCCGCGATTGCCGCCATCGAGCGCAGCATCACGAACGGCTGGCGAGGCTTGGTGTTCAAAGACAAAGACGGACGCAAACCCGAACCCGAACGCTATCGCATCACGAAAGACGCCGACGACCCCGACGTGCAGGACTTGCTGGCCGAAATGCGGGCCGAAGAAGAAAGCAAAGTTGACTGAGCCTATGGTTATGCTTGCAGAAAAACTCAACGAAGTCATCCGGCAGAGCGAATGGTCCGCACCCTGGGTCAAGCGCGGCATGATTTGCGTGCAAGACCTGTCCCGGCCCAAGGACAAACAGGCCTTTGAACTCAAGGGCGACACGTGGCCGGCACGCGTGGACGCGGTGGGTTCTGGCGGCTGGGACGAAACCGGCGCGCTGCATTGGGTAGGCATTGACCTGGACGTAGGCCACGGCGACGAGAAACAGGCATATGAGACTCGAGACGATGCGCTAGATGTCGCCTTCCGCTTGCGCGAGTTCGTCAACAACGCAGCAGAGATCCGTCTGAGCAAGAGCGGCAACGGCGTGCACATCCGCGTGGCCATCGCCGGCATTACCACGAACGGACGAACACTGGCCCCGCTGATTGCAAAATGGCTTTGCCGCACGCTCGATGTGCGTTGCGACCAGAGCGTCCTGGGACGTCAAAATCTCTGGTTCTGGTCAAAAGACAGGTCTGAGCATTCTTTCGCGCTTGTAGAGGCCTGCAGCGGCCTCTGGACGCCTCCCCCGGCGGCACTGCGGGTGCTGATTACGCACACTCCGACAATTTCGGGTCCATGGTGGCACAAAAAGCCGGATGTTATTGCGCGTGCGGAAGCCTACATGCGCAAGGTGGACCCAGCCATCAGCGGCAGCGGCGGACACAACCAGACGTTCTGGGCCGCATGCGCGCTCGTTCGCGGCTTCGCACTCGAGATAGCCGAGGCCCGTCCGATTCTGTATGCCTGGAACCAGACGTGCAAACCGCCATGGACCGATGCTGAACTCGAGCACAAGCTCAAGGAAGCTCTGAACAAGGCCAAGGGCGAACGCGGATATCTGCTGCGCGACAAGCCGGAGGCGTTCAAGGCGCAAAAGCAGGACGAGCAGCCGACGCCAAAGTTGCGCCCGTCAGACCTGCTCAAACAGCAGTTCGATGACGAAATCTCTGGCAAGCGATTCGTGGCAGAGTGGCCGTGGTCCATGCTGCATCGGTTCTCACTGGCGCTCATGCCTGGAAATGTAACGGTGTTCTGCGCACCTCCGGGCAGCTCGAAATCGTTCTTCATGCTGCAGGCGGCAGCGTTCTGGATGGAGAAAGGCTACAGGCCTGCCATCCTCGAGCTTGAAGAAAACCAAACGTATCATCTGCGGCGCGCGCTCGCTCAAGTCTGCGAAGATTCGAGCATCACAGATCCCGAATGGGTTAAGGCCAACCCGCACAAGGTTGCCGAATATCAGGCAGAGCATGCGGATTACATCAACCGTCTTGCCCAAAGTGTTATCCAAGCACCGTCTAAGTTTAACACGAATACAGCGCTTTCGTGGATGCGCCAGATGGTCGCTGAAAAGCGTCGCGTTATTGCGATTGACCCGGTAACGGCACGCGACCCCAGCGAGAAGCCGTGGATTGACGACCAATACTTCGTCCGCTCTGCCGGCGAGATACTCGACGGGGCAGACACAAGCCTGGTTCTGGTGACGCATCCGCCCAAGAACGCCAAAGACACAAGCCTGGACAACGTGGCCGGCGGCGCGGCGTATCAACGCTTCAGTCAGGCGATTCTCTGGATGGAAGCTATCGACGTTGAAGAACTCAACTGCGTGGGCATGCATGGACGCCGCATGTGCGCCGTGAACCGCAAGCTACATCTGCGCAAGACCCGCAACGGCAAGGCTCAGAACACCTGCATTGGCTACCACTTCAACGGCAAGTCTTTGAAGTTCGAAGAGTGCGGCATCGTGCCGAAGGAGAAGGAATGATTGAGCTGACTATTCCCATCAAGACCATCTCCGAGGCAAACGGGCGCGAACATTGGTCATCAAAAGCCCGCCGCGCCAAAGCCCAACGTGAAGCCGCGCGCTGGACACTGGCAACGGCAAAGAAACCGGAGCTGCCTGCCACGGTAACACTCGTGCGCTTGGCACCGGGAAAGCTCGACGACGACAACCTAGCAGGCGCATTCAAAGCCATCCGTGACGGCGTTGCAGACGCAATCGGCGTAGACGACGGAGACCCGCGCTACACGTGGCGATACGCGCAGGAGAAGGCCAAGACGTACAGCGTGCGCATCAAGATTGAAACGAACTAACAGGTGTCGGGCTGCTTCGGGAGAGGGAGACGAGGGGATGAACATGACAACGACAGCAATCAAAGAAAGACCAGTCTTATTCAACGCGCCGATGGTGCGCGCGATCCTGGACGGGCGGAAGACGATGACAAGGCGGGTGGTGAAGAATAGCCCGCTTGCAAAGAACGCGGAGCGCGTGTTGTCGTATCACGGGAAAACGGAGTTCGATTTCATCTTGCCCAATGGGAGTGGCCATATCGTGCCGTGCCCCTATGGCGAGCCCGGTGAGCGGCTGTGGGTACGGGAGACCGTATCACTTCAGGGATTCTATTGCGATGACGCAAATTATCCCCCACTGCAAGGGCGGGTTGCCGCTGAGTGTCCTGTTGACGCGAGAATGACAGGAATAGCGATTTACAAAGCAGATGGCGCAAAACGAACGGTGCGCTGTTTAGCTCCAATGGTTGAAGGTAATTGCCACTGGCGGCCTTCCATCCACATGCCCCGCTGGGCCTCGCGCCTCACACTCGAAATCACGGACGTGCGCGTGGAGCGCGTGCAGGACATCAGCGAGAAAGACGCCATAGCGGAAGGCATTCTGGAATGGACGAAGAGCTTTCGCGAGAGCGGCACTTATCACCCGAACGGGCAGCTTGACGCATATCCCTCAACAGCGTTCCTGCGGTTGTGGGATGAAATCAACGGAGAGGGCGCAGCAAAAGAAAACCCATGGGTGTGGGTGGTGTCGTTTAAGCGCGTGTAACCCTCTCGGCAGCTTCGCGGATGGAGCGGCGGACGGCAGCGGTTCTTTCAACGTTCCAGACGCCTGTGAGACGGTCTAACGCGGCGAGGGTCTCTTTGTCCAGCCTCACCGCTATTTGCTCAATGGCGCGCACGCTAGGGGGTCTACCGTGGGGATTATTGGTCCGGCCTTTGGGGAGTCCACGTTTCTTAGCCATGAAAGCAATGTACCGCATAGTGTTATGGGATGCAAAAGAAAAGTTTGAATACAGCTCGTTTCTGTATTGCATCCCAAAACAGAATGGCGTATAGTTCCTATGTCAGCGATGGGGCTGGCGGGGAGATACGAAGATGCAGATTAAAACGCAAGAGCACTACGATTTGATGACTCAGTTTGAGAAGGAATTTAAGGGCATGCGACTGGACAGGGAAAACAAGTCATTGTGGCCTGAAGGGCACCTCTACCAGAACGGCGAAACCAACGCGCTGTTTCTGGCTTATCGACGTGGATATGCATTGGCCAAATTGAATTATCAGCAGTCGGAGGCCGCGAAATGAAATGCGAAGAATGTAACGGAACTGGCTACACGCTGATGACCTGCACCGAGACTACGATTGCCGGAGCCGTGTGCCGACGGTTCCTCTCCCCCGCCGCGCCCGTAACGCAGAACGAAGGAGAAAAGCGATGAAGAAGAAAACAAGCATTGGCCGCATGAAATTCCAGCTTGAAGACGGCGCGGCAGAATTGCGAAGCCTAGCATATCAGATAACCGCGCCGAAACTGAGATACCAAAACCAATACTTACTCGCGGCTCGTT